>Ga0210401_10001169_pt1 | contig 30779 bp, 25 predicted proteins | sample IncBWH32MmetaG_FD_150866 | JGI IMG/M metagenome (GOLD analysis project Ga0210401, IMG submission 150866) | Forest soil microbial communities from Barre Woods Harvard Forest LTER site, Petersham, Massachusetts, United States - Inc-BW-H-32-M | ecosystem: Environmental > Terrestrial > Soil >...
ATTAATTGTAACAAGCAGTTATTTATTTATTGGTGTACCTAATGGAAACACTTTGTTCCTTTTGCAAATTGGTTTGGGCATTTTGTATTTGTTTTTTTCGGTAGCTGAGTTTTCTACCAAGTTGGCAAAGATGAATTTACCATTTGATAGATTCTTTTATTTACCCTATGATGTTATCTCTCATAAATTAATCAGGTTGGGTGCTTTTGCTATTGCAGGTGGCGTGCTTTGGATATCCTCATCGGGCTTAATGTTTTTAGCGGGTTTATTATTTATCATCATCATTGCCGATTTGCTGGTGTTTATTTTAAAAATAGTACAACGCGTTTATTACATGAGCTTGTTTGCTAATTACGTTTTAATTTCTTTAGAAGGCGAACAAAAAATATTTGCATCTCAAATAGATAGTGTAGAATATCGTTACGATATTTTTTACCTTAAATTAAAAGATAAAAAAACAGTTGCTTTAGAAACAGACCGTTTAGCCGAAGGCCAAAAACAAATTTTTACCGAAAAATTTGTGCAATGGGCATTGCGCAACCAACTTGAATTTACGGTGGAGGCTAAAGCAAAACTTCAGGGCATGTTGCATTAATAATTAGCATGAAAAACTTTTTTTTAGCATTACTTATTTGTGCGCAAAGTTTTGTTATTGCCCAAACAACTTGTTACGATAAAGCCACCGAGTTTAGAAATGCCAAATTTGATTTCGATTCTGTTTTTATACGCATAAAGCAGGCGCAGGATATGGTTATTGGTTGCCAAATGCCTAATGATTCGATTACGACTTTACAAGGTAAAAAGAAAAAAATAAGTGATTATAAGGGTAAACCTTTGGTTATAAACTTTTGGTATTTGCATTGTCCGCCTTGTATAAATGAAATGCCATCATTTAATGAGCTATTAAAAAAGTATGCTGGTAAAATGAATATACTTGCCATCTCGCAAGACCCGAAAAAACAGGTTGAGGAATTTTTAACTAAACATATTTTTAAAGCAGAAATAGTAAGCGATGCCCAGGCTTTTATTGATAGATATAATTTAGGTAGCGGATATCCTTTTACTTTGGTAATTGACCCAAAAGGTAAAATAACCCGTATTATAAGTGGGGGCAGAGAAACCCCTGATGCTCAAATGGATTTGTTTAAAGAAGTTTCACCACTTATAGATGCTATGTTGACTAATAAGAAAAATTAACGGCCATTAACGGAGGTTAGTTCAGTATAAATTGTAATTTTAAATCATGCAAATTTTGTTTTTAATTATAGGAATTGTTGTGGGTCTTGTTATTGGCTTTTTGTTTGGCAAGCAAAAAAGCGGGAAGGTGGATACATCTGAGTTTGATAAAAAAATTGCGACTTTGGAAACAGATAAACTTCTTATTAAGAAGGATGTTGAACATGCCACAACCGAAAAAGAAAACCTGTTAAAAGAATTTGAAAGCAAAAAAGCAGAACTGCTAAAAGAAAAAGAAGCTGTTTTAAATGACCTAAATACTGAGCGAACTAATTTAAGCGCGGCTAATGCCCGATTAGCTAAAGCAGAAGAAGCCTTTAAAAATCAGGATGAAAAACTGAAAACGCAAAAAGCAGAGCTTGAAGAAATTCAGAAAAAATTGACTACCGAGTTTGAAAACATTGCCAATAAAATATTAGATGAAAAATCTAAAAAGTTTACTGATCAGAATAAAACCAATTTAGACATTATACTTAATCCATTAAAAGAGCGCATTAAAGATTTTGAAGATAAAGTAGATAAAACTTACAAAGCAGAATCTGCTGAACGAATAACCCTTAAAACAGAAATAAAACAATTGGTTGAATTAAACAAACAAGTAAGCGATGATGCCAATAACCTAAGCAAAGCTCTTAAAGGCGATAACAAAACCCAGGGTAATTGGGGTGAGGTTATTTTAGAAAAAATATTAGAACGCAGTGGTTTAAGTAAAGAACGTGGCGAGTATAAAACACAGGTATCACTTAACAATGCGCACGGAGAAACTATAAGGCCTGATGCCATTATTTACTTACCCGATAACAAACATATTGTAGTCGATTCTAAAGTATCTTTAGTGGCCTATCAAAATTATTTAGCGGCTGATACGGATGAACAACGCGCTCAGTTTTTAAAATTACATACTACTTCTATTAAAGCGCATATAAAGGATTTAAGTGATAAGCATTATGCAAGTTCAGAGGTGTTAAACACACCCGATTTTGTGTTATTGTTTATTCCAATTGAATCTTCTTTTGGCATTGCAGTGCAAGCCGACCAGGAATTATTTTCGTATGCCTGGGATAGAAAAATTGTAGTGGTTTCTCCTTCTACTTTGTTAGCAACACTACGTACCATTTCAGCTATTTGGAAACAAGAACTGCAAACTAAAAATGCCTTAGAGATTGCTAAACAAAGTGGCGCCCTTTACGATAAGTTTGTGGCCTTTGTAGAAGATTTAAGCGATATAGGTAAAAATATAGACCGTACTCAAACGGCTTACGGCGCAGCCTTTAATAAATTAAAAGAGGGTAAGGGCAATTTAATTTCGCGTGCACAAAGCATCGAAAAATTGGGTGCTAAAGTTACCAAAGCATTGCCTCCAAATTTAGTAGATGATGATAATCAACAGACATCAATTGGTAATGAGTAATAAATTACATATTGTTGCTGCATTTGGTTTGTTGTTTGTTTTATTTTCCTGCAACACAACCAAACCCCAAAAGCGAGATAGAGAAAGGGAGCAAAGTAAAACCTACAGTAAAGATGTTAATGATTTACCGGTACACATGTTTTTGTACCATGCTGATAGTATAAACTCGCAACTATATTATAGTATAGATAATAAACAGCTTGTTTACAAAAAAATTGACTCTGCCGGTAATTTTTCAGCGCGCGTAAAAGTGTTTTATAAATTTTTGCCTTATGCCGATGCTAAAGTTTTCTTTGATTCATCTACCGTTTATATTAGTGATAAAGTAGTTGGCGAGCCTCAGGCAAAAACTTTAGCGGGTTACATTCCTCTAAAAATAAATGTAGCCCAAACATCCTATATAGAACTTAATATAAGTGATGTTAATGGCAAGCGGCATCAAACCCATTATATTAAATGTGAAAAAAAAGATCCCTATGGGCAACAGAGTTATATAATAATGGGAGATAATAAAGCCGTATTTTTTTCTAACAAAATTGAAAAAGGAAACGAGGTAAACATTTATAACACTCGTGTAACTTTTAACAAAGCGCGGGTAGATTTTTTTGCTAACGATTACTCGTTACCTCCGCCGCCATTTAGTGAACGGCTACCCTCGCCTTATCCTACTATGCCCGATTCTACTTTTTATGTGAGCAGTATTAATGGACATAGCGTTCCTTTGCAGATAGCCAAGCAAGGCATTTATTTTATCAGGTTAGATACTGCTACAACCGGATGTACCGTAATGGGTGTTGAACAAAATTTCCCTAAAGTGTTATCGTATGAGCAAATGATTGCCGCCACTCGTTTTATAATGAATAAAGATGAGCATCAAAAAATGATAAATGCTAGTGATAAGCAAGCAGCTATAGATAAATTTTGGCTTACCTTGGGTGGAGGAGAGGATAGGGCTAAGGAACTCATAAAACGATATTATAACCGAATACAGGATGCAAACTCTTTTTTTACCTCGCATATAGAGGGTTGGAAAACCGATATGGGCATGATTTATATTGTTTTTGGTCCACCAAATAAAACCTATAAAACTAACCAAATGGAAACCTGGGTTTATGGTAACGAGGGTGCACCCAATGCAATAACATTTAGGTTCGAAAAAATTAACAACCCTTTTTCTGAAAATAATTTTAAACTTATTCGTAACATAAATTACAGAGACCCCTGGTATATAGCCGTAAATAATTGGCGGGATGGGCACGTTTATTTAGATGCTAAATAATTTCAACCTTCTGTTTTTTAATATGGTTTTTTTAATGGACTAATTTTTCTAAACCGTATCTTTGTCCCCGTTATGAAAATTCTTTTAGCTTATTTAAAAAACTACAAAGGCATTGTTGCTTTGGCACTTTTGCTAGCAGCTATCAACCAATGCTTCTCCATGTTAGACCCCTATATCTATGGTAAAATATTAAATAAATTTGGCGTAGGTCATCAAACCTATAAGGGCGATACCGCTCGTTTTATTCAGGATATAATTCCGTATTTATTAGGTGTTATTTCTGTAGCAATGGTTTCTCGTATCGCAAAAAACTTTCAGGATTATTATACCAGTGTAATTATTCAGCGTACCGGAGCGCAACTATATCAGGATGGCATTAAGCGTTCGTTAGATTTACCCTTTCAGGAGTTTGAAGACCAACGTAGCGGCGAAACTTTAGGTAAACTGCAAAAAGTGCGCACCGATTGCGAAAAATTTATCACCTCTTTTATTAGTGTAATTTTTCAAACACTGGTAGGCTTTACTTTTGTTTTAATTTTTGCACTTCAGGCCAATTGGATGATTGCTCCGGTGTTTTTTGTTACGGCTCCTATACTTGCTTTTATAAGCAATTTATTAAGCAAAAAAATTAAAACCATATCAAAACAAATTGTAGGCGAAACAACGGCTTTGGCAGGCTCCACAACCGAATCCTTACGAAATGTAGAATTGGTAAAAAGTTTAGGTTTAACTACATCAGAAATTGGAAGACTAAACACCATTACCGGTAAAATTTTAGTACTTGAATTAAAAAAGGTTCGCTTTATACGCAGCTTAAGTTTTGTGCAAGGCACGGTAGTTAATTTTTTGCGCACTACACTTGTTTTTGTATTGTACTATTTAGTTTTTAAAGATTCTATAAACGTAGGTCAGTTACTAACCTTAACTTTTTATTCCTTTTTTATTTTTAATCCCTTGCAAGAGTTGGGCAATATTGTAGCATCTTATAGAGAGGTACAGGCATCACTAAGTAATTTTGAAAAACTGATGAACACCCCTGTAGAAGTAAAACCGGCAAACCCCGATAAATTAGGTGCTATAGAAACACTAGAATTTAATAATGTATCGTTTAAACACCGAACAGCAAACACAAGTGCTGTTGAGAATATTTCGTTTACTATTAATAAAGGTGAAACCATAGCATTTGTTGGCCCTTCGGGCTCAGGTAAAACAACCTTGGTTAAATTACTGGTAGGCTTGTATCACCCTATAAATGGTACAATTCTTTATAACGATAAAAAAGCAAGCAACATTAATTTAGATGAGTTGCGCATGCAATTAGGTTTTGTATCGCAAGACACCCAACTATTTTCGGGTACTATAAAAGAAAATTTACTTTTTGTAAAACCCACAGCAACTGATGAAGAGTGTATGACTGCTTTACATAAAGCTGCCTGCGATAATTTATTGCGCCGTGCCGATAAAGGTTTAGATACGGTGATAGGCGAGGGGGGCATTAAAATATCGGGTGGAGAAAAACAACGACTTTCAATTGCGCGTGCTTTGTTACGTAATCCTAAATTATTAATTTTTGATGAGGCTACCTCTGCTTTAGATTCTTTAACCGAAGTAGAAATTACGGAAACCATTCGCGATATATCGGGTAAAAAAGAGCAGATAACTGTAATGATAGCGCATCGTTTATCTACCATTATGAATGCCGATAAAATTTATGTGTTAGAGCGTGGCAAAATTATTGAAGAAGGCCAGCACAATGATTTACTCGAAATAAAAGGCTTGTATTATGCCATGTGGCGTCAGCAGGTGGGCGAGCGCAAGAAAGAAGCAGTTGCTACAGTAAAAATTCCATAAGAGCATATAAACGAGGGTGGACGGTTTTTTATCCCACCAACAATAGTTTACTTTTGTTGTAAGTAATTTAACGGTGCATTTATTTTTTCAATTAGTAAAAGAAAGTGTTTTGTTTGCCTCGCAATCATTGCTGGCAAATAAATTGCGCACCTTTTTGTCACTATTAGGCATCACCATCGGCATTTTTGCCATCATAACTGTTTTTACGGTTACCGATAGTTTAGAAAACAATATCAGAGGAAGCATAGCATCGCTTGGTAATAATGTGGTTATTGTAGAAAAATGGCCTTGGGCCTTTGGTGCCGATTATCCTTGGTGGAAATATATGTTGCGCCCCACCGCCAGCGTAGATGATTTAGAAGCCATTATTTTAAACTCTAAAACAACGGAAGCTGCAGCCTTTAGAGTTGATACAAAAAAACGTGTACAGTATTTTAGTAATATGGTTGAGAATGTTACCATATCAGGCGTTTCGGCCGATTATAATTTGGTTTCTAATTTTGAAATAGAGCAGGGCAGGTACTTCACTCAGCTTGAATCTGACAACGCAAAAAATGCTGTTATACTGGGTAAAACAGTGCAAGAAGGGCTTTTCCCTTCGGGAGAAAGTCCTTTAGGAAAAGACGTAAAAATGTTTGGCAGAAAATTTACGGTTATTGGCATTGTAAAAAAACAAGGCGAAAGTATGTTGGGTAACAGCATGGATAATCAGGTGATGATACCGCTAAACTTTATCCGTAATATTTTAGATGTAAGAGCAGAAACTAATGAACCTTACATTGCCGTTAAAGCAAAAGCCGGTGTAAGCAACGAGCAATTAAAAGATGAGCTAACCGGCATTTTACGAGCTGAAAGAAGATTGCAACCCGGCACCGAAGATAGCTTTGCCTTAAACGAAACAAGTGTTTTAAGCAAAGGCTTTGATGGCTTGTTTGATGTGGTTGGTACCGTTGGATGGATAATAGGAGGCTTTTCTATTTTAGTAGGAGGCTTTGGTATAGCTAATATTATGTTTGTATCGGTTAAAGAAAGAACCAATTTAATTGGCATACAAAAATCATTAGGAGCAAAAAATTATTTTATACTCTTACAGTTTTTAAGCGAGGCTATTTTTCTTTCACTTATAGGTGGCTTATTGGGTTTACTTGTTATTTGGGTTATAACGCTGTTTGCCGGAGATGCTTTTGGCATGGAGATAACACTAACCTTATCTAATGTAGTTTTAGGATTAACTATTTCGTTTTTAATTGGCATTATTTCGGGTTTTGTGCCTGCTTATAGTGCAGCACAGTTAGACCCTGTAGAAGCAATCAGACAATAAATTGAAGTAAGAAAAATGAAACGCCCGCTTATACTCAGCATAATTTGTGTCATAGGTTTTTTGTGGGTGGTGATAACATTTCCGGGAGTTTTTTCTCCATCGGTAAAAAAATTAGGTGTGTTTATGCCCGCCATTTATGGCTTAATTGTAGCGGCTACTTTTATTTCTTTTATTGGTGTGTGGCATCTTAAACGTTGGGGCATGGAGTTATACGCCATTAGTTTTTTCTGTAAGATGTTGTTTTTTATTCTTACAAAAACATTTGAAATAACCAGCATAGCAGGTGTTGTTTTTTCTGTTTGGTTTATAATAACCTATCTATTCTTTTATAAAAAGATGGATGCTAATTTGTAGCAGAATTATTTTCTTTTATCATTTCTTGTAACCAATCTATAGCCATTTTTTCATCCGAAAAAATACGCGCTGAAGAAGATGGTTTATGAAAATTAATAAAGAAATTGCCAAGTAATTTATTAGCTAATGAATTAGTTAAAATAGCAACAGCAATTCGCTTTTTTGATTTAGCAAACTCTTCTCTTGCTTCATAACTAATGTTACCCGATTTAGTGGCATCAAAAAGGATGGCGTACCCATCTCCTCCCGACATTTCAAGAGCCTCTGCAATCATATCCTTGGCATCTTGTTGCTCTAATTCTATACCATCAACCACACTCAGTCTTATTATTTTTGGTTCGATAAGTTGAAGCGAAAATTTTTTAGAATCAAACATTATTGCAGCTAATAAGTAATTGTTCCTGTAAGAGTATGATGCCCAGCAGCACCGCTTACAGAAATGTTTGAAAAACTAAGTGTGTTATTAGGTGCTGTGCCCGATGTTGCTACATTTACAAAACCTGATGATGCAGACGAAGTATATCCGGTATCAGAATATATAAATGTACATTTCCCATAAGTAACTGTACCTGTAGCTATAACATAAGTTCCGTAAGTGGGGGTAGTTGTACCCGAAAAGGTTACCTGTATTTCCGGATTAGCATTTGACCCATAAGCAATAACACCAAAATTGCCGCCATTCATAAAAGAGGTGTGAGTAAGACTTCCTACTGCCGCGCCATCAACAGTTAAACTGCCTATTGTGGTAGGAGCAGGAGTTGGTGTTGGGCTTGGTGTACTTTTCTTGCAACTAAATACAACAAATAAGCCCAAGCCTATAGTTATGTAAAAAAGTTTCTTCATGAGTTTAACTATAGCTAAAGTAAGAAAAATAGACTTACCAGCCTAGTATCCAGGCAAACATAAGCGGTGCTACAATAGTAGCATCACTTTCTACAATAAATTTAGGCGTGTTTATATCAAGCTTGCCCCAGGTAATTTTTTCGTTTGGAACAGCCCCCGAATAAGAACCATAACTGGTAGTAGAATCTGATATTTGGCAGAAATAAGACCAAAAAGGAACATCATGCCACTCTAAATCCTGATACATCATGGGTACAACACAAATAGGGAAATCACCTGCAATGCCACCGCCAATTTGGAAAAAACCAACGCCTTTGCCGCCGCTGTTTTTGCGATACCAATCGGCCAACCAAACCATATACTCAATTCCGTTTTTAACGGTGTTTGCTTTTAATTCGTTTTTAATAACGTAACTGGCAAAAATGTTTCCGGTAGTGCTGTCTTCCCAACCCGGACAAACAATAGGAATATTTTTTTCGGCCGCAGCTACAATCCAACTATTTTTCGGGTCAATTTCGTAATACTGTTTTAAATCTCCGCTTAAAACAACACGGTATAAAAACTCATGCGGAAAATAACGTTCGCCTGCTGCTTCAGCATCTTTCCATTGTTTTACCAAGTGTTTTTGTAAACGACGGAAAGCTTCTTCTTCCGGTATACAAGTATCAGTAACACGGTTGTAATGGTTTTCTAATAAATCCCACTCATCTTTTGGGGTAAGGTCGCGGTAGTTTGGTACACGTTTGTAGTGCGAGTGGGCCACTAGGTTCATCACATCTTCTTCCAAATTTGCACCGGTACAAGATATGATGGCAATTTTATCCTGACGAATCATTTCGGCTAACGAAATGCCTAACTCAGCCGTGCTCATAGCACCTGCCAATGTAACCATCATTTTACCACCTTCGGCTAAATGTGTTTCGTAACCTTTAGCGGCATCCATTAAGGCTGCTGCGTTAAAATGGCGATAGTGATGTTCTATAAATTTTGAAACCGGACCTTTACTCATATCTTAAAAATTTTGGCAAATATATTAGAAATTAATGGATGTATATTTTAAGTTTTCTACAAAAATTAACTAAGTGATAAGATGCAATGCATTAATCCTAAATCGTCAAACGTAATAGGCTTTGCGGGTTTTCTAACACCTTTGCGGTATAAAGCGGTTTCGGTTGCTTCGCCCATAGCTACGGCTTTATAATGCTCTTGCCATTTGTTTTTTTCAAAAAAAGCATCCACGTTACTTGGCGATGTAAACACAATAATATTGGTTTTTGTATCAACCACAATGCCTTGCTTAAGTGTTTCGTATACCACCAAGTTTATGGTGTTTTTGCTAAGCTGTTGTTGCACACTTTGCATGCTTTCTTTAGGTACCGGAAACAAAACCTTTGCACTACCAACTAATGATGAAAACTGTTTACCAATCATTTTAGTATCGGTGCTTTGCCCTATAAAATCTGCACGGTGCCCATATTGCCTGAGCTCTGCCGATGTTTGTTTGCTTATGCAGCCAAATTTTACTTTACCAATTTTTGGTTTTTGGTTAAAGAAATAACGTACCGCATGTTTGCTGCTAAAAAATATCCACTCACTTATTGGTAAATAGTGCATTTCAACTTGCTTAAACTCTATTAGGCTTTTAGCCGTTACATCAAAGTTTAATTTTTTAAGTGCTTTTTCTAAATAATCTTTTTCCCTAAAGGTTTTAGTAATAAAAACTTTTTGAGGAGTAATGGAGTTTATTTTTTCTAAAATCTTTTCCGGTAACTCGTAAGCAAAAATCGATTCAAAATATAACTGTATAGGTTGTTTATCCCAAGCTTCCGCCTTGCTAACCCAAATCTTAAAAAGATACTTATCTTTTTCGTTCATTTCGCTTTCGCAATAAACGCCCAAAGGCATTTGGCAGCCACCTTCAAATAAATTTAGTACACGTCGCTCAAGGTTAATGCGTGTTTGTACATCTTCGTTATTTATTTTCCCAATTAAAATTTCGAGCGATGTATCGTCTTCTCGTATCTGCCAAGCCAATACACCTTGTGCAGGTGCAGGCACAAACTCTTGCGGACTTAACTTAACCACTTTTAAATCATCGCCTAAATCAATTTCTAAACGCTCAACACCGGCTGCTGCCAACATAATAGCATCATACTCGCCACTTAAAAGTTTTTTTATACGTGTAGGTACATTGCCACGCATGTCTTTTATTTCAACATCATCTCTAAAGGCAAGTAACTGCGCTTTTCTGCGCGATGATGAAGTGCCTACAATGGCTTTTTGTTTCAGGTTAAATTTTTCTTTTTCGTCAACCGCTTCTTTACGAATAATTAATAAATCGCTTGGGTCTTCTCGGTCAGATACCCCTGCAATCATTAATCCATCCGGACTAATAGTAGGTAAATCTTTATGCGAATGAACAGCTAAATCTATTTCGTTATTAAGTAGAGCCTCTTCAATTTCTTTGGTAAAAAAGCCTTTTCCCTCCAGTTTGTCAAAGCTGGTATTCCACTCTTGCGAGCGGTCTCCCTCGGTAGAAATTACTTTTATCTCCACTTCACAACCTTGCTTTTCAAGTAAAGTTTTGGTATAGTTAGCTTGCCAAAGTGCCAACTCACTACCACGGGTTCCTATTTTAACTTTTTTCATAGTGCTGCAAAAATAGGGTATTTTTTCTGCCTAAAAGGGGCAAGTTTGGGGTTTAAAACCCTGTAATTAGGCAGGTATAAATTTTTTTTGATAAAATGTACAATTAATTAAAAAATGGCTACATTTATTGTAACCTTTTTGATATTTGTGCGTAGGAGTATTGTAAACCTCAAAAACTTTTTAGCCTATGAGACAATTAAAAATTACGAAACAAGTAACGAACCGAGAAACCGCTTCACTTGATAAGTATCTGCAGGAGATTGGCAGGGTTGACCTCATAACGGCTGAAGAAGAAGTTGAGCTGGCACGCAAAATTAAGCAAGGTGATGAAACTGCTTTAGACCGATTGGTGAAAGCCAATTTGCGGTTTGTGGTGTCTGTATCAAAACAGTACCAAAACCAAGGGCTTAGTTTACCCGATTTAATTAACGAAGGAAATTTAGGTTTAATTAAAGCCGCGCAACGTTTTGATGAAACGCGTGGTTTTAAATTTATATCGTATGCCGTATGGTGGATTCGTCAAAGTATCCTGCAAGCATTGGCAGAACAAAGTCGTATTGTAAGGCTGCCATTAAATAAAATTGGCTCTATTAATAAAATTAATAAAGCTTACGCAAAGCTTGAACAGCAATTAGAGCGTGAACCAACGCCTGATGAAATTGCCGTTACCATGGATTTAATGCCGAGCGATGTTTTTGAAACACTTAAAAACAGTGGCCGCCACGTATCAATGGATGCTCCCCTAAGTATAAATGATGAGGGTGGAAGCATGTATGATGTAATGGAAGAAAAAGACTCTTTAAGCCCTGATAAGGAATTATTAATAGATTCTCTTCGCCAGGAGATAGAACGCTCTTTAAACACCCTAACGACGCGCGAAGCAGACGTAGTACGTTTATATTTTGGACTGAACGGAAATCAATCATTAACCCTTGAGGAAATTGGTGCCCGTTTTGATTTAACACGTGAGCGTGTACGTCAAATAAAAGAAAAGGCAGTTCGTCGTTTAAAACACACATCACGCAGCAAACTGCTTAAAACATATTTGTAAATTTTATTGGTTGGTTTTGATTGCAAAAAGGCTTTCTATTTATAGAAAGCCTTTTTGTTTTCATGCTAAATTAAATGAGGGATTTATTTTAATAAATCTAAAGCTTCCTGTATCGAAATTACTTGGCCTTTAAAGGTTCCTATAGGAAATGCACCAATAAAACCTTTTTCAAGTAATATATTTTTGTATTTAACCGCGTCGTTATAGTTTTTAAACTCTCCGGCAGTAATTCGTATCAATCCAGTTGTAGTAGGTTCTTTATCTACATCTTTTAATTCTTTCAGTTGCTCATCTAATGAAGTATCATCTGGTTTTTTAAGTGCTAATTGCACTTTAAAACTAACCAACGATTTGTCTATAGCACTTCCTGCATTTGCAGTTTCGCTCAAGTTCTCTTTATAAGTTTTATCTTCAAAAGTAGCACCTACTTTATCTAAAGCTACACGTTTACCTTTTTCGTAAGCAGTAATAAAGGCATCTTCATATCCTTCATACACAAGTTCTGCTTTATGGGCAGCAGCATCAGTAAGTGTTTTATACGCCCCCGATGCATATTTATAATAGCCGTCTTCTGTTTTTAACTCAAGCACTTTACCAGCATGTTTAAACATGGTAGGCGATAATTTGTTTTTATAAGCGCCTAATTGCACACGGTAAATAATTCCTTTGTTTACCGCACCTTCGGTATTGTTACTTGTGCTATTATTGTTAGCTGTAGCATCATTTGGTATAGCACCTTTTTTACTAGCTTCGGCAAGTTCTTTTGCCAATTCGGCATCAGTTATATTAAAATAAGCTTCACCTTTAAAATAACCTACTCTGGCAGATTTTAAACCTTCGCCAATATACTCGTCGCGTCTTTTTATAGCTTTTCTTACATCATCATAACTACCGGCTGCGTAAACTACAGTAGTATCATTATAATTAAATGAACGTATATCGCCTATACTTAATAAATAAGCCATTTCATCCGGAGGGATACCGCCTTTATAACGTACCAATTCAACTGTAAAATCTTTAGGACGCGCATTAGAATTTACTATTGGAGCTTTTCCGTTTACAATAGGGCCGCCTAAATCTACCACCTTAGAAAACTGCCCGGTTGAATCGTAATATCTGTTATACCAGTCTTGATGGTCCTCATCTGTCATGGCAATCCCCTTATCATTAGCTACTTTACCGGTATCGGTTGGTAACTCTTCATCACGGTAATCGGCTACAAGGTCTTTATCCTCATCTACCGGACAACCATGTGCATCTACTTTTGCACCCGCAGGTGTACCATGGCATAAATCATCAAAATCTTTTACACCATCGCCATCTTCATCTCCATTATCAATAGCCAAAAAGTCAACACCTTCATATTGGTTACTTGGTAATGTATCCATGCCATCTTTTTTATGGGTAACTAAATCATAATGTACAGATGCAGCAAACATTAAAAACTTATCACTTTTAGTGCTTGCCACACCATCAATATGGTTGGTAAATGTAAAGTGCATAGTGGCACCCATTCTAAATTTAATATGTTCACCGGCATTCATGGTAAAACCTGCACCTACCGGTATAGCCCATGAGCTTTCGCGATATTTGCCATATCCATTCTGATTCATTTCTCTTATGTCAGAATCATAAGTATAATCACGTACTAAAGTCTGTGCATTTTGCGACCCAGGCGAACCCTGCGCCATGTTTTTTATCGTTCCATCGTTCCAGTAATAATATTTATTGCCATGCTTATCGTACAAATCTGTTTTCGAAAGAAATTCAAAACCTTCAAAGCCGGTTAAAATATAAGGACGAATACTGTTTTGTTTTTTTATGAAATTAGAAAAATCATACATCAATTGTAATCCGCCTAAGCGTATTTGCGATTCAAAATTTTGATTAAGTGCGGGTGTAGCAGAGCGTTCGTTAGCTCCCAGCTTACCAAACATTACATAAAAATTAAGAGAAAGAGATTTAGTAAGTGGTTGTGATAAATTTAAATTATACCCCAAACGAGATTGAGTGATAGATTGAAACTGCTGTCCTTTGGGATAAATGTTTCCAAAATAAGAAAGTGTACCCGCACCAAGACCAATAGTTGGTTTAAAAACATCTCCTAAACGTGGTGGGTTGTTAGTTGTATCTGAATCGGTTTTTTCTTTTTTCTTTTCTTTTTTAGGAGCAGAACTTTGTGCAACACTATTTAAAGTGAAAATGGCAAGGAGTATAAAAAGAGAGATATTTTTGATACGAATAAGCATTAAAGTAGTTTTTCAAATGTACTAAAATCACTAATAATCCAGTAATTTATTTATACCATTTTTGGTTACTAACCATTAGTGCCTCTTGCACTGTGATACGTTTACCTGAATTGTATGCAGTAACAAAAGCATCTGATACACCTTTGTTTTTTATAGTTTCACGATTGTCGCGAGCAGCTTTGTACTCATCAAACTTGCCTAAAATACATTTGGTAAACCCATCCTGCATTTCGGTTTTTATATTTTCATTTATAGAATATTTTCTTCCTAAAGCACTGGCACTTACGCCATTTTTAAATGCACCAATTTGTACCGAGTAATGAATGTTTCCGTTTTTAGGTGCAGAAGCTGTTGTGTTAGCTGTTGTTGAATTATCTGTGTTAGTAGCAACAGGTTCTTTAGCGGGTTCTTGAGCAACTGCGTTAACATCAACTGCGGGTTGTGTATTAGTAGCAACAGGTTCGGTATTAGTTTGAATTGGGGTGCTTGATGCTACCTCGCCATTTGCAACTACTTCTTGTCTGTCTAAAGCTATTTTTTTTGTTTGATCACCTTCTATGTATGAAAATTTACTTCCTTCAATATAAGATGGGTTTTGAATGCTTGAACCATCCGGCACAAGTTTGTATGATACAGTTATATCTTCTGCTGCAGGTATCGAAGTCCAAATAAATTTAGCCTCTCCGTTTTCAAAAGCAAAAGAAGAACCTGAAATATTTAATTGTTCTGCTTTATATCCTGCCGGAATTTTTTCAGATAATTTAGCAAAACCTTTAATGGCTCCTTTTTTAATATTTACAGTAACTTCAAAATTATTAGCGCCTTCTAAGGCACTTATTTTTCGGCTAACTGCAACAGCTGCATCGGGTTCATTTGGTTTTGAAAATGCTTGTGCTGCATCGGGCTCAGTAGTACTATTTGTGGTGCCGGTAGCAACAGGCTCAGTAGTAGCAACAGGTTCGGCTGCAGGTTGGTTTGAATTATCGGTTGCCGATTGAGTTGAATTATCAGTTGCAGGCTGATTTGCAACATCAGATGGGGCAGATGCGCCACCTAAATTTACCGTAAGTTCAGGAAATTCAGCTTCTTGTTTTACATTGTTTTCTATGTACGAAAATTTACCTTTAATTGGTAAGTTGCCTGTTGAAGATGCCGGAACAGAAACGGTGATTTTTACATGTAATTCTGCATCGGCCGGAACAGATGTCCAAATAACTTTTACAATTCTTCCTGAAGCTGAAAAACTTCCTCCTTTACTATCGTTTTCGGTAGCTACAAATGCAGGCGGAATTTCTAATTGTAATTTGGCAAAACCTACAACCTGGGCTTTGTTTATAGTAACTTCTATGTCAAAGTTCTTTCCGGCTTCTATACTATCGGGTATTTTAGCTGTTACACTTACAGGGTCTCCAAAAATTAACTGATAAATTGCAATTGCTAAAGCGTTAATAAATACGATAATATATTTCATATAAGGCTACCTGTTTTTGTTATTGTTCAAAGAAGAAATCAATTAGTTTATTAATTTTTTCTACGGTAAAATCACCGCTTCCTTCAAAGAATGAGTCTATAGTTTTGGTTATTTCGTCTGCCGAAATGTAACCATCTCCATTAATGTCAGCAGCTTTCAAGTCAGCCGGTATTTTACTTGCGTTAAATTTGCCTGCATTAGCTTTTTTAGCTGCAGCTTCAACTTTTTTAAGATACTCGGCACTTGGTTTTACGTTAAATTCTTTACTACGCTCAGGTGCTTCGTTTTCCCAATCTTTTTGATGTTGAGCCATTGCTTTTTCATCAATAGTTACACCAAAACCATCTACTTTGTTACCTTTAGCTGTATTAGGCTCATGATCTAAATAATCAGGTACGCCATCACCATCAGCATCAAGCGGACAACCTTTTTCATCTACTTTTACACCTTTTGGAGTTCCATGACACATATCTTTATCATCAGGTACACCATCTTTATCAGCATCTAAATGATCTATCGAAGAAAAATCTACATCTTTATATTTATCTTCAGGTCCACCAACCGTCTTTTTACCAAACTCATAACGTAAACCAACATTACCGCTTATAAAACCGGCATTAGCACCTTTACCCGAGCCATCAATCATATTAGATAAACACATGGTATAACCTACACCAATCATACTACTCATATGTTTTCCAAAATTAAAATCTAAGCCTAACATAAACGGAATAACTAAAGAACCACCTGAACCTATTTTAGTTTCATATGTATAATCTCTTTTGGTTGGCACTAAACTATAACCTGTAACAGGAGGGGTACCGGTAGTAACTGGATGAGGAGCCATTATAGACCCATCTGATTGATATTGGTAAAGAGCTCCGCTTGCATCTTTTAAATCACTGCTTGTGTTAAACATCATATAGCCAATGCCGACCTTAATAAAAGGCGAAACAGCCGGATCACCTTTCATTACACCATCAAAATTAGCTACAAACATTAACTGGGTGTTTATAACCTGAGATTGAAAGTTGCCGTAATATTGAGTGGTAACACCACTAGAAGTACTGGTTTGGTTATCGGTACCGGCTAATTTGCCATATGAACCAACCAATTCAACACCTATAACCTTACCAAAACGCTGTTCAACCGATAAGAAGTAACCTAAACGGGTGTCTAACAAAGGATTAACATTAGTATGGCTGCCAATATAACCCATGTATTTTTGCCCGCTAACCCCTAACATAATAGATGGCAGGTGTTTAACTTTCTCCTTCTCTTTGTCTTGAGCTTTAGCCGTAAAAACTAATGACAACGCAAATAAAACGGTTAGTAACTTGTTGATAGTAACTTTTCTATCCATATAAATTGTTTTAAACTACGCTAAAATTAAAGGTTATTTACGACACTAACAAATTTAGTGTTAAGGAAAGCCCCTTTGGTCTATAAAATTTGTTTTTTTAAACAGAGGCTTGTTGATATTGAAAAAATTAACTTTTAGTATTAACAAATCGGTTTAATCCTGCCATGTCTTTAAGCAAGTAAACTTGCGAGAAGTTCATTTCGGTTAATAATTGAAAAACGGCTTCGGCATAGTTAGTATGGCACTCAAAATAAATAACTCCTTTATCGGATAAGATTTTTTTTGCCAGCAAAGCTATTTTTCGGTAGAATAAAATTGGGTCGGGGTCATCAACAAATAAGGCTAAATGTGGTTCGTAGTTTTTAACTCTGTTATGCAAACCCTCTTTTTCTGATTGTAAAACGTAGGGGGGATTACTAATTAAAACATCAATTTTCTGATTTTTTGTTTGATTTAAGATGATTTCCGCAACATTTTCGGCTAAAACATTGGCTTTAAACAGATTTACATCAGTTTTATTTTGAGTAGCATTAAATTTAGCCACTTCAAGCGCGGCATCACTCACATCTAAACCATACATATTTGCCGCAGGCATATTTTTTTTAATGGAAATTGGAATGCAACCACTGCCCGTACCAACATCAAGTATATGAAGTGGGGCTTGAGTTTTAAATTTTTTTATCACCATATCAACCAACTCCTCTGTTTCGGGACGAGGAATTAGTACACTTTTATTTACTTTAAATTTTAAGTGATAAAATTCGGCTTCGCCCAACACATATTGTATGGGTGTGTGCTCTTTTAATTTATAGCACATTTGCTCCAATAAAATCAAATCTGATTGATTTACCCGAATGCTTGAATTTGAAATTAGTTGAGATAAATTTAATTTCAATTGCTTCTCAAAAATCCAATTGATAATATTTTGTAATTCACTTTCGGTATAAATGTCGGCTAATTCTTTTTTATAGAATTTGATAACATCGCTCAATAAATTAGAATGAATTTCCATACTACTCTTTATCCTTCAGTAGTTTTTCAAGTACATATAATTCATCACGTAGGCGAGCCGCTTCTATAAAATCTAATTCTTTTGATGCACGTAGCATCGCCGATTTTAAAAGCCCGATTTGTTTTTTTAATTCGCCCTCGCTCATATATTGCACAACAGGGTCGGCCGCTAAGCTGGTATCAAAATTTTCGGTGTAGGCTTTCACTAATCTGCCATCAACGGTAACTTCGGTTGGAGAGAAAGCATCTTTCTTTTTTCTACCGGCTTGTGTTGGCGTAATATGGTGCTTAAAATTATATTCAATTTGTTTTGTTCTACGACGTTGTGTTTCATCAATCGTAAACTGCATGCTATCGGTAATTTTATCGGCATACATAATTACGCGTCCGTTTACATTACGTGCCGCACGCCCTGTGGTTTGTATAAGCGATGTTACGTTGCGTAAAAAACCTTCTTTATCGGCATCTAAAATTGCCACTAACGAAACTTCGGGTAAATCCAATCCTTCGCGTAAAAGGTTTATTCCTATTAGTACATCAATTATGCCTTCGCGTAACTGACGTAAAATTTCTACGCGCTCTAAGGTGTCAATGTCGGAGTGTATATAACGACAACGTATATGTAACTTAGCCATATACTTTGCTAATTCTTCCGACATACGCTTGGTAAGTGTGGTAACCAACACACGTTCATCACGTTCAATAGTTTTATTTATTTCTTCCAGTAAATCATCAACTTGGTTAAGGCAAGGACGAACATCTATTTGCGGGTCTATAATGCCCGTAGGGCGAATTAATTGCTCAACAATAACACCTTCGGCTTTTTTCAGTTCGTACTCAGCAGGTGTGGCACTTACATAAATGGTTTGCCCCAATAAACTTTCAAACTCTTCAAATTTTAAGGGGCGGTTATCAATTGCCGCAGGTAAACGAAAACCGTACTCAACTAAATTTACCTTGCGCGAATAATCGCCACCATACATGGCATGTATTTGTGGCATGGTAACATGGCTTTCATCAATTACAAATAAAAAATCTTTCGGAAAATAATCTAACAAACAAAAGGGGCGCATGCCCGGTAAACGACCATCAATGTAACGCGAGTAATTTTCTATGCCGCTGCAATAGCCCAACTCGCGCATCATTTCCAAATCATGTTCTACACGTTCTTTCAAACGCTTGGCTTCTATCACTCTACCGTTGTCTGCAAAATATTGCACCTGCGCCATCATATCATCCTGTATCATAATCATGGCTTTCTTCATGGTTTCGGGTGCAGTTACATACATGTTAGCAGGGTAAACAATGTATTCTTTAAAAGCTTCTATTTTTTTACCCGAGCCTGTATCAAAGGTTTGTATGTCTTCAATTTCATCACCAAAAAAAGAAACGCGTAAAGAAAAATCGGCGTAAGAAAGATTAATGTCTACCGTATCACCAATCACACGAAAACTACCACGAGAAAACTCCTCGGTAGTACGCGAGTATAAAGCCTGTACCAGTTGGTGCAAAAATTTATTACGGCTAATGCGTTGCCCTGTTTTAATTTCAACTAAACTTTTTTTAAACTCTTGCGGATTGCCTATGCCATAAATGCAGGATACCGATGAAACTACAATAACATCTCGTCTGCCTGATAGTAAAGATGAGGTTGCACTTAAACGCAGTTTTTCAATCTCATCGTTAATGGCTAAATCTTTTTCAATAAAAGTGCCGGTGGTTGGTAAGTAAGCTTCAGGTTGATAGTAGTCGTAATACGATACAAAATACTCAACCGCATTTTCCGGAAAAAATTGTTTTAACTCGGCATACAATTGTGCTGCCAACGTTTTGTTATGACTAAGTACCAGGGTAGGGCGGTTAACCTGGTTAATTACATTGGCTACCGTAAATGTTTTACCCGACCCTGTAACACCTAAAAGTACTTGGTCTTTTACATTGTTTTTTAAACCCGCCACAAGCTCTTTAATGGCTTGTGGTTGGTCTCCGGTTGGTTGATATTCTGATGTTAGTTTAAAATCCACGGCGCAAAGTTAGTGAAATTAGCTTTGAAATATTTTGGTAGATTTGTTTAACATGCTAATCCAAAAACAACTAAAAACTCTTTTTATTTTTTTATTACCTGTGTTTTGTTTTGCGCAAAAAGAGTACGAGAAAACTGATTTGGAAAAATTTGATTTATTTGGTAAAGTAAAATCTGTAAAAGTAGATTCTTATTATGGTAAAGAAAAGAAAGGTAAAATAGTTGCAGGCAAAAAAACTAAAGGAGAAGGAGCGGAACATTTTTTTTCAAGATTTGATGAGAAAGGGAATGAGATCGAAAATGAGACTTATCATTCTAATGGTAAGTTATACGATAAGGAAACTAAAAAATATAACAGCGTGGGAAAATTAATTGAGCACATTTTTAATAATGGATCAGAAAAGGAAATTTTTATGTATGATGACTCAAGTGATTTAATTATAAGGCGTATATATAATGACACTAATTTAACAGATACAGAATTATATACTTATGACAATAAAGGTAATAAGTTAAAAGATGAGTCATACTATAGTGATACTTTAACACGCATAGAAACATATAAGTATAATGAAGAGGGGAAGAAAGTAGAGCAAAATGTTTATTTCTGTAAAGAACTTATTGAAACACGCACAACAAAATATGAAGATGGGAATGTAGAAATTGTTACAGATATTAATGTTAAATACAATCACGCTAAAAAGGCTATATTTAAGTTCAACGGAAAGCATAAGATAATTGAAGTTGCTAATTATGGTAGTACGAACAACTTAGAAAGAAGAATTAAAATGGAATATGATGTAAATGGTAAAATGATTGAAATGGCATATTTGGTTAACGCAACTACTGATTCATCCTACTTTAAAGCGATTTACAAATATTCAAGCGATTATTTAAACTGTGAGAACACAACCATACTACATGGAGTGAAGAAGAAGCATATTATTCTATACGACACTAAAAAACATGAAATTGAAGCAAGTTATTATAATGCTGATAGTGCACTTGAAACGAAAATTACTAATCAGTACGAGTACGACCAAAATGAAAATTGGATTAAAAAAACATTGACTTACGAGTATTATAGAACCGAAGAAGGAAAATCCCTTATAGAAAAAAAGTATTACGTAACCCTTCGTGAAATAACTTATTACTAAAACCCCACCGCCGCGCAATTTGTATTTAAAGCAGTTGTGTGCAGATACTAATGGCTATTCATTTTAATTAAATTAAAATCTAAATCTCTAAAAGAGGGTGTGAGTGTGAGCAAATTTTAATTTGCGCACAAATAAATCCTCTCCTTTCCTTTTTTTTACTTTTCTTTCTTTTTCTTTAGTTTACTCTTCTTTCCTTTGTGTAGTTTACTCAGGAGGAAACTCATTTTTTCATGCTTTTTGGTTTTATTCGGGCATAAAATTACTTGTACAAGCTGTTAACTCATTGCCGCAATTGCTACAACTAAACGCACTAACCCAAGTCTTTCCGAGTGTCCCGCAGGTGTTGCCAGAAAAGTTGCTATGCCTTTTTGTTCACTGTAAAATTACAGCGCAATTTTTTTTGCACTTGTACTTTGCGGTATGTTTTTTTATTAAAAACACGTTGGCGGTTTTAAATAGGTTAATGAAATTTAAGATATATAATAATTTCATCATTATTTGATAAGCATGGCTTAATAAGTAGTAAGTAAACTAGCCATAGCTTTGTATAAAATTTATATACCATTTTATACCATGAAAACAAATAACAAACCGGGTGTTTACATTACCGGAATCGGCCAGTTAAAAATTGAAAAAACATCAGAACTAAGCATCCGCGAAATGGGTGCTAAGGCTGTGCGCCTGGCAATGGAAGATGCCGGTGTTGAAAAAATTGATGCCATTTTTTTAGGCAACATGCTTTCGGGCGCTTTATCAAACCAACAACAATTGGGACCTTTAGTAGCCACATCAGCAGGTTTAAAAGGTGTGGAATCTGTTACGCTTGAAGCTGCCTGTGGTTCGGGTGGTGCTGCTTTGCGTGCAGGCTTTATGGCCATAATGAGCGGCATGTGCGAAACAGTTGTAGTGTGTGGCTTAGAAAAAATGAGTCACGAGGATAAAGATTTTATTACCCGTTCTATTGCCACCGCATCTGATTGGGAAAGTGAAGGCGGCAAAGGAGAAACCTTTATTACGCTAAACGCCCAACTAATGAAAATGTATATTGAGCGTTACAAAATTTCGCCCGATGTATTTGGTATGTTTAGTGTAAATGCGCATAAAAATGCCAACAATAATCCCAATGCATTATTTCATAAAGAAATTACGTTAGAACAATATTTAAACTCAAAATTTATAGCTGACCCGGTACGTATTTTTGATGCCTCACCAATATGTGACGGAGCTGCGGCTCTTGTATTATCTAAACACAATTTAAGTAACAAACCACAAGTTAAGATAACCGGGTCAGCTTCTTCTACTGAGTTTGTTGGCATACATGATAGAAGTGATGCACTTGCCGCTGAAGGCATACAAAGGTCAGGACAAAAAGCGTATAATATGGCTGGCATATCAGCAAAAGATGTTGATTTTTTTGAGTTGCACGATGCTTATTCCATCATATCTACACTTTCGTTAGAGGCTATGGGCTTTGCCGAAAAAGGAGAGGGATGGAAACTGGCTGAAAGAGGAGATATTTTAGCAGATGGAAAAATTCCGGTTTCAACTTTTGGCGGCTTAAAAGCCAGAGGTCATGCAATAGGCGCATCGGGTGTTTATCAGGCGGTTGAAGCTTATTTACAATTAACCGACAGAGCAGGTGCAAACCAAATAAAAAAAGAAGCCAACGTAGGACTTATACAAAGCATTGGTGGTACAGCCTCTACGGCCATTACACATATTTTAGAAAGAGTTTAAGGATTCATTAGCTATCTATCTAACGATAACTATTCTTTTATTCACTACGCCTTCGTTGTTTATAATGTTTAAATTATAAACTCCATCGTTTAAATTGTTTGCGTTTATAGTATAAGTAGTTCCCTTTTTAGAAATAGCAGAGGCTGGTTCAATTACCTGGCTCAACACCATTTTACCATTAATATCAAACATTTGCACTGTTTGTTTTGTGGTAGCATTTGTTTCTATCATAAACGTACCGGTGTTTGGGTTTGGGTAAATATTCAGGGTACTACTTGTTGTAAACGAATTAATGCCTACGCTTCCTAAAGCAAAACAACGGCTGGTATCTCTGCAATTATTTTGAGTAACTACCACTGCATAATTTCCACCTGTTGCGGCCGTAAAACTTTGGCTGGTAGCACCACTAATAGCTGTATTGTTTAAGCAATTTATCCATTGGTAGGTAGCAGGTGATGCCGCATTGGCTGTTAAAGTGAACATAGAAACTACCGAAAGACTGGTGTCAATTTTTGGATTAACCGAAAGCGTAGTTACAATTAAACTATCAAACATAGTTACGGTTTGCAATGTATCGTAAAAAACACCTGTTGTTTTATGATAATGGTTACCAACTTTAATACTGTCTCCAAAACAAATAGCGGCAGTTAAAACGGTAGTAGGTAACACACGTACGGTGTTCGAGTCTACATAATAGTTATTGTACTTACTTGTGGTATCGGCAGCCGTAATAGTTACCGCTCTTACACTATCCATTCCGTAATTTGGTATATCTACATAAATTTTATAGCTGCCAAGATTTACATGACCAAAACTATAGTTTCCATTGTTATCTGTCGAAGTACGTGCAGCACATCCACCACCCGGGTTTCTTCCTAATTTAACATCAATGCCTTTTAATGGAGCTCCTAATGGTTGGTTAACTCCTGTATAAGCTAAACGCAATCCAAAACCTGTACCCTGTGTAATGTTACCGGTAATAATGCCTGTACCTGTTTGTGCAGCAATGGTTGTTACCGCAATATTATACATATCGTTGGCTCCGTTGTTACAATAACTTATAGCTGTTGTGGCAGAATCCCATAAATAAGCATTTGGTCTTGTGCTATAATAAGTTGGTATAGAATTTGGATATGCGATTGTATCGGCATAAACTTTTATATAATAATTTCCGGGTGCTACACTGGTAAAAGTATAAGTTCCGGTTGCACTAATGGTTGCCGAAGCGTTGGCAGAATCTGCAGTTAATTGCTGGGTAAATAAATAAACTTTACCCGCTGTTATTAAGGCTGAGGTGCTGGCATCTGTTATTGTACCTATAATATTATCAAATTGATTAACGCTTATTTGTATAGTGTCTGTATTGTTACATCCAAAATTATCTGTGCCTGTAACAGTATAGGTAGTAAGACTGGTTGGACTAACACTAATATATGGTTTGGCAGAAGTAGTACTCCAAATATATGTATTGGCGCCGCTTGCCGTAAGCGTTGTACTAAAGCTTGTACAAACAGGATTTGCAGATGCACTTATTGTAATAACAGGCAATGCCCTAACCAATATTAATTTTGTTAGTGTATCGGCATAGGCAGGGTTATCTTGCACAATTAATGAAACAGTGTGTGTGCCTGCCGTGGTAAATAAATAATTTATATTAGATAAAGTAAATTGATTAACTGTTGCTCCACCATCAAAAATCCATTTATAAATTGTGCTGGCATCGCTTCCGGTAGTCAAGTTAGTGATGTTAGTAGAATCTCCAATACAGACACTATCTGCACTAAAAAATGCTTGTGGCCCCACATATACACTATCTATATTCATTAAACTCATAGTTTTGGCAGCATCTTGTCCGTAAAAAAATACTTTATGAAAACCATTACTAAGTGTTGCTACATTTAGGTTTACAGTTTGGTCAATTAAAGTATCAGGCCCAACAGCTACAGATAATCCTTGCCCCATAAGCGGAGCAGTATCAAAAGCATAACCCAAATTAGTAATAGGAGGGAAGTTTGCACCCGCACTGGTTATTTCAAGTTTCGTAACCGTCTGACTCCAACCACCATTAGCATCTTGTGCACGCATCATCAGTAAATGCGAACCACTGCTTAAAGTTGAAACATCTAAATTTAAGGTGTTATCAATTAAACTATCAGGTGTTAAAGACATGGAGCTTGCACTTCCTATACCCGGGTCGGTATCAAAAGCGTACTCTACTTTTACAATATTTGGGCTGTGTGAACCACTTGATACAACAAATTGTTTCATCACAGTTTCTGTCCAACCACCTAAGCTATCGCGCGCTCTTACACCCATTAAATGAGCGCCACCGGCTAAGCCACTAATATTAAACGAAAATATGTTATCAATTAAAGAATCGGATGTTACAGGCATTGGAATAGCTTGACCGTAACCCGGATCGGCATCAAAAAAATATTCCATATAATTAATAACCGGAACTGTTGCGAAAGATGAAACAATAAAATTATGTGATGAAACAATGCTCCAATAACCGCTATCGTTTAATGCACGAATTGTTAGAAAATGCTGTCCGCCCGATAAAGAACTAATATCAACATTTAAGTTTATATCAGTTAATGAATCGTTGTTTAAAGTTATAGCTGTGCCAAGTTTAAAACCGGGGTCTACATCAATAAAGTACTCGGCATACACCATTTTATATAGTTGGGCTTTCGACGTGAAAGTCAAACTAAGGAAAACTAATATGGTAAAAATGTATCTCATGTTTAAACGATTTGAGAATGCAGACCTAAGATAAATTGCTTTGTCTTTTGTCTCCGTCTCAATTCTTACCTCTATTTATTGGATTTTATTTTTACATGAACCGGTAAAGTACCCGAACCCGAACTGGGTGCTGCAAAGAAATAAACAGAAGGCACCGTTGGCATGCCTGATAACACATATGGGTCTAAACCGCCAAAAATACCGCAATCTTCTCCGTTATAACCTGCACCAATAGCCGGCGAGCCGGGCTTTAATTTCCATTGCCCATCGCTACTGCCAAAACCTAAAAAATAATTAGCCGTATTTATACCAATGTGATTGTGATTTGGGTTTCCTCCGGTTATAGTATCAAATTGTGCCGCAGTAGAAAAATTATTATGCATGGAGCTTCCGCTACCATTCATTGTTCCATTAGGAATAATTATAAAATTATTATTGACTGTTGAATTGTTAATGGTTGTGCCTGCGTTTGTTGTGCCTTTAAATATATTGTTGGTGATTACTGAAGATGAAGCCGGATCAATATATAATACAGGATAACCGGCACCTGTTCCTTCACAATAATTATTACTAATGGTTATGCTACTGCAGCCAGAATAAACACCCAAAGGAGCATAAGCACTGTTTTGAACGCCTGTAATATAGTTTTGTATAATTAAAACATTAGCATTATTACCAGCAAGATATAAAGATGGCTGGCCAATGCCACCATTACCATGTATATAGTTTCGTTTAATAACAAGATTGTTTACACCAGAATTTAACGTTAAATAATTTGCTTCCAATCCGGTTAAATAAGTACCGTTACTCCCTGTGGCGCATATAATTGTGCCAAATAAGGCCGTAGTTGGGTTAACCTGGGTTTGTGGGTTTTGGGCTAAAAAATATCCCGGGCCTATTACGTTTATTTTTTTATTAATATTAACGTTACCATACGAAATGTTTGTTCCTTCTACATAAATTGTATCTCCGGCATGGGCTGAATCATGTGCAGTTTGAAACGAAGCAAACTGCGCGCCCGTGCCCGGGTTGTTATTTACACGGTAAATCTTAGCCTGTGCCGATAAACCTATTATTATAAGACTTAGTAATAGTACTAATTTTTTCATGATAATTTTTTTTGTAAATCAAAGATATAACTTTTTCTAATTCCTCAAAATCATCGTTCTTAAATTTAATAATGGATTGTAGAATACTTATTGTCAGCATTTTACAATATAAATAACATATTTAAAGTACCATAATTTACAGTTAGCAATTAAATAATAGCGTTTAATAAGCGCAAAAAAGTTTATTATTTTAATCCAATAATTATACTGTATTTTGCAAATAATTCAGCCGAATTATAAAAGGAAAGAAGTTCTTCTTTCTATTAAAATCAGGGAAAAATCGGTGACAATTTTTTTTAACAAATGATGCTACAACGTCATATTGTGGCGGAGTACTATGTTACTTTTACTTACTATATGTTTCAGCTTGCTCACTATAACTTGTAATGACTCAAAGAGAATTTATTTCGCGTTTAAACCTTATTGTTAAGAAACTTAAAAAAGGCCCTGCCACTTTTGATGAAATTAATCATTATTTAAAAACAGAGTCGGAGCTGCAAGGATATAATTTTACTACCTCAAAACGTACCTTTCAACGAGATTTAGAACAAATACGAGATGTTTATAACACCAACATACAATACGATTTTTCTAACAAATGGTATAATATCAAAGAAGGAGAATAAAAAAGCTGCAATATGGAGGACTTAATAAAGCGCTTAAACGAATTAGAAAATCAGCATCCCGAATTTTTTGAAAAAAAGGGAAAAAGCATAAGTGAATATATTGCCTCCGGAATATATGCATCAGGCGTTTTTGTGAATGGCGAGCTACCTGCCGAGATTATAGAAAAAATTCGTAAAATCTTTAACGAAACTCCTTTTCCTAAATAGTAATCTTTATGTATCCGGAGAGGGACTTGAACCCTCACGTCTTGCGACATACGCCCCTCAAACGTACTTGTATACCAATTCCAACATCCGGACAAAAAACGTAATAAATGTAAAACAAAAAAACCGTTTTTTTTACGAAACGGTTTTTTTGCAATAATTAAATTACAGTTTATTTTTTTGCGGCAGGTTTTGCAGCAGCGGCAGCAGCCGGAGCGGCAGCACCAGCAGTAGGTTTTGCAGCACCAGCAGCAGCGGCCGGAGCAGCAGCGGCAGCAGCCGGAGTTTCTTCAACCACAGCGCGAGACATGTTAACACTAACAACACTAATGTTTTTAGGGTTTAACAATTCAACGCCATCAATTTTAATATCGCCAACCGATACACCTTTACCAATAGTTAAGTTAGTAATGTCAATATCAATTTGCCCTGGTAGTTTATCAGCTAAACCTTTTACTTTAAGCATGCGTTGTTTAAAGTTTAATTTTCCACCTGCTTTAACACCTTCACTTTGTCCGTGTAATTTCACAGGCACGTTCATAACAACAGGTTTACCTGCAACGATTTCTAAAAAATCGGCATGTAGTAATTTGTCGCTTATTTTATGATACTGCGCTTCTTGTAAAACCGCTTTAGTTTTTTTACCGTTAATGTCAATTTCAACAAAACAAACTTCAGGTGTGTAGATGATATGCCTAAAAGCTGTTTCATCAGCACTAAAGTGTACTTGTTCTGTTCCACCGTAAAGCACGCAAGGCACTTTACCTGTGTTACGCAAGCTGTTTGCGTTTACTTTCCCTACGTTCGCACGTGGCGAACCGCTCAATGTTACTACTTTCATTTTTTATTTTTTTGTGAGTGTTTCAAAAGTCCCGCTTACTTTTTACACACCCTGGTTTTTTTTATTTTTTTACGGGTTTAATTATACGATAAAATGAGAACTGATAGATTCTAAATGTTCAATGTTATAAATTACTTTGGCAAACAAATCAGCTACCGAAATTACTTTTATTTTTCCGTTAGATTTATTTTGCGGAATAGTATCGGTTACAATAAGCTCGGTAAGTTTAGAGTTTTGAATATTTTCATAAGCCTTACCCGATAACACACCATGTGTACAAACAGCACGCACGCTAAGTGCACCACGTTGCATCATCATATCGGCAGCTTTGCAAAGCGTTCCGCCGGTATCAATTAAATCATCTACTAAAACAATGTTACGTCCTTCAATTTCTCCAATGGCAGTCATGTGGTCAACTACATTAGCCTGCGTGCGCTGTTTGTAGCAAATAACCATATCGCACTTTAAATATTTAGCATAAGCGTTGGCACGTTTGCTACCGCCCATATCGGGTGCAGCAACCGTTAGGTTTGGTAAGTTTAATGCCTGTATATGCGGCATAAATAGGGTAGAAGCATATAAATGATCAACCGGAACGTCAAAGAAACCTTGTATTTGGTCGGCATGCAAATCCATAGTCATTACACGGGTTGCACCTGCTACGGCCAGCATATCGGCTACTAATTTTGCACCAATAGCCACACGCGGCTGGTCTTTTCTATCCTGACGAGCATAACCGAAATAAGGAAGAACGGCCACAATTTCCTGAGCCGAAGCACGCTTTGCGGCATCAATCAAAAGTAAAAGTTCCATTAAGTTTTCTGCCGGTGGCATGGTAGATTGTATTAAAAATACTTTCTGTCCGCGTACACTTTCTTCAAACGAAATTTGAATTTCTCCGTCGCTAAAGCGAATAAGCTTTACCGCCCCCAATGTAGAGCCATAAGAGGCTGCTATTTTAGCTGCTACTTCTTTAGATGCACTTCCTGCAAAAAATCTTACTTTCGATTCCATAATTAGGGCTGCGAAGCTACTAAAATTAAAGGAATTGTACAACAGCTTTTTGCGGCTTTTAACAGCCAAAACCTATAAAGGCTAATTTTATTAGCCCATAGGCCATTTAATTTCAACCAAAGTGCCTGTGGCTGAGCCTTTTGCATCGTATAAATCAATGAAATTTACGGTATATTCAAGTTGCTGAATATGGCTTAAAATTCGAAGACGGTCGTTGGTTATTTTCATGCCCAAAGAGGCGTGGTTTTTACGCGATTGGTTTTTTATTTCGGTAGCCTTTTTTCTGCCAATTCCGCTATCTTCAATAGTGGCATAAATAAAATGGTCTTTTATAAAAAAATGTATTTTTAAAACACCATGTGCATCTTTGGGCACCAAGCCATGTAGTATAGCATTCTCAACATAAGGTTGCAAAAGCATGCTCGGTATCTGTTCGTAGTCTGCATCTAATTCTTCATCTACTATTATTTCATAATCAAACAAACTGCTAAAACGCATTTGTTCTAAGTCAATATAAATTTTAAGCGCATTAATTTCTTCGTTTAAGGTAACGGTTGGTTTTTCCGAATTATTTAAAATCATGCGCATCAACTTGGCAAAACGGTTTAAATAAAACACGGCTTCTTCACTCTTATTATTCAAAATAAAATGTTGTATGGAGTTTAGCGAGTTAAACAAGAAATGAGGATTCATTTGCGCTCGTAAGGCCTTCAACTCGTTTTTAGAAATTTCAATTTGGGTTTTGGTTTCTTTTTCCTGCTCTCTTTTTAATTGATTTAAGCGTATTTGAAAGACAACATAAATAGCCAATGCAATAAAGCCAAGTGCGCTTAAAATAAACCACCAATGCTGCCAAAAAGGAGAATCGACCGAGAAAGTAAAAGTAAGCGGCTCCGTACTCCATACACCCTGGTTGTTACAGCACCTTACTTTAAAAACATAATTGCCGGGCGGTAAGTTACTATAGGTAACGTTATTTTGGGTTGAGGTTGGGCTCCAGCTTTTTTCAAACCCTTCTAGTTTATGTATATATAAAACCTTTTCGGGGTTGGTTAAACAAATGCCAATAAAATCAAAACGAATATTGTTTAGGTTGCTTGCCAGTTCAGCATTTTGTGGCAGTAAGGTGTCATCGTAAAATAATTTTAATTTGGTAAAGGATAGTCTTGGTTCGTTATCGTTATTAATAAATTTTACCGGATTATGTTTTACCAAACCGTTTACCGTACTAAAC
>Ga0210401_10001170_pt1 | contig 30767 bp, 27 predicted proteins | sample IncBWH32MmetaG_FD_150866 | JGI IMG/M metagenome (GOLD analysis project Ga0210401, IMG submission 150866) | Forest soil microbial communities from Barre Woods Harvard Forest LTER site, Petersham, Massachusetts, United States - Inc-BW-H-32-M | ecosystem: Environmental > Terrestrial > Soil >...
GCCGCCTCATCTCACGCGTTTTCCCACAGTCTCGGTGGTAAGCGGACCTTCGCTGAAGCCATCATGGACGGCATACCGGAGGCCGCGATGACGGAATTTTTCACGGGGTCCACGCGATTATTGCAGCTATTCCCGCTCGGGATTTAAAGATCTCCCGGCGATCGCGTTCCGTCTCGGCCGGCGATCAACTTGACTCTGGCATGAATCCTGCCCGAGTTTATGGGGGACTTATTGTTTGAGCGGAGAGCGATATGGCACTGCCGGCACGCCGTGCGAGGGGACGTTTGTCGACCGCGTTGAGCTGTTGTGCCGCGGCGGTCGTTGCGGCTGGCGCCGCCCTGTTGTCATTTTCGGGCATGGCGCGGGCCACGCCGATAAACTTTGTTTTGTCGGATGTTACGGCAGTTTTTGGGACAACTACGTATAGTTTCAGTGGCTCGTTTACGTTCGATTCATCGACGCTAGCCGAGACAAACATCGACGTTACGGCGTCGCCAACCAATGCAACAATGCCAGTTATTGTATCTAGCTACACGGCGGACGGGGCGCTGTGCGCGGGAAAACCCTCCACCGGCGAAGTATGCTTTACCGACACTGCCGACGACGCTACTGTCGCCTTTGCCGCCGCATTTCCGTTAGACGGCACCGCGAACCCTGACAGTCTGGTCGAAATACCGTTATCGTTCGAGCCCGGCTCGGCAGATCAAATCGCGCCCCGCGTCTTGACCGGATCAGTCGTCGTGGCGGCTGTGCCCGAAGCGCCATCCCTTGTTCTCTTCGTCACAGCCCTCGGGCTGTGGCTTCTTTTCGGGCGTTGGACGGACCGCCGCCACTTCGAATGACCCACGGTCCGGCTGTCGACGAGCCGAACGGACACGGAAACGGGCCGCGACCCTAGGCGGAGGCCGCCCGCCGCCGAAGCCGCCGGCGCAACGGCCATAATGCCGCAAAGAGGAGTCCCGTCGCCAGAGGCGTAACGCTCGACGGTTCGGGGATCGGTTGGACGAGGGAATAAGTGGCGCCGGCAAAACCGTTCTCATTGCCTATAAGGAGGCCGTTAGTCGATGTAGCAAGTACGTTATGTGAACTCACATTTAAATTTAATTGTATTATATCGGAAGAATCGCTTGCGGAATAGTCTACGGCGGTGATTTGGTTATTCGATACGGTGAATGAGTTCTCACTTATGAATGAGAATATAGTGAGTGGCGGGGAGGGGAGACCCAATTCAGCCGGATAGCCATCGACAACCACATTCGATGCGGGGCCGGTGGCATTGTCCGTCAGGCCGAAGATCTCTCCGCTAACGGTGCGGCCACGCTTGAGGGAGGTATCGTGCCGGTAAACGAAAACATAAAATCAAAGGGGCCGGCGTGCGACGCCGTCGGGTGGATCAGGCCGATCAGACCCGCGCCCAGGATTGTCATGATGCGCATCATGGCGCTTGCCCCCTCGGGGAAATGACGGTGGTGCCGGGTCATTTGGGCCTCCCGTTTATCGCGTTTTATTAGGCTGTGACGCGGGTTTGGTCAACGTCAAGTGCAAAATTCAATCATGGTTCGATCTCAGGTAGGCGGCCCGTTTCGGCTGGCGCCGAACACCTGCGATAGCGGATCATCGCTGTCACTCGCGCCTCCTCCTCGGGGGCCGCTTTGGGTCGAGGGCGGTCGTTCAGCGCGCGTTATCGCGCCACGGCCCTTCGGTGGCGCGGGCTTCGTCGTGACAGCGCGGGTCGAAGGAGTGAGGAAATTTCGTATCAGTAGAGTATTGCGCGCCGGCACCGAATCGAGCCGATTGCGGTGACATAATTGCGTTTTCTGGCGACATGGATAATCAACGTAGACGATCATCCCGCTCTCGTGTTTTAGGAGGAGACGAAGTGTCTGAAGCCTTCGGATAGCGGTCACGACATACGGTGTAACCCTGCGAAAGAGAAAACCCCGGCGGGGGAGCCGGGGTTTTCGGGAAAGGCGATCGCATTGGGGGAAGAAGCCGATCGCCGCGATTATCCCGGGTGGGTTGTACCCACTGGAAAAACGCCGCCTTGTCACGGCGCACGTGGAAAGCGGACCTCTGGTTATTGGTCACACCTACAAAGCGGCGCGCAGATTGTGTCCAACCTCACTTCTGCGTAACGTCGGCTCAAGCTATTCTGAAGAACCTGGGGTGGAGATTTTGTAGCATGGCGAAGCTCGTCTTCGGAATGAACCAGTCCCTGGACGGCTACGTCGACCACCTTAAAATGCGGCCGAACCCCGCACTCTTTCGTCACTTCATAGAGCAAGTGCGCGATCTGACGGGCAGTGTGTACGGTCGCCGCACGTACGAGGTAATGCGTATTTGGGACGAAGACCTTCCTGAGTGGGGCGCGGATCAACTCGATTTCGCGGCGGCGTGGCGGCGACAACCAAAGTGGGTCGTGTCGCGCTCGTTGAAGTCAGTCGGCCCCAACGCCACTCTTGTCGAGGATGACATCGAGGCGATGATACGCGGGCTGAAGGCTCAGCTCGTTGGGGAGATTGAAGTTGCCGGACCAGACCTAGCACGAAGCCTAACCGACCTTGGTCTTATCGATGAGTATCGACTCTACTTCCACCCCGTCGTGCTTGGTCGCGGCAAGCCGTTCTTCGCCGGCCCCCGGCCGCCGCTCCGCCTTGTGGCCAGCGATCTAAATTGACGAGGACGTGATTAGGTTGACGTACGTTCCTGCTTAATCGCGCGACTCACCCGACGGACTGCGTCGACGCGTCAGCTCCGCTTTGGGTGAGATTGAGCCGTTGGGTCGGGTCGACGGCGGTCGATGAACTCGATAGGCCGCGAATGGCTTCACCGGGTGGATTCCGGACCCTCCCCGCAACCGGCGCCAACGGCGAGGATGCGCCGATTCCGGCTGTTCACCGACATTCGGGGAATTTTGTTTGGTACGCGCGGCGGATGGACATCACCGCCGCCGCCCTCGGATAGCCTGCAGGCGTCTGACTTTAATCACTCGAGAGCGAGCTTTTTTCTCCAAGTGTGAGCTAGCTCACACTTCTCAAAAATTTATTCGTATTCTATCAACCGCGAGTGGATCCGCTAAAAAGTGGAGGCAGGCGGTAGAAAGTAAAGCCAAGTGGATAAATTCCAGCGCACCACAGACAGTGGAGGAGTCAACACTCGGTTACTACGTCGCTTTGCGTTTTGTCGGCATAGAATGAGGCTGAGGGGAAGAAGGGGAGGAGCCAGTGATCGTCATACAGCTGTCGGATCCACACATCCTAGCGCCGGGCGAGCTGCTCTACCGCCGGTTCGATACCGCCGAATTCCTGGCGCGTGCGGTGGGCGAGATCAACCGGCTCGAGCCGCTGCCCGATGTCGCGGTCGTCACCGGCGACCTCGTGGATCACGGCGAACCCCCCGAATACGAGCATCTGCGAGCGCTGCTGGCACCACTTGCGATGCCGGTCTTCGTCATTCCCGGCAATCACGACGCCCGCGAGCCGCTGCGCGCTGCCTTCGCCGCAGACGATTATCTGCCGGCTGACGGGTTTCTCCAGTATGCGATCGAGGACTATCCGGTCTGGCTCATCGCCCTCGACACGCTCATCCCGGGCGAGGCCGGCGGCCTATTATGCTCGGAGCGGCTCGCCTGGCTCGATCACACGCTCGCCTCAGCGGCGGCGCGACCGGTCCTGCTGATGATGCACCATCCACCCTTTGTGACGGGCATCGAGCGGATGGACCGGGACGGTCTACAAAACAGCGAGGCGCTCGCCGCGGTCGTAGTCCGCTATCCCCAGATTGAGCGCATCCTATGCGGCCATTTGCACCGCGCGATCGACTGCCGCTTTGCCGGCACGGTCGCCGGCACCGCCCCGAGCACGGCGGCGCAGCTTCGCCTTGACCTCACCGCTGAGGCGCCGCTGCGGTTCATGCACGAACCGCCCGGCTATCAGCTCCATGTGTGGCGCGAGGACAGCGGGCTCGTCACCCACACGGCGGTGTTCGGCGAGTGGCCGGACCCCCATCCGTTACGCGCGGCGTCATAGCCGCCCGAGCCAGATCGTGATGGGGACGGACTATCTGTTTCCCTGGACCAAGACGGCAGTCGACCACATCCTAGCCACACCCGGTTTGAGCGATGGCGAGCGCGTTGCGATACTGGAAGAGACCGCAGAGAAGCTCCTCGCCGTCCGCGCACGCTCCGGCGAAGGTCGGCTTAGGGTCGAGGCCGTGTGAAAACGGAACGCCGCGCCAGATAACGAAATATTAAGCATGGAGGCGGGTCGTATCGCAAATCATCGTTGCTCAACCCGCAGTATAACGGATCAAGTATTGCGTCCGGGCCGCAGTCGGCCGAGTTTTTACACGGCCTCGGTCGGTTGGAGCCATTCGAGGGCAGCGAGGTCGGGGTGTCCCGTAGCTGACTCCTAAAAACATGCTGCCTCTCTGCGCTCGCCTCGTATGTCTACCAAATACAGATGTCACCATTTCCGCCATTTGAAATGCCACTGGGTCGACCCGGTACCGCATGGGTATACCCCTTCGGCACTAGAGCAGTGCTCCACCCCCAAGCCAAGACTGGACGCCCCAGGAGGGTTTCCATCCCGGCTGCCGGCAGCGGCAATGTGCCAGGATCGTCCGCCCACCCAACCGATCGAATGGGAATGGCTCAAACCGACCGAGGCCGTGTGAAAACGGAACGCCGCGCCAGATAACGAAATATCGAGCATGGAGGTGGGTCGTATAGCAAATTATCGTTGCTCAACCCGCAGTATGACAGATCAAGTATTGCGTCCGGGCCGCAGTCGGCCGAGTTTTTACACGGCCTCGCCCCTAACCGGGCATTGACCGGCCCCGACCGGAACGGCTCAGGCGGGTGGATTTCTGCCGTTCCCGATTGCCCACCTGTAATGCCAATGCTTTAAAAGCGGTCATTGTTGTTCCGAAGCCACGCCACCCGACACTGCATTTATTTGAGCGCTGCCGCTGCTCGGTGCCGAGGATTCCGTGTGGACGTAGTGGTGTGGCTGCAGCGTCAAAAAAGCCTATGCGCCGGATCTGCTTCCGCGGACGCCCACGTCCGAGCCGCCGACCGAGCCCCGGACGCGACGCGCTCAACGGCGCTGTTAACACGGCCAAAGGCAAGGCGATCGAAGCGCTGCTCGATCACGCACTGCGGCGATGCAGCCCGAGCGACAAAGCGAAGGGGTTCACGCCGAGGCGTGGTCAAAGCTAGAACCGCAGTATCAACTCCCGTGGAGTATGGGTGCCTATGGCAGTCTCCCGGCAGACGCTTCAGTAAACCAGGCGGTGGCATTGCTGATTGCTCCCGAGGCATCTGAGGCGAGCATCAGCCGTTGGCTGACGAGACTATTCACCGCCGCGGTGACAGCGGCCACGTAGCCCGCAGTGCTCCCATACCGCTCTTGAAGCGAGAGTCGCGGATCGCCGGATGCTTTGCGCTGCGCTTTGGTCGCGGCGAAGGGAATGTAGCTGCCGGTGAGGTCGCACGCATCACCCTGGCTGAAGCCCGCTGCGCGCACGTTCCACCCGGTGTAAGTGCCAAGCGGTGCCTGCAGGATATGCGAGCGCAACCCGTCAATGTCGTTGCCGTCGACATCGATTTGTGGCGCGAGCGACGGGTATTCGACAAGTGGGATCGGCGGCTCGATCGCGATGATCCCGGAGAGGTCGTCGGCGTCGTATCGCGGACCGCGATAGTACACGATGTGCGTGTTGAAAATACCCGCCGGCCCTGTGACGCCAGGAATGCGTGGAAACCTGATCTGATTAAGCGGAACCAGGCTGCGGTGGTCGAGCCTCGAGTAAAGGCTGGCTGGCGGCAGGGTGCCGTTCGCCACCCACTGCTCGAGTGCAACGAGCAACGCGCGGATATTGTAGGTGTAGGTATTGGCGTCGGGTAGCTGCTCGCAGATCCCGGTTGATGTCGGCAATGCCGCGACCGGCGAGAAGCCGCCGTGCTGATTGCTCGAGAACTGATAAATTCGGACATTGCTCGGCAGCGATAAGTCTCGCGTCCCAAGCGGATCGGTGGTATCGCCTCGCCCGGAGGCTTCCCAATACTCGATGTCCGTCATGGTGTGAACAATCTTCGGACAGGTGCCGGTCTGTGTGCAGCGGTCGAAAATACCGCTCGTTTGGCCGGTTAGCGGATCGAAGCTTGGTTGGTAGGTTAGCGGCGATTCGGGTCCGGGATATTGCTTCTCGGTGTGCTGCGTCCCGGCGAGGCGGCCCGGCTGCGAAAACCGAACATTGATGTAGTTCCGTAGCGAGCCGATATGCGGCTGCATCCCCTCGAACACCTGCTTCCCGCTTTCGTCCTCGTTAAAGCCAAGGTCGAGGTAGGTGCGGAGCAACCGACCGCTTTGCGAGATGCCGTTGAGCAGCGTATGCGTGATTTGGCCGGCGAGCGGATTGGCTGTGCCGCTATCGTCGGTCGCTGCATTGTGAAAAAACGCCGACACGTCGCGCAACGCGGCGAGACCCAGCCCCATCACGATCGGATCCTTCGCGGTATAGATCAGCTCGTAGATGTGGTTGGTGTCGAAACCGTTCTTCAGGCAGACTTTTTGCGAGTTCGGTACACCCGGGAACGGTGTGCTGGTGCAGTCGGCAAAAGCCCAATCGCTATTTGGGATCGGCACCTTGGGGTCGTTTTGATGGACCCGCTCTGTTAGCCTAAGGCCCGCGTTGCTTGTGGTCACACTGGCATATCCCGGCGTATTCGAGCTCGAATCCGCCAGTATGTTCTGGGTGCTTGTCGGTGTGCTGACGATCCATTCCGACCGCACCACGCCGGTGATCGTCTGCCCGTTACGATAATGCGCGATCGGCGCTGACATTGTGACCAAACCTGGATTACTGGCGGGTGCCACCAAATCGGCCTGCCAGCCCGTCCAGACGAGGGTAAGGCCCTGATTTTCGAGAAAGCCGTCACCCGCCGGTGCGGAAGAGGTGACGCCGATGTTGAAGAAGCTTGGATCCAGTTCATTCCCCCGGTTGACGATCTCGGTGAGCATAATGTGGTTGCCCTTGCTCTCGTCGACCGGCATCAAGATTTGAAAATTGGTTGAATACTCGACGCGCCCTTTCGCGTCGAGCGGTGCCAGCGCAATGTCCTGGATGACAGCGTTTTTCGGATCTGCCGGATCGACGGCGCCGTTGGCGATGCCAGTGACGAACTGATAGGGGCCAACCGAGCCGAAGGACGCGCCGCCATAGGCCGGCACAATACTGGTAATGGTGATGCTGGTGACGCGAGCCTCTGCGGCTTGCGCGAGGCCCAAGGCCAGCATGCTGGCTCCGATTGGCAACAGATAGCGCAGCCGAGACGCTCGCGTGAAAGTAGTTGAAATTGTCTTCACAGTTTTTCCTCCAAGCGGGTGCGCAAGGCGGCGCCCGTCGAAACAAAAGCTCAGGGATTGGCGGGAATGACCATCAAAGTGGCCGGCGTGACGTAGGTCGCGACATCCTCCGGCAACAGGAAGCGCTGCGACACCAACGCATCGGCGGCGGCTGTCACCGCTGCGACGTAGTTCGCGTTGGTGCCGCCCGCATTCCCGTAGCGCTCCTGCAGCGACAGGCGCGGGTCGCCGGTTGAGAGGCGATGCGCTGTCGTGTCCGGAAACGATATGTACTGGCCGCTGCCGTCGCAGCCGTCGACCATGCTGGTCGCGCCGCCTGGGTCGGGATCGAAACTGCTCCCGGCGCGCTGGGCCCATCCCGTATAGGTCGCGATCGGCACGGTGACGCTCGGCACGCGAACGCCGGCAATGTCGTTGCCGTCGCTGTCGGTCTTGGACACGAAGATCTTATAGGGCGTGCCGAGCAGGATCGGCGGCGAGACCGAGACGATCCCTTTATAAAATTCGGGCCCGAAATCCCACAGATCGCCGGTGTGATGAATGCCGTCGTAAAAGACGTTCGCGGTCGCCGGCAGCGCCGGGTTCCCGGGCGATGGGTTCGCGGTCGGTCCGGTGGCTGCGTAGGTAAAGACCCCGGTGATGTTTGAATTCGTCCCCCAACTGTAATTCGGGATGTTCGGAAAGCCCATGCCGGATTGCGGCAAAGCCGGCACCAGCGTCCCGCCCTTGATGGTTGGCACTTGGTTTGCGGGGGGTGCGGTGCCGTTGCTCGCCCATTCGTCCAGATCGACCAGCAACGCCTTCTCCACCCAGGCCGAATTGAGCGGATTTTGTAGTTGCCGGCAAATCCCCTCGGAGGTGCCGCTTCCGGTGCCGTGCTGAAAGCTCGCGAGCACGTAATAGCGAACGTCAGGGGTACTGTTCAGATCGAGGTCGTGTCCCTGGCCGTCGGTCGTCAGCATCGAGCCGCCCTTTGACCAGAACTCGTTCTCGGAATTCGTTTCGAAGATTTTGGGACAGGTGCCGGTCGCCTCGCAGACGGCGTTGCGGCCGTCGATCTCATGGGTCACCGGATCCTTGAACGTCGCATCGGCGAACGGAAACTGGAACTCGGGGTCCCAGCGCGCGATGTGCTGGCGCGACGTGCGGGTCGGCTGGGCGAATCGATAGTTCAAGTAAATGCCATCACCGCCGCCAATGTAGTTCAACATGCCGTCGATGACCTTCTCGTGATAGGGCGCGCGCAGCCAGAACTGGTTCCACCAGTTGCGGTCGCCCCATTGATGCTGATTCGCGCCAGCCGGGACATCGGCGTCATTGAAGCCCCACAGGATGAAGTCGTGGGTGGTGCGGCAAGGCTGCGAACTGCAGATGGTGTAGATGCGATCGACGTCACCGGCGAGCGGATTGGCGGTGCCGTAGTCGTCCTTTTTGGCATCGCGCAGGAAGGTCGCGAAATCGCGGATCGCGGCGAGGCCGAGCCCGGCGATGTTCGGATTCTTCGCGATGTAGGTGAATTCGTAAAGCGCCGTTGGTCCAAATGTTCCGGCACTACCGAAATCGCCTGCCGTCAGCTTGACGCATGTCGGAGAGAAGAAGTCGGCTTGGGCCGCACAAGTCGTGGTGTACGTCCAATCTGCGACCGAAACCACTTGCGGCGTGTCGCCGTAATTCTCGCGCACGGTCAACATGGCCTTCGACTTGTCGAGGCTCGCCGGCGGATAGGTAAGCGGCAGGTCCGCAGGCGTCGTGCCCAGGTCGACAACGAGTTCCTCGGTGGTCGGGCCGGTGATCGCCGAATCGTCCTTGTGCTTCGCCACCGGCAGGGTGACGCCAAAGAGCGCGCCGCCTTGCCGCGCGGTGAGGTCCCAGCCGACCTCGGCGATCGACCATCCCATGTTCATCAGAAACCCGGTGCCGGCCGCGCCCGCGGATGGTGGAACCGCGGTGTTGCCGCCGGCGGTGATGGGTGTGCCGGTGGCGGTTATGCCGGCGTTGAGCGTGCTCAGCGCACCGGGACCGCCGCGGTTGGGCAGGTCGTAGATGACGCGATGCGCCCCCTGCGACAGATCGGTCGGACGAATGATCTGGAAATCCGCGCTGTAGCTGACCGTGCCGTCCGAGGTTTTCGGACCGAACGCGATGTCGGTGATGATCGAATTGTGCGGATCATTGGGGTCGACCGCGCCGGTGAAGGTTCCGGTGATCACCTGATAGGTTCCGACCGAACCGAAGCTCGCACCGCCAAAGGCCGAGGCTGTGCTGGTGATGTTGATTTGGGTGACCCGCGCATGGGCGGCGGACGCAAGCCCCATAAGGGAGATGCCTACAACCGCGAGAGCGAGGATAGAGTGGTTACGCCGGGGCGAAGACTGTCGCCTCATCGAGGGTCCTCCCATTCGCGACGGGCGGGACCCGCTGCGTTCGTTAAGGGGGAGGTTGCCCGATTTTAGCCGCAATTGCAATGGCGACCGCCACGCTACCGGCGCCGATCTAAGCCAAGGCGCGGCCGACACCGTTAGACTGCACGCCACCATCGCATGAATTCGCCGCCGGACGGCCGCGCCGCGAATAGCATTTTGCGATATCGTCGGCAGATCGGAGTTTCATATCAGCGCTCAACGGACACTTCCGAAAGTCCGGTTCCGAGCCGACGCGACAATCTGCGGGCGCGGTCAGGAATGCCCTTAAGGGTCGACTCCAGCGGTTCCATCGTGGCCCGCGAACGGCTGGTATCGGCGCAACCTTGTCGCCCGAGCGGGTCCCGGCGAAGGTCAGGAATCCACCCGGTGAAGCCATTCGCGGCCTGTCGAGTTCATCGACCGCCCTCGACCCGAGCCAACGGCTCAAACCGACCCAACTGCGACATTGGTCGCGCGAGTTCGGGGCGTCCGCTACCTGATCCGACAGCGGACCTTTGGACCTTGAGCGTGCTTGCGAAAGAGCCGGGCCGTCCTTGACCCAACTGCGACATTGGCCGCGGGAGTTCGGGGTCTCCGTTACCTGATCCGAGACGGCGGGCCCTGACCGTGCAAAGCAAAATCGGGCCGTCCTGACCATTCCCGACGTTGGCGATCGCTGTCACCTGCTTCATCAAGCCACTTGCGGAGCCGAAATCTCTTGGTCCAAGTTGACCTGGAGTAAAACGGAAGATTATAAGAGATGGTCAATCGTAGAGCTGATTCGGGCTGTTTTTTGCTACCTTATCGTTTACTGATGGAGCGGTCAGATTGGGAGCGGGCCATGTTTACTCTGTCGCCATCTCTTTTCATCAGGTACGCCCGCGAGGACAGTCGATTTGTCGATGGGTTGGAGGCCTCTCCAATCAAGCGCGGCTTTCGCGGCTTCACCGTATTTCGCAATATGAGCGGCATCCTCCGGGCGAGAACTTCTACGAACCTGTGCTACCTAGAGAGGGAGGTCGATAGGATAGACGTTGTCAAGAAATGCCAGAACTCTACCCAATTTGGAGCAGTTTTTTCTAAACGCTGCGCGCAATGTGAAGTGGGTCATACCGCATAGCTAGTTGTCGAAAGATAATTCTAACGCAGAATGCTTCTCCAATAAATCGTTTGTCGCGGCAGGCCGCGGCAAAATCCCGGAGGGGAGACGACCGCCATGGCCCATTCAACGACGGATTCGAGTTTAGTAGCGAACGGCACCGACGCGGGGAGTGCGGAGCACCCCTTGTCGCCGGCCGAGGCTCCTATTTCCGCGGCTCGCGCGTTGAGGCGCGAGGAGACCGCGGGACATTCGGAAGAAACAGCCGCTCCGGCTAGCGCGGACGAGGCGCCTTCTAGCGGCTCCGCAACGGCCCGTGGCTCCGAAGAACAACAGCCGTTGCTGCAGCTGAAAACTCCGGAAATGGCGGAGATCGCGATTAACGACCTTGCGGTTGAGGCGAGGGATGCGTTTGCTGAAGCCTATTTCAAAAAAGACCTGGCCGACCAGCGCGCCTGGTACTCGCAAAAGGCCGGCTTGTTCAAACAGCGCGCGGAGTTGCTGGCGCTGCTGACGATTATGTTAGGAGCGCTGATCACTTTCATCCAGGTGTTCGGGCAGGCACCATGGGTGCCGATCGTGTCGGGGCTGATCGGGGCGATTGTTGCGGTGGCCGCCGCTTGGCAGCGCATCGCCCGTTATCAGGAGACCTGGATTTCGTACCGAACCGCTTCCGAGCGGATGAAGAGCGAGCGTCGATTGTTTACGCACGGCGCCGGCTCCTACCGAGGACTGGCCGCGCACGACGCTCGCATTGCTTTTGTCGAGGCGATCGACAGGATCATCGCCGAAGAACAAAACATATTTTGGCGAGATCGCAGCAACAACCCGCCACCGCAGCCCGGCACCCGCGATCCGCAGATCGTCGGCGAGCCGGGAGGAACTCAGGTCTCCAAATAATCTACTGGCAATAATCCATTGAAAGTCACGCGATCACGGGTCGAGGGTCCGCCAGTTTGACGGAAAGCCGAAGGCGCGGCAGACGGGCTGTCGCGGAATGTCGGAGCTGATGTAGCGGGCCCATTCGTTCTTCGTAAGGTTGCGGCCGGCGCGAAGACAGAGGGCGGCGATCAATTTCTGTTCGTCAACAATCCAGAGCTTGATCGTGCCGTCCGCGCCGGCGCTGGCCAACCGCCCGTCTGGCAGCACCGCCAGCGTGAAGAGCCGGCTGCCATGCGAGATGACCACAGGCTCGTCCTTACTCTTCTTTGGCCAGAGCTTGATCGTGCCGTCATCGCTACCACTAGCCAGCCGTCCATCCTTCAAGACCGCTAGCGCCCTGACCAGACCGCCGTGCTTGAGAACCACCGGCTCCCCCGTTCCCTTCTTAGGCCAGATTTTGATGTTGCCGTCGTCGCCGCCGCTGACCAGCCGGCCGTCCCACACTGCCAGCGACCAGACCGCGCTGCCTTGCGGAAGGATCGTAGGCTTCCCCGCACCGTCCTTCGGCCAGAGCCTGATCTTGCCGTCGTCGCCGCCGCTAGCCAGCCGGCCATACCACACTGCCAGCGACCTGACCCAGCTGTGCTGTGAGAGGTTTCTTTCCGGCGCACCCGTACCCTCCCTGGGCCAGATTTTGATGTTGCCATCGCTGCCGCCGCTGGCCAGCCTTCCATCCGGGAACGCCGCCAGTGACCAGACCCAGCCGCCTCCGCCGTGCCGGAGGATCTTGGGCTTGCCAGCACCGTCCTTCGGCCAGATTTCGATATTCCCGTTGTCACCACCGCTGGCCAGCCGCCCGTCTGCTAGAACGGCTAGCGACCCGACCGCGCTGTCTTGCGGAAGGACCGCCGGCTCGCCCGTTGCCCCCTTGGGCCAGATTTTGATGTTGCCGTCGTAGCCGCCGCTGACCAGCCGCCCATCCCACACCGCCAGCGAGGAGATTATGCCTGTGTGTGAAAGGACCGCCGGCTCTCCCGTGCCCGGTTTGGACCAAATTTTGATGTTGCCGTCGTCACCGCCACTGACTAGCCGCCCGTCCGCAAGGACCGTTAGCGACGAGACCGTACTGCCGTGCGTGAGAATCTCCGCCTTGCCTGTCCCCTTCTTGGGCCAGAGCGTGATCGTGCCGTTGAGGTCGCCGCTGGCCAGCTGCCCGTCCACCATAGCCACCAGTGACGTGACTATGGTGGCATCGTGATGGAAATTCTCCGGTCCGCCCGTCCCCTCCCTGGGCCAAATTTTGATGTTGCCGTCGTAGCCGCCGCTGACCAGCCGCCCGTCGGTAAGGACCGTTAGCGACCAGACCCCGCTGCCGTGCGTGAGAACTTCCGTTCCGCCTGCTCCCTCCTTCGGCCAGAGCGTGATCGTGCCTTTGCCGTCGTTGGTGGAGGTGCTGGCCAACCGCCCGTTGGGGAGCGCCGCCAGCAACGAGACCGGGCTGCCTTGCTTGGGGAGACCCACCGGCTCGCCCGTTCCCTCCTTGGGCCAGATTTTGATATTCCCGTCGGCATAGCCGCTGGCCAGCCGTCCATCGGGCAGCACCGCCAGCGACAAGACCGGGCTGTCTTGCTTGGGGAGACCCACCGGCTCGCCCGTTCCCTCCTTGGGCCAGATTTTGATATTCCCGTCGGCATAGCCGCTGGCCAGCCGCCCGTCAGGCAGCACCGCCAGCGACAAGACCGGGCTGTCTTGCTTGGGGAGACCCACCGGCTCGCCCGTTCCCTCCTTGGGCCAGATTTTGATATTTCCGTCGGCATAGCCGCCGGCCAGTCGGCCGTCCTTCAGCACCGCCAGAGATCGGACCGCGCTCCCCTGCGCAAGCACCACAAGCGGGAGGCGCGTTAAGGCGCTTCTTGTGGCTTCGATCGCGTCTGGCTCGGCAGGCTGCTTACTCTCGCGTGCGAGTCGGAGGCTTTCCAAAGCCAGCGCGCCCGCGCGCTCGATGTCATCTGCTGATGTTGCTTCCGTGTCCGCTTTGCGCGCCTGCATGGCGAGCAGCTGTACGCGCTCTTTCTCGCCCTCCGCGGCCGCTTGTTCCTTCGCGACATTTGCGAGTTTTGTCTGAATTAACGCGAACCCGGCAAGTACGGCGAACAGAAGTGCAACGATTACTGTGCCACCAAGAAGGATACGCCGGCGCCGTTCACGCGTCCGTTTCTGGTGTCGCGAGCGCTGCACCAGCTTCGCGATCTCCGGTTCCTCTGCCGCCAACTCATGATCATTGTGCAGCAGCTCTTCGGCCTGCGCGAGAAGCCCATCAGGCAATGTGTCGTCATTTAGACGCTGGCGAAGCTGGTCGATCAGCAGTCGATCGGTGGCGTCCTGAGCGAGCCACGTCTTGAGCTGCAGCTTTGGCCAGTCGTCGATTAGGCGCTCATGGGCGAGCTCGATTGTGCCCTCTTTGGTGACGAGCAGGCCGGCGTCGACCAGACGACCGATCAGGCGATCTGCCGCACGCGGCAACGACGCGCGCGAGACGACGCGCCGCAGCAGGCGATCGCCTTCGACCGCACCCTCGTCGACCCGGATCAGGTAGCGGCTCAAGGCGCGCTGCAATGCCCGGGCCTCCTCAGTGGACGGCTCCGGATCGCTCAGCACCAGTTCCAGCTTTGCCGCGATCGCACCCTGCACCCCGCCAAGGCTTTGGTAGCCTTCGAGGGTCAGACGTCGATCTGCACCGGCGCGATCATAGAGCGCCTTTAGCGTGTAGGCGAGCAAGGGCAGGGCATCGGCGGTGCGGACATCCTCGATGATCCGCTCCGAAAGTCCGGGCTCCAGCTCGAGCCCAAATCGCTCGGCCGGCTTCTCGATGATCTCCGCGAGCGAGCCTAACGCGCTCAATGGCGCCTGCCGCAGCCGCACCTCCGTTCCGGCAAAAACCGACTCCAGGCGCGGCACGAACTCGGTGCGGATCGTGGCCGCGACAACGACATGCCGGGTTCGCCGGCCAAGCAGCTCGGCCAGCCCATCGAGCAGCACTTTTGCCGGGGTATTTGCTTGCCTATCGCCTGCAAGGAGCGCTTCAGCCTGGTCCAGCGGGAGCAGTACCCACGCGCCGGGGCTGGCCGGTTCCAGCCGCCGCAACATCTCGTCCAAAACTTCGGCGAGAGCCTTTGGATCATCCGCTGGCTTTGTGAGATCGAAGCTATCCATCGATGTACTGAGACCGGCAAGCGTTTCGCCCAGCCGCTCCAGCAGGTTGCGTACCGGCTCGCGGGCGACTTCGAATGGGCTGACCACGACCCACTCTGGTTTCCGGCGCAGGCGAGGGATCAGACCGGCGCGTAGCAGCGAGGATTTGCCGCTCCCCGATCCGCCCGAAATGACCAGCACCTGCGACCGGTCAGGGCCGCGCAACGTGTCGAGGATGGCGAGATGCTCGGTAACCTCCTGCTTGCGGCCGAAGAACACGCCGGCATCCTTCTCGTCAAAGGCGACGAGGCCGGGATAGGGGCCGACATTGGATGGGATCGGAAACCAATCGTCAGGGTCGAGCCCCGAGCGATCGAGAGCCTCCAGAACCTCTTGCCATGACCGGTTGTCGTAGTCGCGTAGGCGAACGCGTTGGCGTTCGTGCAAGATCGGTGGCGCACGTTTCAAGTCATCGCTGGTCAGGTCCTCGGTCTCGATGCCGACCACATCCTTGCCGCGGAAGGTGGCGGTCACCGCTTCGGTAAAGCACCATGGCGAGCCGAGCCAATCACGGCTGAGTAGGGCGAGCACCACCCGGCAGCTCGTCAACTCTTCGCGCAGCCGCTCCTGCCAACGCTGACCGGCGCGGATATTGTCCTTGTCGTAGAACAGCGACCAGCTCGGCCGCTCGCGCCTGATGCGCTCGCTGATGGTGGCGGCGACTTCGTTGTCCTTGCTGCTGTGGCTGATAAAGATGTCGGCCACTCACGCCCCCGCCACTACGGCGCCGCTCGCGGCTATCAGATCACGGCATGGAGCCGTCGGCCATTGCTTTCGCGATCGACTGGATCCAGATGGCCTCGTTGGCAGCATAGGTGCCGGCCTGGCCGTTGAGTTTTCGCACATACTCGCCGCCGGCATGGTGCAGTCCGATCACTTGCCAATCCGGCGCCTGATTGAAGACCGGGCTCCCCGAACTGCCGGGCTCGGTCGGCGCCCGATAGTGGATCAGGCACCGCTCCGGCTGGCCAGGCTTCCCGGCGGGCGGACCCTCGTGATCGACCAGCTCATTGTCCTCCAGCGAAAACGACAGTTCGCCGCCCTTTGGATGGCCGATGATGTAAACCCGCTGGTCATTCCCCGGCGCCGGCAGGCTTCTGGCGATCGGGCACGGTGCGATCCCCTCGACCTTAGGTTCGAGGCGCAGCAAGCTCGTATCCAGCCGGTGCTTGGGCGAACCCCACAGCAGCTTGTCGACGCGGTAGTAGGTTTGCCTTCCAGCGGCGCCGTTTCCGGCTTCGAAGGTGATCATTGCCTCGTCCGGCGCTATGCCGCCGTCCTCCGCAAGTTCGCTGACGACGTGGGCGTTAGTTACGACGACGGTTTCGTCACCCAGCCTCGGATGAAGATTGCCGCCACGAACCAGAAAGCCGGTCCCGATGCCACGTCCGCCCGGGCCGCGGATCAGTGCGACAGAGCGCGCCCGTTCCATTCCAGTGCGCAGCCAAGTCAAGGTCTGTGGTCCCACTGTCCCGAGAACACGCTCGAGCCGGGCGCCCGGCGCCAAGGCAGCGGTGGTGTGTTGCAGCTGGCTCGGGGTCAGCTCTAAGCGTCCATCCTTCGATCGCAAAAGTGCTCCACGCAGCGCAACCACCAGCTGGCCCGCTTCGGGTGTTTCGGGGGTGAACCGCCAGACCTCCGTCAGCTGACGCAGGGTGCCGGCCAAAGCAAAGCTATCCACTGACGGATGGGCGAGGTATCGCTGGATCCATTCGGTCGCGGCATCCCAGTCATCGAGCGCGATGCAGGCTTCTGCCGCACAAGCGTAATCCCAGGCTTGCGCCGAGCTCCCCAGCTGGTTGCGTACCGCCTCGACAACCGCATTAGCGAGGATCTGGGGATCGGGCAGTCCCCTTATCGCGATGCCATCGGAGCGGGCTCGATGCATCAGCGCAAGAAGGTTCACACCATGCCAGAGGTGCTTTTGCGGCTCCTCATCATAGACCTCTTGGTAGCATGCAATCGCTTGGCGCAGCGCTTGCCGCGCCTGGTCGCTCGGTCGACCGTGCGCGACAACGTAGATCTGCTTGTTAACACGGCCCATTAGTCCGCGGGCCTCCGAATGTTCCAGTCGGTCGCCGGCGGCACGTCGGACCAAGCCGCGCAACACCTCGCGCGCCGCGATCAACAGGCCCTGATCGACGAGCCCCTGCGCGTAGAGGCGCGATACGATAGGCTCTTCCCGGCCCATTCGAAGCATGGCATCGGCGAGAACCGATAACGCTCCAAAGCGCCGATGGGCGCGCAACAGATTGAGGAGGTCTGCCACTGTGTCTGGACCTGGTGCCCGGCCCGAAAGCTGCGCGTATTCCACAAGTTCACGGCAAGCTGTCAGCGCGCGGTTGCTATCGCCGTCCTCCGCTGCTTCGCTCAGCCGTTGGATGAAGACCGCGAGCCTTGGGCCAGACCCGGATGGTTCCTCAGACATCAGCACCCCCTTGTGGCTGGGCAGATGGAGCTTAGCGCGCGGGACGGCCATCACCGCGATCACGCGTAGAGCTTTGCCGGTCCTATTCTGCCAGGCGAAGAAACATCCTGCCGCAGGCCAAAATCGCCGGCATGAAATACGAAGAGCCTCAATGGCGGGAGCATCCTCGCGGACAGCAGAGTACTCCAGCCTTCCATACCCGTCGATGACGCTCACATACAATGTCGGCCGGCCGTTGCGCCGTCGCTGGCATTTCGCGGCTCTTAGCGTGACGTTTCGAGCGGCGCATCCGCTTGGAGGTCCGGAATGCGCGGACCGGGATTGGCGGGATCGGGGGCTGGCTCGTCGGTACCCTCAAAACTTGGCAAACCCAGCTCGTGCCGCAGCGCATTGAGCCGGTTGAGCCAGCCCCTGAGGAACCTGTCTTGCCCCGGCTGTTCAGCGAACGTGCGATAAAGGCTCTCGCGAATGTCGCAGTATTTGATCATCGCTTCGCCAACATCGCTGCTGTCGCAAGCGGCTTTGGTCCTGTCGCCGAACTTTCCATCGGGCTCGCAGCCGACAGCCTCCTGCAGCATTTTGACCGCGCGGTTCGGGCCCATGTTGACCGCGGTGTCAAAAGCCGCCAGGTCGAGTTTCCGACGAACCGCGTCGCATTTTGCAGACAGCCAATAACGCTCGAAATAAATCGAGGCCACCTCCTGATTATCGATAAAAGCCACGTCCTGCTGCCCGATCCCTTGATCAGCTCGCCAGGCACTGTAGACCTTTTGGGTCACGCCCTTGTTGGTGCGTCCGCCATGATCGTTCGGGTCGTCAACGAACCCGCCCTCCCATCGCAATATAAACGGGAGAGAAGCGTTGAAAGCTGGTGATATGATGGTTTGCATGCTCGATCCTCATCCAAACTGGAGCGCGCGCCGGTTTCAGAGTTGATTGATTAGCTGACCTTCTTTTCTGCTTCCAAGCGCTAGCATTGCCCAGGGAGACCCGGCTGCTTTGGCAGAGTCGGCGGATACACACTACGCCAAATCTATGTCCCTCGCTGGCGCGGCGCGCAACGCCATCGTTTAGTTTGCAGCCACCATCAGCCTAGCTGTGTGAAGCACTTCACATTTGAAAATATATTTTCACCATCACGTGTCGCGCTTGGGGTGATTCATGAGGCCATGTTACCATCGGACCGGGAGTATCGCATCCACCAAATGGTGAATGTCCCGACCACATTTCTTCTTGTAAAAGTTGTGCGAACTCAAAGCTCTTTTTCCGAGTGGATGCGTTCAGCGGCGAATAACGGCACAAATCTACCGCACGCTGGCTGGCTGTCGCGGGGTCGGGTTGCCTATCAGCGACTTACAGTATAGCGGGATCGATGACAACTGGCTGCCGCCCGGTGAGCTTGCGAACAAGCTCGACCATGTTTTGCGTTCCGCCCGGGCCGTCGCCCGGAGCGCCGTCCCACAGGGTCAGAAATGAAACTTTGCGGAGCCCTTGCGACAGGGCGGTATAGAGGATCCAGCGATTGCAGCGGTCGTGGACACTCACGCCAGGGGGTGCAGGTCCAAGCTCCTCCGGCATGACGAGAACTGTCGTACTTGCATTCTCCTTTACCCGCTCGAAGCTGCGTTCCCAGTGGTGATCCGGATCGGCGAATGTTATCGATTCGGCGAGGAACTCGTTCTCGGCACGGGCGAGGCGCAACTCGACGCGCATGCCGCGCTCGAGACACGCTTCGGCGAAGAGCAGATCGCCGCCCGAGGCCCCGCCGCAGAGACCGAGGTCGTCGGTACCGGCCCCGACCTTGTCGAGCGCCGCGCGAATGCGCGCCGCCGCCGCCTCGATTTTGACCGGCGGGAAGCGGGGCGGCTTGTTCTTGCCCTCGCCGCGCGCCGCCGTGTCATCGATCATGTGCCCGCTGAAGACAACGACGTGGGCGGGCTCGACCCGTTGCTCCGGACGGCTGCCGAGGAGTGCGCGCAGCTGCTGCTCGGCGCGATCGATGACGGCAGCGGCTTCGCCGACTACCTCACTCTGAAACTTGAGCTTACCGAGAAAATCGAGTTGTCGCCTCGTGGAGTCCAGCGCGAACCAGTCGCGGTTTGCCACGGCCAGTGCCGCCGCCTCGGAATAGTCGCCGAGCGCGTCATCCTTCCGGTTTTCGATCAGCGCCAGCTCTGCGCGAGTGGCGAATGGCCAATAGTCTTCCTTCTTGCGCTCGGCCGCTGTACTTGCGGTCCATCTAACGCCGGCAGAGATCAGTGAGAGCGGCAGTCGGCTGGTTCGGCCGGTGAGGTGCTCCCAAAGCCGTCCCAAAGTTAGCGCATTGATTCCCGGATAATAATCGTCGGGCGCCGCGCGAAAAGCCTCGACATAGGCGGCAGCGGCGCTCTGCAAGGTCGCTGCGGTGTCGCGAGCAGCGGCAAAAGAGTCGAGCCCGCGTTGCGGATGCGCATTCCAAACCTGCGTCCACTCGTCCTTCCAGGTGCGCGCAAGCAGGCCTAAGGTTTCCCCGTCCTTGCGCTCCTCGGCAAGGCGTCGCAGTGCCTCGCGTGCCTCGGCATAACGCTGGACCCGGCCGAGCGCGATTCCCTCGATCTGGCGCGCTTTCACGTCGTCCGGGTCGAGCCGATGCGCGCGCTCGATAACGCTGAGCGCATAGCGCGGCCGGTTGAGCCGCAAGAGCGCACCCGCTGCCGTGCGCAGCGCCTCGAATTCGAGCACCGTGTTCGGCGTCTCCTCGGCAAGCACCAGAATGTCGCCGGGGCGTTGCTTGCGGCGCGCTACCTCGATCCGGCTCTGCCATGCTTCGAGCCCCTGCCAGAACTCGTTGACGTCGCCGACCTTGAGGGTCTTCCAGTCGGGCTCCTTGAGGCTCGGGAGTTGCTGATAGACCGGGCTCCCCCGTCGTCCACGCCAAGCGCCGAGCGTTGCTTCGATCGCGTCCTTCAACGCTATCCTCTCGGCTTCGACGAGGTCCGGGTCGAGTTTTCCCTCCCTCAGGGTGTAACGGTGCATCCGCTGCCCGGCGATGTCGAAGGGTAGGCGGTCGCGCAGCGCGTAGGTAAGTACCGTGCCGCCGGCCCGCAGCGCGTGCCGCACGCCGATCTCGTACCAGACATTGGGGTTGTCGAGTGTCAGGTCGGCAATGACGAACTCGGCGAGAAGCAGAGCCTGAAACATGTCGAGGTGGATCGCGCCGCCGCGGCGGTCAGCGTCAGCGCGGTGTGGGGCCAGCCCGGCCGCCGTGACCGCCGGTGCGAACAGCTCCTCATAGACGGCGTCGAAGTCGATTTCGATTCCGTCCGCCGCCGTCTTTGAGCCGAACGGCATGATGACGAAAGCTCGGCAGGTGGTTGGCATCGGCTTGTCTCCATCTAGAATCGACACCGCGGGCGCCCGCGATCTGTTTCAGCCCGGCATAAACTCTTAGAAAGAGCCGTTTTAGGAAGACTGGAATGCTCGGGACAAATCCGGTCGCTTGGTCGGTCGTTTTGGCCGCAGATGGCAGGAGGTGGCGTCTAGCGCCACCCCGCGAGCGGCACCCCATGCCCGAGATCCGGGATGTTTCGCACCGGTGCTTGCGGATCGGGTTGCGGCTCTGTGGTAATCTCATACCCCGGCAGACCCAGCTCGTGCCGCACTGCGTTGAGCCGATTTAGCAATCCCTTGAGAAACTTGGCCTACCCCGGCCGAGTTGCGAAGTTGCGATAGAGACCCTCGCAATACTTGATCGGCGCCTCGCCAAGCTCGCAGCTGTCGCAAGCCGCTTTTGTCCTCTCACCGAACATCCCATCGGCCTCGCAGCCGGTGGCTTCCTGCAGAATCCTGATCGCCCGGTTTGGGCCCCATGTCGACCGCCGTATCAAACGTCGCAAAATCGAGCTTGCGGCGGAGCAGTTCGCCTTTTGCAGCGAGCCAATATCGCTCGTAATAGATCTCCGCCACCTCCTGCTTGTAAATCGGCTTTACGTCCTGGGGAGGCAAGCCTTGTGCGGCCGGACAAGCATGGTAAACGGTTTGGGTCACGCCTTGATTGGTGCACCCGCCGCGGTAATCAGCATCGTTCGACGAAGCCGCCCGGCCCAGCGCAATATGAATGGGAGGGCAGCGGTAAAGGCTGGTGATGTGTTGCCCTGCATAGTAAGCCGTCCCAGCTACTGGATTATTCCTTGCCCGCCAAACAGACAGCGGCACGAGCTGCCGCGCCGAAGCGCGCCCGCAGCGGACTGCACCGAGCAGTAGCCGTACTGGGTACGACAATTGTAGTACTGTGCAGGCTGGGGACCGTCTTCGCTCGTCTGGCTCGTGTCAGAAGATTGGCCGCCCCAGGCGTAGCCGGTCGCGCCGTAAGCGGGTGCGCCGCCATTGCCCGTCATGCCACCGCCGGTCATCCCGCCACCGGTCATCCCGCCGCCGGTCATCCCGCCGCCGGTCATCCCGCCGCCGGTCATCCCGCCACCGCCGGTCATGCCGCCGGCGAGAATGATGGCGTCACCGGAAGCGGGTCTGCCAGCTGCCGAGAGACCTGATAAAGCAGCCGGCGGCAGAAGCTGGGCCCTAGCAGGAACAGAGATCAAAATCGATCCTGCCGCGACTAGCACTAGCGCGGAAGACAATTTATGCATCTGGCCCTCCCGTTTTCTATTTTTCAGAGTCGGCAACTTCAAGCTTACAGGTAGAGTGCAGCCGACGCGATGGAAAAAGGGCCTCTCGACGAGAATATTGTCACACGCCGCCCGCGTCCTTGCTGATCTCGACGGCAGGAAATGTATCTACTATGCACTTGGAACCGGGTACTTAGAGAGCGCAAACTACCCGGAGACTGCAGCGGCCCTGCCAGCCCGGGTCGTCCGGGACGTTGCTATCCCGGTAGGCGGAACGACAGATCGCCGGGTTGTGCGACCAAGATCCGCCGCGCAGTATCCGCTGCGCGTCCGGTGGACCTGAGAGGTGGGCGGAGCCGTCGAGCGGCGCTTCGTCATAATTTTCCGTCAATTTGTCGAGGCAGTATTCCCAAACATTACCATGCATATCATAGAGCCCGAAGCGATTGGGCGGGAATGTCCGTGGCCGCGTCGTCGTACCCCGGAAAACGCCGGTTGGACCCTCGCCGTATGCACCTGAACTATACTTCACACCGCCGTAGACATCGGAGGCGATGCTCTTGCCGTCGCTGTCGCCGCATACGGCGCCGCCGGTTCCGCAATAATTCGCCAGTTCCGAGGTGATCGTCGGGCCGACATTGAAGGGGGTCACGGTACCGGCGCGACAGGCATATTCCCATTCGGCTTCGCTTGGCAGCCGGTACGGCCGTCCAGTGATCGCGGCAAGCCGCAGGCAAAACTCGTCCGCCTCGTTCCAGCTGATGCTCTCGACGGGCAGGTCAATCCCCTTGAAAAACGACGGGTTCGGATCGAGGTCGCGATGGATCCGATCGGGATGCGCCGACACCACGGCCGCCCACTGCCCCTGGCTCACGGGCGAGGCGCCGATGAAGAACGAAGGGAGCCTGACGTGGTGTTGTGGCCCCTCGCCTGGCAGCCGCTCCGACTCATTCGACGGCGAGCCCATCGTGAAGCTGCCGCCCGGGATCGAAACCATATCGAGCCCGGCGGGCGAACCGATTGGTTCAGTGAATACGGCCGCAGTATATATTTCCGAGGGGTTCCGGTTTCCTTTCTCGTCGACGCTGGCGACCTCGAAGCTGATGGTCTGCAGCGATGGTTTCGACACTAGCTTCTTGATGGCAGGCGCGGCTATGACCGCGACAGTTCCGACAACAGCGCTCGCGGCAAGCCCCAATGCCTGCCGCCTCGACACCCGGATCGGGCGGGGCTGGATGCGATGTCGCAGCGCGGCCGGCGCGATAGCGGCATTGAGTGCGGCCGCGAGCGAAGCGGATTGCTTCATGGATCCGTCCGCTTCGGGAGTGCCAAGGTTCAGCCGATGGATCATCTCCGCAAAATCTGATTCCCATCGGCTGTGACTCAGCTCAAAGCCGTTGCGATAAACCAAGTCCTTCATTTCTGAGGGCAGCTGCTCGGCGGCGGGCATATGAGCGCCTTGCACCAAGACAGGGGTGACGACGATGTCGCGCTTCAGTGCCGCTTCGATCTCTAGGCGGACGAAATCCCCGGGATCTTCTAAGCGCGTGCGCCCCTTCTCGTCCTTGGCGTCAGCCCAATTTCTGCCGATCAGCACCAGCATAAGGTCGCAAGATGCCAGTGTTTTCTGCAGCGCTCCTCGAAAGTCACGGCCCAGAGCGATGCTATCCACATCCATGAATACAGAATCTTCGCCCAGCCTTTGTCGTAAGTCGTTAAACAATGCCCTGGCCTCGCCAGCGCAAACCTCTCTTCTGTAATTAATAAAGACTGTGCTCATTGCGCGCTGAGCCGGTGCGACAGCGCGATGTAGAGAATCCAGCGATTGCAACGATCGTGCACGCTGATGTCGTCGGGTGCCGGCCCGAGTTCCTCGGGCACGACGAGAACGGAGCTGGCCCGTTTTACCCACGTGAAGGCGTCCTCCCAGCACCGGTCGGGATCGGCAAAGGTCATCGGCTCGGCCAGCAATTCGTTTTTGGCACGAGCAAGATGGAGCTCGATCGGCATGCCGCGCTCGAGGCACGCTTCGGCAAACAGCAGGTCGCCGCCGGAGGCGCCGCCGCAAAGGCCGAGATCGCCGACGCCGGCCCCGACTTCGTCGAGCGCAGCGCGGATACGTGCCGCGCGGCAGGGGGCCTCCAGGATGGGAAGCGCGACGGCTTGGACTTGTCTTGGCCGAGATCGGCCGGATTATCGATCATGTGCCCGCTGAACACGACGACGCCGGTCTGGCTCCGACCGCTGTTCCGGACGGCTGCCGGACAAGGGCTCGAAGCTGCCGCTCGGCGCGATCGATTACGGCCGCAGCCTCGGCGACGATCCCCCTGCGGAATCATCGTCGGCGAGACATGTCGTCGAGCGTAGATGCGATGACGCGATAGGCGATAACCTCCTGCGCCATTTTCGCCGATATAGAAGGCAGTATATCGAAGCTGCCTCAACAATATTGATCCGGCGCTCGTCCGTCCAGAACAGGACGAGGTGGCGGGCCAACTTCTATGTTGGCAAAGTGAGATAGCCGAGGAACACAGCCAGTGGCTCAGGTGGAGCCCAGCTGCTGGAGCGCACTGGTGCAGGAGCTGGATGTGAAGCGGACGCGGCATAAGCACCAGGCGGAATTCTAGCCTTTCCCGGCGCAAATGTTTAGTCTCGGAAGATCGACGCGATGGGCGCGGCTGTGGCAAGCTGTCTTCTTCTTGCGAGAGCGGTTAATGGCGGGGCGCGGGCGACACGGTGCCTCAATTGTGCCGGAACGCTAGGTGCCGGTAAACTGCTGGCAGGAGGTGATCGGCGATCCGTCTGCATGAAAATGATGCGCGTGAGTGCGGATGAGAGCGCGGCGAACTCGCGCTCGCGATGAAGGCGCGCTGCGAGGTCTCGCGGCAGGATGCCGGCTTGCGAACAGTTCGAGGTGTTCCAGAGCGTCTCCGATCCCAACAAGCTGTTCCTGCTCGAATTGTGTGTAGAAGGACCAGGCCGCGCTCGACGCCCATGCCGAACTGCAGGCGCAGCGCCCGCCTTTGCCGGAGGGGCGGCGGCTCGGCGCTGACGAGCGCGAGGACTACGTCCACAACCGTACCCGCTGAACCGGGGAGCGGCAAAATGCAGGTCTCGTATTTCGAAACCGGCCGATCTGCCGCGGCGATGGCCGATGTCGGCCGGCGCGTATGACCGCGAGGCGGGCTTCTGCGCCTTTCGCGGGATGGTCGAGCGCAGCTGGGAGGGCGCAGCGGCGCCGGTAAGGGCGGCACGATGGCCAAACGGATACCCCGTTGCCGATTGACCGGGTCAGGCGGCGACTGCGAGACCGTCTTCGAGGACGAGGTGACGATCGCGTGGCAGAATCATCGAATCATCGTGGTCCGCTTGATCGGTACGACGCGCCGCGGGATCGAACGGCTCGCGTCGATGCCTGCCAGCGGTCGAACTCCGGCAGGGCCGCTGATCAAACGCGGGCAACCCCCAGTTTTAATCATACGGTTAGCGGGCCGTGTAACTAGTTTTTTGAATGCTCCTGCATGGTCAGTCTGGTACAGAGCATCGAGCTCCGATCGCTCTTCAATTTCCGCTAGTGGCGCGTCTCGTCCGTCACGCTTTGAAGCGTGGCAACGTACTTGAAGGTCCGTTGAGGGATCGGATAGCGGACGATGGAAACCCCGGGTGCCAAGGTCAGGTAGCCACCCACTGCGGACGTTCAAGCGAAGCCGGTCGTGATGTGGAGGCCGCATCTCCTCGGATGTAGGCGGCCGGACGTGCTAGCCTGCCAAGTATGAGTAAGATGCAGAGTGAGGGGATCGCTGCCTTCACGTCCGGCGAGCGGGACTACATCCGCCGCCAACTCGACAGGTTTTTCTCAACGCTTCCGACCGTGGCCGATGGATTTCAGCTGAAGACCTGGCGCGGCGGTCCGGAGGCGGGCAAGCCGAAGCTTCCGCCAACTGCCAAGGGGCTGGTGGAGCGTGGCCTCATGAGGCTCGACACCGAAGAACGCCTGCCACGGCTGTTCTTCACCGAGACGGGCCTAGCGATGCTACGCGCCATGATGGCGGATCGCCGTTTCGCCGACCCAGAAAAATTCGCCCATGTTCGCCAAGAGCTCGGCATCGACCCCGCCTCGGAGGGGGACCTCCCGGGGAATAATGACACGGCGGCGACATCTTAGACCGTTGCAGCTCTGGGCCAACTTGCGCGGTGCTTAGGGCCCGCCTACAAGAGTGTTATAACCTCCTCTATTACACTCATCAGCTGTACTCTGTACTGCGGGCGCCGGGATCTTGTCGCTGGGCTAAACCGTGCCGCCCGCCCTCATAGGCGCAATCACACCAGTGGGGAAAGGGCCACGGGGATGCACGAGCTGGGGGTTGCGGTTAAACTCACAGCTGCCCCGGCCGTATCAAGACAGAAGAACGCGATCGTTGCCGGGTGCCGGGAGGCGCAGGGCATGAGGCAAGCACGAGAAGGGGCGGTCCGCGAGGGGTCGGCGCTTTTCGCGGTCATCCCGGCTTGCGAAATTTCAGTACGTAGATATCCACCGGTTGAGCCGAGGAATGTGAGTGGACGTCTCGGGTATCGCTGGGAACACGGAGGAAATCGCCGTGGTCGACCAATTTGAATCCCGCCGCCTCGATCTCCGACCGGACCAGCGCTTCGTCCGAACGGTGCAGGGTTTTGACGACGCTCGTGCCCGCGCCGGGTTTGGCCGAGTAATCGCCCACGACCAATTCGCCGCCCGGCTTCAGCGCATCATAAAAAGCCTTATTCATCTTAGCGCGATCGACACCAAGGTAAGTAATGTCGTGATAGGCATAGAAAAACGTCACGAGATCGAAATCGTGCATACCCGGTGGCGCAGGATCCTCGAATGGCCGCACCACCGAGATGATATTGGCGGCCGCTGGGGTCTTGAGCCGCGCATCGAGCCGATCCTTGACGCGCGCAAAGATGGCTTCCGAATTTTGCGCATAAACTTTGCCGTCCGGCGCTACGGCGCGCGCCAGAAGCTCCGCTTTCCATCACCCGTATACCGCGAAGATGTCGAGGATTTTCATGCCGGGCTTCGCGCCAATGAACGCCAGCCACTGCGCCGGCGCGCGGTTGGTGTCGAGCTTGCGATCCGCGGCGCTTCGGTCGGGAGAGCGACAATCGCAGCATAGTCCGGGGCGGTCTGTGAGATCGCCGCCGGCGGGGCCGCGATAGCGGACAGCGTCAGCAGGCAGGCAAGAATCCCATGTTTCAACATTTTGCTCCCCAAATCGCCCGTAATTTTTGCGTGCGCGCCGCGACAACCTATTGTCTGTAGGTAAATGTGTGCAGAGGCAGAGTTTAGACGATCGCTCCGCGCCGATCCGTCCTAGGGCACCGCGATGTTGCCCCGGAGGGGACATCAGCGGCGTAGCACGTGTAGAATCCCGACGCGAATGCATGCTGTCCATCCAACTCGGCCGGCTCCGAGCCCGCCAGCAAACGGCACTGTGGATGCCCGGCCCCAATCGGGCCAGGGGATGGATTTTCGGAGGTTGAGGGAGCGCCGCACATGAAGATCACCGCCATAGTGGTGCCGTCCCGGTCAGCCCCGTTCGAGATCGAGACGCTCGATCTCGCGGCGCCGCTCGCCGACGAAGTGCTTGTTCGGGTTGTGGCGAGCGGCATGTGCCACACTGACCTGCATGCCCGCGATGGCTATTTCCCGAACCTCCCCTATCCGGTCGTTTGCGGCCATGAAGGCGCCGGTATTATCGAGCAGGTCGGAGCCGCCGTCGCCGACCTAGACCCGGGCGACCCGGTCGTGATCTCGTTTCCGTGGTGCGGCGAATGCGGGCCGTGTCGCGCCGAGCGCCCATCCTATTGTGAGCGCGCCCGCCCGCTCAAATCGAGCGGCCGCCGCGCCGACGGCTCGATCCCGATGAGCCGCAACGGCGAGCCGGTTTACTGCTGCTTCTTTCAGCAATCCTCATTCGCGAGTTTCGCCGTCGCTCCGGCCAAGGATGTCGTCAAGATCCGCCGCGATGCGCCGATCGAAATGCTGGGTCCGCTCGGTTGTGGCCTGCAGACTGGCGCTGGGTCGGTGCTGAATGTGATGCAGCCCGCTGCGGGACAGTCGATCGCCGTCTATGGGGTCGGCGGGGTCGGCCTCGCTGGGTTAATGGCGGCGCGGATCGCAGGCTGCGATCCGATCATCGCCGTCGATCGGCTCCCCGGCCGGCTGGCACTAGCCCTCGAACTTGGTGCCACGCATACGCTCGAAAGCCGCGGCGCCGAGACGCTCGCCGAAATCCGGAGGATTACCGGCGGCGGCACCGATTTCGCACTAGAGACGTCGGCCGTGCCGGCCGTGTTTCGGCTTGCTGTGGACGGGCTGCGAGGTCTCGGCACCTGCATCCTGGTCGGCAGCGCTCGTGCCGGCATCGAGGTAGCTTCGAGATGTCATGGCTGCAGGGCGGCCGGACTGTGCGCGGCGTAATTCAGGGCGACAGTCGACCGCGGGAGTTCATCCCTCGCCTCGTCGATCTTTTCATGGCGGGCAGCATGCCGCTCGACCGGCTTATTACGCGTTACGATTTTGCCGACATTAACCGCGCTGCCGCCGACGCCTCCTTGGGTGCTGCGATAAAGCCAGTGCTAATGTTGCCGCAGTAACAGCGCCGCCGGCGTTTCTCAAAGTGCGGCTCAGGATCGAGCGGGCCGGATATTGGAGCCGTCGAGCCCCACCGCCCAGACAGCACCGCCCAGCGGCCCACCTTGCGCTAACCTGAGCCAGCCACAACCGAAACGTGTCCGAAGATTTAATATTTACACGGCTCGTGGTCGCGGCTTACCGCGCGCTCGAATGACGAGGATGCGCCGAAAGCGGGCCTCCGCCTTAAACATAGTTCGCAGTTTGATTTTCGAGATATTGTAGGCTCGTGGTGCTCCGTATGGGGCCGTCCGCTCAGGGAGCCCAACGATGGCTATAGAGATCGCCGGCGGAACCCGCATCGACGAGTCGGCGGACGACGGCAGCTCCACCATTCGGCCCAACGCAGCCGGCGCGGTAGACGCCGTTGACGCAAGAGGCAGCCTGAGCTGGGTGCGCCAGGGCGAGAGTGACCAGGGCGGCGAATGCGGCGGGCTTGATCATCGTGCCAAATCCATTCTGGGGGCCGCTGAACGCGGGGAAGGTTTCTTTGGTCGGGCCGCGCGGCGGCCGTGGTGGCGGCGCTGGTTCCGGTGATCGGATGAGTTAAACTGACGAAGACAAGCGCCGGCTGAGGAGCGAGCTGATGGAGGCGGCTAACGAAAATAGACCGGCCGACACCGATTACAAGCGTGGCCTTTTGCGCTTCGCGCCGTGGAAGATTGTCATCGCCGCCTTCGCCGCCGCCGCCATTATCTTCGGCGCCCTCGGCTACAAGCTCGACTCGATCCCGCCGCCGCCGATCGTCAGTCAGCAGCCTCCGCCGCCCGCGGCGCATTGAGCGACGGCGACACCCTCGCCCTCACCGCCGAGGAGCGGGCGGCGCTGATCGGGCTGTTGCGGCGGGCAATCGATGAGGCCCGCTACCCGTTTTCGCATCGCTATGACCCAATCAAGGCGATCCTCGCCAAGCTCGACCCGCCGTCGCCGAAATCGGAACCGCTGCCGCCGCTGCGGCCGGGGATGGGGCCGACGCACGGGCAAGGTCGGCGGAGACGGTGAAGGAAGACGCGCCCTACACAGACAGAGAGGGCTTCAATGAAGATGACCGCGGTTATCGAGGTCGAGTTTGAGCTTATCGATGGTCAGCCAGAGAATGCCGCCCGGGCGGCGCTACAAAGAGGCCTTGGTGGTCTTCGGGAAGGCATCGAATTTGGGAGTCGGGTTGGCCCGACGGGCGTGCGACGAGGATCGGTAAAAGTCGATACTGTGAGCCAAACAAATCGAATGAAGCTTTGCGGCGGCCTAATGACGCTCGGCAACGCCGCGGCGGCGCGCGTGCGGCGGTGACAAGTCTCGGCACGATCGTCGAGGCGCTGCACGCCAGCGAAATCAATGGCGCAGTGTCGTGGATCTACGACGATGTCTGGACCGTGCAGCTCGGCGACGCCGTCAATGGGATCGTCGCCGAGGCGGTTGTCGGCAGCGCGCAGGAAGCGGCCGAATGGCTGCGCGCGAACGCGGTCCGCCGGTATCCTCACAGCGCGTTCGCGCGGCTCTATCCGCGCTCGGCAAACGATCCGTGACCCCATACAGCGGCCCGCCAATGACATTGGGCAACGCTGCGGCGGCGCATGTGCGGTTGATCGTCTGGTGTCTCGATTGCCGGCACCAGGTCGAGCCCGACCCGGCCGAGATGGCCGAGCGCTACGGCGCCGAGATGACCGTCCCCGACTGGCACAAGCGGCTGGTGTGCGGTCAATGCGGCAGCCGGCGGGTCGATTTCGTCGTTACCGGCGAGCGGCGGAGCGCATAACGCGTCTTTTGGTAAATCGAGCGCAAGCCACAATATATCGCGAACGACAAGGGCTAGCTCCTCGTGAAGCTTCCCCTGACGGCGTGGAGACAACAATGACAAATGCGACTGAACAGAAGGGCGATCGGAAGGCCGAAAAGTTTTTCAACAACAGCAATTATGCCAAAGCTGGCGGGTGGAAGGGCGGCGGAACTTTTCCGCCCGAAGGTGAAAGGCCAATCGTAGCTGACCAAAACGCTGCACGAACAGATACACGGATAGCGAGAGCACTCTTCCGCTCGGCTCTTGGTGGATGATGACG
>Ga0210401_10001171_pt1 | contig 30754 bp, 22 predicted proteins | sample IncBWH32MmetaG_FD_150866 | JGI IMG/M metagenome (GOLD analysis project Ga0210401, IMG submission 150866) | Forest soil microbial communities from Barre Woods Harvard Forest LTER site, Petersham, Massachusetts, United States - Inc-BW-H-32-M | ecosystem: Environmental > Terrestrial > Soil >...
GTTTCTCGGTCCGTCCTGGGATGGGCCGCATAGGAAGTACCAGCCGGAAGATCACTATATGCGAGGTCCCGGGCCGAAATGGCGCGAAAAGCATGTTCGCGACCGCGCATCGGCTGACGGCACCTGAGTTCACGCAATCCGGTCCGAACGACCCGCGCAATCGCGGACAAACCCTCTCCACAACTTGTCGTCGCGCTTGATGGGTTTGCTGCCGGAGGACACTTTTGGTTGGCCGACTTCCGTGGCCGCCGCGAAGATGTGCTTGAGGCGACCATCGTCGATTCGCGCAAGGTACTGACGCAAGACCGTTGAAGTAAGTTCATTCGGCCGCAGAATAGCGGCGCATAGCTTGGCACTGGTCCGGCGAAAAAAGTCGAAATCCGGCTTGCCGTCGTGCCGGCGAGCGAGCCCGTCGATCTCGCTTGCGATTGCCATCACCGCCAATCTGTCGGCATTATCCAGTGTTACCGCGAAACGCAAAATCGCCAGTTGCCAAGCGCGCAATGTTCTGGCGTGCCATTCGTTTCCGGGGACACATGAGCTCATTTGAACGGCCTCTACAGCGTAGCGGCCGAATCCTTGAAAGAACGGCGGCCGTGCCAGCTTTCGCTGGGACAAGCGATATCCTCGTCGCCGATTTCCGCGATCGCGCTTGCGACCTCCGCTTTTGCTGCATCGTCCAATTCGACGATTGGCAAGCGGGTGTTCGGCGACATGAAGCCGAGCAGGCACAGCGCATATTTCAGGGCGGCCGGGTTCTCCTTGGCGAACGCGGCGACGAGCCGCGCCAGCCTGCTTTGCAGATATCGCGCGGACTGCCATCGTCCCTGCCGGCAGCTGGAAAAGATCGCCCGGCACAGATCCGGTGCGATGTTCGATACCAGCGATATGCAGCCGTCTCCGCCATTGGCGATGACGGCGAGCGCAGCTGCGTCGTCTCCCGACAATAGCCGAAAGGCGGGCGGTATGCGCGAACGCAGGCGGATCGGACGGGCAACATCGGCGGTGCCATCCCTCAATCCGATGAACTGCCTCGATTCTGCCAGCCGCGCCAGTGTGTCATCTGTCAATTCGCGGACGGTCCGCGAAGGGATGTCGTGCAGAATGATGGGAAGGTCAGTCTGCTCGGCGACGGCGCGAAAGTGCGCCTCAATGCCGGCCTGCATCGGCTTGTTGTAGTAAGGCACCACCGAAATCACCGCATCGGCGCCGGCCGCTTCGGCGCGGCGCGTCAGCTCGATGGCCTGGCTGGTCGAATTCGAACCCGCCCCGGCAATGACGCGGCCGCGTCCATGTGCGATCTCGACGGCCGTCCGGATCATGCTCTCGTGCTCGGCCAGCGTCAGGGTCGAAGCCTCGCCGGCGGTTTCGCAGACGACGATTGCCGGTACCCCGGCAGAGATTTGCCGTTCGCAAAGTTCTGCGAAGGCTTCACGGTCGACCGCGCCGGTTTCATCGAATGGGGTGGGAAGATCGGGTATGTAGCCCGTCAACCAGACGGAGGGATTTGCGGCTGCTGTCATGGAATGTCACGCTGCGTTTTCCATCTGGCTGAAGCCGTGCCGGCAGGCGGAAAGCACGAGCCCTTGCTGGCATCTGACGCCTGCCTCGATGCGAAAACCCATCTGCTCCAGTCTGCTGCGGATTTTCAGGCAGAAGCCGCTTTCGCGCGAAGAGATCAGGACGGCAATGGCGGCGGTCGCAGAGAGGTATTGCGAGATCTGGGCCAATGCAGCCTCGATACCAGCGAGCGAGTTCTGACCCGTGATCAGGCCGACCGCGTGCTGGCCCGTGGCAATGCGGCAGGTCGCGGCGGTGGCCGCGCGAATGAATCCGCGCCGCCGCAGCGCAACGCAGAGCTCCAAACTATCGCTGCCGGCGACGATGGCGCGATGCAGATAAGACAGGCGGGTGAGCTCGATCATGGTATCGACGACCTGTTCCCGGCTTGAAACGGAATGAGGCTCGCTCATGTGGCTCTCCTTTGTTGCGGCCGGCGGGCTCATCAAGCGGCGCGCCGCGTCTCGGCGGCGGGGAAGGGGGATATGCCGCCGATGTCGAGCTCGATTTCGCGCGACAACTCGATGATGGTTTCAGGGTGACGGCCGTTCTCGGACAGGGCGTATTTGACGGCCTGTGCGCGGTTGACGAACAGCCCGCCATAGAGACCGTGCTGTTGCTGGGCGACCCAGTTGCCGCGGCTATTCTTGCCAATGAAGACGATTGCAGATGGCGAGCTGCACGATGGAGGTTCGACGAGCTTCACGTTGGTATTCCTTCCAGAGATGGAGTGGCGTGGCGCCTGCCCTGCCGGCGATGGCGGTGTTCGGCTTATGAATGTTCGGATGGCTTTCGACGGCGGGCAGTCCGCTTTGAATTGACGCCCCCAATATCTTCCTCGCCGGATATGAATTCGAGGGCGACCCCGCGTCGATCTCATAGGAGACGCATAAGGCCGTCCCCGGCTGTCTCAAACCGGGACCGGCTGATCAAAGATGCTGACCAGGAACAACATCGCCGTGTAGGCGACGGCCTCGTCCCAATGATTGAGCACGCCGTCCAACGGACGCTCGAGTCGGATCGTGCCGACGACGGCGCAGAGGATGATGGACATCCACAGCAGTGCCGCAAGGCTCCTGCCGAAGCCGGCGCTGCCAAGTGCGGCAAAGGCGACCAGAATGATCATTCGCAAACCAAACCGGATGAGCACCTGGCTGGATCTCAGTTCGCGCGGCAGATTCGGGAGCTGCAACAAGGTTTCGAAACTCGATGACCGGCGCTTAGCCGAAATTGTCGCAACAAATCGGCTCGCATCGCATCAGGCCCCCCTTCACGACGGGAACGCTGGGTCGGCTGGACGGAACGCTGACGCGCTGGGCCTCGACGAACGCGCTCAAGATCGCGAGCGACAAATCGGCGTGCCGGGCCTCGATCGATTGATCGAGCCAGTCCGGCAGCTCGCGCTGGCGCGACAACGCGCAATGCCACTCGCCCTCGTCATAGGCAAGGCGGCGCACCTGCCACAGCGGCAGCTCCAGATCGATCAGCGTCAGCGCGGCATCGGTCCAGGCCTCCGACCGGATCAACTGCTCGATCCGCGCGGTCCTTTCGCTCTGGCCTGAAGACGGGAAGCGCCGGCACACGGTATCGATAGTCTCGGCCATCAGTGTCGCGTTCGCCTCTGGCGCGTTGCGAAGCCGGTCGCCGAGCGCACCGGGATCGCGATGTTCTCTAAGGTGTAGCATGGCGTGGTCTCACTTCGAGGGGGCCGGAAAACGGCGGCCGCTCGCCCCAAGGTGGCCAAGACGTCATTTGAAAACGAGAGGAGGCGGGCGACAGAGATATAGAAATTCCATAAGTTCCGGGTGCCGGGACGTTGGGTGTTTATGAGATTCCTATAACATTGCGCGCGCGGCCGCCTCGAAAACCTATGCACCCGGTGGCACCTCACGGCCACTGATACGGGTACGGGCAGGATCGCATCCGATCTGCGGATCGATCCATCGCTACAAGCCTTCCGGCAAACGCCCGGAAGTCGCCAACCGGTATCAAGCGCGACAAGGAACATCTCATGTTTGACATCGCCATGCTTGCTCTCGGCTTTGGCTTCTTCGCGGCGGGCATAGGTTACGCCTATGTCTGCGAACGGTTGTGAAAGGAGCGCGCCATGATCTTCGACTATTCACTCGCCGCTATCGTTTCCGCAGGCCTGTTGTTCTACTTGACCTACGCGCTGCTGCGGCCCGAGCGGTTCTGATCCGCGCATTCTAGAAGGCATACCTCCATGACCGCTATCGGCTGGCTTCAAATCATCCTCTATTGCGTCATTATCGTAGCGCTGGTCAAACCGCTCGGCGGGTACATGACGCGCGTCTTCAGCGGCGAACGCACGTTCCTGTCGCCGGTGCTGCGCCCGGTCGAGGCCGGCCTCTACTGGATCGGCGGCGTCGACCAGAGGCGCGAACAGCATTGGCTGACCTATACGGTCGCGATGCTGCTGTTCCATGTCGGTGGCTTCCTGATCATCTATGGGCTGATGCGCCTGCAGGCGATACTGCCGTTCAACCCGGCCGAACAATCCGCGGTCGCCGAGGATCTTTCCTTCAACACCGCGATCTCTTTCATCACCAACACCAACTGGCAGAACTACGGCGGCGAAAGCACGCTGTCCTATCTCGTGCAGATGCTCGGCCTCACGCACCAGAACTTCCTGTCGGCCGCGACCGGCATCGTACTCGCGGTGGCGCTGATCCGCGGCTTCGCGCGGGCCTCGATGCGGACCGTTGGCAATTTCTGGGTCGATGTCACGCGCTGCACGCTCTACATCCTGCTGCCCATCTGCATCGTCTACACGCTGTTCCTGGTCTGGCAGGGCATGCCGCAGACGCTTGGCGCCTATGTCGATGCCACGACGCTGGAGGGCGCCAAGCAGACTATCGCGGTCGGGCCGGTCGCCTCGCAGGTCGCGATCAAGATGCTGGGCACCAATGGCGGTGGCTTCTTCAATGCCAACGCGGCGCATCCGTTCGAGAATCCAACCGCGCTGTCGAACTTCGTGCAGATGATCTCGATCTTCGCGCTCGGCGCGGCGCTCACCAACGTGTTCGGCCGCATGGTCGGCAACCAGCGCCAGGGCTGGGCGATCCTCGCGGTAATGGGCGTGCTGTTCCTCGCCGGCGTCACCGTCGCCTACTGGGCGGAGGCTAACGGCACCTCCGCGCTCAACGCGCTTGGCCTTTCCGGCGGCAACATGGAAGGCAAGGAAGTGCGCTTTGGCATCGTTGCCTCCTCGCTGTTTGCCGTGATCACCACGGCGGCGTCCTGCGGCGCGGTCAACGCCATGCATGACTCGTTTACCGCGCTTGGCGGCATGATTCCGCTGATCAACATGCAGCTCGGCGAGATCATCGTCGGCGGCGTCGGCGCCGGCCTCTACGGCATGCTGCTGTTCGTCATTCTCGCGATCTTCGTGGCGGGCCTGATGGTTGGCCGCACGCCGGAATATGTCGGCAAGAAGATCGAGGCGCGCGAGGTCAAGATGGCGATGCTCGCGATCCTGGTGCTGCCGCTGATGTATCTCGGCTGGACCGCGGTCGGGGTGGTGGTGCCGTCGGCGGTGGCCTCGATGGCCAATGCCGGCCCGCACGGTTTCACCGAGGTGCTCTATGCATACACCTCCTCCACCGGCAATAATGGCTCGGCCTTCGCCGGGCTTTCCGGCAATACCTTGTTCTACAATCTGACGCTCGCCAGCGCGATGTTTGTCGGCCGCTTCTTCATGATCATCCCCGCGATGGCGATCGCAGGCTCGCTCGCCGGCAAGAAATCGATCCCGCCTTCGGTCGGCACCTTCCCGACCACCGGCGGGCTGTTTGTCGGCCTTGTCGTCGGCGTGATCCTGATCATCGGCGGCCTCACCTTCTTCCCGGCGCTCGCGCTCGGACCCATCGTCGAGCATCTTGCTGACAACGCCAACACCCTGTTCTGACCGAATTCCCTTTGGAGCTACGTCCATGGAAACCATGAAACTGCAGAAGAAGACGCCGGTGTCGGCGATGTTCGATCCGAAGATCGTGATTCCGGCGATCGGCTCGGCTTTTGCAAAACTCGATCCGCGGTCCATGATCAAGAATCCCGTGATGTTCGTGGTCGAAATCGTGGCCGCGCTGACCACGGTGATATTCTTCCGCGATCTCTTGACCGGCGGCGCCAATCTCGGCTTCACCTTCCAAATCATCCTCTGGCTGTGGTTCACGGTGCTGTTCGCCAATCTGGCCGAAGCGGTTGCGGAAGGCCGCGGCAAGGCCCAGGCCGAGTCGCTGCGAAAAACCCGCACCGAAAGCCAGGCCAAGCTCCTGAGCGGCTCCGACCGCACCTATCGCCTGGTGTCGGGCACAAGCCTCAAGGTCGGCGATATCGTGCTGGTCGAGGCCGGCGACAACATTCCATCCGACGGCGAGGTGATCGAGGGCGTCGCCTCGGTGAACGAGGCCGCGATCACGGGTGAATCGGCGCCGGTGATCCGCGAATCCGGCGGCGACCGTTCGGCGGTGACCGGCGGCACGCAGGTATTGTCCGACTGGATCAAGGTCCGCATCACCGCCGCTCAAGGGTCGACCTTCATCGACCGCATGATCAGACTGGTCGAGGGCGCCGAGCGGCAGAAGACGCCGAACGAGATCGCGCTCAACATCCTGCTCGCAGGGTTGACCATCATCTTCGTATTCGCGACCGTGACGATCCCGAGCTACGCGGCCTATGCCGGGGGCTCGATTTCAGTGGTCGTGCTGGTCGCTCTGTTCGTGACGTTGATCCCGACCACGATCGGCGCGCTGTTGTCGGCGATCGGCATCGCCGGCATGGACCGCCTGGTGCGCTTCAACGTGCTGGCGATGTCGGGTCGCGCGGTCGAGGCCGCGGGCGACGTCGACACACTGCTCTTGGACAAGACCGGCACCATCACGCTCGGCAACCGGCAGGCCACCGCGTTCCGCCCGGTGCGCGGCGTCAACGAACAGGACCTTGCCGATGCAGCGCAGCTTGCCTCGCTCGCCGACGAAACCCCGGAAGGCCGTTCGATCGTCGTTCTGGCCAAGGAAAAATACGGTATCCGCGGCCGCGACATCGCCGAGCTCGGCGCGACCTTCATTCCGTTCACGGCGCAAACCCGGATGAGCGGCGTCGATGCCGGTGGATCGTCGGTGCGCAAGGGCGCGGTCGACGCGATCCTCAACTATGTCGGTGGCGGCGCCGCGCAGGCGATGGCCTCCGGCAACACCGTGCGGGCTATTCAACCCGGCGCGAGCTCGGAGCAAGCCCGCGAAATCCAGGCGATTTCCGATGAGATCGCCAAAGCCGGCGGCACGCCGCTCGCGGTCGCCAGGGATGGCCGCCTGCTCGGCGTGATCCAGCTCAAGGATATCGTTAAGGGCGGAATCCGCGAACGTTTTGCGGAGTTGCGCCGCATGGGAATTCGCACCGTCATGATCACCGGCGATAATCCGATGACGGCGGCAGCGATCGCGGCAGAAGCGGGGGTCGACGACTTCCTCGCCCAGGCAACGCCGGAGGACAAGCTAAAGCTCATTCGCGACGAACAGGCCAAGGGCAAGCTGGTCGCAATGTGCGGCGACGGCACCAATGACGCGCCGGCACTGGCGCAAGCCGATGTCGGCGTTGCCATGAACACCGGCACCCAGGCCGCGCGCGAGGCCGGCAACATGGTCGATCTCGATTCCAACCCCACAAAGCTGATCGAGGTGGTCGAGATCGGTAAACAGCTCCTCATGACTCGCGGCGCGCTGACGACGTTTTCGATTGCCAACGACGTGGCAAAGTATTTCGCCATCATCCCCGCGATGTTCCTGGCGTTCTATCCGCAGCTCAACGTGCTCAACATCATGCATCTCGCAAGCCCGCAAAGCGCGATCCTGTCGGCGATCATCTTCAACGCGCTGATCATCATCGCGCTGATTCCCCTGGCGCTGAAAGGCGTCGCCTATCGCGCGATCGGCGCCGGCGCACTGTTGCAGCGTAACCTGATGATCTACGGCGTGGGCGGCATCATCATTCCCTTTATCGGCATCAAGGCCATCGACCTCGTCGTCGCGGCCTTGCACCTGGCCTAAGCGGAGCAACGAAGCAATCCAGTCTTTCTGCCGTTCCGTGGATTGCTTCGCTTCACTCGCAACGACGAAAATATAGGAGACACACCATGCTTCGCGAAATCCGTCCCGCCATCATCATCCTCGTCGCGCTGACGCTGATCACGGGCCTCGCCTATCCCTTGGCGATGACCGCGGTATCGGGCGCCATCTTCCCGAAACAGGCAGCGGGCAGCCTGATCGAGAAAGACGGCAAGGTGGTCGGCTCCGCCCTGATCGGGCAGGAGTTCAAGGACGACAAATATTTCCATGGCCGGCTCTCCGCGACCACGGCCCCGGACCCGGCCGATTCCACCAAGACGGTGCCTGCGCCCTATAACGCGGCCAATTCGGGCGGCTCCAACCTCGGCCCGACCAGCAAGGCGCTGAACGACCGGGTCAAGGAAGATGTTGACAAGTTGAAGGCCGAAAATCCGAAAAGCGCCGTGCCGATCGATCTGGTCACCACCTCGGCAAGTGGACTTGATCCCGATATCTCGCCGGAAGGCGCACTGTTCCAGGTGCCGCGCGTTGCGAAAGCGCGCAACATGCCGGAAGATCGGGTCCGCGAGTTGGTGACGCAAAACACCCAAGGCCGGCTTTTGGGCTTGCTCGGCGAGCCGCGGGTCAACGTGCTGGCGCTGAACTTGGCGTTGGACACGGCGGCCGCCAAATGAACGCCGCTAGGCTTGGCGCATCGTGATGACTATAATGACTTATGGCCGATCAACGCCGTGATCATGAAAAACGACCTTCGCCGGACGCCCTGCTCGAGGCGGCGCGCCGCGAGAGTGATCAGACCGGCCGGCTCAAGATTTTCGTCGGCGCCGCCCCCGGCGTCGGCAAGACCTACGAGATGCTGCAGAGCGCGCATGCCCGGCTGAAAGCCGGCGTCGACGTCGTCGTCGGCGTCGTCGAGACCCACGGACGGGCCGAAACCGAGGCGCTGCTGCGAGGCCTCGAAGTCATCCCGCGCAAGCGGCTCGAATACAAGGACCAGATCCTCGAGGAAATGGACATCGATGCGGTCATCGCGCGTCGCCCGCGGCTCGCGCTGGTCGACGAACTCGCGCACACCAACGCCGCCGGCAGCCGCCATCCCAAGCGCTATCTCGACGTCGAGGAGCTGCTCTCCCATGGCATCGACGTTTACACCGCCGTCAATATCCAGCACATCGAGAGTCTTAATGACGTGGTCGCCCAGATCACGCATGTGCGGGTGCGCGAAACCGTGCCGGACAAGGTGTTCGACCGCGCGGATGCGATCGAACTGATCGACCTCACGCCGGACGATCTGATCCAGCGGTTGAAGGAAGGCAAGGTCTACGTCCCCAGGCAGGCCGAGCGCGCGCTCGAACATTATTTCTCCCCGGGCAATCTGACCGCGCTGCGCGAGCTGGCGCTGCGGCGGACGGCCGAGCGCGTCGACGAACAGCTGCTCACGCATATGCAGGCCAACGCGATAGCAGGCCCCTGGGCCGCGGGCGAGCGCATCCTGGTTTGCCTTAGCGAGGATCCGCGCTCGGCCGGGCTCGTGCGCTACACCAAGCGGCTGGCGGACCGCCTGCACGCGCCCTGGACCGCCATCAGCATCGAGACGCGGCGCAGCCTGCAACTGACCGACGTCGAGCGCGATCGGCTTGCCGACACGCTGCGGCTCGCGGAAGCGCTGGGCGCGGAGGCGCTGACCATTCCCAGCGTCGGACGCCGTATCGCGGACGACCTCATCGGCTTCGCGCACGCCAATAACGTGACCCAGATCATCATCGGCAAGTCGACGCGTTCGCGCTGGTTCGAGATCGTGCAGGGCTCCGTGGTGCACGATCTGGTGCGGCGCGCCGGCAACATCAGCGTCAATGTCATCGCCGGCGAGGAGCTCGCGGCGGACCCGGTTCCGAAGAAGACCGTGCGCACGGCCGAACGGTCGGAACCATTCAATCCGCGGCCCTATCTGATGGCGCTCGTGATCGGCTCCATCGGGCTTGCCGCCGCCGTGCTGATCCAGCCGCTATTCGGCGTCGAGAATGTCGATCTGGTTTTCCTCACGGCCGTGGTGGTCGTGGCGGTTCGCTACGGCTTGTGGCCGTCGCTGCTGGCGAGCGTAGTTGCTTCGCTGTGCTACAATTTCTTCTTCCTGCCGCCGGTCTACACCTTCACGATAACCGATCCGACCAATATCGCGGCATTCTTCTTCTTCATGCTGATCGCCATCTTGGTTTCCAACGTGGCGGCGCGGGTGCGTACTCGGGCCGATTCCGCGATCGGCAGGGTGCGGACCACGGAATCGCTTTACGCCTTCAGCCGCAAGCTCGCCGGCACCGCTACGCTCGACGATGTGTTGTGGGCGAGCGCCTATCAAATCGCGCTGATGCTCGGCGTGCGCGTCGTTCTGCTGTTGCCCGAAGAGGGCGTCTTGACGGTGAAGGCGGGTTATCCGCCCGAAGATCAGCTTGCCAAGGCCGATCTCGCCGCCGCGAACTGGGCGTGGAACAACGATCGTCCGGCAGGACGTGGCTCGGATACGTTGCCCGGCGCCAAGCGGCTGTTCCTTCCGATGCGGACCGGCCGCGGCCCGATCGGCGTCATCGGCATCGACAACGACAGGACAGGACCGCTGCTGACGCCGGATCAGCGCCGCCTGCTCGACGCGTTGATGGACCAGGGCGCGCTGGCGATCGAACGGGTCCTGCTGGTCGAAGATATGGATCGCGTCAAGCGCACCGTCGAGTCGGACCGTCTGCGCTCGGCGCTGTTGACCTCGATCTCGCACGATCTAAAGACCCCCTTGGCCTCCGTGCTCGGCGCGGCCTCGACGATGCGCGATCTCGCCTCTGGCCTGTCTGACTCGGAAAAGCGTGATCTGATCGCCACCGTGATCGACGAATCCGAGCGGCTCAACCGCTTCATCGCCAATCTGCTCGACATGACCAAGCTCGAATCCGGCGCCATCGTGCCGAATACGGCGCGCCACGATATCGGCGAGATCGTCGGCAGCGCATTGCGCCGCGCCAGCAAGATTTTGGTGCGGCACAAGGTCTCGCTCGAGCTCGCCGCCGACCTGCCGATGCTGGAGCTTGATGCGGTGCTGTTCGAGCAGGCGCTGTTCAACCTTTTGGACAACGCCGCGAAATATGCGCCCGCCGACACCACGATATCGATCCGCGGCTCGCGGGAGCGGGAGCAGGTCACGCTGCAGATCCTCGACGAAGGCGAGGGCATCCCGCCGACCGAGCTCGAGAGCGTGTTCGACAAATTTTATCGCGCGCAGAAAGGCGATCATGTCCGTCCCGGCACCGGCCTTGGGCTTGCGATCTCGCGCGGCTTTGTCGAGGCGATGCATGGTACGATCTCGGCCACCAATCGCGCCGATCGCACGGGTGCGGTGCTGACCATCCGATTGCCGATCCCAGCAGTATCGGATGCGCTGGACACCGCCGCATGAACGCCACGCCGATCAAGGTCCTGGTCATCGACGACGAACCGCCGATCCGCAAGCTGCTGCGGATGGGGTTGAGCACGCAAGGTTATGAAATTTTGGAGGCCTCGAACGGCAAGAATGCGCTCGAATTGCTGGCCCAGAATCCCGCACTGATCATTCTCGATCTCGGCCTTCCGGATATTCAGGGCCATGAATTGTTGCGCATGATCCGGGGCCGCAACGACAGCGTGCCGATCGTGGTGCTGTCGAGCCGGGGCGACGAGGCCGGCAAGGTGCAGGCGCTCGATCTCGGCGCCGACGATTATCTGACAAAACCGTTCGGGATGGACGAATTGCTCGCTCGCATGCGCGCGGCGTTGCGGCATCAATTGCAGGTCCACGGCGAACGCCCGGTGTTTCGGACCGGCGATCTCTCGGTCGATCTGGTGCGCCGCATCGTCAAGGTCGGCGAGCGCGACGTGAAGCTGTCGCCGAAGGAGTACGACCTGTTGCGCGTGCTGGTGCAGCACGCCGGCAAGGTGCTGACCCATCGCTTTCTGTTGAAGGAGCTGTGGGACGAACTGACCGACGCGCAATATTTGCGGGTCTATGTGCGCCAGCTCCGGCAGAAGATCGAGGCCGATCCGGAGCGCCCGCAATTCGTGCTGACCGAAACCGGCATCGGCTATCGCTTGCGCGCGGGGGATTAGAACTAATTTCCGTCATGCCCGGGACATAGGCGAGCGGAAGCGACGCCGTCCTTTGGGCGGCTATGCCCGGCCATGACGGGATACATACTGATCGGGAACCATCTTCCACCGCGCAGATTATTCTCCCGACACCGGGAGAACGATCATGGCACGAAAGTATTCGAAGAAGGCGTCCGCCAAGGTTGAGCGCGCGATGAAGGAACGCAAGGCCGGGACGCTCCGGAGCGGCCGCTCGGGACCGAAGGTCAAAAGCCGAAAGCAGGCGATCGCGATCGGGCTTTCCGAGGCGAGGGCCGCCGGCGCGAAGGTGCCGAAGAAGGTCGCGAAGCGGAGAAAATCCGGCACATAGTGAGGCCCGCGCCTGCGGGTTTTGGTTCCGGGCGGGTGTCGGCGCTGATAGGCTACGCCGAAGGTGAATATTTTCAGGATCGACCGTGCCGCTCAGGAACCTCTCCACCTACCGGAAGAAGCGGGATTTTGAAAAGACCGACGAGCCGTCCGGCGACGTCAGGGTGGCGCCGGCGAAGCGGCGGCGGTACGTGATCCAGAAGCACGCGGCGACGCACCTGCATTACGATCTGAGGCTGGAATTCGATGGCGTGTTCAAGTCCTGGGCGGTGACGCGCGGGCCTTCGCTCGATCCGCATGACAAGCGGCTCGCGGTCGAGGTGGAGGATCATCCGCTCGACTACGGCGATTTCGAAGGCACCATCCCGAAGGGGCAATATGGCGGCGGCACGGTGCAGCTCTGGGACCGCGGTTATTGGGATTCCGACGATCCGGACCGCGGTTTCAAGAAAGGTGACCTCAAGTTCACCCTCCACGGCGACAAGCTGCACGGCAGTTGGGTGCTGGTGCGGATGCGCCACGACCGCAACGGCGGAAAAAGAACCAATTGGCTCCTGATCAAGCATCGCGACGAATTTGCCAGAATGGGCGAGGCCAACGACATCCTCGACGAGGATCGGTCCGTCGCGTCCGGCCGGTCGATGGCAGAGATCACGCAAGGCAAGGGCCGGGCACCAAGACCGTTCATGGCGGCGAAGCCCGGCCGGGGCAAGGCGGATGCGGTCTGGCACTCCAACCGCGGCGAGGCGGGGCAGGCGCGCGCCAAGGGCAAAGCGGCGGCGCCGGCGCCGACGAAGGGGAAGCAAGTCGCTGAAATGCCGGATTTCGTTGCGCCGCAGCTTTGCACCTCGGTCGACCGTCCGCCGAGTGGCGAGGGATGGTGCCATGAGATCAAATTCGACGGCTATCGGGTGCAATTGCGGGTCGAGGGCGGCAACGCCACGCTGAAGACCCGCAAGGGGCTCGACTGGACCGACAAGTTCAAGACCATCGCCAAGGAAGCAGGTGCGCTTCCCGACGTGTTGATCGACGGTGAGATCGTCGCGCTCGATCACAAAGGTGCCCCGCATTTTTCGGCGCTGCAGGCAGCCCTTTCCGACGGCGAGACCGACAGACTGATGTTCTTCGCATTCGATCTGTTGTTTGCCGAAGGTAAGGACCTGCGCCGCCTGCCGCTTGCCGAGCGCAAGGCGCAATTGAAGCAATTGCTGGAGGCGCGAAAGAAGGCACGGCAGATTTATTATGTCGAGCATTTCGAAACGGACGGCGATGCCATGCTGCAATCGGCGTCGGAACTCTCGCTAGAGGGTATCGTCTCGAAGAAACTGAGTGCGCCCTATCACTCCGGCCGGACCGAAAGCTGGACCAAAGCCAAATGCCGCGCCGGGCACGAGGTGGTGCTGGGAGGCTGGAAGACCACCAACGGCAAGTTCCGTTCGCTGATGGCTGGTGTCTATCGCGGCGATCGTCTCGCCTTTGTCGGCATGGTGGGCACCGGCTTTGGCCAGGACAAGGTTCGGCGTATCATGCCAGCGCTGAAGAAGGCGGCCGCAAAGGAGAGCCCGTTCGGCGGCGAGAACGCGCCGCGCAAGACCCGCGACGTGCACTGGCTGAAGCCGGAGCTCGTCGCCGAGATCGAATTCGCCGGCTGGACCGACGACGGCAATATACGCCAGGCGGCGTTCAAGGGTTTGCGCCGGGACAAGCCGGCCGATGAGGTGGAAGCGGAGAAGCCATCCATGACAGCGATCGCCAAACCCGGTGGAAAGACGGCTGCAAAGGCCGGCAAGGTCCGGAGCTCAGGCGTCGGCAATTCCACCGAAGTCATGGGCGTGATGATCTCAAAGCCCGACAAGGAGCTGTGGCCCGACGCCGGCGATGGCGTCACCAAGCTCGATCTCGCGCGCTATTACGAGGCGGTCGGGCAATGGATGATCGGCCATCTCAAGGGCAGGCCGTGCTCCATCGTCCGCGCGCCGGACGGCATCAACGGCGAGAAATTTTTCCAGCGCCACGCCATGCAGGGCACCTCCGATCTTCTGGAACTGGTCAAGGTTTCCGGCGACCGCAAGCCTTATCTGCAGATCGACCGCGTCGAGGGCCTGGCCGCGGTAGCGCAGATCGGCGGGCTCGAACTGCATCCGTGGAATTGTGCGCCCGATGCATATGACACGCCGGGCCGGCTGGTATTCGATCTCGATCCGGCGCCGGACGTCGAATTTCTGGAGGTGATCGAGGCCGCCAAGGACATGCGGCAGCGTCTCACCGATGTTGGGCTGGAAAGTTTTTGCAAGACCACCGGCGGCAAGGGACTGCACGTCGTGGCGCCGCTGACCTATGGCGCAAAGGACAGGGTGACGTGGAAAGAGGCGAAGGCGTTTGCGTTAAGCATTTGCCAGTGGATGGCCAATGACGGTCCCGAGCGCTATTTGCTCAACATGTCGAAGCAAAAGCGCACCGGAAAGATTTTTCTCGATTATCTGCGCAACGACCGGATGTCGACGGCGGTTGCGGTGTTGTCGCCGCGCGCGCGCGAAGGCGCGACCGTCTCGATGCCGCTGACCTGGGCGCAGGCGAGAGGCGACCTCGATCCGAAACGCTACACGGTTCGCACCGTGCCAAAACTGCTCGCCAAGACCAGGGCATGGGAGGAGTACGACGACGCGGCGTCGTCGATAAAGCCGGCGATCAAGAAGCTGGCGGGAAAGGTCTAGCTGTCATTCCGGGATGGTCCCAACGGGTCCGCGCAAAGCGCGGCCCGATGACAGGCTCCGGACCAGACCTCAGATGTGCAATTGCAGATCGGGGAATCTCGAGACTTCCGGGTTCGCGCTGACGCGCGCCACGGAATGACGGTGGAGCGTGTTGCGCTTCAAATCCTTCCCAACAGCACCAATATCAGGATGATCACGATAATGAGGCCGAGGCCGCCGCCGCCGTAATAGCCGGTGCCATAGAACGGACCGCCGCCGACGCCGCTGAAGCCACCGAGCAGCGCGATGATGAGAATGATCAGGATGATTGTGCCGATTGACATTTAACCTCTCCTCAGCCCGGAAGTCGGGACAGTTGTTTTGCGCGCTGTCACGCGAGGAAACCTGCGGGCACCCTGAAAGTTCCATTTTTGCAGCACGATAATTCTCCAGCCTCTTCTTTTCGACCGCGATCGAATTACATGGAGGTGGATCAAGGCAGGATTTGCCGGAGCAGGATTTGCAATGTCGGCGCCGCTCGTCGTTTCGATTCCGCATCGCCTTGGCCGCGAGGAAGCGACACGTCGCCTCAAGGCGGGGTTGACGCGCGCCGCCACCAGCATTCCCGTGTTGGAGGTCGACGAGGAACGATGGCAAGACAACCGCATGGTCTTCAGGATACGCGCGCTCGGGCAGGCCGCCGTGGGTCATCTCGATGTTGAGGATGACCACGTCCGGCTGGAGGTGACGTTGCCGTGGCTGTTGCAGCGCTTCGCCGAAGTGGCGCAAGTCGCGATCCAGAACCGGGGCAGGCTGCTGCTGACCAAGCGCAATTGACTCCAAAATTTCGCAGCGCAACAACGAAAAAAAACGTGTGCGGTGAATTTCGTTCGCTTGCTGGTAACGAATTTTCCGGATCATTCACGCCAGCGGGGGAGGGAACCGACCTCGAGTCGGCACGACATCCGCCAGGGCCGCCCGGCCTTGATCCCGGGCGGCCTTTCGCGTTCAGGGCAAGCTAGAGCATGATCCGGAAAAGTGGACACCGGTTTTCAAAAAAGATCATGCTCCAACAAAAAGACAGAGTGCGATGACGATTCGAAGAAGAGTCATCTCGCTCCAGGGACGTGAGGGCGCTTTGCGGCGCCAACCGACCTTGCCTTCAAAACCGCCGCCGGCAGATGCCTGAAGAGATCGGAGAGGCGCAGCTCCGTCGGATCGGCCTCCGCAAAACCTTCCACCAAATAGCCTCTTACGTCGAGCGCAGCGTTAAAGACTTCCGCGCGCGGCCAGGCGCGGCCACTTTCCGTGAACGGCGCGAACGATTTTGCAACGACGGATATCGCTGCACTGCGGCCGCGGCGTCTCGCGAAGGCAATAATGTGGTCGCGATGCGGCCCGCTGACTTCGAGCGGTTGATAGTCACCATAGGTGAAGACTTCCGCGAGCTCGGTTCGCATTTTCAGGAGATGCCGGGTCCAGGCCAGCTTCAGTTGACCGTTGGTCCAGTTGTGCGCAAGGTCTTGCCAGTCGGGCTCACGCAGTGAGACGAGCGCAGCCGCGCGTGCGGCAAAATCGACCGGCCGGCGGTTGTCGGGATCGACCAGCGACAGGTCCCAGAACTCGGTGCCCTGATAGAAATCGGGCACGCCGGGCATGGTCGCCTTCAACGTGATTTGGCTTAGCGAATTCAACGCACCCAAGAGTGCGATGCGTCGGCTAAAAGTTGCAAGCGAGTCTAGGAACTCGGCGGAGACGGCGCGATCCAGGATTCGCGCGACGAAGGCTGTCAGCCCCGCCTCATAGGTTTGGTAGGGATTGAGCCAGCTTGTTTCCTCTTTGCCCTCGCGCACGGCCTTCAGCGCATAGGCCTGTATCCGCTCAATAAAGGAAGTATCGTATTCGCCCGGCCGCCACACACCCAGTAGCGCCTGATACAGCATGTACTCTGCCGTCGCCGACGGTGCGCGCATGTTACCCTCGACGACCAGATGCGGCGCATTCAGTACTTTCCATCGCGCCACCGCGCTGGTCCATTCGCCGGGGATCTCCGTCAGAGCGATCAGCCGTGCGCGGGCGTCCTCGCCGCGTTTGGTGTCGTGCGTCGCGGTTGATGTCATGCCGTGCGGCCATTCTTTTGCGCGCGTGAGCATCATCTGGTGGAAAGCGTCGATGGAAAGCGCCTTGGCGGAGGGATCGCCGCCGACCTCGTTGAGGGCCAGCAAGCGATGGTAACGATAGAACGCAGTATCCTCGAGCGACTTCGCCATCAGCGGACCGGTGAATTGCTGCACCTTGAGCGCAAAGCGGCGCACGCGTGGCTTGCCGTGCGGCGGTCTGCCCGGCTTGATCAGGTCCATGGTCAGGGTATCGCGCAGGAAATCGAAAATGCCTTCGTCGGCGGCAAACCAGTCGGCTCGCGCCCGTTCGATCGTCGCCGAGATCAGCGCACGGTCATGCGCTGTCGGACCTGCCGATGTCAGGTAGGTTCGATAGACCGGGAAGTGCAGTACATAGAGTTCCAGCGCCTGCCGCAGGCTGTCGGCGGAATAGTCGCGGGTCATGTATTGTCCGGCGGCGATGCGCGCGAGCAGCCGCGACAATACCGTGAACTCGCTGGTCAGCAAGGTCTCGAGAACCCTGCGTTTGGCGTCTTTCAAGATCGGCTCGAGCCGCGGTGGCCGATTGCTGATCTGCCGCCATACCTCGTCAAGCGGGTCGAGGCCGCTGCCGTCGAGCAAGAGGTGGACGATCGCGTTCATCCACTCATAGCCTGTGGTGCCGTGGATGCCGGCGAAGCTGTGCAGCTTCTCGCGCTCGCCCAGAATTTTTTCGATCACCATGTAGATGGGTCTGGCGTCGCCGCCTTGGGCGTCGCGGATCAGGCGGCGCAGCCTCTGGAAATATTGCTCGGGATCGCGCAGGCCATCGATGTGATCGAGCCGCAGGCCCTGCAATTTGCCTTCCGCGATCAGTTTCTTGACCAGGCGATGGATGGCCGCAAACGTGCCGGAGTCCTCGATCCGCAAGCCCGCGAGGGTGTTGACGTCGAAGAAACGGCGGTAGTTGATGTCGCTTGAAGCGAGCCGCCAATGCCCGAGCTTGTAGTGCTGGCGTTCCAGCAGATGATGCAGCGCCAAGGTCGGCGTGGGGCGATCCGGTGCTGCGCGATAGGCGGCTAGTCCCTGCGCGACAATCTCGGCGCTTGCAGCGATGTTTCTCAACTCTGCCTTGAAGCGAGGGGCTTCTTTGCGATTGGGATGACGCAATCCCGCGTAGCGTGCTGCGAGTTCGAGGATGCGCTTCCCCGCCTGGCTTGTTTCCGCCCCGGCTTCCCGCACGATCACCCGCAACATCTCGCCGTAGCGCAGCGGCGCGATCGGCAGCCGATGTTCGAAATACCAGGCGGAAAAACCGCCGTCGGCGGCATCATAGCGCAGCTCGATCTCGCCGCGTTCCAACGCCTCACCATAGGACGAGCCGATGATCGGCAGCAGCACGCCACCCCGCGCGCGGTAGGGCAATAGCTCCCAGTCGATATCAAAGGAGACGGCGTGCGGCGAGGCCGGGCCCCATTCTAGCACATCGAGCCACCATGGATTGTCCGCAAAATGCACGCCGACATGATTGGGGACGAAGTCGAGGATCAGACCGAGATCGTGCTGTCTGAGCGCCTGGCTCAATCGTTCGAACCCGGCGTCGCCGCCGAGCTCGGGGTTCAGCCTGGTGTGGTCGACAATGTCGTAGCCGTGGGTCGAGCCTTTGCGCGCCTGCATGAACGGCGAGGCATAGAGATGCGTGATACCGAGCGCCTTTAGATAGGGAACGATCTCGGCGGCCTGATCGAAATCGAAATCCGCGGACAGTTGCAGGCGATAGGTTGCGATCGGAATGGCTGGAGGCATTGTTACCCTCCGATCTGCCAGAACACCGACCAGGGCGGAAGTCGGCCGCCGGCCTCGCCACCCCAAATCGGTGTGCCGGTCATGTCAGACGATGTGCCGGCGATCTCGTCTGGCGACAGATTGGCCGTCAGCCGCAGCGTCGTGTCATGGTCCATGCGCCAGCTTGCGGTGAGCAAGCCGTCGTCCTTTGCATGCGCGTCGCCAAAGACCGCGCCTGCTGACCGCGGGGCGATCTCGCGCTGACGGATTGTCAGCAGCTCCCGCACCAGCGCCAGCCGCTTCTGTCCCATCGGATGGTGGCGCGTTTGCCAATCGAGAACGGCCGATCGAAATGTCGCCGTTGCGAGCGGGTCGGGTACGTCGTCGCCATATCTGGCATAGGCCCAGGCAAATTCACGGCGCCGTCCCTTGCGGACGGCGTCGGCGAGGCCGCCCTTAAAATCGCAGAAGAAGGGAAACGGCGATTTCGATCCCCATTCCTCGCCCATGAACAGCATCGGGGTCATCGGCGCCAGCAAGGTGACGGCAAGCGCTGCTTCGATCGCCTTTGGATCGGCGATGCTCTCAAGCCGGTCGCCAAACGCCCGGTTGCCGACCTGGTCGTGGTTTTGCAGGAAATTGACGAAGGCCGAAGGCGGCAACCCGCCGCTTGGTTCGCCGCGCCGCTTGCCGCCCCAAAAGGCAGCGGCTTCGCCCTGATAGACAAAGCCCGAGCAAAGCGCCCGCGCCAGATCTTGCCGCGGCGAACGCTGGTAGTCGCCGTAATAGCCCTGGGATTCGCCGGTCAATATCACATGCCAGACGTGGTGGTAGTCGTCGTTCCATTGTCCGCGATATTTGCCGCGCGGCGGTTCCTCCGCGGGATCGAGCAGACTTGCGCGGTTGTCGCCGTTTTCAAGCACCAGGTGGATGTGACGCGTGCTTTCCGCGGCGAGCTTGCCGACGGCGGCGCTGAGGTCATGCAGGATCGGGACTTCGCCGACCTCGACGATGGTGTTGACCGCATCCAGCCGCAGCCCGTCGAAGCGATACTCGTGCAGCCAGTTCAGCGCATTCTCGATCGCGAAGGCGCGCACCTCTCGCACGCGGTAATCGATCGCGCTGCCCCACGGCGTGTGGGCCTCGGTGAAGAAATTAGGCGCGTAACGCCCGAGATAATTTCCCTCGGGACCGAAGTGATTGTAGACGACGTCCAAAAACACCATCAGCCCGCGCAAATGCGCTTCGTCGATCAGGGCTTTCAGATCCTCGGGACGGCCGTAGGCGCTGTCAGGCGCGTACCACAATACGCCGTCATAACCCCAGCCGCGCGTCCCTGCGAAATCCGCAAGCGGCATCAGTTCAAGCGCCGTGATCCCAGTTTGCACGAGATGATCGAGTTTTTCGATCATCGCGCGGTAGCTGCCTTCCGGGGTGAAGGTGCCGACATGGGTTTCGCTCAGCACGATTTCCTGCCACGGCCGTCCGCGCCAGTCGCTGGCGCGCCACGGGTAGCTGCTGTGGTCGACCACTTCGCTCGGGCCTGAGACATCATCGGGCTGAAACGCCGAGGCCGGATCGGGTACCTCGATCACGCCGTCGATCCGAAATTTATAACGGGCGCCGGCCTTCACGCCAAAGACATCGGCTGAGAACCAGCCGTCGCCGCCGCGCTGCATCGGTTGAGATTCTTGCAGCAACAGCTCGACGCGCTTTGCCGCCGGCGCCCAAAGCCGAAACGACGTGCCGTCCTGCGTCAGCCGCGCGCCGAACCGCCGCTCATTCATGCCGAACCCGCAAAGGCAAGCACCGAACGGGGAGGCGCCTTGGCGTCCGCTCCTGCGGCAAAACCGACCGTCGTCTGCTTGGCGTCGGCCGTGTTGAGAACCTGTTGCCAGCTCTTGTATTCATTCATCTTCGGCAATTTGAATGCGATCTCTTCGGGAACGGCGTTGAGCACGACAAAGATCGGGGCCTGTCCGTGCTCTACCGGTCCCAGCACGTAAGAAAGAAATCGGCCTTCCGGAAACTGCCAGTCGGATTCCTTCATTTCCTCGGCCGCAGGCGTCAGCCACAACACGCCATAAGAGCCATCGGCGCGGCGCCCGTCGAGCCAGTGATGGGTGCGGATCTGCCCAAAACGTCGGCGCAGCGCGGTCAAATGGCCGATGAAATCAACTAGGTCCTCACCCTCCTTGGCGAGATTGTCCCAGCCGACCCAGCCGACTTCATTGTCCTGGCAATAGGCGTTGTTGTTGCCGGACTGCGAGTTGCCGACCTCGTCGCCGGCGAGGATCAGCGGCGTGCCCTGCGCCAGCAACAGACATGCGAGCTGGTTTTTTCGCAGTTGACGGCGCAGCGCGACGATCGCGGGATCGTCGGTCGGCCCCTCATGGCCGCAATTGTTGCTGTGATTTTCGTTTGCGCCGTCGCGATTGCCTTCGCCGTTGGCTTCGTTGTGTTTCTCCTTGTAACTGAACAGGTCTGCGAGCGTAAAACCATCATGGACGGTGATGTGGTTGACGCTGGCGCGCGGCGCGCGGCTGTCATGGTGAAACAGGTCGGAGGAAGCGGTCATGCGGCCCGACACCTCGCCGATCAGGCTGCCTTCGCCGCTCCAGTAACGTCGCATCGCGGTGCGGTAGCGATCGTTCCACTCCGACCATTGCGAGGGAAACGCGCCGACCTGATAGCCGGCGAGCCCGAGGTCCCAGGGTTCGGCGACCAGCTTGACGGAAGCTAGCACCGGGTCCTGGCGGACCGCGGTCAAGAATGCGGTGTTGGGGTCAAATCCGTTCGGGCCGCGCGCCAAGGTCGTGGCGAGGTCGAAGCGGAAGCCGTCGACATGGCAGACCTCGACCCAATAGCGTAGCGAATCCATCACCATCTGCAGCACCCGCGGATGGGTGAGATTGACGGAACAGCCGCAGCCGGTGAAATCGTCGTAGTAGCGCGGATTTTCCCGGTTCAGCCAGTAGTATGAGGCGTTGTCGATGCCGCGGAATGACAACGTCGGTCCCAGATGATTGCCTTCGGCGGTGTGGTTATAGACGACGTCGAGCATCACCTCGATGCCGGCGTCATGCAACCGGGCCACCGTGGTGCGAAAGGAATCGAGCGGGTTGTCCTGCGCATAGCGCGGCTCGGGCGCGAAGAATGACAGCGTGTTGTAGCCCCAATAGTTCGTGAGCTTCCTTTCGACCAGTACGCGGTCATCGATAAGCCCGTGAATCGGCAGCAATTCGATGGTGGTGACGCCGAGGCGCTTGAAATGCTCGACCATCGCGGGGGAAGACAGACCGCCATAGGTGCCGCGCAGGTTAGGCGGCACGTCCTGGCGCGTCTGGGTCAGGCCCTTGACATGCGCCTCGTAGATGATGGTGTCTTCCCAGGGGATCGCGGGGCGTATCTCGCGCCGGCCCCAATTAAAAGTTTCGTCGATCACGACTGCCTTCGGCATGCCTCGGGCATTGTCACGGCGGTCGAACGACAGGTCCTCGCGCGCGCTGCCAGTGCGGTAAGCGAAGTGCGCATCGCTCCAGACCAGCCTTCCTGCGAGCCGCTTGACATACGGATCGAGCAACAGCTTGTTGGGGTTGAAGCGGTGGCCGTGCTCGGGCGCATAGGGGCCGTGAACGCGGTAGCCATAATGCTGCCCGGGCGAGACGTCGTTGAGATAGCCGTGCCAGACGTCCTCGGTCCGTTCGGGCAACTCGATACGCTCGAGCTCGCGCCGGCCCTGGCTGTCGAACAGGCAAAGCTCGACCTTCTCGGCGTTGGCTGAGAACAGCGCAAAGTTGGTGCCCCGACCGTCCCAGCTTGCGCCGAGACGCGAGAAGGTTCCGGCAGACAAACGCATGCCTCAGCTTTCCGGTACGAGAAAAATCGCGGCCAGCGGCGGGATGGTCAAATTGAGTTCGGGTATCAAACCGTCAAGCGTCCGGACTTCGCCGACATTGCCGACATTGCTGCCACCATAATGGGCAGAATCCGAATTGAGGACCTCATGCCACTTGCCGGCGAACGGCACGCGGACGCGGTAGTTGTAGTATACGTTGGGCGAGAAATTCACGACGACCAGGCAGCGCGCGCGCGCGTCGTTGCCGTTGCGCAGCCAGGCAAACACGTTGTGATCAGAATCCTCGGTGACGACCCAGTCAAAACCGGCCGGGTCGCAATCCCGCTCATGCAACGCGGGCAGGGCGCGATAGAGCCGGTTGAGATCGCGGATCAAAGACTGCACGCCGGCATATTTCTTCTGTTTCAGGAGGTGCCAGTCCAGCGAATGGTCGTGGCTCCATTCGCGCTCCTGGCCGAACTCGCAGCCCATGAACATCAGCTTCTTGCCGGGATGGCCGAACATGAAGCTGTAATAGGCGCGCAAATTTGCAAAGCGTTGCCAGTCGTCGCCCGGCATGCGGCCGAGAATCGAGCGTTTGCCGTGGACGACCTCGTCATGCGACAGCGGCAGGATGAAATTCTCCGAGAACGCGTATTGCAGGCCGAACAGGATGTCGCCGTGGTGGTATTTGCGGTGGATCGGATCCTTGCCGATATATTTCAGGGTGTCGTGCATCCAGCCCATGTTCCATTTATAGCCGAAGCCAAGCCCGCCATATTCGACCGGGCGCGACACCTGCGGCCATGCGGTGGATTCTTCGGCGGCCGTGGTGGCGTGCGGAAAGCGGGCAAATAGCTCGGTATTGAAGCGGCGGAGGAATTCGATCGCTTCCAGATTTTCCCGCCCGCCATATTTGTTCGGGATCCAGCCGCCGGCGGGCCGGCTGTAGTCGAGATAGAGCATGGAAGCGACCGCATCGACCCGCAAGCCGTCGACGCCATAACGCTCCAGCCAGAACAGCGCGTTCGCCACCAGGAAATTCACGGTTTCGGTGCGGCCGTAATTGTAGATCAGCGTACCCCAGTCAAGATGGCGGCCCTGCAGGGGATTGGCGTGTTCGTAAAGTGCGGTGCCGTCGAAATGGCCAAGCCCGTGCGGATCGTCCGGGAAATGTCCGGGCACCCAGTCGAGCATCACACCGAGACCTTCGCGGTGGCAGGCATCGACCAGCGCAGCGAAATCGGCGGGCGAGCCGAACCGGCTGGTCGGCGCATAGAGGCCGGTCGGTTGATATCCCCACGAGCCGTCGAACGGATGCTCGTTGACGGGGAGAAATTCGACATGGCTAAAGCCGAGGTCGCGCGCGTAGGCCGGGAGCTGTTCGGCGAGGTCGCGGTAAGTCAGCCACTCGTTGTTGCCCTTGCGCCGCCACGAGCCGAGATGCACCTCATAGATTGAAACCGGCGCGCTGAGCGCATTGACGCCGGCGGGTGCCGGCCGCGGACGCGGTATCTTCGTCTCGTCGAATACGATGGAAGCGGTCTTCGGACGCACTTCCGCGGCAAAGGCAAGCGGATCGGACTTTTGCGGCAGATGCTGGCCGTTCGGTCCTATGATATCGAACTTGTAATGATCGCCCGGCCTGGCGCGCGGAATGAACAATTCCCAATAGCCGACGCCGCGCACGCGCATCGGATGCCGCCGCGCATCCCAAAAATTGAAGTCGCCGACCGCGCTGACCCTCCGCGCATTGGGTGCGAGCACGACGAAGGCGATACCGTCGACGCCATCAAGCGTCAGGGGGTGCGCGCCGAGCTTGTCGTAAAGGCGCTGATCGGTCCCTTCGCCCAGCAGATAGAGATCGAAGTCGCTCAACACCGGCGGGAAGCGGTAGGGATCGTCGAGATCGACGATTTTTTCGCCGAATTGGGCGCGGAGCTGGTAGCGCTTCGAGCCGTTCGGCAATGCGCCGGCGAACAATCCCGCATCGTGAATGCGCAAGAGCTTTGCGGTCTCGCCACGTTCGCCGACGGCTTCCACCCGGGAAGCTTGCGGGAGAAACGCGCGCACGACGCTCTTGCCGCCTTCTCTATGGAGGCCGAGATAGTGGAAGGGGTCGGAGTGGCGGCCTTCGATGATTGCATGGGCTTCGGCTGGCAGCTTGGTCATGAGGCTACACTCGCTGGCTCGGACAGAATTCGAAGCATTCCAGTTAGCGGCACGCGAAGCCAATCCGGCCGGTGGGACAGCTCGTATTCCAGCTCGTAGAACGCCTTTTCCAGCAGAAAGAACTTGAGCAGGTCGGTGGCCGCATGGGGATCTGCGGGCCAAAGCAGCTGATTTGTCATGGCCTCGCGGTAGCCGGCGAGGAAGGCGTCGGTAGAGCGATCGCGCCATTGCCCCAGCGCGGTTGCGAGCTTGCCATGCTCGTCGGGCGCTATCCTCAGCGCACGCTCCAGCGCCGCCGTCACCGAATAGTCGATCGAGCGGATCAGTCCCGCGGCGTCGCGCGCCGCCGGCGCCTTGCGCCGGCGTTCGGCAAGCGGGCGGCGAGGTTCGCCCTCGAAATCGATGATGAAAATGTCGTCCTTGACGATCAACAGCTGCCCAAGATGGAAGTCGCCGTGATGGCGGATGTTCAGGCCGTCGATATCCCTGGGCAGCAGCGCGTTCAGGCGAGCATGCAAGCCTGCGCGTTGGGCCAGCATCTCGTCGACGAGCGGGCGATCGGCTTCCCTGTTGCCGTCGCGGTGTTGCTGGAGCGCTTCGAAAACCCGCTCGGCACGCGCCATGATCTCGCCGATCCAGCGCTGCGCGTCTTCGCGCTGCGTCGGCTCCGGCGCAAAGTCGGCGAGCGTGGAGTTCGCGGCGAGTGCGACGTGCATCTCGGCGACACGCCGCCCGGCCTGCGACATGTAACGCAGATAGGGGACCTGCTCTTCGCGGTTGCCGGGAAATTCGGAAGCCGGCAGCCAGCGCTGCTCGTCGACGAAGCGATCGAGATAGGCCGAGGTCACGGTCCAGCCGTCGCCCTGGTTCTGGACGAAGGCGTGCACGATCCCGATCGCGCTTCGTTGATTGCCTTCGACAAACTCGACGCTACCGAGCAGCGCTGGCGTATTGGCAAAGCCTGCGACCTCGGTGAGATACCAGCCGATTTCAATCTCGGGATTGGTGCCTGTCTCGAGCTTGCGATAGATCTTGACGACGTAGTCGCTATCCACCAGGGCGGTGCTGTTGGACTGTTCGGTATCGACCGCGCGGATGCGCTCGGGCTGCCGGATCGGCTTGTCGGAAAACTTGCTGGTCGGCCTGAACTCAAGGCGCAAGCCGTTTTCCTCGACGGTCAAAACCTCGCGCAGATTGCGCAACAGAAGCGCGATGAAGATTTGATCGGTCGCGACATCCAGCAGCGTTCCTTCGCGCGCGCCCTGGCGCACGGCAGCGAACGCGCGCGGATTATAGCGCTCGCGGTCGAACCGCATCCACTCGATCTGCATCGGCAGCACATAACGTTGGGTGACGCCGCGCTGCGTCGCTTCGAAGAAAGTCAGGTAGGGCCGGTTGTCGCCGATGTCGCAGAACGGGATCGCCGAGGTCAGCGTCGGACGGATATTGGCCGGCGAGCGCTCGGGATACCAGCGCGTGCGCGACAGATGCCCGGGCAATACGTCGCGCTCGAACACGCCGCGTTCGCGGGCGAGCGAGACCCAGGTCGAGTTGATAGGCACCACCAGCGTCTCGAACTCTGGCACCGCCCGCGGCACCACCGGTTCCGATTTGTCGCGCTCCTGGAGCTGAAACCAGTAGAAGCCGTAAGGCGCGAGCGTGATCATGTAGGGCAGCTCGCCGATTGTGGGAAAACAGGTGCGCCCGAGCATTTCCAGCGGAATGCGTTCCTTCCAGGGGGAGAGGTCGAGCTCGGTGGCTTGCGCTGCGCGCGACAGGTTAGCGACGCATAGAATGACCTCATCCTGATACTGCCTGACATAGGCAAGCACCGCGCGATTGGTCGGACGGATGAATGTCATGCTGCCGCGGCCGAACGCCAGTGTCGACTTGCGCACCGAGATCAGCCGCTTGGTGGCGTTCAACAGTGACGACAGGCTGCGTGACTGCGCCTCGACATTGACCGCCTCGTAGCCGTAGACCGGGTCCATGATGGTCGGCGCGTAAAGCCGCGCCGGATCGGCGCGGGAAAAGCCGCCGTTGCGGTCCGGTGTCCATTGCATCGGCGTGCGTACGCCGTTGCGGTCGCCGAGATAGATGTTGTCGCCCATGCCGATCTCGTCGCCGTAATAGATGATCGGCGTGCCCGGAAACGACAACAAAAGCGAATTCATCAATTCGATCTTGCGGCGGTCGTTGTCCATCAGCGGCGCCAGGCGTCGGCGAATGCCGACATTGATGCGGGCGCGGGGATCGTTGGCATAGGTCGACCACAGATAGTCGCGCTCGACGTCGGTCACCATCTCCAGCGTCAGTTCGTCATGGTTGCGCAGGAACAGCGCCCATTGGCAGTTGGCGGGAATATCCGGCGTCTGGCGCAGAATATCGGTAATCGGAAAGCGGTCTTCCTGCGCGATCGCCATGTAGATGCGCGGCATCAGCGGGAAGTGATAGGCCATCTGGCATTCATCGCCCTGGCCGAAATACTCCTGGACGTCCTCTGGCCATTGATTGGCTTCCGCCAGCAGCACCTTGCCCCTCGAGTAAGCATCGAGCTCGGCGCGCAATTTCTTGATGATGGCGTGGGTCTCGGGCAGGTTCTCGTTGTTAGTGCCATCGCGCTCGCACAGATAGGGAATGGCGTCGAGGCGGAAACCGTCGACGCCGGCATCGAGCCAGCGCTTCATCACCTGGATCAGCGCGCTGACCACGCGCGGATTGTCGAAATTCAAATCCGGCTGATGCGAGAAGAAGCGGTGCCAGTAGAACTGGCCGGCTTCCGGGTCCCAGGTCCAGTTCGACTTTTCGGTGTCGGTGAAGATGATCCGGGTGCCCTGGTATTTCTGGTCGGTGTCGCTCCAGACATACCAGTTGCGCGCGCTCGATTTGGGGTCGCTGCGGCGGGCGCGCTTGAACCAGTCGTGCTGGTCTGAAGTGTGGTTGACGACGAGCTCGGTGATGACCTTGAGGCCGCGTCTTTTCGCCTCCTGGATGAAGCGCTTGAAATCCTTCAGCGTCCCGAAATCGGGGTTGATATCGCCGTAATCGGCGATGTCGTAGCCGTCGTCGCGGCCGGGCGAGGGATAGAACGGCAATAACCAAAGTGCGGTGACGCCGAGGTCCTGCAGATAGCCGAGTTTTTCCGTGAGGCCTGCGAAATCGCCGATGCCGTCATTGTTGCTGTCGGCAAAGGCCTTGACGTGAAGCTGGTAGATGATGGCGTCCTTGTACCACAGCTCGTCGCCGATCTCAGCGACCGGCAATTCGTTGGCATCGATGGACGGCAGCACGTTCATGCGGCTATCTTACGCCAGACAGCGAAAGAGCAAAGCGGGGTCGTGCGCCGGATCGATGCGCAGGCGGATGCCGCCCCATTCGACCGGCGATCGCTCGCCGCTGAGCAGGTTCTCAACGGCGCTCACCGGGCGCCGCTCGCTGCCCGCGCCGACCGTGACGTCGCCGAGATGCAGCCAGAACTCGTGCACCTCGCGCGATAGCGCGATGACGACGGCGACCGTGTTGGTCTGGTCGACAGATTCCTTGGCGAAGCCGATGACATTGCCGTCCTCTATTCCGATGAAACGCAAATTGCTGGTCTGTTGCAGCGCCGCGTTGGCGCGGCGGATGCGGTTGAGGTCGCTGATATACGGCTTGATGTTGCCGGGCCTGTCCCAATCGCGGACCTTGATCTCGTATTTTTCGGAATCGAGATATTCCTCGCGGCCTGCGAGCGGTTCGTGTTCGATCAGTTCGAAGCCGTTGTAGATGCCGTAACTGCTCGAAAGCGTCGCTGCCAGCGCAACGCGGGATTTGAACATCCAGGTCTCGCCGCCCTGCAAATGATAGGGCAGGATGTCGGGCGTATTGACGAAGAAATTCGGGCGATAGAAATCGCGCTCGGGATAGCCGGTCAATTCGCTTAGATATTGCTCGAACTCCCATTTCTGGGTGCGCCAGGTGAAGTAGGTGTAGGACTGGGTGAAGCCGAGCTTGGCGAGGCCCTTCATCAGTTTCGGCCGCGTGAAGGCTTCCGCGAGGAAGATCACATCCGGATGTTGAAGCTGGACTTCGCGGATCAGCCATTCCCAGAATCGAAAGGGTTTGGTGTGGGGATTATCGACCCGGAAGATCTTGACGCCCTGATCGATCCAGAACAGCACCACCTCGCGCAGCGCATTCCATAATGCGCCGGCATCTTCGGACGAAAAATCGGGATTGACGATATCCTCGTATTTCTTCGGCGGGTTTTCCGCATAGCGCATCGAGCCGTCCGGCCGGCGCTTGAACCATTGCGGATGTTGTTTCAGCCAGGGATGGTCGGGCGAGCACTGCACGGCGAAGTCGAGCGCGACTTCGATGTCGAGCGATTGGCAGGCCGCCACGAACTCGCGAAAATCCTCAAGCGTGCCCAATTCCGGATGCACGGCGTCATGGCCGCCTTCGGCGGCGCCGATTGCATAGAAGCTGCCGGGATCGCCTTCGGCTGCCGTCACCGCATTATTGCGGCCCTTGCGGTTGGTCTTTCCGATCGGGTGGATCGGCGTGAAATAGACCACGTCAAAACCCATCGCGCCAACGTCCGGCAGTCGCGCGATACAATCCTTGAACGTGCCGTGCTGGCCCGCAATGTTGCCCTGGCTGCGAGGTACCATCTCGTACCAGGCGCCGCTCCGCGCCCTTGGCCGGTCGGCGACCAAGGGAAACAATTGCGATCGCGTGAGGTCGGGACGGAACTGGGCTTCGGCCATAGCGTCTTGCAATTCCGCCGTCAGCAACGGAGCTGTGTCGCCGGTCTGCAGATATTCTTCGCATTGCTTCAGGATCACCGCGGTCGCCTCGTGTCCGCCGCCCTGTGCCTTGGTCAGCATACCCGCGCCCTCGATGGCATCCAGCGTGACGTCGACGCCGGCCTTCTGCTTCAATTCAAATCCACGGCGCCAGGTGGCGAATTCATCGGTCCAGGCCTCGATCGCATAGACATGGCGACCCAACTGGTCCGGCACGAATGATCCACTCCAGCGATCGTTGCTGTCAGGGGTCATCGGCTCACGGTGCCATTCGTGCTCGCGCTGGTGGCGCCAAATCAGGGCTGCGGCGGTCACATCGTGCCCGTCGCGATAGATATCCGCCCAAATTTCGACGCGCTCGCCGATGATCCGTTTAACCGGAAAACGGCCGCCGTCAATCAGTGGATAAACATCCCCGATATGGAAAGTGCCGCCGGCACTCTCGACAGTTTGAGTTGTTTTGTTCACGGTGATGCCGCCACTGATATGGAAATGACGTCCCGCCCTCGGGAGCACATTCCCATCCTATATACAAAGCCGCTCGCGGGGCATTGGTTCCTGGGGAACGGTGGGGAGGACGGAACGTTAGATACCTTCTATCCCCTTCCTAAACTTGGACAATTTCGCGACGTCCCCCCACCTCTTGCGTGCAACCGCGTGCCGAATGAACCTTTTTGCCCAAGCTGAAACTCTGGGAATTTTGACCGAATTCACCGACGGCCAAGGTCACCATCGTGTGACCGGCGAGGCCGCGTTGAGGATCATCCTTGACGCCATGCCGGCCCAGGCGCCGTCCCGCCTGCTCGGCGGGCCGGTGGTGATTCGTTGCGGCCACGCCGCGCGGAGCAAGCTCTCGCAGGCTGCCACGTTCCCGGTGTGCTGGAAAATTATGGCCGATCTTGAGGTTATCGCTGACGGCGAGACCCATGATCCCGTCATTGCCTGGCCGCAGGAGATACCGGTCGGCTCCTACCAGCTACATCTGGCAGACAGCCGCTGTTCGGAAGAGGTCCCCCTGATTGTCGCGCCGCCACGCGCCTTTGGCGGCGATTTCGACCGCAGCTGGCTGCTCGCCGTGCAGCTTTACGGCGTCCGCTCGGTGCGCAACTGGGGCATGGGCGATTTCACCGATCTAGAAGCGTTGATCGAGCTTGCCAACGATTTGGGAGCCGACGGTATCGGCCTCAATCCGCTGCATGCGCTGTTCGACGACCGGCCCGCCGATTGCAGCCCCTATTCGCCGAACAGCCGGCGACCACCG
>Ga0210401_10001173_pt1 | contig 30727 bp, 26 predicted proteins | sample IncBWH32MmetaG_FD_150866 | JGI IMG/M metagenome (GOLD analysis project Ga0210401, IMG submission 150866) | Forest soil microbial communities from Barre Woods Harvard Forest LTER site, Petersham, Massachusetts, United States - Inc-BW-H-32-M | ecosystem: Environmental > Terrestrial > Soil >...
ATCGAGTGTGCGGTAACCGCTGGCTTCAATGGCGGAAAAATGAACGAAGACGTCTTCGCCATTCTCACGCTGGATGAATCCGAATCCTTTACCAGCGTTAAACCACTTCACTGTCCCTGTTTCTTTCATGCTTCTTTCTCTCTCCTCTTTCTAGCGATGTGAATCTTTTGACGTCTCGATTGAGGGCAGTAAGGCGGGTCTTGTTCTCGGTCCCTTCGAACTGGTCCAACTGACGTACAGATGTCTCTACGCTGCACTTCAGCATATCACGTTCGCGGGGCGAAACAAGCGCCCTTTATCGAGGTGACAAACCTGCCTTTGCGAGGCCCTCGAAAGGGCCGGGCGTAAGCTATCCCGCGGCTACCTTTTTTCCTTTGGGCGGCACAATCGCCTCTTTGGCGGCTTTGGCGACGCGGAACTTTACCACTTTCTTGGCGGGGATGTTAATTGTTTCTCCGGTGGCGGGGTTTCGTCCAATGCGGGCTTTGCGGTCCACACGGACCAGCTTGCCTATGCCGGGCAGCACGAAGGCGCCGGTCTTGCGTACTTCTTTAATCGCGGTGGCGGCCAAGCCATCGAGAAATTGTTTGGATACCTTGCGGCTGACCTCGAGGTCGTCAGCCAGCAGCTTCACCAGTTGCGTTTGAGTCAATGTATTGCTCCCTTCTTGAAAACAACGTAACGATAGTACACTGCTGTGGTGTGCATAGCAAGCGTCATTGTCGGGTGTAGCTGCTAAAAGAGCGCCTAACTGAAGTCGAGTTCGCGCCCCGGAGGACGCGTTCAGGCGCGTGTATGACAAATTATATCGTGTAGTACAATGATAATGATGAACAAAATTGTTCAGGCCAGATTGGATGACGACGCGCAAAAGGCGCTTGACCATCTCGTCCGCCACCTGCGCTGGAGTCCTTCGAAGGTGGTCCGTGAAGGGATTCGTTTGTTGGCCGCATCGCATCCGTGTTCGGGGCGTCCGAAGATTGCCGGGCTGGGAAAGTTCTCTTCCGGCCGGGCAGATCTTGGCTCCAACAAGAAACACCTGCAGGGTTTTGGACAGTGAAGCCGGTCTTGCTTGATACGGGTGTGATTGTTGCTCTATTGGATCGCAGCGAACGCCATCACAAATCCTGCCAAGCCGCACTCGAAGCGGCAGCTGGTCCGTTGGTGACCTGCGAGGCAGTGATCGCAGAGAGCTGCTATCTCCTTCGGTCCTTGCCCGGCGCGCCGGAAGCGATTCTTGAAAATGTGGTGGCAGGTACTTTTCAGATTCCATTCCAGCTCTCCCGATGCGCATCCCAGATTCAGCGGGTACTTAGAAAATATCAGGACCGTGAAGTGGATTTCGCGGACGCTTGCTTAATCCATCTGGCCAGTGAACTTCACACGGGACAGATTCTAACTCTTGACCATGACTTTGAGATATACCGGTGGAGCGGTAACAAGCCGTTTCAACTACTGATCTCGCTGTCCTGATTGTTGGTGCGTCGGTGTCATTAATGGGATCCGGGCTCCCCCGTGAGCCAGTCCTCGGCCCGCCGCTCGAGCGCGATCCGAACGAGTTGGCTTCGGGTTCGTACACCGGTCTTGTCAAATAACTGCTGCATCACGGCCTTCACCGAACCTTCGGAAATCTGCAACTGGGAGGCGATTTCTTTGTTGGTGAGTCCTTCGAACACTCGCTTGAGCACGGCGCGCTCGCGGGCGTTGAGAGCTTGAGCAGCCCGCTGCTCGTCGGACCGTCCAGTTGCACCGGCGATCACTGAGCGCATGGCCCTCGGATCAAGCCACGATTCGCCGGCGCTCACTTTGTGAATCGCTTCCACCAACTGAGCGGGCGGGCTGTGTTTCAAGAAGATGCCCGAAGAGCCGCCCTCCAGCGCGCGGAGTGTGGCCGCGTCGCTCATCCCGGCGGTTACCATCAGAATTCGTCCGCGAAATCCCCGTTTCTTCGATTCTTCGAGGAACTGCAGCCCCTGTTCTTCACCTAAATCGAAATCAAGCAGGACAATGTCAGGATGTTCGCGATCCAAGACAGGCAGGGCTTCGGTGGCGGAGGCGCAGGTTCCGACAATCAGAAAGTCAGGCTCGGCTTGAAGCAACCGGCTGAGGCTGTCGCGGAACAGGCTGTGATCGTCCACCAGCAGAATCCGAATCGGCTGTCCCATAGGCTTCTATCATGCTCTCAGAGAGCACCGGCAAAAGCTCGACGATGAAACTGGACCCCTGCGGTTCTGGCTCAAAGCGCAGATCTCCGCGAAAGGAACGCGTCAACGCACGCGACAAATACAAGCCTAAACCAGTAGCCTTGGCGCCGTGCTGGAACGGACGGAACAGCCGCTCGGGCTCGTCTACTCCGCAGCCCGTATCCCGGAATCTTATGACAACGCGCTGTTGCTCGATGCGGGCCGTGACGGCCAACTCCCGGAGCGGCTGATTCATCAGAGCGCGTTCACTGTTCTGCGTCAGATTGAGGAAGACCTGCATCAGACTCTGCCGGTCGGCCCAAACCACCGGAAGATTCGGCTGGCTGGTCCATTGTAACTCTATGTTTTTCTCGCGCAGCGACGGCTCGATCACGATTTTCAGCTCTTCGAGCAGGGCTTGCAAGTCAACGCTGGTGGCTTGATTGGCGGTCTGGCGGAGATCCATGGCGGCGATCTTTTCGAGCGCCAGAATCAGGGTGCCCAATGCTTCGAAGTCCTTATTCTGCGCCAGCGCTCCACTTCGCGCGAGGTTTTCATGCACGACCGCGATCGCGCCGCAAACGTTGCGCACTTCGTGCGAAACAGCACCTACCAGAATGCGGGACGCGGCGAGCAGTTGATGCAGACTGAACTCCTCGCGGGTGCGCAGGTCTTCGGAAGTATCCACAACCATGGCCGCCAGACGCGATCCGACACTGGTCCGATACGTTGAGAACCAGATATCGGCCAAAAACGCCTCGCCGTCCTGGCGCTGACCGCGGCACTGCATGACAGTTCGGAAGGAGGGATGGCTATCGTCGGGGGCTGGCACGTTCACAAGCGAAGGAAGATAATCGCGAACAGATTTACCAGGAAGCGTCCCGGGGGCTAGAGCCAGCAGCCGATGAGCTGCGTCATTGGCCAGCAGCACGCGTCCAGCTGAGTCTACGGTGAAGATGGCCGCCGGACTGGTTTCCACCAGGACCTGGAGCTGCTCCTCAGCTGCCCGCCGCGCCTCGCTCTCGTCCTGGATCAGATCCAGATGCTGCAACGTGATTTGCCGGCTGCGTACGATCTCAAATACAAAGAGCCCCATGCCTGCAAACGCGGCAAAGATGAGAATATCGCGCGGTATGCCTGCTTCGGGGCGCCATTCGAAGGAATCGAAGAGCTCGGTGAGGAAAGTGCAGCAGGCTGCCACGGCTACGATTTGCCACCGGGTTAAGACGCTGCCCACCAGCAGCATTGGGAACAAATACAAGAAGCCCAAAGGCAAATCCTTCTCCACTCGCCAATCGATGAATGCGATCACGCCGATCATCAAAGCCGCTTTGAGTAAAACAGCACCGCGGCTGCCGCGAAGAAGAAAAGCCAACATGAGATGCACTTAGGACGCCAGCTTCCAGCGTCACTGGTTTCAATTCATTCTAGACACGGCGCAGGCTGCTCACGCAAGCGTAAGTTGCTCAATGGTCGAAAGATAGCGTGAAATATCCAAAAGATAGTCCAGGATTGGCCGAATGATAGTGGACGGCATCGGGGGCCAAACGCTACATTCTGAATTAGATCTGGATCTTTCTGAATTAGATATGGATCTACAGTCTGAAGGCCCTGGTTTGCCCCTTCAGACGCTGGCAGACCTGAGGCATGCAAAATACCTCTGGAAATCATGTTCATTCATCTCGATCAGGCGGTCCGGCGTTGGTGCGCCGTTATTTTTGTAGGCGTTTGTCTCGAGTACAACGGGTTGGCGCAGGCTAGTCTCACCTGGCAAGAAATCCGCGAAAGATTTCAAGCTACCAATCCGACGCTGCGCGCGCTCGAAATCGGAATCGACGAATCTAAGGCGCAGGAAATCACGGCCTATCTCCGTCCAAATCCGGATTTCACTCTAGGGACAGATGGGACTCAAATCGCTCCTTACCGAGGAGTCTGGCGGCCCTTCTCCGGTACTCAAGTATCGACCACCGGCAGCTACTTGCATGAGCGCCAGCACAAACGCGAATTACGGCTGGAAAGCGCACAAAAAGGAACTGCAGTCGCTGAGTCGCAACTGGAGGACCAGAAACGAACGCTGCTCTTTAATCTCCGAACTGCTTTTGTTCAGACGCTTCAGCAAAAAGCGGTACTGGCGCTGGCTCGGGACAATCTGTCATATTACGACCGCCTATTGGGTATCAGCCGTGACCGCTTCAATGCGGGCGATATTTCGCGCGTTGATTTGGATCGGCTGGAACTGCAGCGCGTCCAGTATGAATCGGACGTGCTCACCGCGGAAGTGAATCTTCGAACGGCAAAGATCCAACTTTTGACGCTATTAAACGACCGCACCCCGGTCGAGCAGTTTGACGTGACGGGACCGTTTGATTTCAGCGAAGAGGTGATGCCGCTGGGGGAGTTCCGTAAAATCGCTTTGGAAACCAGGCCGGATCTGAAGGCCGCGATGCAGTCCATCGACAAAGCCGAGACCGACCACAAGCTAGCGGTGTCCAACGGTTCGACCGATCCGACGTTTAGCGCGTGGTTAACGCACAATCCTTCGTTTAATAATCCCTTCGACAACAACACGCTCGGCGCTAGTGTCAGTATTCCGCTGCGCATCTTCGATCGCAACCAAGGCGAGAAGTTGCGCACCCAGGAGGACATCACGCGCAATGAGAGGCTGCGGGATGCCAGCCAGGCTCAGGTATACAGCGACGTTGATTCGGCGTACGCCACCCTGAACAGCAATCTCAACTTGCTGCGGCCCTATAAAGGCAGATATCTTCCGCAAGCGGTTCGGGTTCGGGAGACGATCTCGTTCGCCTATCAAAATGGCGGAGCGTCCTTACTGGACTTTTTGCAGGCGCAGCAGGACTACAGAACGACGCAGTTGAATTATTTGAACCTGATTGGTTCATTCTTGACCGCCGTCAGTCAATTGAATCTTGCAGTGGGTCGTGAGGTGATCCAATGAAGTGGCCGATCCTAATTGGAGCATTGTGCCTAGCGCTCAGCCTTTTCCTGGGCGGCTGCGGCGCCAATGTGAAAGCGGATCCAAAAGCGGAAATGCCTCCGCCCGTGGTGGTCGAGCACGAATCGGACGCCAACGTATTCAAAGTCGACCGGCCCGAACAATTCCCCCTGGCGACAGCGGCCAAGTATGATGCCGCGCCGCAGTTGAATGTAACTGGGGCGATCAGCGCGGACATCTCGCGCAACATTCCGGTAATTTCGCTCGCGGCCGGCAGGATCATCGAAATTGACGCACGGCTCGGAGATACCGTTACCAAAGGCCAGCTTCTGCTGAAAGTGCAGAGCCAGGACATGGCGCAGGCGTTCTCCGATTACCGGCAGGCAGTGGCCGACGAGACGCTGGCGAAGGCACAGCTTAACCGGTCGAAGACCCTCTACGAAAAGGGCGCCATCGCACAGAAAGACCTCGAGGTGGCCGAAGATACAGATGCTAAGGCCCGGGTTACTGTTGAAACTGCTACCGAGCACCTTCGAGTGTTGGGGGCGGAGGTAGATCATCCGACTTCGATTATGGAGATTCACGCGCCCGTTTCCGGCGTGATCACCGACCAGCAAGTCACCACCGCCGCCGGCACGCAGGGGCTGGCGTCGCCGAATCCATTCACGATTTCCGATACGTCGCACGTATGGATCATCTGCGACGTCTACGAGAACGATCTGTCTTTTGTGCGCGTAGGCGAGTATGCGGACGTTCATCTTAATGCTTATCCCAAGATGGTTCTCAAGGGAAGGATACAAAACATCCTGCCTACGCTCGACCCCAGCATCCGCACGGCGAAAATCCGGCTGGAAGTGGACAATCCAGGCATGTTGCGGTTCGGGATGTTTGTGACGGCGACATTCCATGGTTTACAGAAGGAGATCCATGCCATGGTCCCCGCCAGCGCGATTCTTCACTTGCATGATCGCGACTGGGTTTACGCGCCCATGGATGGCGGAAGGTTCCGGCGGCTGGAAGTAGTCGGCGGCGCCATGTTGCCGGATAACATGCAGGAAGTCACGTCGGGTCTCAGTCCCGGTCAGCAGGTTGTCAGAAACGCTCTTGTTCTCCAGGCCACCGTGGAGCAGTAATGATTCGCCGGGTGGTAGACTTCGCTCTCAACAACCGGCTGTTGGTCCTGGCGTTGGGTATATTGCTGTTCGCCTGGGGCTGGTTCTCATTTCACAATCTTCCGGTAGAAGCCTATCCCGATGTCGCGAATAACTACGTTGACATTATCACGCAGTGGCCTGGAATTTCGGCGGAGCAAATCGAGCAGCAGGTTACGGTTCCGCTCGAAATCGTGATGAACGGGATTCCGCACGTGGTGCACTTGCGATCATTCTCGCTCTTCGGACTGTCCGATCTAAAGTTGATTTTCGACGACGAATCGGACAATGCCTGGAACCGCGAGCGCGTTCTCGAGCGATTGGCGCAAGTCACTTTGCCGGCGGGCGTCGTGCCACAGATGGGAACCGATTGGAGTCCGGTCGGCCAGATTTACTTTTTCACCCTTCAGAGCAGCAATCCGAAGTATGACGTGATGGAACTGAAGTCGCTCGAAGATTGGGTGATTGAGAAGAATTTCAAAGCCGTGCCGAACGTGGTCGACGTTGCTAGCTTCGGCGGCCCAACCCGCGAGTATCAGGTTCGTGTGGATCCGAATAAACTGATTGCGTACGGGCTCAGTCTCAGCCAGATCGAGCAGCAACTTACCAACAACAATGGGAACGCCGGGGGAAGTTTTATCGAAGCTGGTCTGCAGCAGATTAACGTTCGCTCGGTCGGCTTGGTGGGCGATGTGCAGGACATCGAGAACACCGTCCTCACCAGCAAGAACGGCACTCCGCTACACGTCAGGGACGTGGCGGTTGTAGCACAAGGCCCGAAAACCCGGCTCGGCCAATTCGGCAAGGCGATTCATCACGAGGACGGCAAGATCGTCGACAACGACGATGTGGTTTCGGGGATTGTCCTGCTGCGCAAGGGCGCCGAATCGGACTCGACTCTGCGCGACATTCACGCCAAGGTCAAAGAACTGAACGATACACTTCTACCACCGGGCGTGAAGATTGTTCCCTTCATCGATCGGAGCGAACTGGTCGAATACACCACGCACACCGTGCTGCACAATTTGACGGAGGGTATTCTTCTGGTCGTCATTGTGCTCTTTCTGTTTCTTGGCAACGCCCGGGCGGCGCTGATCGTCGCGATTACAATTCCGTTCTCACTGTTGTTTGCGGCGATTTGTCTCGACCTCCGGCAGATTCCCGCGAATCTGCTATCGCTGGGCGCGTTGGATTTTGGCATGGTGGTGGACGGCGCGGTGGTGATGATTGAAAACATCGTCCGGCATTTGAACCGGCGGGAAGACGCGCCCATTGGAGATCGAATCCGCGCCGCCGCGTATGAGGTTCAGCGACCGGTCTTCTATGCGATCACGATTATCATCACCGCCTACATTCCGATTTTCACTCTGCAACGCGTGGAAGGCCGACTCTTCAAACCCATGGCTTGGACTGTTGCGTTTGCATTGCTGGGCGCACTCTTGTTCTCGATCTTAATCGCGCCGGTGCTGGCCAGCTTCTTCTTTCGCAAAGGTGCAAAAGAGTGGCGCAATCCTGTGATGCGACACCTGACCGTGCTATACCGCTATGCGGTACGAGGCGCGATCCGGAACCGCTGGATCACGGTCGGCATCGGAGTTTTGGCACTGGCTTCGGCCGGCTATCTCGCCCTCAGTGGAGTTATCGGTTCAGAGTTCCTGCCGCACCTGGACGAAGGCGCTTTGTGGGTGCGCGGCACTTTAGCGCCCAGCACCGGCCAGACCGAGGGTGTCCGGTTAGCCAATCAAGCGCGCATTATACTGGCTTCTTTCCCCGAGGCGACAATTGTTACCAGCCAGGTTGGACGGCCCGATGACGGAACCGACACGACTGGTTTCTACAACACCGAATACTGTGTCGACCTGAAGCCGAAGGAGAAATGGCGGCCGGTATTTAACCAGAGCAAAGAAGAGCTGATCGCCGCGATGAATCGCGAGCTGGACAAAATCCCGGGCGTAATCTGGAACTTCTCGCAGCCGATCGCCGACAACATGGAGGAGGCGGTCAGCGGAGTCAAAGGACAGCTCGCCACGAAAGTATACGGCGACGATTTGAGAACGTTAGAGGGCACTGCGGATCAAGTCGTTAAGTTAATGCGTACGATTCCTGGGATCGAGGATTTGGGAGTGCTGCGAGTCCTTGGACAGCCGAGCCTTAATTTCGTCGTGGACCGGCAGCAAGCCGCCCGCTATCAAATCAACGTTGCCGACGTGCAGGACGCTGTACAGACCGCCGTGGGCGGTAATGCCCTCACCCAGGTCTTGCAGCAGGAACAGCGTTACGACCTGGTGGTGCGCTATCTTCCGAACTACCGCAATACTAAGGAGGCCATCGAGAATATTCGCTTACTGGCCCCCAGCGGTGAGCGGGTATCGCTGGCCCAGCTCTGTAGAGTGAATATCCGGGACGGCGGTTCGGAAATTTATCGAGAAAGTAATCAGCGTTACGTCGCCATCAAATATAGCGTTCGCGGCCGGGACTTGGGCAGCACGGTGGAGGAGGCTATCGACAAGGTTGGCAAGCAAGTTCAGCTTCCGAAGGGTTATCACATCAATTGGGAAGGCGAGTACGAGAGCGAGAAGCGGGCGGCGGCGCGCTTGTCCTTGATCGTGCCGCTCACGGTACTGGTCATCTTCCTGATCCTCTATGCCATGTTCAAGTCCTTCAAATGGGCGCTCCTGATCATATTGAACGTAATGATGACCCCGCTGGGAGGCCTGCTGGCGCTGCTGCTGACGCAAACGCACTTCAGCGTCTCCTCCGGCATTGGATTCCTGGCGCTGTTCGGCGTGTCCGTCCAGACTGGCGTGATCATGCTGGAATACATTAATCAACGCCGGGCGCGCGGCCATTCCATCGAGGAAGCAGCCGTGGAAGGGGCGGTTTTGCGACTTCGGCCGATTATGGTCACCAGCCTGGTTGCGACGCTGGGTTTGTTGCCCGCGGCGCTTTCTCACGCCATCGGGTCCGATTCGCAGCGCCCGTTCGCAATCGTAATCGTGGGGGGCCTGATTTCCGGGCTTCTGCTGAGCATCTTCCTCTTACCGACGTTGTACGCGTGGGTTGCACGCGATGGTGATGTGCTGCCGCAAAGCGAAGAACTGCACTTCGAAGAGACACATTAATCTTTCGCCGCCAGTACCCCGTCCCGCCCGACTGTCGTTGCTATATTAGTTATTCCTAGACAGGGGACAAGGTCTCTCTTCCTGCGTAACCGGCCCCCTCTGAGTATGCTTGCGTATCCATGATTCGGGCCCTCGTCGATTTCGCCCTAAACAATCGTTTTCTTGTATCATTTGCAGCCGTCCTCCTACTGGCTTGGGGCGCGGTCTCTTTCCACAACCTGCCGGTGGAGGCCTATCCCGACGTCGCGAATAACTATGTCCAGGTGATCACGCAGTGGCCGGGGCGCGCAGCCGAAGAAGTCGAGCAGCAAGTCACGATTCCCATCGAAATCGCAATGAACGGATTGCCTAATCTTGAGCATCTGCGATCTACGTCCCTATTCGGCCTCTCCAGCGTGATGCTGATTTTCGATGATGACTCCGAGAACAACTGGAATCGGCAGAAGGCGCTGGAGCGCCTGACGCAGGTCACGCTTCCCACCGGCTTGCAACCGCAAATCGGAACCGATTACAGCCCGGTCGGTCAGATCTATTGGTACACGTTGAGGAGCTCGAATCCTAGATACGACTTGATGGAGTTGAAGTCGCTGCAGGATTGGGTTCTCGAGAAGCAGTTCAAGTCGGTTCCGAATGTCGTCGATGTCGTTAGCTTTGGCGGCATCACCAGGGAATACCAGGTTCGGCTCGATCCGGACAAACTGATTTCCTATGGATTGAATCTGAGCCAGATCGAACAGCAGCTTGCCAACAATAACGTGAATGCCGGCGGTAGCTTTGTTGAGTCGGGACTCCAGCAGATCAACGTGCGCGCGCTCGGGCAGTTTCGCACTGTCGGCGATATCGCGCAGACAGTCCTAAAGACCCAGAACGGGACACCATTGCGCATTGGCGACATTGCGACGGTCACGCAAGGTTCCAAGATCCGTTTAGGTGAGATCGGCAAAGCGATTCATCGGGCGGACGGCAAAATTCTCGACAACAACGATGTGATCGAAGGCATCGTATTGTTGCGCAAAGGGGCGGAATCTGACGCGACGCTAGACTCAATCCATGCAAAAGTCAACGATTTGAACGACCACATCTTGCCGACGGGTGTGAAGGTTGTTCCATTCCTCGACCGCAGCAACCTGGTGCATTACACCACGCACACCGTGCTCCATAACTTAACCGAGGGAATCATTCTCGTCACGGTTATTCTTTTCCTCTTCCTCGGAAATGTCCGGGGCGCGCTGATCGTGGCCCTTACTATTCCGTTCTCATTGTTATTTGCCGCGATCTGTTTACAGCTCCGGCATATTCCCGCAAATCTACTGTCGCTCGGAGCGCTGGATTTCGGCATGGTGGTCGAAGGCGCGGTGGTAATGGTGGAGAACATCATCCGCTATTTAAGCCGCCCCAATCAGGCGCCCGGCACGCAAATTAACTCGATCCGAGATGCCGCGCATGAGGTGCAACGGCCGGTGTTCTATTCTATCGGCATAATCATCACGGCTTACCTGCCGATCTTCACGCTGGAGCGCGTGGAAGGCCGGCTCTTCAAGCCCATGGCCTGGACCGTTTCGTTCGCCCTCCTCGGATCACTTCTTTTTTCGATGCTGATCGCCCCAGCGCTCACGAGCTTCGTGTTCCGGAAGCAGACCCGGGAATGGCGCAATCCGCTCATGACCGGCGTGTCTCGAGGTTATCGCAAGACTCTGGGATGGGCCATCCGGTTTCGGTGGATGACGGTTACGATAGCCGCTGCGGCTTTAGGCATATCGGCCTATTTGATTTACAGCGGCATCATCGGTTCCGAATTCTTGCCGCATCTAGACGAAGGCGCGATCTGGGCCAGAGCCACGCTGGCGCCCAGCACCGGACCGAGCGAAGGCGAGCGAGTGATGAACCAAGCGCGGATCATTCTGGCTTCGTTCCCGGAAGTCACCCAGGTGATTTCCCAAGTGGGGCGCCCGGACGATGGGACCGACACTACTGGTTTCTTCAACACTGAATACTTCGTCGATTTAAAGCCCAAAGAAGAATGGCGCTCGGTATTCCGCGAGAACAAAGAGGAACTGGTCGCCGCGATGGACCGCGAGTTGGAGAAGATCCCGGGCGCGTTGTGGAATTTTTCGCAGCCCATTGCCGACAACATGGAAGAGGCGGTCAGCGGTGTGAAAGGGCAGCTTGCCATCAAGGTTTATGGCGAAGACCTGCGCGTACTGGAATCGACCGGCGAGAAGATTGTCAGCGTGATGCGAACGGTCTCGGGGATCGCCGATCTCGGTTTGTTCCGCGTCATCGGACAACCGAACCTGGAGTTCGTCGTTGACCGGGCGCAGGCAGCGCGATTCGGAATCAATGTAGCCGACGTGCAAGATGCCATCGAGACCGCCGTCGGTGGAAAGGCCGTTAGCCAGGTTTTGCAGGGTGAGCAGCGTTACGATCTGGTGGTGCGCTATCAAGCGCAATATCGGGACACCAAAGAAGCCATCGAGCATATCAGGCTGCCAGCCCCGTCCGGAGAGCGCGTCTCGCTGGCGCAACTTTGCCACGTTCGGGTTCTGGATGGCGCATCCGAGATTTATCGGGAAGGGAACTCGCGCTATGTCGCCATCAAGTACAGCGTGCCAGTTCGCGACCTCGGTAGCACCGTAGAGGAAGCCATAAAGAAAGTAACGCAGCAAGTGAAGCTTCCCACCGGGTATCACATCGATTGGGCCGGCGAGTACGAAAGTCAGAAGCGTTCTCAACGCCGGCTGCTGATCGTGCTGCCACTGACGATGTTGGTGATCTGCATGATCCTATATACGATGTTCAATTCTTTCAAGTGGGTGATGCTGATCCTGGCCAATGTAGCCATGGCGCCGATTGGCGGCCTGCTCGCGCTGCTGATCACTCATACTCATTTCAGCGTTTCATCCGGTGTCGGATTCCTGGCGCTGTTTGGCGTAGCGGTACAAACCGGCGTCATCATGCTCGAATACATCAATCAGCTTCGGGCGCGTGGTTATTCTATTTCTCAAGCGGCCGTCGAGGGCTCTGTCCTCAGGCTGCGTCCGATCATGATGACCATGCTGGTGGCCAGTCTGGGATTGCTGCCGGCGGCGCTGTCGCGGGGCATCGGCTCGGATTCACAGCGGCCTTTCGCGATTGTCATAGTCGGTGGCCTGATGGCAGCTTTGGTACTCGGAATCTACCTGTTGCCAACACTATATGTCTGGGTGGCCAAAAGCCGCGACGCGCTACCTTCGCAGGATCAAGTCAACGTGGAGGAAGGTCATTGACACGGCCGCGTGCTGAGGCGGCAATCGCCTAATGGTGTACAGGCCCGACATGGGTTGGCGGTCGTTATACGCCGTGATCCTGGAGGAAGCTCCGTTCCAAGCAATGAGCCGGCGATACATCGCCCTTCCCTGATTTACCATCTGTCCCGTCCCACAGAATGATGCGCAAGATCGAAGGCGTCGCGCGGGATCAAGCGCTGATCGGAACTCGCCACATCTGCCTTACGCCCGGTGAAGCCATTACACAGTGGCAACATTCCGGCCATCCCGGGATTCTACAGGTTTACTTGCGGCAGTCCATCTATGAGCAGGCTGTGAGCGAGATGTACGGCTGCGATCCATCAGCGGCTGAGCCTGTGCCCCGATTTGCAACTCTCGACCCGCTCCTCGAGCAGCTCGCGGTCGCAATTACAACAGCCTTGCGCGACGGTACGGCGGAAGATGGACTGTATATCGAAGCCCTGCGTAGGTGATGGCGGTTCATCTGGCGCGAGAGCACTCCGCGCGTTCGCGGCCGGTCCGGATGCCGATCACAAAGGCCATGTCGGGCTGAAGAATGCGGCGCCTAATCGATTTTATCGAGGCCCACCTGGATGGAGATTTGAGCTTGGAAGCGCATAGTGTGCTCGGCCACGGGGGCCTGTCGCTGCGCGGAATGCCGTTCCGTCGAATCCAGCCGACCTTAAGGGTGAGTAGTGGTAACGGTTAGGATGTCTCCACCCGATTTTCCGATCAAGAAGCCCTGCCAGGTGTGCGCCGCATATTCCGGCGGATGCGGACGGCCGTCCTTGTAGATCGTTCTTTCGGGCCTGCCACGAAACGTGGGGTGATATGCAATTGCCTGCTGGGTCCTGGTATTAATCTCTTTTCCAGATCTGAAGATTCTCCGGACAGCGCCAGGCATAGTCGGACGGTGCGGTTGCATTGATGCTCCGGCAAATTCAGGAGCGAGGCATCCCAGCTATCGCCCCTCAATCGCGCCCCGGCGTTGATGGGAAGTCTAAGGTAATCTCTGATTCCTGGACCGGGAATGCGCTCCGGGTAATCCTAGTGAAAGCGGGAGCCCACTCTCCAACGGAGGATTAGGTCAATTATCAGGGTTACTCCATTGGCTCGGCGCGAGGCTTGCAGAAACTCCACTTATGGGAACAGAATCTTGATTTCGGCGACGATCTATCCTACAATTTGGCACACGAGGGGGCGTTTCCGTGAAACCCAAGAACTCGAGCTCCGATAACACGCTAAGCCGCCGTGATTTTGCTTCGTTGGCTGCCAGAGGCCTATCGTTGGTAGCCAGCGCTGAGCTGGAAGCACAGGCGCCAGCAGAGCCTCAAAGCAACGCCGCTCACAACGGTGGACCGCCCCTCGACATCGCCGAGTGGAGCTACTTCTGGGTGGGCGTCGAACGGGCCGAACTGGCTCGCGGCACAGTGGTCAATGGCAAACAGATGTATGTCGAGTATCAAACCCCGGCGCAGGTCCGTCATCCCTATCCGATCGTGCTGGTGCATGGCGGCGGTGGCCAAGGTACGGACTGGATGGGCACTCCGGATGGGCGCCGTGGGTGGGCGACCTTTCTCCTCGAAGAAGGCTACAAAGTTTACGTCGTCGATCGTCCCGGCCATGGCCGCTCGCCATTTCATCCCGACTTGCACGGTCCGTTTCCGCAACAGGTGCTCGCACTCGAGAACATGTCCGGCCAATTTACGCCGCCGAATTCGCACTCGCGTAATCCGAACCAATTTCGAAAATTACACAACCAGTGGCCCGGGACGGGCGAAGTGGGTTCGCCGGATCTGGACCAGCTCGTGGCATCACAAGGCGGCTCTTACGTCACTGTCGCCGGTCCAGGCGGGCCAAGCGCGGGTTTCGGAGCGGGATCAGCCATTGCACATCAAGCCTGGCGAGAGCGCGGCGCCATGTTACTCGACAAGATTGGCCCCGCGATCATCATGACCCACGCCGCTGGCGGACCATTCGGTTGGCTGGTCGCGGAAGTGCGGCCGAACCTGGTGAAAGGAATTGTCGTCATCGAAGGCGGCGGCACGCCCTTCAACGGCGCCAATGTTTGGGGGCTTTCGACCATTCCGGTGACGTACGATCCTCTGGTTTCGGATCCTTCGGAAATCCTGCGAAACCAGGTCAAGCCGATCGAGCCTGGTCTCACTCCTTATTTCCTGCAGCAAGAGCCTGCGCACAAGCTGAAAAACCTGCTGGCGATTCCCATGGTGATCGTCACGTCCGAAGCATCGTTTGCGTCGCCCGGCAATCCGGGTGCGGTCGCCTTCTTGAAGCAAGCCGGCTGTAAGGCGGAAGAACTCCGCCTCGTCGACCACAACATTCACGGCAACGGACACATGATGATGGTCGAGAAAAACAACCGCGAGGTGCTGCAGCCGATTCTTGATTGGGTTTCGAAGAACGTAGAGAAAGACGCCCCTATTCCCGGCCCACGCTCCAGCGAAACTGCCCTCAAGCTCGCCAATCAAGGCTTCTTCTGGGTTGGCACGGAACACAAGAGCATGCCGTACGGGACCATCATTGGCGGACAGATGTACGTCCAGTATCTGGTTCCCACCCAGGTCCGGCATCCGTATGCGGTAGTTTTGGTTCACGGCGGCGGCGGCCAGATGCTTCACTACATGGGTGCAGGCGACGGGCAGGCTGGCTGGGCGCATTATTATGCTCAGGAGGGCTATCGGGTTTATCTGGTGGATCGTCCCGGCCATGGCCGCGCTCCTTATCATCCTGACGCGCTCGGACCAATCGGCCCAGCGCCGACTTATTCATCAGTAATGGCCGATCTGCGGCGAGCGGCCGTGGGTCCGAATCACCAATATCTGGGCACCGCCGAGATCGGCGATCCGGTTCTCGATAAGATGGTGGCCCTCCTGAACTCCGCGCCAAAGGACAATGTCCTGGCGCAGCACCTATGGGCCAGCCGAGGCGCCGAGCTGCTCGACAAAATCGGACCATCGATCATCCAGGTCCATTCCGCGGGCGGACCGTTCAGTTGGCTGGTCGCGAACGAAAGACCCAATCTCGTGAAAGCCATCGTGAATGTCGAAGGTGCAGGCGCTCCTTTTACTCCGCAGACTCCTTGGGGCTTGACAGAAGTTGTGCTGGCCTACGACCCGCCTGTTTCAGATCCGAAGGAGATCGCGACTCGTGATGTCACTCCTGTTGCCGGATCACCCTACAAGCTGCAGGCCGGACCTGCGCGTAAGCTCAAAAACCTGCAAGGCATCCCAATTATCTACGTCACCGCTGAGAGGTCGGGGCGCAACGGCGGCCCCGTCGTTGAATTCCTGCAGCAGGCCGGCTGCAATGCCGAGGACTTTCGATTGAAGGACCATGGGCTTGTTGGCAATGGCCATTTCATGATGATCGAAAATAATCGCCGGCAGGTGTTCGACGTTCTTCAAGGCTGGATCGAGAAGAATGTTCCAGCCAAGGCCTGAGTGCACGACAACCTGACTTTGCTCTTGCGGCTGCAACAGTTCGCTGATAGCGCGCTTCCAATCGGCGGCGCCGCTCACTCTTTCGGCCTGGAATCACTAGTCGCCGCCGGCCTGTTGGACACTGACGGGATCGAACGGTTCCTTTTCGATTATTTGGAAGAAGCCGGAATGCTCGAAGCTGCGTACTGCGCTGCGAGTTGCCAGCTCGGCCGCGTGAACGCCGGGGAACCCGCTTTCGATCATTGGCTGGCGCTGAACATCGAACTGGGCGCTCGAAAGTTGACGCGTGAATCGCGTGAGGCTTCGGCGTCTATGGGTCGAAGGTTCTTGGAATTAGCCGCGCGAGTTTCGGATCTTGCTCCGCTACATTCCGCCGCGGACCGAGTCGAGCGATCCGGAACACAAGTCCATCTCGCGCCCTGCTTCGGCCTAGTCGCTGGAACCACGGGCATCGAGCCCGAATTGGCATCAGCCGCTTACCTGCAACAATCGATCACCACGCTCGTTTCCTGCTGTCAGCGACTGCTTCCGCTGGGGCAAACGCGGGCACAAGAGATCCTATGGCAGCTGAAACTGGCCATCGCTTGTACCGCGCGGCACGCCGCCGCCACATCCCCAGACCGCTTAAGCTGCTTCACACCAATGTTGGATATCGCATCCGCGCGCCACCCCACGCTCCCAACGCGGCTGTTCATCAGTTAGCCCATGGCCAATCTTCATCTTTCGTTCGAAACCAATACCGAAGGCGCGACCATTCTGCGCGTCAAGCAACAGCAGCCGCCCTGGCGCGTGGTCCGTGGATTCAGAGCGCCATCGGGTGAGTTGCTGGCTCACATACATAACGTTTCGGGTGGAATTCTCGATACTGATTCGCTCGATTGGCGTATCGATGTCGCACCGGGCGCACAAGCCCAGGTCACGTCCACCGGAGCGACACGCATTTACCGTAGCCGCGCGCCCGAGCGCATCGCCTCGCAGCGAGCAGCGCTGAGCGTCGGCGAAAACGGATATCTGGAGTACCTACCGGATCAATTAATCCCCTTCGCTGGTTCCCGGTTCGATCAAGGCATGCGCGTACAACTGGCCGGCGGCGCTTCGATGATTTTGTGGGATCAGATCGCTCCGGGTCGCGAGGCGTCGGGCGAAATGTTTCGTTATGAATCATTGGCATCCACTTTTGAAATGGCTACCGAAGGCGAGCTGATCGCGATCGAGCGCTGGACCATTGCTCCGTTACTTCGCCGCGTGAACGCCCTTCCCAGGCTCGGGCATTTTCGCTATTTCGGTTCCTGTTATATCTGCCGCGCCGGCGAGCCCGCCCGGTACTGGCGAGCGTTCGAATCAGAAATGCAGATCATCGCGGACCGGCTTTCGGAGGCTGAGGTATTATGGGGAATTACTTCGCTGCGGGCGCACGGAATTGTCGCTCGATGCGTCGCAACGAGCGGGCGATCGGTGACCCAAGGCCTGATCGAGATCTGGAAGGCAGCTAAGTGGCATCTCTGTGGCCGCGTCGCCACGCTTCCCCGAAAAGTACATTGATCGAAGGAGGTCGCATTGCACCTGACGCCGCGTGAGCAGGAGAAGCTCATGATCTTCACCGCTTCCGAATTGGCCCGGAAACGGCGCGCCCGCGGTCTGAAACTGAATTATCCGGAAGCCATGGCGATTCTCTCGGCCGAGATCCTGGAAGCCGCGCGCGACGGCAAGAGCGTGGCCGACATCATGGGCCTGGGAGGTTCCATCCTGACTCGCGAGGACGTGATGGACGGCGTTGCGGAGATGATCCACGAGGTCCAGGTGGAAGCGACCTTCCCCGACGGTACGAAACTGGTTACCATTCACGACCCCATCCAATAGGAGCTGCGATGCATCCTGGAGAGTACATTCTCGGTGACCGCGACATTGAATTGAATGCGGGCCGGGCAACCATGCGGATATTGGTAAGCAACCAAGGCGACCGGCCTATTCAAGTGGGCAGCCACTATCATTTTTTCGAGGCGAACTCAGCGCTCAATTTCGATCGCGCAGCGGCCTACGGAATGCGCCTCGATATCCCCGCCGGCACCGCTATCCGCTTTGAGCCTGGAGAAGAGAAAGAGGTCCCTCTGGTGGCATTGAGTGGTGGACGCGCCATCTACGGCCACAACGGCAAGGTCAACGGCGTTTTGCAGACGAAGGCGCCCGGAGCAGGGAAATGAGCGTCAAGATCCCTCGCCGAACTTACGCCGACCTGTACGGTCCCACTACCGGCGACCGCGTGCGCTTAGCCGACACAGAGCTGATTGTCGAAATTGAGCGCGATTACGCCGTCTATGGCGACGAGATCACGTTCGGTGGTGGCAAAGTTATCCGGGATGGAATGGGTCAGAGCTCAACTTCAGAGCGCGAGAGCCAGCACGGCGCGCTCGATCTGGTGATCACCAATGCGCTGATCATCGACCACTGGGGCATCGTAAAGGCCGATATCGGGATCCGCGATGGCCGCATCGTTAAGATCGGCAAGGCGGGCAACCCTGACACACAGGCCGGCGTGGATCCGGATCTTGTCGTGGGCGCGGCGACGGAAGTAATCGCGGGCGAAGGAAAGATCGTTACCGCGGGCGCCATCGACTCCCATATCCATTTCATTTCGCCGCAGCAGATTTATGAGGCGATATCGAGCGGTGTCACGACCATGATCGGCGGCGGCACCGGCCCAGCCACGGGAAGTAACGCGACAACTTGTACGCCCGGCCGCTGGAATTTGGAGCAGATGCTTCGCGCCGCCGAGGCTTGGCCAATGAACTTCGGATTCCTGGGGAAGGGAAATGCGTCTACTCGCGCGCCGCTGGCTGAGCAGATTCTCGCGGGCGCATGCGGCCTCAAGCTGCACGAAGACTGGGGCACCACGCCGGCCGCTATCGATGCCTGCTTGCGCGTGGCCGATGAGTACGATGTTCAGGTTGCCATCCACACCGACACGCTGAACGAAGCCGGATTTGTGGACGATACCATCGCTGCAATTGGCGACCGTACGATCCACACATATCACACCGAAGGCGCAGGCGGCGGCCATGCACCCGATATCATCAAGGTCGCCGGGTTGCCCAACGTGCTTCCCTCTTCCACCAATCCGACGCGGCCGCTTACCGTGAACACCATCGCTGAGCATCTCGACATGCTGATGGTGTGCCATCACCTGAATCCGCAGGTGCCCGAAGACGTCGCGTTTGCTGAAAGCCGCATTCGGCAGGAGACTATCGCCGCCGAGGATATTCTGCACGATCTGGGCGCTATCAGCATGATGTCGAGTGATTCGCAGGCCATGGGCCGGATCGGCGAGGTGGTGATTCGCACCTGGCAAACCGCGCATAAGATGAAAGTGCAGCGCGGGCCGCTACAAGATGATTCTTCGCGGAACGATAACCATCGGGTCAAACGTTACGTTGCAAAGTACACCATCAATCCCGCAGTTGCGCACGGGATATCGCATGAGATCGGTTCGATCGAGTCGGGAAAGTTAGCGGATTTAGCCCTCTGGAGCCCGGCATTCTTTGGAGTGAAACCGGAAATGATAATTAAAGGCGGCTTCATCGCCTGGAGCGTGATGGGCGACGCTAATGCTTCGATCCCGACACCCCAACCGGTCCTTTATCGGCCGATGTTCGGATCTTTCGGCAACGCCATCCAGGCCATTTCACAGACGTTCGTTTCTGGCGCATCGGTGCCCCACGTCGAGCGCCTCGGGTTGCGGAAGCAGCTTGTGCCTGTGCAGAGGTGCCGGAACATCGGAAAGAGGAACATGGTCAATAATTCCGCCACGCCAAGGATTGAAGTGGACCCGGAAACCTACGAAGTCCGCGCCGATGGAGAGCTGCTCACTTGTGAGCCTGCCAACGTGCTGCCGATGGCTCAACGGTATTTTTTATTTTGACTATGACCAATACAAAAGAACGCGCGTTTCGTGTCGGAGTCGCCGGGCCGGTCGGCAGCGGAAAGACAGCATTGGTCGACGTGCTCAGCAGAGCGTTGTGGCCGGCGGTCAATCTGGCGGTAGTCACCAACGACATCTACACACGTGAGGACGCCGAGTTCCTGATTCGCCAGGGTACGCTGCCGGCCGATCGCGTGCTGGGTGTCGAAACCGGCGGCTGCCCTCACTCCGCGATCCGGGAAGATGCCTCGATGAACCTGGAAGCGATCGATCAATTGGAGAGAGCGCACCCGGGCCTCGAGTTGGTTTTTGTGGAGTCGGGCGGCGATAATCTCGCGGCTGCTTTTAGTCCGGAGCTGGTGGACGCGTTCATCTACGTGATCGACGTCGCCGGCGGCGACAAGATTCCGCGCAAAGGCGGGCCCGGAATCACGCGGTCCGATTTGCTGGTGATCAATAAGATCGACCTGGCGCCTTATGTCGGGGCGTCGCTGGATGTGATGGATCGGGATGCGCGCGGGAAGAGGGGTGACCGGCCATTCCTATTCACGAACCTCAAAGAGGGCGCCGGTGTCCCCGACCTTATCGCCTGGCTCCGGGCCAAGATGAATTAATGTGTCATGGCGTAAACCACATAGTTCACGCCGATCCGAATCCCTAGCGCCGAATACTTTTCTGGATACTCCGGTTCGTCCGCCCACTCCCAGGAATCACCGATATCTGAATTGAACGACATCGCTACCATAATGCGGCCCTTGTCATCCAGGATGCCCTTCCAATGCGGGATCGCGCCGTCGTTCCGGTACATTCTGCCCGCTCTCAAAGCCCACTGACCTGGTATTTGATAGCGGTCATCCAAATCGTAGACCGTGTGGAAAATCGAATCGGCGTCGTCGACTTCGACAACCGGCCGGTCTGGAAATACGCGGTCCATGCTCTCAGCGAACCGGTTCCACTCCTCGGTGCCCCAGAAGTCATCCAGCATCAGGAAGCCGCCACGCAACAGAAAATCGCGGAGTTTTTTTACCTGGGTATCGGTTAACTTCCAATCGCCCATTTCGCCGGCTACCAACCACGGCCAATTGTAGACGTCGTCGTCGTCGTCCAGATTTACGGGCTGTTCCACCGATCGCGCGTGAATGCGCGTCAGCCGCCGCAGGGCCGTAGCAAAATGCCGGTCCGCCCGGGGATAGTCCTGCGTCCAACTGGTGCCGCCTTCCCGCCAGTCATAGGAAACTCCGAAACGATAGCGCCAGCCAAAGCGGGCGTGCGGATGCTGCGGATACATCAGCCGGGCTTGCACCCACTCGGAATGGTCCCGATAATCGGTGGGAAGTGGAATATTGTCGTAGGGTTCCATGCTCGGATAAACACGGAACGGGCGCTGAAAAGCATATAGCGCAGTCACACAGGCCATGCCGGCGCCAACCCACCAGATCGATTTGCGGATCGCCATCGAGCTTGATTCGAGGATAGCACCCGCGCGACTCGCCGTCTTTTTCTTAGGCGCTCTTCAGCTCTTTTTCCACTGATTCAGCGAAGTAATCGATGTCCGCCACGGTGCTGTAGATGTGTGGTGTGATGCGAAGCCCGTCGTACTCCTCGTGCCCCACGCGGACCGTGATGATATTGTATTTGCTCCACAAGGTCTCCGCCATTTTCTCGGCGTCAACGCCATTGAAGGCCAGGAAGCCGATGCCGCAGGATTGCGCTGGATCCTGGCTGTGGAGAATCTTGACCTTCGGATTCTGCGCCAACCGGTGCGCCCAGCGATCTCGCAAGTACCGCAGCCGCGCCGCTTTGCGCTCAATGCCGATGTTTTCGTTGAAGATCAGCGCTGCGCTGATGGCGTTGTGATTCGCCGCGGGGTGTGTGCCAATCTCCTCGAATTTGCGGATGTCTCCTTGCTGCCGATCGGAAGAAGCCATAAGCGACCAAGTGCTTGCAATGCGTGACTTCCGCACATATAGGAATCCGGTTCCTATCGGCGCGCAGGTCCACTTGTGCAGGCTCACTCCGTAATAGTCGCAACCCAAGTCGGAGAGGTTGTACGGAAAGTGATTGAAAGCGTGTGCACCATCCACAATGACCGGAATATTGTGGGCATGCGCCATGTCGCAGATCTTCCTGACGGGGAATATCTGCCCGGTTCGATTGGTGATGTGGCACAGCAGGATCAGCTTAGTCTTTGGAGTCACCGCCCGCTCGAAGCGCTGGTAAAGATCATCCATGCTGGGAGGTGGAACCGGGAACGAAATCATCTTCAGCACGATTCCTTCGCGGCGCTCACGCTGGCGGAATGTCGTCAACATGCGAGGATAATCCTGATTGGTTGTCAGAACTTCATCGCCCGCCTTCAGATCGATTCCGTACTGCGCGTTTTCTAGAGATTCGCTCGCGTTGCGAGTGATCGCGATCTCCTCCGGATCGCAGCCGGCAGTCTTAGCCACCCTCCGCCGGACATCTTCCACCTGCCGCTCCAGGATATCGATCATGGTGTGTTTGGGACCCATGTTGCTGAAGTCCAGATAGCGGCGCATGGCGTCTTGCACCACGAGCGGCGCCGGACTGACATAGCCGTTATTCAGGTTGATGACGTTGCGGTCAACGGTAAAAGAGTTGCGAATCTCGGCCCAATAGTCTTCGTCGCTTGCGACCTCGATCGGTGTCTGATCCTTGACCGAGCGCGCAGCCGCAGCGGCGCGGTCTATCGCATTTGTCTGGAAAGCCACCAGGGCGGATCCGGCGGTCGCGTGCAAAAAGTTTCTACGATCCACAGTTTATTCTCCTATTGCCAGTTTGGGCCAAATGTACCACACTTGAGCGCTGTAGGGAAGCATAGGCCGGGAATATATGAGGAGACTCTATTCCGCGGCCGGCTTTGGCGGATACGACGGCTTTCGATACAGAATTCGCGGATCCATGCCGGCCGGGATGGCCACGTGCATAAACACCGCCATCATCTCATCGAAAGTTTGATCGCCCCAGCGAACCTCTTTCGAAGGATCCGGATTGTATGGATTATTGGGCGAGTTGTCGTAGTAGGCTACGGCTTCGACTCTTGTACCGGCGGGCAGCCGCAGTTCCCCGGCAGGTTCATAGGTAATCTGCCAGTTGAAGTCGTACTTAGGTACTCGCAGCAATGCTTCCGAATGGCCATCCGGATATGTTGCGGTGACCTCGGCCGATTTGCCGCGCAAATGCATGTGCGGATTGATCCCCAGCACGCGCACGTCGGTTCCGAAAGTCGCCGTCGCCTGGGCGCGATAGTTGGCATCGTAGGGTGGGATCTTCAACCCGAACGATCCCATGCCATAGGTGATCACCTGGTATTCCGGAGAATCGGGCGCGAAGACAAACCCGACGCCCGATACATCTTTGGTCGCCTTCCCATTGGGCGTGTAGTGAACTTGCAGCATGATATCCGCCCCCGCTGGAAGTCGCATCGCATAGCCCTTCGGCAGCACCAGCGGAGGAATACCCGGTACATCTTTTGTCGCCTTCCCATTGGGCGTGTAGTGAACTTGCAGCATGATATCCGCCCCCGCTGGAAGTCGCATCGCATAGCCCTTCGGCAGCACCAGCGGAGGAATACCCGGTACATACTCGGCGATGATCCCATCCGCGGCGCCGGTCTCGGGCGCGGTGGAAGGTTTCGCCACTGGCACGCCCGGCTGGGCATCGGCCATCCACTTCGATCCGGCGCGCCGCCAGAACGCGGCGACATGATGCACGATAGCGCGATTTCCCGGACGCACTTCGAAGGCTTGCACCCATTTATCCTCTTTGAAACCGGGAATTAGGATCCACTGATAATCGATGGTGCCTTGCGCGGGGACGTCATAGGGAATCGGCATATTCAGCACCGCGTCCGGCTTCCCGATCGCCCATCCCTCGGTGAACTCGAGCGGCGCGGGCGCGTCCTTCGAATTACCCTCCGGCGCTCCGGCATCCGCCCATTTCGAGAGTGTCGCGATCTCGTCGTCGGTAAGACGCCGGTCATTGCGGAAGTGCCCCACGGATTCATCGGCCGACCACGGCGGCATCCTGCGGGTCACGGCCGCCTGCTTGATCGCCTTGGCCCAGGGCCGGGCATCGCCATAAGTGAGGAGCGACATCGGCGCGGCTTCGCCCGGACGGTGACAGCCCTGGCAGCGGGCCTGGAGCACGCGCTCGACATCGTGATGAAACGTGATCTTCCCGTCGGAGGCGAAGGTTAGAGCAGGAATCGCACCCGCGAGCAAGGTAAGAGCGGCTCGATGAAATCGCATGTCCTTAGAATACTCCTGTCACGCGGCGCTGGTCTCCGCCGGTCCCGACTGACCTGCGTACAGGTTTCAGCTCGTGCTATACTCGTCCCTTCAGAAAATTGTGATTTCCCGTCGTTCTCTCCTGAGAGATGCGGCGTTCGTTTTAGGCGCGCCGCTACTCAATCGGGGCCGGTTTTCGCTCTTCGCTCAGAGCGAAACGGAGTATTCCGCTCGCACTCTGGACTTGGTGCGCGAATCCACCGTGATCGACATGCTGGGCCTGCTCACCCTGGATTTCAAGAAGCTTTCCGCCTGGCGAACTGATCCAGCCCGTTTTCAACCGGCCGATTTGAAGAGGTTGAAGGATTCCGGAATCACGATTTTCCATCCGGCCGTCGGATATACCGAAGGCGACATGTATGCTAGCTCCTTGTGGGACATTTCCTCCTGGGATGCTTTTATCGCCGCGCATTCCTCCCATTTTCTTCGTATCGACTGCCCGGGCGATGTCGAGCGGGCCAAGGCCCTCGGTAGGATCGGCATCGTGATCGGCCAGCAGAACTCCGGCCATTTCCGATCGATCGACGACATCAACCGCTTCTACCGCCTAGGCCAGCGCGTATCCCAGCTTACCTATGGCCATAATCAACTCGGCGGTGGCTCCATCGACGCGCGCGACCCGGGTCTAACCAAATATGGGGCCGAGGTCGTCTCTCGCATGAACGCCTTGGGCATGGCCGTGGATGTCTCGCACTGCGGAGATCGCACCACCCTGGACGCAGTGGCGGCTTCGCGCAAGCCCGTACTCGTGACTCACTCGAATTGCCGTGCGCTGGTTCCCGGCAGCGCCCGCTGCAAAACCGATGAAGGGATCCGGAAAGTGACGGCCGCGGGCGGCGTGATCGGCGTCACCATGATCCGCTATTTTGTTTCTTCCGGAGGCCCGGCCACTATCGAGAATGTGCTCGACCACATCGATCATGTAGCCGAGGTCGCCGGAGTAGAACACGTGGGCATCGGCAGCGATGTCGATCTGCAGGGCCGCGACTCGCACGGTCATCTATCCAGGAAAAACGATCTCGACGGAATGGACTACGAAAGAAAAATTTACGATCTGACCGAGGGATTGGTGCGGCGAGACTACTCCAATTCGGATATCCAGCTCATCCTGGGCGGAAATTTTCAGCGCGCTCTCGCCGACATCTGGTCTGTCTAAGCTGTCTAGTTCTGCGGGGTCAAAGAAAATTCCGTCCGTCCAAAGCCAGATTCGCAGCACACCTGCAGCGTGACTTGGGCGGCGTCCGCCTGGGCGGGCAGCCAATAGTCAATCTCATAGCGATTCAGGAGATGCCGGTAAGTCAGCTCCAATTCGTCAGCCAGCTTGTCGACGCTGTTGGTATGAAAAGCGCCGTCGGGCGTGGATATACAGAGGTCGCGAAAGCCCTCGCATTTTTCCGGGAAAAATGGACAAATGCCGTGTAAGGTAATGCCTTCCGTAGCTATCAATTGTCCTAAAGGTTTGAGGTTCTCCGGATCGTCCAGAGCGTCTAGGGCGGTTTCGTGAACGAACACGAACAGGTGCCGTTTACCAGAGTTCTTGTCCATGGCGTCAATTTGACGCCGGATCGCCTGAAGAACGTCTGATGTCGCGCGTTCGCGCGGAACCGGCATGGAGATAGCTTTTTCCAGGTGTCTGGGATCGGTCATGAAGCCTTTGCGCGTCTTCAGCTCCTGCGTGATCAGAGCGTCGTCATAAGGAAGAGACGATTTTCCCACCGGCGCGTTAGGGTCGGTTGCAAGCGCTTCGATAGCGTATCGATCGATCCTCCACCAATCGTCCGGGCGTTTCAGCGACAGACAGCGCTTCAGGCCCTCTCCCACTGCACGTCCGTAAGGGTCGGCATCGGAAGGAAACCGCGGCGCTACGCTGCCGATCACTAGAGCAGCGGGGTTATTGGGCAACTTGACTTCGTAGTTTTCGATTAGTGCTCCACCTTCCCAGAGAGCGAATTCGGTAGGTTTCAGGCTGGTTATTTCATCTCCATCCTGGCGCGATAAAGCCAATACAACGTGACGGCCGCCGTCCGGTTTGGCCTTAACCCTCGAAACGCATATCCGCACTGTGCCTTTCTCCGAGCTCGTTTTTTCGTGGCGCCGAATGCGCGACAGGGATCTGGTAACTGCCAGCTTCATCTTGCCTTGCGTCAATTTGAATTGCTCCATCAAGAATGGAACGAAGCGCGGGTCTTCTGTTTCGCCGATGGCCCACAAGGCCGACGTTCGGAACAGTGGATCGGCATGCTGCGCCATGTCGAGCAAGGCCCTCACCGCGTTCAGATCCGAAAACCGGTAGAGTCCCAGGACCGCATTGGCAACCACGCGGTTGTTCGGCGACCGTCGCGCTGCGGTAAAGACGGGACGGGCGTCCGCGGCGTCCATCGCCCACAGGGCTTCGACAGCGTTGGCCTGAACACGCGCATCGCCGTCGGTCAGTTGCTTCTTAATCCAGGCCGGGTGTGTCGTATTGCGCCCAATCAATAACGCTGCTTTCGATCGCACGGCTCGATCGGGATAGGCCATCAGTTCGCCTTGGAAGGAAGGCCAGAAGTTTTGCGTCGGAATCGCCCCTAGAAGGTCGAGAATCCGGATCATTTGCGTCGCGCTTTCTGGCGTGGCACGGCTTCGTAAAGCAGTGCTCAGATCCATTTCCAGCGCGGCCTGAAAACGGGGACCCATGTCGTCCATCGCCCTGACAGAAGCCACCGCATCTTTCAGGCTGCACGTGTCGGGATCTCGGAGACCGGCAGTCAAGAGTTTCTCCTTGGTCAGCAAATACATTAGAAAACGAGCGCCTGCTGAGGCTTCGGCATCTGCCAATACACGCAGACTCGCCGCGGAGAACATGTGCGCGTCTGAGGCCAGCAACTGCAACAAGGACTTCTTGCCGACGGTGTCCTTCTCGCTAAAGGACTCCACCACCGCCGCAATGTCTTTCGTGTACCTATCAAGTAAACCTGGCTCGGGCATACCACCGCTCCACATTTACTCATCGGCCCGCAGGCACATCTTTTGCGTTGTATTTGGCGTTTATTGGATCGAGATCGTCACCGCGTTGCTGGTCAGATTCCCACCAATAATGAAGACAGGAACTTGTCCCGACGTCGAAGCGGGCGCCACTGCGTTGATCTGCCACAGTCCTGGATATTGGGGAGTCTCGCCGCTAAACAGAATTTGAGCCGGCGTGTCGGCAAAGAACACTTGCGGGGATCCGGAAAGTTGTCCGTAACCGGTCGCGAATATCTGCACAACGGACCCCCGTGTGGCAGGATTCGAGCTGCTGTTGACCGAATAGTCCTGATTCTCTACCGCGCCCGGTTGAGATGGATCAGCACCATTCAGAACAAAGATTCCAGGACCGACTGCCGAGATCGCGGCCTGGCCGTTCGCCAGCTCCAGGCCTCCCGCGCGAACCGAAATGGTCGCAGTGCCCGGCGATGTGGAAGCCGGAACGATGAAGTTGACTTGCGATGCGCTTCCGGCGACGAATTGGCCCGCTACTCCGTTTACCGTCACCTGATCTGGCGTCTGCGAAAAACTTCCGAACACACTGGCGAACGATCCCGGCGCGATTCCTTGATCGATGCGAAAACTTGCGCCGTTCACGGTGATCACGTTGCCTGTAGGAGCCGGTGGAACGCCCCGCATGCGCCCCAGGATCGCCGCAAGCGTAGGATCGTAGCGCGCGAAAAAGTCAGTCGAACGCGTCGCAATGGGAACATCCGGCATAAACGAAGGAAGGTCCGGAATGCCTGTAGGATTCGGGAAGTATTTGGTCGAATACTGTCCGTTGAGACCGGATCCGGGCAGCGTGAACCCAACTACTTCTCCGTATTCCGCCGGCTTGCCCCCGCTGGGCTCGCCGATCACGATGAATCGTTGGCTAAGGTCTACGCCCGGGAATTGCGATGCATACTGCAGCGCGTCCGATTTGATCTCCATGGCATCATCCATTCCCGAGGAAAATGTCCCTTTGTCGATCACGTCGTAGACACGAAATTGCGGATTGGCGAGGAGCGTGGGCGCGCGCGCCAGCAGCCCATTGAGAAGGGGGCTAAGGATCGAGGCATCGCCCCCGGTATTGCCCCGAAAATCGAAGACGAACGTATCCACAGGCTGGGTGTCCAGGGCTCCCAACACGGCGGTCGCAAAAGCCGCAAACGGGTTACTCGGATCGTCAGCGCACTTGTTGTACTTGAAGTACAGCATCCGATTTGCGGCCGAATAGCTGCGCCAATAATTCAGCCCCGTCTGCTGAAGATAATCAGGCACGGGCCCGGCAGCGGCGTCGACGGCGGGTTGGAGCGCGCCCGCTAACGTGGTTCCGACCTGCAGCGTAAATTGAGTCCCAGCTAAAGTCTGAAAGGTTAGCGCCGACGTCGCGGCCGGCGGCAGCAAATCGAGCCCTTGCAGGACCTGCTGGCCAGTAAGATATTGCTGGGCTTCGTAGTGCACCCATTGATCATTGGCATGCGGAATGATCACGCCCAGCTTCGGCATCACTTGATTGATGGAAAAATCACCCACCTGAACCAATCGCGCACCTAGCGCTTGCGCATAGGGCGCCGTAGCCGCGGTAACGAAAACACCATCGTCCAGCCAGCGGAATTGCAAAGGAAATTTCAGGAATCCCGCGCTAATTGCGGCGGCATTCGTGAGCGAGATGGCGGTGTGGGCGTCGCCCGCCATGGCGATCAGAGCCGTCAGTTGCACGTAGAATTCGGCGTCGGTGAGCGTGGAGATTTGAGCTTGAAGCGCAGCCACAGCTTGCTGATATACGGCCGGATCAAGCTGAAAAAAGAAGTTGGCGTGCAGTTTCGGGACTTGGTTGGCGACGTAGTTCAGGTCCTGCTGCCGTGACGCCGTTGAAAAGCGCTGTGCTGCCAGAGACGCCGCAAACAATACTGCGAGAAAACAGAGTCGTCTGTAGGGCATTTGGCAGTCTGCTGGCCAGTATACACTGTGGCGAAATCGCGCCTACTCGTACCGCAACGCTTCCATCGCGTCCACCCGGCTGGCTCGCAAGGCCGGTATATATCCGGCCGCGCAACCCACCGCCGCCAGCACCACAGCCGCCAGGGCCAGCGTCCCCGGATCGTGAGCCGTGATTCCATACAACTGCGCCTGCACTAGTCGCGTGAGGCCAATCGCCCCCGCCAGCCCTGCCGCAATCCCCATCGACACCAGCGCCAGCACCTCGCGCATAACCATCCAGATCACATGTTTTTGGAACGCACCCAATGCCATCCGAATTCCAATCTCGCGTGTGCGCCGCGCCACGGTAAATGCCATCACCCCGTAAAGACCGATGATCGCAAGCAGCGTCGCAAGAAAGCCAAACACCATCGATAAGCTCGCAACCAACCGCTCAACCAGCAGCGATTTCGAAACCTGATCGTCCAGCGTCCGCATGCCGTAAAGCGGCAGATTGCTGTCCAGCTCCCGTACTTTCCCACGGACCGCTCCGAAGAACTGATCCGCCGCCATGGAGGTCCGCACGTATACCGTCATCCCGCCCACAAAATTGCTCGCTAAGTAAGGCGTGCACATCTGGATCGGAATCTCATCGCGCAGGTTGGTGTACTTGATATCTTTAAACACTCCCACGATCTCCATGTCTAGTTTAGTGGTGGAATCGATGCCAAACCCCGTGTGGCGGCCGATCGCATTACCGGCTGAGCGAAAGAATCGCTTCGCAAATTTCTCGTTTACCAGCACTACAGTGGGCGCTGTATTATCAGGCTTCTCGCCATGCTGCACGAACTGCGTGTCCTTCGGCGTGAAATCACGGCCCGCCAGAATCGGCACGCCCAGCGTGGCCAGGTAGCCCGGACCAATGGAATTCATATAAGGATCGGGAGTCTCGCTGGCCTTGGCCGGACGATAGCCCTCGATTGTCACCCAGTTGTCCCATTCGTCTTCTTCCAGGATGCGCATCGACGCCAGTCCCACGCTGCGTACTCCGGCGATCCCGTTGATCCGATCGGTCAATTCGCGATAAAACGTTTTTGCGCGTTCGGCATCGTAGCCGTTCAACGACGGATTAACATTGAAAGCTACCAGGTTGTCGGTCGCAAAACCGGGGCCTAGATCTCGCAGGTTCCGAAGGCTGCGGATGAAGAGACCCGCTCCTACTAACAACAGCAGCGATAGCGTCACTTGCGCCGCCACCAGACCCTTCCGGAAACGCACACTCGCTCCGCCTCCGACGATGCCGCCCACAGTGTCCTTCAGCGTAGGCGCGACGTCCGGCTTGGTACATTGCAGCGCTGGTACCAGCCCGAAAATGATTCCCGTGAGCAGAGCCACCGCGCCCGTGAAGAGCAGGATTCGGAGATCGGGTGTGGTCGACAATTTCAGCGATGTCG
>Ga0210401_10001176_pt1 | contig 30680 bp, 19 predicted proteins | sample IncBWH32MmetaG_FD_150866 | JGI IMG/M metagenome (GOLD analysis project Ga0210401, IMG submission 150866) | Forest soil microbial communities from Barre Woods Harvard Forest LTER site, Petersham, Massachusetts, United States - Inc-BW-H-32-M | ecosystem: Environmental > Terrestrial > Soil >...
GTTTGGTCATGGAACCGAAATTGTCGCGGAAGCCGCCGCCTTCGGTGGCCCCTATTCCCAAGGCGTAGACAGTTTGCTGCACATCGAGCCCGCGAAGCCTGGCGCATGCCGCGGTGCTGCCGAAGGTGCCGCACGTTCCAGTGGAATGAAATCCCTCGTCGTAATGGCGCGGAGAAATGGCCTCGTTAATTTTGGTCTCGACTTCCACGCCCATATGATAGGCCACCATGAAGTCCTTGCCGGAACGGTGTCCCAATTCGCAAATGGCAAACGCGGGAGGAAGCACGCTCACAGTCGGGTGCGTCAGTAGACCATAGATGCGGTCTTTGGCCGCGGAAAGTTGCGTGTCGTCATAATCGTCGGCATGGATGGAGACGCCGTTCACGAAGGACGCAAGGCGCGGATGGGCTTTCATTCCAGTGCCGATGACGCTGGCCCGCATCTCGCCCATTCCGAAAGATTCCGCGTATTTCCGGGCAATCGGCCCCATCACCGAAGCCGATCCGGCCAGCGCCAGACCGAAGCCGTCCAAGATTGATTTCTTCCCCAGCTCGATCACGTCGGCGGGAATGCCTTCATACTTCGTGTTGACGATGAACTCCGCAACGGACTTGGTGAGCCCGGGAGCTTTTGGAAATTCCGCGGCGGGCGCTGGAGCAGCGTCCATGCGGCGGCTGGTCAGCGCGAGCGCCGAGGCGGCCAGAGAAGTCTTGAATAAGTCACGGCGATTCATGAGCGATGTCCTCGATTCGTTCCAGGATTCAGTTCTTCGCGGCGCGCAAATATGGCGCGAGCGAATTCCCGTAAACGTGTGCTACGTTTTCCGTGCCGATCTTTTTCCGTACGTCCGCGGGCAACTGGTTGAAGAGAAGAATGGTCTCCTGCCACCGCTTGTCCGCGTCCTTCGGTTCCGGATAGTGCTGGTCGCTGCCGATCACGAAGCGATCCGGAAAATCCGTAAACAATTTTAGCCACTCGGGCTTGATCTTGCCGTCGGTCGCGAACGGGTAGTTCCTCCCGTGGGCATCCGGATCGGTCTTGATCTCCATATATAAGTTTGCATGCGCCTGCAATAAGCGGCGGTCGAGATCGACGGTTCGAAATCCGGTGAAATCCGAACCTAAGTGCGCCCAGATCACCCTGGCGCGTGGATTGTGCGCCAAAAATCGTTCGAACGCGGCGATGTTGGCAGGCAAACGCGGGGCGTTGGGCGGCGACTTGAGGTCCGCGGGCAAAGGCATTTCCCGAGGGACAGCCTCCATGTGAATGTCAATCGGGACGTTGTGCTCGGCGGCCAGATCGGCCAGCAATAAATAGAGAGGATGGTCCGGAAGCGCGGACTGGTACGGGGTGAAGCCGTCGAAATGCTCCGCGGTCATTTCACCGAACCCGATCACGCCTTCGCGCAGAAGTTCTTCCGCGCGGGCCTTGAATTTTTTCTGCACTCCCGGTCCCGCATCGCCATTGGCTACCGATTGCATGATCATGGCGTTCAACGATCCGCCCCCGCCCGTGAGCGCGAGTTTGCCGGGATGCTTCTTGACCTCGGCGAGAATAATTTCCGAATCATAGCGGCCGGGGTGATCGAATGTGTCCGGTGAAATCTGAAATACGATCATGGCGGCGTTTTCGCGGCCCAGCGCCGCCACGGCCGAACGGACCGCCCCGGCGGGGTCCTTCTCGTCAAAGTGTGCGTGCTCTTCCACAAATGGAGTTGCGGCCGGAACGGGTTCCATGGCCTGCGGCATCTTTGCGGCCTGCGAAGAGGCCTGCCGCGCAGGCGAAATGTGCGCGAGGAGCGCCAGCGTGACGACGGCGAAGCCTGGGATTCCAAGAATTTTCACGAGTTTTCCCGGCAAACGCTTCATTGCGCAACTCTTCTTTTCCCGCGCATTTTCTCGCCCGTTTTCTGGCCCATTTATTGGATTGCTCGAGTCTGAACGCGCTTTCCGTTCGTAAGATTCTGTCCGCTGTGCGCGCCCCAAGGCAAGCGATTTCTTCCTCATTCCGGTCAATGTTAATATGTTCGCGAGAGGCAGGATATGAGTGAAAAAATTCGTAAGAGCGAAGCCGAGTGGCGCAAGATCCTGACACCCCAGCAATATCACGTGACCCGCCAAAAAGGCACCGAACCGCCCGGCACGGGCGAGTACGAAGACAGCGAAGAGCCGGGGATTTACGTCTGCGTGTGCTGCGGGCAGCCGCTATTCAGTTCGGAAACGAAATTTCATTCCGGTTCCGGATGGCCGAGTTTTTACGCGCCGGTCGGTGAAGAGAAAGTTGAGATCGACCGCGACACCAGCCACGGAATGACCCGCGAGGAAGTGCTGTGCAGCCGCTGCGACGCGCACCTCGGCCACGTCTTTCCCGACGGACCGCGCCCGACGGGCCAGCGCTACTGCATCAATTCCGCCTCCATTAAATTGGTGGAAAAGGACGAATGATGCCGTGCGCCGCGGGCGCTCCTTTTTCACATTCCAAGCTGCGCCGAAATAGATTGCTGCGGCACTTCCTGCGCGGCGGAATTTTTGCGCCAATTTTAATTCTTGGGGTCACGAGTTTGCCTGCGCCTGCGCACGCCTGGGGCTGCGAAGGGCATCAAGTGATTGCTCTGCTGGCCGAAAAGCATCTCACTCCGCACGCGCTGGCGATGGCCAAAAAAATCCTGGCCGAGGGCCCCATCGATCCGAGCCTCAGCCGGTATTGCAAAGCTGGCGGCACGGACCCGTTGGCCGACGCCGCCACATGGGCCGACGATTTCCGCACACAGCATCCTGAAACCGGGCCGTGGCATTACGTCGATATCCCCCTTGGCACGACCCGCCGCGACGTTGAGAAATTCTGCGACACAAAGGAAAGCTGTGTCACTCACGCCATTACGGATCAGCTAGCGGTACTGCGCTCATTGCAAGCCGATCCTCAGAAAAGAGCGGACGCGTTGCGTTTCCTGATCCACTTCGTCGGCGATCTGCACCAGCCTCTGCATGCCGCGACGAATAACGATCAAGGCGGCAACTGTATTCCAGTGGCATTCTTTGACGCCCTTCCCCGACTGAGAAATCCGCAAACGGAAAGCTATGCTCCAAACTTACACGGCGTCTGGGACACCAACATCCTCGAAAGAGCGACGTCGGGAAAAACCGTGGATCAAGTCGCGGTCGAACTCGACGAATCGTTTCGGAAGAAGATTGCACGCTGGCAATTGGGCGTAGCAGATGTCGACGCCTGGGCTTGGGAAGGCTATCAACTAGCAGTGAAACGTGTGTACAGCGAGTTGCCAGTACGCATCCCAGTGGAAGCTCCGAAGCTGATCACGTCCTGTGCGGATGACAATCACGTTTCCACGCGGATGCAAGAACTAAACGAGCGCGTGGTCGACCCGTACCAGAACATGGCGATTCCAATCGTCCGGGAACGCTTGGCCCAGGCCGGGGCTAGGCTCGCTCTGTTGCTGAATCAACTCTGGCCGTAGTCGTGCATGCGTCAGGCATGCAGCCCGGACACATTTTCTCGGCCCAGTTCCTGCGCGAAAGCTACTGAATTATGACATTCACGGTCGAGGAGTGCGAGAACGCTACTCCCGTCGCATTCACAAACAGCTGGCTTGTACCAGTTATTACCTGGTTGATGGAACCCTTTGTTTGCGAAGGCTGATTATGCAGATCGCCGGAATATTGGGCGCTGATCATATGCGTTCCGACGAGCACCTCGTTCAGCTGCACCGTCGCGACCCCGTTGACAGGCACCCCTTGGATCTGCGTTCCAAGGGTGCTGTCCATGAAGTAAACGTAGCCTGTGACAGAGCTCGTCGATTGGACAGTGGCTGTCAGGGTGAAGTTCGTTCCAGATGCCACCTTGACGCTCGATGTTGTGAGGGTCAAGGTAGTAGGCACTGGGCCGCCGCCTCCCCCACCGCCTCCACCCCCGCCGCCACTGCTGCCGCAACTGAGAACTAAGAACAACAGGCCTGCCATTCCCAGAGCCCGTGCCAGACGTCGCCTCTTGCGGCTGGCCGATAGCAACAGGATTAGAATTGCCAGTTCATCGGCTAATGCAAACATCCATGAACCGGGCGGCCAAATTCCATCCCATCGCAGACGGCGAGTGCCGATAAAAGTGGTCGAAGGGCTCGAAGACGGAGGCAGAGTGCCAACGGATAGCATCGTACTGGCTGCATTTCCATTGGAAACACTCAAGGGCGAGGGCGGTATAAAGGAGCAGGTGACGTTTGCGAACTGAAGCGAGCTGCAACTGAGGGCCACTGAATCCGAGATGTTGTTCACGGGCGTTATGGTGATCTGCGTCATTCCTGTTGCCCCGGCGGTGATGGGAACATTAGAATTGCCTGCCCCTATCGTGAAGTCAGGAAGGTTCACAGTGACATTCACATCGGCGAATGATGAATTGTAGTTCGAGTCTCCTGAGTAATACACTTGCGCGAGCTGCGACGATTGGGGCATGAACGTCGCGGTTGCCATAAAAGTCTGATTGCCGGTCGCTGGATCTGTGCCGGCCTTACCGGGCACCGGATTTGCTACGCCCGGAAATGACAACGTGCCCGTCATCGGGGGGCTTTTGCTCGCGCCCGTCGCTGTCGCCGTTATGCTCGTACTCTGGCCCAAATTGATGGTCGCGGGATTTGCCATCGCCGTGGCGGCAGTTGCGTACAGCGGGGAAACGGTCGTTGCCGAAGAGGACGCTGACGCGTAGTTCGCATCGCCGCTGTACTTTGCCAAGATTTGATGTACGCCCGTCGTCGTGAATGTAGTCGTGATGGTTCCTTGCAGGAACGCGGCATTGCCGAAGGTAGGGCTGCCCGGCTGACTGAAGTACGTAACCTGCCCTGCGATCTGAGTTGCGCCATCGAAGAAAGTCATTGTTCCGGTAGGGGCCACGCCTAGGAACACGGACGTGCTCTGCGCGGACGCGTAGATCGGGACAGTCGTCCCGATAATTACCGGAGGAGGAGTAGAAATGTTGACCGAAGACATCAGCGTTGGCGCTGGCGTGATCATGATCGTTCTGTTGCTATTGCTCGCAGTGAAGCTATTGTCGCCGGAGTATGCCAGCGTCAGGATGTTCGAGCCGCCGGGAAGTTGGAGGGATTGATCTTCGGCGTAGCCCTGGCTGTTCAACGCGTACGTACCGGCATCGAGGGGTGCTCCGTTGTTTGTGATCGTCACGCTTCCCGTCGGACATCCCGTCGCGCCGGGAGCATTCTGAGCACACGCGTCGCCCGATTTGCTCGTCACATTCATTCGCAAGACTTCGAGCGATCCGTACGTTGCAGTCGTGGCATTTGCGTTCGTTTGGGCGAAGGTCGTCGGATTGAAAAGCTCGAGCGCAATATTCGGTTGGCTCGCCTCCGCGCTTACCGTGACGGGAATTGCCGGTGAAAACGCGCTCGATCCAAACGTTCCATCGCCCGCGTACTGAGCAAACACTGTGTAAGAACCGCCAGGGAGTGAAGTGGTGGTGCCAACTGCAGCGCCGCTGCTCAGCGTGAATCCCTGCACGCCTTCCGTTCCGCTTACCCCCGTATTGGCGATCAGTGACACATTTCCGCTAGGCGTCGGCGGCCCGCTTCCGCTTCGGGGCGCCACGCTGATGTTGACCCCCACCGACTGACCGTGCGTCAGAGTGGTCAGAGTGGAGCCGTTAGGCGGAGTTAGTGTAAGCATGGTCGTGGAGGCTGATAGCGGAAAGTTCTTCCAATTCTTGATCAGGTTTGCAGCGTTCACCGAGCCGAGGCCAGTTGCGAGATCGTAGCCGGACGACGTGGCGTATCCGGAAAGCACGCCGACCGAATCAGCAGAGTTCGCGACATTGCAGTTCGGTTTGCCGTTCGCGCAGGGCATCGCGATCGTGGATCCGCTCGGAATATCGTAGAAAATGCACGTGCTCGCCGGGTTCGCCTTTGATGTGCAGGTGTTGCCGACTTGTGCAGCGAGCTTGTACAGAACGTAGTTCGGATTGCCTTGCCGCGATCCCTTCGCTTGATTTATCAGCGCCATGATCGCCGCGAGAGCTGGAGATGACGCCGATGTTCCCCCAAATCCTACGAGCTGCGATGTGCCACAGGCGCCGATCACAAACTGTGACGGTGCATCCGCCTCGCAGATCGCATAGGAACTGGCATTGAACCCGTTGCTCGCAAAGAGCGAGACATCCGGCAAATCTCGCTTGCCGTCGCTCGGCGTGAGCGCAGTCTGCCACGAGGGCTTTGCATAGCCGCCACTACACGTCGATAGGGTGCCGATTCCCGTCGCCGGGTTGGTGTCGGATTTCGTGCAACCGCTCTTGCCCCCGCTGCCGCCAATCGGGTCCAATAGGAAGGGAAACTGCGACGTTATACTCGTGTTGTTGCACATTTGCTCCGCTGTCGTAGACACGGGCAATCCAACAATAGAGGGAACTTCCGGATTCGTGCACGTGTCGTTCCAAGGCACTTCCGGTATGTAACCCTTCGCCGAGCCGAGAGTGCCCGGACTGTTGTTCGTGTTCCAAAAGGTTAGCCAATCGTTGACTTGTTTGAAATCCGTTCCGCCAACCGAGACATTGTAGGGCGTTGCCGAAACTCCGTTCACAGAAAGCCCAAGCTGCGCCGGCCCATTCGAGCCCAGGTCGCCATCGCAAACTGCCGAACCGCCATCTCCGGACGAAACGAAGACGCTGATTCCCTGCGCGGCAGCCTGTTGCCATAGCTGGTTGTAAAACGTATTGTTTGCCGTGCCCATGAAAAATTCACAGGCGCCGAAGCTCTCATTCAGCACGGCGCCAAGATTGTTGTCCACGGCGTACTGCGCCGCGAAGTCGACACCGAGACTCACTTCGGTGGGCTGCGCAATCACAAGATCAATTGTGGCGTTGGGCGCGACCGCGCCGGCCAGTTCCACGTCCAGATCTGCTTCGCTCTCCGCGCCGTTGGTCCCCGGGTCGGGCCCGTTGACGATCACGCTGAGCTGCTGAGCCGTCAGCGCCGGGAGACCGAAGAAAGCTCGGAACTGCGCCACGTCAGCAGTGTTGATTTGGCTTTCGCCCACTATCGCAATTGTAACGGCGTCGCCATTGAACGGTGCGGCAGGCGCTGGCGGTGGGTTGAGAAGGTTTGGTACGCTATAGATCTTTGCAAAGTCCGCCGGACTGACGGCAAAATTGCAAAACGGCTGGGAGTTCACGCTGCACGGATTGGGGAAGGTAAAGAACGGTCCCGCCGGTTTCAATGCGCCCACCGCATTAGCGCGCGGACCGGCTATTTCATGCATTTGCTGGCGCGGAAAGTTATAGAGTGTGTTGATGCCGGCGACGACGGGAGCGAGCGCGGCGGGAATCTGTGGATCGCTTACATTGGCCCAGTGCTCCAGGCCGTTCACGATGTATTTGTGGATTTCGGTATGAAACGCCTGCAGCACCTGGGCGGCGGTGCCGGAAAATTCGATTACCGTGCGGCCCCGAGAGATCCCGCTAATTTGAAATCCGTGCGAAATGAGCCACGCCGCAATCACTTGCATGTCCTGATCGCTCGGTCCAAATTGCTGGCCGAACTGGTCGGGGGTGAGCCACTGGTGATAGCTCGGCGAAATAAGATCTTGTTGGTTGTCGAGAAGCGATTGCAGCGCCGATTCCTGGGCGGCGCTCCTTTTTAAAACGAGCAGCATGCGCGCCATCGGGAGGTCGGGTGGGGCTGCACCCTGATCAAATTGAGGCTGGGCCAGCGGGTGCGTATTTCCGCGAAGTGTGACCAGAGCGCCGTCGTTCACGCGATCCACAATGCGAGACTGCGGGGAAGCGGCCTGAGGCCAGGCCGCGAGTGGAATAAGAAATGAACAGCAGAGGAGCAAAAACAACCTGGGCAGGGACAGGTCGCTTATCCGCATTAAGACCCCTCTTAGGCACACCGAGATGAACACTTATTATCATAAGTTCACTAAGTTTTAAAAGTTATATTTTTGTTATAAACTGGCAGCGCGGGCTTTTACCGGACAGTAGGCTGGTACATCTAGAACTACACATTGTCGAGCAATATCCGCTCGTGATTCCCGGTGCTACTCCGCCGAAAATGCCAGCAGCACGTTGCCGGGCAGGCCGTTGTTGACGCCGACATATCCCGAACCAACGTATAGCATTCCGCCCACAACCGTTGGCCCCGGCGCTCCCAGCGATCCGCCTTTGCCCGGCACGCCGTTCACCGTCATGTAATCGCGGACCGTGTTGTATTCCCAGATGACACTGCCATTCCCCGTGGCCACCGCCCGCAATCTGCCGTCCCATCCACCCGAAAACACCACGCCGGGAATCGCCGTCACCGCTGCGGACTGTCCGGGACGAGGGGCTTCTCCGGGGATCTCTGCCGGGGGCAGCGGAGTAAACCATTTGCGCTCTCCTGTCAGCATATCGACTGCAGCCATGCCGCCAACCTGGTTCAGCGCAAAGTACGCGTCTTGCTCGTCGGACGCTCCGCCAAAAACGATCAGCCCGGAGGCCAGCGGCGGCTTTTCAAAGAGAGGGGTCTTCCAAAGCACGGCGCCCTTTTTGTCCGGATCGAGCGCGATTACGTAGCCGCTCTTCCCCGTTACCACCAGGAATTGCCGGCCATTCGGCAATGTCCGCAGCATCGGAGAAACCGAAAAGTCATAGTCCGGCCCGAGTTCCTCTGGACAATTACCGACCACATGCTTGCCGTCGCAACCCACCGCCCATGCATCATTCTTGATGTCCTGGAAGGACCACAGCATTTTGCCGGTATCGAGGTCCATGGCCAGAATCGCGTCCGAATTTTTCGCGGCCGGCTCGGTGTAGGAATCCCCCGTCCCAACGTAGAGGGCGTTGCGCTTCACATCAATCGTCGGCGAATTCCAGATCGCCGCTCCGGCCGGAGCAGACAGTTGCGTGCCGGCGGAATTTTTCCTGGTCGGCCTGGGAGCGTCGGGAACGGAATAGGTCTTCCAGATTTGCTTGCCGGATTCCGCGTCCAGCGCCACAACGCTGCCGCGAAACGTGCAGCAGGGATAAGCGGAATTCGCGGAAATTCCCTCTTCTCCGGAGGAAACAGGCACGTACAGTTTCCCTTTGTAGAGTTTCGGGGCGCCCAAAATTCGCGCTAGCGGATGATCTTCGACGTGCTGCTTCCAGAGCAATTCGCCGGTCGCGGCGTCGACGGCGTACTCATTGGCGCGCTGATCGCCAAAATAAACAGCATACTTCGCCGAACCGTGTGTCTTCACCGGGGCGACGGTTGGAGCGGTACGAACGCCGGCCTGCGCCAGGAAAGACCAGTACACGCATCCGGTCGCGGCGTCGAGGGAATACACGAAGCCGGAATCGCCGCCCATGAATATGCGCCCGCTCACAACTGTCGGCTGGCTATACATTTCGGTGGCGTAAGGAACTCCGAACGCCCATTTCAACTTCAGGCTCGGGACCTGGTCCGCGGTCAGGCCGGCGGCTTGCGCGGATTGGGAGCGCGAGTTGATCAAGTCATTGCTCCAGCCATTCCAATAAGCGCCGGTCGAGGGATCGCTCAGTGCCGCATTCGCCGGGCAATGGTTGGACATCGCTTTGGCTTCTCCCGCGCTGGCAACGTCGAAAGGCCGGCCACCGAGATGCTGGGCGATCAAGCGCTTCTGGTCATCGCTCAAATCCTTGGCCTGGGCGCTCATGGAGCCAATTGTCATGGACGCGTAAATCGCTTCCGGAGACAACTTCATCAGGGCTTCCCGGGAGGCAGCCTGCGCCTGGGCATCACCATTGGCGTGGCATTTCGAGCAGTTCTTCTCAAATTGAACTTGGGCGGCGACCCAGCCTTTGGGCTGCGCTTGTTGTTGCGCGGCGGCCACGCCGGCCAGCGGCGATAAGAGAAACAGAACCATCAACCAGGAGAATCCGAATATTCGTTTCAATGCGGGTTCCTTTCGCCAATGCAGCACATGCCATTTTAACCTTGCATTTAAGTTCCTGCGGCATTTTGTCAGACGTTAGGACAGCCCGGCGCGAGTGTCAAGGCAAGACCTCCGAGCCGGAAATGACCCTCGTTTCTATATGTCTTTTCGGCGTCTCGAATCAACAATTACACAAGTATTACAAAGTATTTTGCCTCCTCATGCTACGGTTTATTCAGGCGGCGATGGGTGGAAATAGTAGAAATAATCTGCCGCAGGCAAAGGGGACCAGGCCATGGCCAGCAATGGGAATCGCGACAAGACATTTTCACAATCGATTAACTGGATTACGACTTTCTTCATGGTCGCGTTCCACATTGGCGCAGTAGCGGCGTTTTTCTTTTTTGGATGGAAGCCTCTCCTGGTAGCGATCTTGCTCTGGTGGGTTGCAGGAAGTCTCGGAATCGGCATGGGCTATCACAGGCTGCTGACACACCGCGGCTACAAAACGCCGAAATGGGTCGAATATTTCCTCACCACCTGCGGAACCCTCGCGCTCGAAGGCGGACCGATCTTCTGGGTCGCCACGCATCGCAAGCATCACCAGAATACGGATAAAGAAGGCGACCCGCACTCGCCACGCGAAGGTGGATTCTGGGCCCACATGGGGTGGATCCTGACCGGCAAGGCCATGCACAACAAGCTCGATTCCCTCTTGCCCTATGTCCCCGACCTTCGCAAAGACAAATTTCACTCCTGGATCAGCGAGTGGCACTGGATTCCACAGGTTGTCGTGGGCGTCCTTCTACTTGTCTTCGGCGGCCTGCCCTACTTGCTCTGGGGCACATTTGTTCGCACCGTGTTTGGCCTCCACTCTACCTGGCTGGTGAATTCCGCGACTCACATGTGGGGATCGCAGCGCTTCATGACCGGCGACGATTCCACAAACAGTTTCTGGGTGGCGATCCTCACTTTCGGCGAAGGCTGGCACAATAATCATCACGCATTTCCCCAAGTGGCTCGCCATGGCCTGGCCTGGTATGAAGTCGATCCGAACTGGTACGGGATCAGCGCGCTGCGCATGGTTGGCCTGGCCTGGGACATTTCCTTGCCGAAATTAGGACGCGTGAAACCCATCGAACCGGCGGCCGTCCCCGAATCGGTGGCTGCACTTACACACCCTGTACCGGAAGTTGTTCCTCAAGAAGCGGTGGGAGATTAGCTCGAAACTCGAAATACAGAGGTAGACGCTTTACGCCGCGGGGCCATCGCCCCGCGGTTTTTTTTTGGACGTGTCTCGTTTAGTATGGTCCTATAGAGAACTGCGATGCGCGTTACGCGACGTGCCAAGAAAATTGCGTTTTTTGTGACCATGGGCGCCTGCCTGGTTGGACTGGCGCTGGCGCTGAACGTTACCTGGATTGTGCTGAAGTGGCGGGAAGTCGTTCCCCTGGTCCTCGGCATCATTTTCTTCGCACTGATCATCGCTGGAATTGTGGTGTACACGGTTTTTCTGGTGCGCGAAATTCACAAGAACGAGCAGCAGGACAGCTTTCTCAACGCGGTCACACACGAACTCAAAACTCCGATTGCCTCGATTCGCCTGTATCTGGAAACGCTTCAGACACGCCAACTCACCGAAGCGCAGCACAAGGATTTCTATCGCATCATGCTGGAGGATACGGACCGGCTTCTGGGAACGGTCGAGCAAATTTTGAAAGCCGGCGAGGCGCGCCACGCCAGCAGCAAAAAGAATTGGGAGAAAGTCGATTTCTCCGCGATCGTGGCCGAAACGGTGGACCTCACGCGGTTGCGCCACCATTTGCCCGCCGAAGTTCTGCAATTTGTGGGCCCGGCCGAAGAACAAATCTACTTGCGCGGCAACCCCCAGGAATTGCGCACCGCCGTCTTCAATCTCGTGGAAAATGCCGTGAAATATTCCGGCGACAACAAGGAAATCGAAGTGGACCTGCTGACTCCAGACATCGATACGATTTTGCTGCGCGTGCGGGACAAAGGAGTCGGCATTCCTCATCCCGAGTTGAAACGCATTTTCAAGCGATTTTACCGCGTGGCAAGTTCCGCCAGCGGCCGCGTGAAAGGGACCGGGCTTGGCCTGTTCATCGTGCGCTCGATTGCTCGGCGCCATGGAGGCGACGCCTTCGCCGAAAGCGAAGGCACGGGGCACGGTAGCACATTCACGCTGCGGCTTCCGAGGGTCTATCCCGCATGAAACAGATCCTCGTAGTAGAAGATGAAGCCCACCTGGCGGAGGGCCTCCGTTTCAATTTGGAGCAAGAGGGCTATGCCGTGCAGGTGGTCAGCAACGGTGAAGAAGCGCTCGAGCGCCTCTCGAAAAACAAAGAAGCATTCGATGCGCTGCTCCTGGACGTCATGCTTCCCGGCAAGGACGGCTTCACCGTGGCGCGCACGTTGCGCGAAACCAAGAATTACATTCCCCTGCTGATGCTCACCGCGCGCTCCCGCCCCGAAGACGTCCTGCAGGGATTTGAATCCGGGGCCGACGACTATTTGCCCAAGCCGTTCAACCTCTCCATCCTCATCGCACGCCTAGGGAGCCTGCTGCGGCGCAAGACGTGGGAGCACGGCGCGGAGCGAGCTCAGGCCAAGCCTACGGTACGCAGCGCAGAATCGTCTGACACGTTTCGATTCGGGGACAAGGTTGTCGACTTTCAAAACCTGCTCTTGAAGACCGGAAAGGAGACCGTGCAACTGACGCTCATGGAATCGCAACTGCTCCGCTACCTGATCCAAAACGCGGGACATCCCGTCTCAAGAAAAGCGATCCTCGAGGATGTGTGGGACCTGAAAGACGATACGGACACGCGGGCCATCGATAATTTCATCGTGCGCTTGAGAAAGTATATCGAGGATGAACCGTCAGAGCCCCGCCACCTGGTGACGGTGCGCGGACTCGGCTACAAATTCATTCCCTTCCTGGACAAGAAAACAAAAAAGTAGACTACGATTCGACAACCTTCGCAGGCTCGCTCACGGGGAGTGTCGCAGCAGGCCTCGCTCTAGTGCTGGTGATTAGAACTACGCTGGTCAAAACAAACAGAGTCCCTACAATCGTCCGCAAGCCGAGCGACTCTCCGCCCAGGAAATATCCTACCAGCACGGCCACAACTGGGTTCACGTACGCATACGTCGCGACTTTTGTAGGCGATTCGTGATGAATCAGCCACACGTAGGCCGTAAACCCGATAATCGAGCCGGCCACAATCAAGTACAGCAAAGCGAGCCAGGCCCCGCGCGATACCTCCGATGGGTGAAAGCCGCGAAATTCGCCTAATACAGCCGCCGCTAGCGTCAGAAATACTCCTCCAGCGAGCATTTGCGCTCCGGAACTCATGAATTTCGATGGCGGCAGAGTGAGCTTACGCGTGAGAACTGAACCGAATGACCAACTCATGGACGCCGCGATCAGCGCGAGGGCGCCCAACTTGTCGACCGGAGCGCCGCCCAGATTTAACGAGCGGCTCATCAACACCGCTACTCCCGCAATTCCGGTCAACAGGGCCAGAGCCAAACGGGCGGTCAGTCTCTGCGTCCCCAGGAAAATAATCTCCGATACCGCCATGAACACAGGGATCATGGCCAGCATCACCGCGGCAATCCCCGAAGGCACCCGCCGTTCGGACCAGAAGAGCAACCCGTAGTCGAAAACAAAGATGAAGATCGAAATTGACGATGCCGCCATCCACTGGCGAGCGGTCGGCGAGGGCTCACCCTTCGCAATCATCCACGCATAAAGGACACCCCCCGCGATCAAGAAACGCAACGCCGCCATAAGAAACGGCGGAATTTCGTGGACGCCGACTCGAATGGCGAGAAACGTGGTTCCCCATACGAAATAGATAATTCCGAAAGCCAACAGGGTTTTCCACGCCGGGCGATGTTCGTCAATTTCCATTGCAAAATTCTACCAGCACTCTGCTATTTTTCCTGCTGGATGGTCCTGGCCTTCGGTTCGAGGGGGCAATCCAAAATGGCCTGCGCAGGCGCCCGGCGAGTTCTGTTTGAAACTCAAGAGAAACAAATGCAGTCCATCAAACGGTCACCATATCTGGCATCGGATTGCCGGGGGCCGGGCCATTGCGCTGCCTTCTTTGCAATCAAACGCGCGCGCGAATTCCGGCATGTTGGACGGCGCGGCGATAGCACGGAAGCGCCCCAGCGGATGCGGGTTGGTGTTCACCATCAGGCGCTCGAATTCAGGCCGGTCGTTGGAGGCCCAGATTTGGGCGTAGGAAAGAAAGAAACGCTGGTCCGCCGTCAAGCCGCCGACCAACGCCGGCTTTTTCCCCTTCTCCGCTTTCTGAAGCGCGCGGTAGGCAAGATTGAGCCCGCCGAGATCCGCGATGCTCTCGCCCAGGACCAGCTTGCCGTTTTCATGAATATCATCCTGAACGACGTAGCTGTCAAATTGCTTTTCGACGCACTCGGCCCGCTCGTTGAAATTCTTCTCGTCCTCGGGCGTCCACCAATCGCGCAAGTTTCCCTGCGCGTCGAATTTCCTGCCTTGATCGTCAAAGCCGTGGGTCATCTCATGGCCGATCACGGCGCCCATCGCGCCGTAATTGGAGGCGTCATCGGCATTCGGATCGAAAAACGGCGGCTGCATGATTCCAGCGGGAAAAACAATCTCGTTCATTTCAGAATTGTAATAGGCGTTCACCGTGGGAGGAGTCATGCCCCACTCGTTGCGGTCCACGGGCTTCCCAATTTTGTTCAGGTCGCGTTTGAATTCAAATTGCGCGCCGCGCATCTGATTGAGCGCGTACGGACCACGATCCACCATATAAGCGGAATAATCGCGCCACTTATCCGGATAGCCGATCTTGCGCGTGAACGCGGCGAGCTTTGTAAGCGCCTGCTTCCGCGTGGCCGGACCCATCCAGGGGAGCGTTTGCAAATCGTCGTGCAGCGCTTCGGTCAGGTGATTCACCATTTCCAGCGCGCGGGCCTTGGCCTCCGGCGGAAAATATTTCTGAACATAAATCTGGCCGAGCGCCTCGCCAAGCTGCCTGTCCGTGGCGGTGACGCAGCGTTTCCAGCGCGGCAGCAACTCTGTGGTGCCCTGTAAGACGCGGCCCTTGAAATTGAAATCCTCGTCCACAAAGGCGTCGGACAAATACGGCGCGGTCGAATTCACAAGATGCCAGCGCAGATACGTCTTCCAGGTTTCGAGAGGCGTTTCCTTGAGCGCCTGGCTCATGGTCTCGAAAAATTTTGGGGCCGATACGTCGACAAAATCGATGTTGGTATACCCGATTTCCTGAAAATAATCTTCCCAGGACCAATTGGGAGTCAGGGCCCGCAGCTCGGACCGATTCATTTTGTGGTACGTTTTTTCCGGGTCGCGCCGCTCGACGCGGGTCAAGGAGGCATCGGCCAGTTTGGTTTCAAGTTCCACGATGGCTTTGGCTTCGGTGGCTGGTTTGGCGGCATCTTCGCCTGCGAGAGCCAGCATTTTGGCGACGTGTTCTTCGTACTGCTGGCGGACTTGTCTGGATTTGTCGTCTGTTTTGGTGTAGTAGTCGCGGTCCGGCAAGCCCAGGCCGCCCTGGTCCGCTCCGCCTATTACTTGCGAACTATTTTTTTCATCCTGCGTGGAGCCGAAATCAAAGAGAGCGCGGACGCCCAGGCCCTGCAGCCGCGCGACCTCTTCCTGCAATTCCCGCGCACTCTGCTCGGCGTCAATCCGCGCCAATTCCGCATCGAGCGGCTTGGCACCAGCGGCGTTGATTTGTTTCTCGTCCATGCAGCTGGCGTAAAAGTCGCCGATTTTCTGTTCATTGGATCCAGCGGATGCCCGCGTATTCGCCGCCGCCTGATCGAGAATGTGGTGCAGCAACTCGCGATTTCTTTCTGCCAACTCGTTGAAGCGCCCCCAGCTAGGGTACGCCGCGGGAATAGGATTCTTGGTCAGCCAGTCGCCGCTCGCGTAATGGAAGAAGTCCTCGCACGCCTTGCAAGTCTTGTCCATGATCGTGAGATCCACGCCGTGCGAAGCAGGGCTCGAAGGCTTCGCCCCGCCTGAGCCTTGCGCCGCACGCAGGATTCCGATGCCAGTACAAGCCAGGAAAACAAAAAGGGCGGCAATCCCAATTCGTCGGAGCCTGGAACTCTTCTCCGACATGAATCTTTTTAATGGAATTCGACCTCTTAAAAGAGGTGACACGTCAGCGTCCTCCGTTCCTGCAAGGGCAGCACATATTAGGTCTACGACGGGATACCTTCAGAGTCAAGCCCGAGGCGCCACCGCGAACTTGCCACCGTGCTCAAACCAAGGGGTGTACAATGGCTTAGTGGTGTGGCTTGGAATACCAAATCTTGGGGCAGGACAGTCACTTTCTCCCCCATTCTTGCATCATACACAATGACGGTTGATTGCTAGCTATTTTTGGAAAAGGTCGTCATGAAAAACCTATTGATTGTTCCCTTTGCGTTGCTGGCGGTTGGATTCATAGCGCTCGCACAACCGGCGAACGCCCAGGATTACAGCAATATACGCATCGTGCGCCTGAGCTTCGTGGAAGGAAACGTGCAATACCAGCGCCCCGGGCAGGATTGGGAAGATGCCCGCCTGAATTTGCCGATCCAGGAAGGCTTTGCCATCAGGACCGCTGACGGATTTGCCGAAGTGGAGTTTGAAGACTCACTAACATTGCACCTGGCAACGAATGCGGAGGTGGATTTTACCGGCCTGACGCTGCAAAACGGGGGGCGAATCACGAAATTTTCAGTTCCGCAAGGCACAGCAATTATCAGCGCCAAGCTAAAGCGCGAGGATGCCGTATCGGTCGCCACCCCCAATCTGAATTTGAATGTGCCGCGCAACGGGCGTTTTCGCGTGGACGTATCTCCCACGGGCAGTTGGGTCATGGTGTTCCATGGAAAGGTTGAAGCGCAATCCGCCAGTGGGACTCCCTCTTTTGTCAGCACAGGCCACACCCTTCATCTGGACGCGAGCGGCTCGGGTTCAGTGGAAGTGGCCGGCAATCCGCCACAGGATGATTTCGACAAGTGGGTTTCTCATCGTGAAGATGCGGTCAACGTTGCTCGCAGTGAGACCTCTTCCGTCCTCGGAACCAATACCTATACCGAAGGTTACGCCGATCTCTACAATTACGGCACCTGGTCGAACATACCGGGATATGGCGCTGGTTGGATGCCTTACGGTGTGGGGCTGGGCTGGATGCCGTTTATGGACGGGCAATGGCAGTTCATGGGAGGCATGGGTTGGAATTGGATGAGCGGAGAGCCCTGGGGCTGGCTTCCTTATCATTTTGGATCATGGGTAAATTCACCGGGAATAGGTTGGGCATGGTTGCCGGTCGGCGCGACCTCCTGGAGGCCGGCGACGGCAAGTTGGGTCAACGTAAATAATCAATTGGCTTGGATCCCCAACGGGCCACCGCTACCCGCTAAGCCGACGAAGACTCAGCTTGCCGCGATCCCATCCACGGCTATTTTGGCGACCCAGGGCTCAAGCGGCTCGATCAGCGCCGGGAACCGTATGTCTTTGGCGCGCGAGGGGACGATGGTGCAAGCGATTCCTGCCACGCCACCCGCTTTTAGCGCGCCTGCAAAGCAAGCGGCCCAGGCCACGGCACTTGCTGGCGGAACGGGAAGCTCAAAGCCCATTGTCCAATCCGCCCCAACCTCGCTATCCAAAGGCGCAGGAGGTCCGGCTACCCTCCGAGGACCGAGTGGCTCGACGCCTCAAGCGCGCGTGGCGACGCTCAGCTCCGCTCCCCACGCCCTGATGGCGCCACACGCTCCCCCCGCGCCGGCGATTGCCCGCGGCGCATCCACAAGCGGATTCCACAGCGGATTGGGCGGGAACGTTGGAAACACGGGAACGGTTAGCGCAAGTCCATCAACCGGGGGGACTGCGAGCCCGGCTAGCTCGACGACAGGTTCGGTTGCACATTCAGGCGGATCCATGGGATCGACGGGGGGCCACCGCTAACCTGATCAACCGCGCCCGGGGACCGGACAACCCCGAAGAAGGCACTTTCCTATCAGTGGATTTACTGTTCGTTTATTCCTTTTCCACTGAGAATTTGCCGCATGCATTTTTCAACCCTGGACTCGCGAGTTTTGGATTGTTTGGCGGCAGAAAAATAAAGGTTGTATGCTCTTTGCCGTCCCGGCGTCAATGCATCGAAAGCGGTTTTCAAGGCAGAGTTTTCGTCTAATTTATTTTGAAATTCTTCAGGAAATACGAGCTCTGTATTCTTTTTAAATTTCACTTTCAAACCGGATTTTTCCACTTCCATGGCTTCATAAATATAGGCTTTCAAGATGGTTTCCATCTCGACTATTTCTCGAAGATCGGTGAACCGAATCTGGCGCGCCGCCTGCGAATTCTCCCCGGGTTTGATTAGAATACCGCTGGGATCCTTCAACAAAGCGCCTTTGGAAAACAAAAGCGAGCAATATTCTTTAAATCCGATTATTAAAACGATGATTTTTTTCTGAAACGTGTAGCAAGGCTTGCCCCATTTCAATTCTTCGGTCAGCTGACAGTCAAGAACGATCCTCCTCAATTTCTTCATTTCTCCCTGCCACTTTTTGGCTCTTCTTAAATATCCATCTACCTTCGGATTCATAATATTGGACATTTCTCACCTTTGTTTATGGGGCTAAACTATAGCCCTCCGCCTCCAGCTTTTGAAGCACATCCGGGAAATGCGGGATGAAATGTCCTTTCGCGTATGGTCTTGCGCGACAAATGGAGCTAGAATAAAAACATTCCTGGCGAACGCGCCGTATGTGTGTTTTGAGCGATTGCCTGCGCAACGGCGCAAATATAGCACGCGTCTAATGGAATCGCTTTTCGGCACTGGGAAATTCACGCCCCAGGAGCCGAAGTGAAAATTAGCTGTCTATTTTGAGCACAGCTTCAGCGAATTCTACTGATCCGATCACTTGAAAGGGCCGGGGAAATGCATTTTATTTTTGCGATTTGTCAGTGGCTCGAACAAACCACAGTGGGCACCACCATCCGGGAATCCTTGTGGCTGTTTCCGATCATCGAAACTATCCATTTATTTGGCATCATCATGCTGGTGGGCGCGACATCGATTCTGGACCTGCGCTTGATGGGATTGACGTTTCGCGACGAGGCTGTCTCCAAATTGGGGAGGCGATTTCTACCTTGGGCCTGGGCGGGCTTCATTACTCAAGTCACCACGGGGCTCCTGCTGTTCTCCTCCGAGGCCACCAAAATGTACGTGAATACTGGATTCCAGATCAAGATGCTGCTGATCCTGACCGCCGGGATCAACGTGCTGGTCTTCCATTCGATTACTTACCAGAGCGTAGATCGGTGGGACAACGATCCGGTTGCGCCGCTCGGCGCCCGCGCGGCAGGATTGATTTCGATCCTGCTGTGGTTTGGCATCGTCGCCGCCGGCCGCTGGATCGCCTATGTATAAAGTGAGGGCATCCGCTGCGGCGGATCATGCTCCCACGGACGCCCCATGAAATAACTGCGAGTGGGGCAGGCGCGCTCCTGATTCAGCACAATAGCTCTTTGCGGGTGTGAATGATGTGGTAGTTTTTTTACTGCGGCGACACGCTGGCTTCGAGTTCCGTCAATACGGCCCGCTGCCGTCCCCCGGCCAGCGCCGCGACGAGCCCGCACGCTGCCGCGAACGACAGCCACAGCGCCGGCATGGCCCGGTTTCCGGTCTCGTGAATCAGGTAGGTGCAAACGAAAGGAGTAAATCCGCCAAAAATCGCGGTCGCCAAACTAAACGCCAACGAAAAGCCGGAGGTGCGAATCTCCGGCGGCATGATTTCCGCCAGGTGCGGGATCATCGCCCCGTTGTACACGCCGAAAAACATGGACAGCCATAATTCCACGATCAGCAAGCGCGCGGTCGACGGATCGCTCACGAGCCACAGCATCGCGGGATAAGCGGTCACGATCGCGGCGACGGTAATCAGAATCAGCAACGGGCGCCTGCCGAATACGTCGGAGATGGCCCCGCCGGCAGGCAACCAGAAAAAATTCGACAGGCCCACGCACAACGTGACCATCAGGCTTTGGCGGCTGGTCAGATGCAACACTTCGATGCCAAAAGTCGGGGTATACGCGGTGATGAGATAGAAGGAGACCGTCGTCATGGTGGAAAGCAATACACCGATGCCGACGATTTTCCAGTTGGATGCGAGCGAGGCGAGGACCTCCGAAATTCCCGGATGATGCTTTTGCGCGAGAAACGCTTCCGTCTCATCCAGAGATTTGCGCAACCAGAACAGCAGCGGCACAATCAGGCAACCGATAAAAAACGGCACACGCCATCCCCACGCGGACATCCCTGCAGGCGGCACAATCACACTTAACACGACTCCCAAGAGCGCCGCGAAAACGACAGCGACCTGCTGGCTCGCCGACTGCCAGGCGCAATAAAATCCGCGATGCCCGGGCGTGGCCATCTCCGAGAGGTACACCGAAGCGCCACCCACTCCGACTCCCGCCGAAAACCCCTGCAGCAACCGGCCAATCACGACGACAATGGGAGCAACGATCCCGATGGTCCTGTAAGCAGGCGTGAGGGCAATCACCAGCGTGCCGATCGCCATCAAAAATAGAGTGAGGATGAGCCCGGCGCGCCTGCCGTGCTTGTCCACATAGGCGCCGAGAACGACAGCGCCGAGCGGGCGCATCAGATAGCCAGCGCCAAAAGTTCCCAGCGTCATCATCAGCGAGGCGTACGCGTTGCTCGACGGAAATATTTCGTGCGCGATGTACGACGCGTAGTACGCATACACCATGAAGTCGTACATCTCCAGGAAATTGCCGCTGGAGACACGCACTACGTTGCCCAGTTTGGAGTTGGTCTTTTGGGTTCCCATGGGTCCCGTATGTTTTCTATCTTAGCCTGAAATCCTGAACAATGATTCAGAAACTGGCAGCCATGCGGCGACAAGCAAATGTAGCGCCGGCGTCTCGCTTGTCCCGATGCAAGTGGGGCCGGCAGGTTTGTAGCGAATAGAGATACCTAAATCGCCGGCGAGACGCCGGCGCCACACAAACCGACGCGCGACCACCGCAGGGCCTGTTCCTTACTTCCCTTCCGCCGCAGATGCGGCCGTCAAATAAAAATAGCCGACCTTGTTGTTCGAGGGCGAGCCGTACCACATGCGGCCCTCGGAATCGCGGAAGAATTCCCGAATAGTGTTTTCCGAATGCGGAAACGGGTATTCGGTCACCTTTCCGGTCTTGGGATCGAGCCGGCCGATCACATCCAGATAGTAAGAGGAATACCATATGCTGTGATCCAGCCCGATGCCCATTGCATATGGAAAGGTGTCCAATCCACCGGGCAAATCATATTCCTTGAAAGCTTGCGTCTTGGGATCGAAGCGCCCGATTTTCCCTTTTTGAAATTCCCCGAACCACACCGTGCCGTCGGCGTCGATAACAATTCTGCGCTCGTACGTGTTGAGGGTGGGCGGAGTCCACTGCGTCACCTTCAATGTCTTGGTATCCACTTTGCCAATTTGACCGGTGCCCGGATCTGTAAACCACACATTTTCATCCTTGTCGAAATCCAGACTGTAGGTGTGCGCCGCTTCCGGGAAGTCGTTGAATTTCCCGGTTTCGGGATCGAAGCGCGTCAAGGGGTAGCCGCTCGACCAGACCATTCCTTTGGAATCGATTCGCACCGTATGCCGCGAGCCGCCGTCTTCCCTTCCCTCCATCCCGGCAGCGTACGCGTCCTGATACTCGGTAATCTTTTGCGTAGTGGGATCCCAGCGGCCCAGCTTGTCGGAAGCTTGCTCCGTGAGCCACACGGAGCCGTCCGGCGCGGCGACGGCGGAGTGGACCGCCGCGGTCCCCTCGTTTGGAACGGGGAAATCCTGCATTTCGCCCGTCTGCGGATTGAGCCGCGTGATCTTGTTTCCAATTCCGAAATTCGGGATCCAAACCGATCCATCTTTTGCCGGCGCCGCACTGAACGGCATGCGGCTGGGTCCGGGCATGTCATACTCGACGTATGCGATGTTCATGGCATCGCTGGAGAAAGGCCTCACGGTCTCTTTGTACCCGGGCAATTCCGCCGGAGATTTCGGAAATGCGGAATCCTCGCCATACAGTTTGTTCAAATACGTCGCGATCTCCGCGGCGTCCTGGTCCGTAACCCGGTAGCCCAAGCTGAAGTGCATGGCCTCGCGCATGAACTGCACGCGGTCCCGCCAGCCGTCGGCATCGCGCCTTACCGACGCCATGCGAGTTTGAAACCCGTGACAAATGAAACATTTCGTAAAAATCTGCTGCTTGGCATTTTCTTCCGGCCAAAGTTTTTTTGCCTGGTAGATGGAAAGCTCGTTCCAGCGCACCACGCCCGTCGCGAGCGCAAAGTCAAGCGCCACACTTTGATCCGCGGTGAGAGTCACGCCGCTCTTGGGATCGGCGCGTAAGCCGGTCGCCTTGATCTGCACGCGGTAATCGCCTGCCGGCAATTTTTCCACGCGATAATGCCCCTGGCGATCGGACAGGACAAAGAAACTCATTTTTGTTTTCGTATTTTGGGCCTGTACAAATGCTCCTTCGACGGGCGCGCCATCCGGCCCCTTCACTGTTCCCGAAACAGTCGCTCCGTAGCAGGATGCTGCCATGTAAAGCGCAAGCCCTAGAAGCGCCGGAATTCTGGTTTGGTACCTCATGGTTTCTCCCTGTCCTGTCCTGAAATCGTCAATTTCGAAATTAGGGACGCTTCGTTGCATTATGCCCTATAAACCCAGCAAAATGGTACTGACCAAACTTCCGGACAATATATCCAAGGAAGGTCCCACTGGCCGTCTCAACTCCGCTGTGCCGAACTGAATCCCAACGCAATCAAGGGCTTGCGCAGTTCCAGCGGTAGTGCTAACTTGCTCCCCAAGAGAATTTTAAATTAACGCTCTAGGCCTTTGCTGAGTGCCTGAAGCTCTTTATAAGGTAACCTCAGCATGACCTCTGGCATGGAGGGCCCGTGCGCGCAAAACCCCGTTACCCGGGTATCCGGGTAACAGCCAACGGAAATCAACTCGTTTCATATCATACGGAAACCCGCATCACCGACGCAGGAATCTTCTATCCGATCACCCCGTCCACTGAGGGCGGCGAGCTGTACCAGCAGGCCTACGCGGAAGGCAAGCTGAATGTCTTCGGTCACAACACGATTGCTGTCGAGGCTGAGGGTGAGCACGCAGCGCAGGGCGGAGCCATCGCCCACTCCGTCTGCGGCCAGCGGGTGGTCAACTTTACGTCGGGACAGGGAGTCGTCTACGGCGTGGAGCAGTATTACCACGCGCCTGGGAAGTGCTCGACGATGGTTCTGGAAGTCGGAGCTCGCGCCCTCACCAAGCATGCGCTGAATGTCCATTGCGGACATGACGATGTGTATGGCGCGCTCGATACCGGGTGGATTATTCTGTTCGGCAAGGACGCTCAGCAAGCGGCCGACCAGGCGCTTATTTTGCGGCGCGTTACGGAACTCAGTCTTACTCCTGGAATGAACGTGCAGGACGGATTCCTCACTTCTCACCTGGAGCGCACATTCTACAAGCATGAATCGGAATTGATGCGCGAATATCTGGGCGCGCCGGACGACATGATCGATTGCCCGACGGAAAGCCAGCGCATTCTCTTTGGCCCGAAGCGCCGCCGCGTGCCGCGCATGATCGACCTGACCAACCCTGTGCTGCTCGGTCCCGTGCAAAATCAGGAGCATTACATGCAAGGCGTCGTGGCTCGCCGCAACAATTTCACAGAGCCGATTCTCAGCTTTTTGGAAGATGCATACAAAGTTTTCGGAGACTTGACCGGCCGTTATTATGGCCTGATCACTCAATATAAGACGGAGGACGCGGACACTGTATTTGTTTCCCTCGGCTCGGCTGCCGAAAATATCGAAGCGGCCGTAGACTATCTGCGTGAACGGCGCAACGCCAAAGTCGGCTCGATTCACTTGAATGTTTTCCGGCCCTTCCCCGAGGCCGCCGTCGTCCAAGCTCTGGCAGGCAAGCGCAATGTCATCGTTTTGGAGCGCACGGACGAACCCATGTCGGGAGACAACCCCATGGGGCGGGAAATCCGGACAGCATTGAGCAAGGCGCTAGTGACTCAAGGTCACGCTGCGGAAGCGAACCTTCCAGCCATCACGCCGGATCGGATGCCACGGCTCCTTGCCGGCATTTACGGCTTGGGTTCGAGGGATTTCAGGCCGGAGCACGTTCTGGGCGCCTACGAATTCGCGATGGGAGAGCGCACCCGCAAAGACGGCAAGGGCGTTGCCGATGGAGTCTCCTTCTTTGTCCTGGGAGTCGACCATCCCTACGAAGTGAAATCGGACGAGACGCCGTCGTTGCTTCCCGAAAAAGCCGTAGCCGTGCGATTCCATTCCATTGGAGGCTGGGGCGCAATCACCACCGGAAAAAATCTTGGCGCCATCATCGGCGATTTGAACGACCTGCTTTACGATCGCGACAAAGTCGTGGACGAGTGGGGCAATCCCAAGGAAATCATCCACGTCAGCGCCAACCCGAAATACGGGTCGGAAAAAAAGGGTGCGCCGACTTCCTACTTCATGGTCGCCGCTCCGGAACGAATTCGAGTGAACTGCGACCTGCGCCACGTCACGGTGGTTCTCTGCTGCGACCCCAAGGCCTTCACGCACACCAATCCTCTTGACGGAATGCTGGAAGGGGGAGCGTTAATTTGGGAATCAGAAGAAGAAGGCGAAAAGGCGTGGGAGCGTTTGCCCATGTGGGCGCGCAGGCAAATCATTGACAAGAACATTCGCGTTTACACATTGCCCGGCTTCGTCATTGCCCGCAACGCCACCGACCGCGCGGACCTGCAGTTGAGAATGCAAGGAAATGCTTTCCTCGGGGCGTTCTTTGCGGTGTCGCCGATTTTGCAGGAGTTCCGAATCACGCCGGAACAATTCCGCGACGTGGTTCACAAGCAGTACGTCAAGAAATTCGGCCGACTGGGCGACGCGGTCGTGAATTCCAACATGGAAGTTATGACCCAGGGCTTTGAGAAAGTGCGTGAAATTCGCGTGGGGGAGATGGAAGCCCCGGACCGCTCCACCCTCCGCGGCGAGGCCCTGCTGCCGGTGGTTTCTAACGCTTCCGCGGAAGGTGGTTGCGGGTCAGGCTGCCGGTCTCATGAAGTTCCGGCGGGTCAGGGCCCGCGCACGCCAGTCACCACCATCGCCATGTTCGATTCAGAGTTTCGCTCCAACTATGGCTACAATCAGCCTGCTTCGCCGCTCGCGTCGGTGGGTGTAATGGCTGCCGGCAGCGGCGACACCGCCTCCAAATATGTCGCGCGGCGCGAAACGCCCCTGTTCATTCCTGAAAATTGCACGCAATGCATGGAGTGCATTTCGGTATGCCCGGACACGGCGCTGCCGAATTGCTCTCAGGATTTGGAAACCGTTCTGAGAACCGCCATCGCGAACTACGTAACGGACCCCGCTGAGCGCGTGAAAATGTTCCGGTCAGTCCCGGAAATCGACAAACGGACGCGGGCAATCATGCGGGATGCCGTCACCAGCAAGACCTCTTCGCCCCTTCCCGAGATCCTTCGCAAGATTACGAATGAGGTGGACGGATTCTCCGACGAGGCCAAGCGCCAATTTTTCGCCGTGATCGAGAAAGTTCCGATGGCCTTCCAGAAGGTCAACGCGATCTTTTCTACCCCGGAAAGAAAAACCCCGGGCAGCGGCGGCATCTTCTCCATCTTCGTTTCCGATTTGTGCAAAGGGTGCGCCGCCTGCGTCACCGCGTGCGGGGATCACCAGGCGCTGCGCATGGTGCAGGAGACCGAGAATGTCAACGCCGAGCACGAGACCGGAACCGCGTTCCTGAACCTTTTGCCGGACACTTCGCAGAAATACTTGGGCCTCTACAACGATACGCACCCGGAAGACTCCAAGACCGCCGCGCTGCGCAATATGCTGATGGTCCGGCGCAACTACGACGCGCTGGTTTCCGGCGACGGCGCCTGCGCGGGCTGCGGGGAGAAGAGCGTGCTGCGCGCCATTACTTCAGTCACGGAAGCGTACATGCGGCCGCTCTATCACGCCAAAGCCAACCGCCTGCGCGCCAAAGCGGGTGACATCGAAAAAGTTGGCGTGCAGAAACTCGCCGAACTCAAGGCCCGTAACCAACAAGAGTATGAACTCTTGCGCCAGACCATCGCCCACCTGGTCATGGGACTCGGCGGCGAAGACGAAAAAGATACCAAGGCGCGCATTGCCGCGCACGGCGAGATCACGGACGGTGATCTCGTCCAGGCCATTGCCACCGTCATGCTTCAAGATGCGTTCAATCACATGGATCTCCAGGCCATCGACGGCCGCCTGGCCAACGGCATGTCCGTGATGGCCATGGCCGCGCACACCGGATGCAATACTGTTTACGGTTCGACGCCCTCAAACAACCCGCATCCGTATCCCTGGATGAACTCCCTATTCCAGGACGGCGTCACTGTGGGATGGCTGCTGGGCGAGAGCTTCATCGTCGATCATGCTCGCCGCTCCGTGGTTCCCGAACGGCTGGCCGATATCCTGCTGCAACGAACAGAAAACGTCATCACGCCGCGCGAGTACTATGAATTCACGCATTTCACCGATGCGGTCATGACCGACCAGGAAATTCTGGAACTCCCGAAAGTCTGGGTGGTTGGCGGCGACGGGGGCATGGGCGACATCGGGTACCAGAACACATCGAAGGTGATTCTCCAGAATCGCCCGAACGTCAAAGCCGTGATGCTCGACACGCAGGTCTATTCCAACACCGGCGGGCAGAACTCGGATTCAACGCCGATGCTGGGCGGGAACGACATGAACGTGTTTGGCGCCGCCACACAGGGCAAAAACGTTGAGAAAAAGACGGTCGCCGAAACGTTCCTGGCTGGGCACGGATCGCCTTTTATCGCGCAAGTCTCGATCGCCAATGCCCCGAAGCTTCTGCGGGCCATCCTGGATGGGATCGAGTATCGCGGAACGGCCTTCCTGCAGTGCTTCACGACCTGCCAACCCGAGCATGGGGTGGCGGATGACATGGCTCTCACTCAAGCACAGCGGGTCCGCGATTCGCGCGGAGCGCCGGAGTTTATTTTCAACCCCCGGCTGGGCGAGACGTACCAGGAGGCCCTCGACCTGAAGGGCAATCCTTCGTTGGAGAAGGATTGGTACGAAACGAAGTTCAAGGCTACCAATGAGCCGTACCGGTATACTGTGGCTCATTGGTGCGCCACCGAAGCGCGCTTCCGAAACCATCTGAAAAAAATCAAGAAAGACGACGCGGCCAGGATGATTCCGCTGGAGAACATCCTCGTCCGTGTCACGCAACAGGATGTGGTCTACCGGCGATATCTAGTTCCAGATCACTTGTCCTACATCCCCGACTTCGGCGTTTACATCAAGGTGCAGGGACCCCAGGGCGAAGTCGAGTACCGCTCGCTCTCGCGCCAGTTGGTCATGTTCTGCGTGGAGCGCCGCAAGGCCTGGCGCATGCTGCAGAGCAAGGCGGGAATCGAGAACAAAGAGTACAAAGCTCAGCGAGCGATCCTAGCTGACGTGCAGGCAGGTAAAATCTCCCGTGAGGATTTCTTCGCGCGTGCTGAGGAATTGCTAAAGGCCAGGCTCGAGATCGCTGCGGGAGAAGCAGCTCGACCGGTGGCGCAGCCAGCGCCCGCAGTTGCCGCTAAGGCCGCCGTTGCGGCTAAGTCGCCTGCCCCCGCCCCTGAAAAAGCGGTTTTGCCACGTGCGAGTGATGCGCCACAACCGGCAAGCCCCGCGGCGCCGGTAGTTGCGCCCGCGGCCCCCGCCGTCACCCTCGAGAAAACGGGGAATGGCCAGGAGAGTGAACCCCCCAAGCTGGTGGTGGCTATGGCAACGCAAGTGACCGTGGAGAGAGTGCTGGAAAATGAGCCCGCGCCCGAGTGGGAGCAAGGCGTGCAGATACGCATGATGGAGCTGGACGTTGATCCGGGCAATGATGCTGACCGCGGGCCGGGTAAAGGCCGCATAAGCTGATTACTGCTGGCCGGATCGGGAATCCGTATTCCGGCACCGGCTCGTACCTGCGGAAAAGATTGCCGGCAAGGGCGGAAAAAGTCTTCGTGGGTCCCGGGATCAACCCGGGTATGAACTAGTAATGTAGCTATGCAATTGGGAAATGGTGTGCTGCTGAGCGGAAATTACCCATTTCACCAGATCGCCGATTGAAACCACACCCAGTAACTCCCCGTTTTCAACGATCGGCAGGTGGCGGATGTGTTTGTCCGTCATGACTCTCATGCCGTCTTCGACGGACTGCTCCGGAGTCAGGTAAATCGCAGGACTGGTCATGATTTCCTTGACCAGGGTTTGCTTGGAAGATTTTCCCTGCAGGATGACTTTTCTCGCATAATCGCGCTCGGAAACCACGCCCACGAGCTTGTCTTCAGACACCACCATCAAAGCTCCTACATGCTTGTTGGCCATGATTTCGATCGCGTCATAGACGCAATCCTCCGGCGAAACGGACCAGACAATCTGGCCTTTCTGTTTCAGGACTAATCGAACGGTGTCGACCAGGTTCATGGGCGCCCTCACTTCAGCAATTGCGTTAAACAGATTAGAGGAGTTTCATGTTATGACTGCCATTGCAAATGACCTTACGGCAGCTATTTTGCCGTGTCAAGGCCTGATCGCCTCAGCCCGCCTTGGCGGCAGAGGAATTGCAGACCGTCTCATGAAACATCCTAGCCTGACAATCCGCTCGCTTCAAACCGTCGCTGTTTCTGTTCCCATGAAACTGCCCCTCGGCACGAGCGCCCTTACTGTTCGGACTGCGCCTCTTCTGCTGATCGATCTCGAAACGGAGGAAGGAATCACCGGCCGCACCTACCTGTTCTGCTACATGCCGTTAGGCGCGCAGCTCATCGCGCACGCGCTCCAGGAATTGAAGGCGCTGGTCAAAGGCGACTCGGTCGATCCCGCAGCAATTCACGCGAAGCTCTTGCGTCAATTCCGTCTCATCGGCGCGCAGGGAGTCATTTGGATGGCAATAGCGGGCCTCGACGTGGCCTGCTGGGACGCGCTGTCGCAAGCTGCGGGTGTGCCGCTCGTCTCATACCTGGGCGGAAAGCCCAGATCCATCCCTGCCTACAACAGCAATGGACTCGGCCTGATGTCTACCGAGGCCTGCGCCGAGGAAGCGGAACAGCTGCTTGAGGGCGGCTTTCGAGGAATAAAGCTTCGTCTCGGCTATCCCACGCTTGAGCAGGATCTCGCCGCGGTTCGCGCTGTGCGAAATCGTGTGCCCGGCGAAATCGCGGTCATGACGGACTATAATCAGGCGCTGACGGTAGAAGAAGCGTTGAAGCGCGGACGCGCCCTCGATACAGAAGGACTTGCGTGGATCGAAGAGCCCATCCGGCACGATGACTTTGCCGGGTGCGCGGCAATCGCCGAGGCGCTCGCCACACCGATTCAAATCGGCGAAAATTTCATCGGCGTGCACGCGATGGAATCAGCCCTGGCCGCCAAATCCGCCGACCTCATGATGCCCGACCTCTGCAGAATCGGCGGCGTGACTGGTTGGCTGCAGGCAGCCGCGCTCTCCGCCGGCACAGGAATCAAACTTTCGTCGCATCTTTTCCCCGAAGTCAGTTCGCATCTGCTCGCGGTGACTCCCACGCAGCACTGGCTGGAGTACGTAGACTGGGCTGCGTCGATTCTTGCGGAGCCTCTTCACGTGGTTGGCGGTGCCGTTACACCGTCCAATCGTCCCGGAACGGGAATCAGTTGGAACCAAGACGCGGTGAAGCGCTTCCAAGCAGTGTAGACGCGGGTTTGACAATGCGGGCGTTGGAGCGACAGTCGAACCACACTGCGCGCCTCTAGAACTCACCGCGCATTGTCAGCCGCAGCGGTCAGGCGTATATTGACACGCAGAGCTAAAGACATATCAAAATAACCGGCTCGGGGGATACCTCAAATGAAACGATGCGCTTGGATTTTGGCTGTTGGCATTGCAATGCTCTGGCCCGCTGGCACTTCACACGCCCAGACGACGAAGGGCGCCGTAATTTTCGAGGCGCATTGCGCCAGTTGCCATGGAAACCCGAGCAGCGCCACGCCTGCGCCGGATGTCCTGTCCCTCTGGAAGTTGACGGCCGAAGCAGTCTACGCCGCGAACGGAAAAGCCTCGCATGCGTCCGTTACGGGCGTCTCGGACAACGACTGGCGCGAAGTCGCATTTTATCTGGGCCGCAGGCGGGTGGACATTGCCAAGGTCACGGACGCCAAGCTCATGCCGAACCCGTGCCCCGGAAATTCTTCGATGGGCGAATTGTCAGCCAAACCCCTGTGGAACGGCTGGGGTAACGGCGTTTCGAACGATCGCTTCCAACCGGCGAAAGGCGCCGGTTTGTCCGCAGCCCAGGTGCCCAACCTCAAATTGAAATGGGCGTTCGGATTCCCGGGCGCAGAAGAAGTTTACGGCCAGCCCACCGTCGCAGGCGGACGTGTGTTTCTAGGCGTGGACACAGGCGCGGTCTATTCCCTCGACGCGGAATCCGGGTGCGTCTTCTGGTCTTATCAGGCGGACGCGGGTGTGCGCACGGCGATCAACGTAGGGCCGGTGAAAGGAAAGGGTGCGGTTAAGTATGGCGTCTACTTTGGCGACATTCGGGCCAACGTTTACATGTTGGATGCCTCTACCGGGAAAGAAATTTGGAAAGTAAAAGTGGAAGATCATCCAGTAGCC
>Ga0210401_10001177_pt1 | contig 30678 bp, 21 predicted proteins | sample IncBWH32MmetaG_FD_150866 | JGI IMG/M metagenome (GOLD analysis project Ga0210401, IMG submission 150866) | Forest soil microbial communities from Barre Woods Harvard Forest LTER site, Petersham, Massachusetts, United States - Inc-BW-H-32-M | ecosystem: Environmental > Terrestrial > Soil >...
TGAGTTACTACGCGTGGAAGCTTCGAGCTGAGCTGGCCGAGCGGGCGAGAAGCTACGCCCTGGATCGGGGACTGCCGCATTGCTTGAGTTACTCGGATGAGCCCGTGATCTGCTTCGAGGCGTTTGAAGAATCGCATGGCAACTTTCATTGCGCCAGTTACCGCGCGATCCAGAGTAATCCGCAATGGCGGCGCAGACTGGGGAAGGTCCACACCACAGCCGGCAAGATTTTGCCTCGCATGGAGGGCGTTCGCCGACACGAACTGGATTCGTGCACAAGCTCCGACGCTCTGCTGATGAATGTGTTCTGCCACCCGAATGTCGGGAAGCGTGTTGCCCTGTCGGCATTGCTTGGTATTGCGGTGGGCAGCCTGCCGGCATTCGGCGTGCGGGCGCGCGTCGCTCTTGCGAGCGGACTGGCCGACCGGACCGAGGTCGACATGCGGCTAGGGGACGTCCTGGTTGAGGCGAAGCTGACGGAGAGCGACTTCCAGAAGGCAAGCAGAGGCCGGTTGAAACTCTACCGCGACTTCAGCATGGTCTTCGACGGGAAGCGGCTGCCGCACACGTCGGGAGTGTATGAGGCTTATCAGTTGATCCGGAACGTGCTGGCGGCTTATGAGCGGGGATGTTATTTCTGCACGCTGCTCGATGCCCGGCGTCCCGATTTGATGGAGGCCTGGTATGCCACCATTCGTTGCATACGACACGCTGACCTGCGGACACGCTGCAAGATTCTAACGTGGCAGGAACTCGCGCCGGCATTGCCGAAGACGCTGCAGGATTTTCTGGCGGCGAAATACGGGATCGCGTAGAGGAGGGTCGGGCGTTCTCTGCGCGAGCATCTGGATCGGAGCCTTCCCGGACCACTACCCCGCCTCCTTCGGCCAGAGACCAGGAATTTCTCAAGCGGGCGGCCGTCAGTAACCTGGCTGAGATTCAGTTGGGGCAGCTTGCTATGCGGAAGGCATCATCCGCACAAGTGAAAGCATTCGGAAACGCCCGCGACATGAGGTTTCGATGACTATCGACCTCATGAACGCGGGAGCGGAAGAATCGTTTCAGGCAGGTGGAGCGCTTGCGCCATTGCGATCGGCTCGATCCAGTAGTGCGATCACTTCATCCGTGCTGGCCAGATCGAGCGAAGGCATTGATGTATGTTCCAAACGGTCCCAGACCGCAATGGATGGATTGAACAGCTTCAATTTGATGTTGTGGTCGTGAGCCCAGCGCTGGACGTAGGCGAGCATTCCGACTCCTGCGCCTTCAATCACATAAACCTCCGACAGATCTACAACAACTACCCGAGCATTTCGTTGCGAGAGTATGGTGTCGCGCAGTCGAAACACTGCATCGCTGTGCACGATGCGGCCTTCACACTGAACCACCGATACATCGCCGATGACTTCCAGATGCAGGTTGAACATGGCGGCCTCCACAGCGTCCGCCAGTTAACCAGCAAGCCGCTTGCCGTCGCGGAAGTCTTGTTTTTCGTGTCAAGTGTCGTGCTTCGAGATCGACCCAGAAAGGACTTTTGGGCAGCAAAGGGCAAAAAGTTCGATACAGCAAACTCTCTAAAGTCAGGACGCACGCTGCCCCGCTGCAGAACAGCGTGCGCCTCACCCCTAGACGTGGCCGCTGAGCGCAAGCACCAGCAGGATAAGAACGATCAGGCCCAGACCGCCACTCGGGTAATACCCCCAGCTGCGGCTGTAGGGCCATGTGGGCAGAGCGCCAACCAGCAGCAATACCAGAATCACCAATAGAACGGTCGACATTTTCTTCACCTCCTGTGCCAAGTAGCGCTGTTTCGCGCTGTCCTCGACATATGGAACGGTATGCGATGGCGGCAGAACAGGGGCTCGGGTTGGTCGTGTATTCCAACCCGGAAATCTATGGCGCAGAACCGAGCTCAGACAACGTCCTCGGGCAGGCTTCTCGGCAATACTCCATCTCGTGGCAAACAAAGGTTCGAGAGCGCAAGAGACCGTACGGCTTCGTCCTATCTTCGCTACAGAATTCGCCTTATTTTCGGGCCTATCTTTCGACCGTACCGTTTAAGCAGAGCATTGGCGTTAACCCGAGCATGGGGGTTTACGACTGCAATTGGTGCGTGGTGAGTGAGGGGCGTATGTCAACGATTATTTTGCTTGCTGTGTTGCACGGCTACGTTTCGATTCCCCCGATCCGTATTTTCCAGCCGTTTCCCGATGTGAAGTGTCCTGCTGGATATTCGGTCTGGTGGCCGCAAGGGAAAGAGTTTGAAAACGACAAATACGCGGAGTGCATTAAGCCGATTCACAGGCGCCCGGCAAAGCCGATTACGGACGTGAGCCTGCGCAAGAGGATTCCGCAAAATCGCTAGACACGATCGCCGGCTGTGGAACGAAATCCAGCCGAACGAAATCCAGCCGGACGAAATGCAGCCGGACTGTGAACGGCAGCTTCGAAAGACGCGGGACAGGCGCTAAGCGACGTCCGCCGGCGGAGGCACGACCTGGACGATATTGTTACGCACCGCGTAGAGAACGAGCTGGCTGACGGAATGAACATCAAGTTTTCGCATGAGGTTGGAACGGTGGGTCTCGGCAGTTTTCACGCTGAGGCCCAAGGCGACCGCAACTTCCTTGGTGCTCTTCCCTTCAGCCAACAACTGGACCACTTCCCGCTCGCGTGAAGTCAGAACTTCTTTCGCAAGCGGCTGCTGTGGTCCGCCCTTCAGATAAGTGTCCAGCACAATCTCGGCCACCTTCGACGTAAAGAACGTCTTACGGCCAGCCAGTGCCTCAAGGGCCGAAAGCAGATCCCTGCCTGCGTCGGACTTCAACAAATAACCACGCGCGCCAGCAGCCAATACCTCGCGCACGATTTGTTCAGACTCGTGCATGGTGAGAATCAGGACCTTCACGTTGGAATCGGCATGGACAATCTGTCGAGTGGCATCAAGGCCGTTCAACTGTGGCATGCCGATATCAATTACGACGATATGCGGCTTCAACTCGGCAGCCATCTTTACCGCTTGGCGCCCGTCTGCAGCTTCCCCACAGACTTCAAAGTTCGGGTTTGATTGCACCATCACACGTATACCGTGGCGCACCACTTCATGATCGTCAGCAATCAGCAATCGTGCCGGTTTCATAGACTGTCCTCGCAACCTTGCCTTTGGCGAAGCATTGTTGAGACACACGGCTTCTTTCCCGAGAACGCCTCGGTGAGAATCCATCTTTTAGAATGTTTTGAACTGATAAACACGGGATCTCAACCGGATTTCCCGGGAAGCAGCATGGTCTATCGCCGAAGCAGCAGTCACAATAGGGTCTTTACTGTAGGGTCTCGCAATTTGTGCCGTTAGCACCTCCGTTGGCCAACTCTCGCCACTACAGAAAGTACCTCACGTCGGATCGAGTTCACGGCTGGTCATAGTCTGCGCTATTTTTCGCCAATCCGCGGAGCCTTAAAACAAGCGATACAATACGCGCGCACTTCCGATTCACTTTTATGCGATACATCTGCGTTCACGGCCATTTCTACCAACCTCCACGGGAGAATCCGTCGCTTGAGTACGTCGAGCTGCAAGAGTCGGCTTATCCATATCACGATTGGAACGAGCGTATAACCGCGGAGTGCTACGCGCCCAACGCCGCGTCCCGAATCATGGATGCGGAGGGGCGCATCGCCAGCATCGTCAACAACTACTCACAGATCAGCTTCAATTTCGGGCCAACCCTGTTTTCCTGGCTTGAGGAGAATGCGGGGGATGTTTACCGCTCGGTGCTGAAGGCAGATCAGGAGAGCCGGGAACGATTTGGCGGTCATGGATCGGCGATAGCGCAGGCATACAACCACATGATCATGCCGCTGGCGAACGGCCGGGATAAGCGAACCCAGGTGCTCTGGGGCCTGAAGGATTTTGCACATCGGTTTCAACGTTCCGCCGAGGGGATGTGGTTACCGGAAACTGCGGTCGATTTCGAGACGCTCGACCTGCTCGCTGATTATGGCGTCCGTTTTACGATTCTCGCGCCACGGCAGGCGAGCCGTGTACGAAAAATCGGCTCTCGCACTTGGAAGGATGTAAGCGAGGAGCGCGTCGATCCCACGCAGCCGTATTTGCTTCGATTGCCGTCGCGCAGGAAGATCGCCGTGTTTTTCTACGATGGACCGATCTCCCGGGCGGTCGCGTTCGAACGACTTCTCGATGACGGCCGTGTGTTTGCTGAACGACTGATGAGCGGGTTTTCCGAGGACCGGGACCGGACGCAACTGATGCACATCGCGACCGATGGAGAGAGTTACGGACATCACCATCATTTCGGCGAGATGGCGCTCTCCTACGCACTGGATTACATCCAATCCAACCAATTAGCGAAGCTGTCGAACTACGCGGAGTTTCTCGATAAACATCCTCCCACGCATCAGGTTGAGATCTTTGAGAACAGTTCCTGGAGTTGTGTTCACGGCGTGGAGCGGTGGCGGTCGGATTGCGGATGCAACTCCGGCGGACACGGGGATTGGAACCAGGCGTGGCGTCTTCCACTGCGGGAATCTCTGGATTGGCTGCGCGACGAGTTGGCTCCACGATTTGAGCAGAAAGGCAAGGAGCTTCTGAAGGATCCTTGGGAGGCTCGTAACGACTATATCCAGGTGATTCTGGAGCGTTCGCCAGAAAACGTTGACGCCTTCCTTGCTCGGCATGCGGTACGCGCCTTACAGGAGGCTGAAAAGGTCCAGGCGCTCAAGCTTCTTGAACTACAACGGCACGCGATGCTCATGTATACGAGCTGCGGGTGGTTCTTTGATGAGCTTTCGGGAATCGAGTCAGTGCAGGTTATCCACTATGCGGGACGTGCTTTGCAGTTGGCGGGTGACTTATTTTCTGATCCTGGCCTGGAGCCGGCTTTTCTCTCCCGGTTAGCTCAGGCGAAGAGCAACCTACCCGAGCACGGCGACGGGGCCCGCATTTATGAAAAATTCGTCAAACCAGCGATTGTTGATATTCCCAGACTGGCTGCCCATTACGCGATTCGCTCGGTGTTCGAAGAGTATGGGGACTCGGCCAGGATCTACAGTTATACCGCAGAGCGGAGTGCGTACAGGCGGGCCGAAGCCGGAAAGCTCAGGCTGGTCACTGGGCGCGCGAAGTTTACATCACGCATCACGAGCGAATCAGCGACATTCGGGTTCGGCGTCTTGCATCTCGGCGACCACAATGTGAGCGCAGGAATTAAGGCTGGGAACGACGACCCTGCTTTCGAAACGATCGCAGAAAAGCTTCACGTTGCGTTTTCGCACGCTGATACTGCGGAGTTGATTGGTCTTCTTCATCAGGACTTTGGCCCGAACCTGTATTCCCTGAAGTCTCTCTTCCGCGACGACCAGAAGAAGATCCTGGATATAATCCTGCAGGCGAACCTGGAGGAATCGGAAGCTACCATGCTGCGACAGTATGAGCAGGAGGCGCCACTGATGCGATTCCTGCTTGATCTCCACGTGGAGCAGCCAAAACTTTTTCGGATACTTGGGGAATTCGCGTTGAACCGTCAGTTGCGCGACGCGCTCAGTGATGAACACATGGCTCGCGAGCGAATCGAAGCCTTATTGCGCGAAGCAAGTGAAATGGGAATCCCACTCGATACAGCGACGCTGGAGTTTGTCGTGCGCCGACAGGCGGAAATACGCGCGCGTGATTTCTGGAAGAATCCGAGGGACGTGCGCGCACTCGAGGCACTAGATACTTCCGTCCGCATTGCGCGCAGTTTGCCCTTCAAGGTTAATCTCTGGCAGGTCCAGAACCTGTTCGCCCAGAGGCTCGATGGAACCTTCGATGCCATTCGGGCCGAAGCGAACAAAGGAGACGAGGCTTCCCGACAGTGGATAACTTCTATGACGGATCTGGCGAAAAGTCTCGATCTCCGTGTTGGCGCCTGAGAGGTGAGGCGCGCGAAATCCCGGCAACCAAAGTTGTCGCGAGCCTCTGCAGTCAAACCGTTCGGGTCCCCGTCACAAAATGCAGGATCAAGGACACAACGGCGAACAACAGCAAAAGGTGTATGAAAGCTCCGGCGACATGAAAGACAGTAAAGCCGGAGATCCACGCAATCAGCAAGACTACAAACAGCACGGTCCAAATACTCATGAGATGCCCCCTGTCGCACCTCTGCTTATAACCGCGAGATGAAGAGATCGCCATACGGCACACGGCGTATTCCTTCCGCGCAAAACATCTAGCTCAAACTGCCTCGATCTTTTCTGCTCTTATGGCACGCCTGAGGACGTGCCCTGATACGAACCTGCGCGTCGAGGGCAAGATGGCCTCGTCGGAGCGTCTTGGGATACGGGTTTGTTTCCTGATGTGGACGCGAGGGGCAGTCATACACAGAAGCCGAACCTATCACTTACAAGCGTGAACAGAGAAGTAGGTGCCTCCGGGCTGTCGCGTACAGCAACGACTGGATGCGATAAAACATCGGGCGCGCGATATGGTGGAAACAGATAGGGCCATCGAGTGCTGCTCGAAATCCCTATCGTATTTTTCAGGAATCTTTCCCTATGCGAATAGCGCAGGTAGCGCCATTGTATGAAAGCGTGCCCCCGAAACTCTATGGTGGAACTGAACGTATCGTATCGTATCTAACCGAGGAACTCGTCAAGCAGGGACACGACGTCACTCTGTTTGCCAGCGGAGACTCGCTGACCCAAGCCCAGCTCGTGCCGGTGTGTTCGCAAGCCTTGCGGCTCGACCGAGGATGTATCGATCAGCTGGCGCACCACGTCGTAATGCTGCAGGAAGTAATGGCGCAACGAGAGCGATTTGACCTTATTCACTTTCACATCGACTACTTGCATTTCCCTCTCACGCGATTGCTGGGATGGACGACGCTCACGACGCTGCATGGGCGCCTGGACATTCCAGATCTGGTTCCGTTGTACAAGTCTTTTTCAGAAATGCCGGTGTCGTCCATTTCCAGTGCACAACGACAACCGCTTCCATGGCTGAACTGGCAAGGGACGGTGTATCACGGATTGCCGGAAGGACACTACGACTTCAGCGGAAAATCGGGAAGATACCTGGTATTCCTAGGTCGCACGTCGCCTGAGAAAGGCCTGGACCATGCCATTGAGATCGCTCACCGGACCGGAATGCCTCTCAAGGTCGGGGCGAAAATCGACAACTCTGATCGACAATATTTCGAGACTCGCCTCAAACCGCTTCTCAACAGCGGTAGCATCGAATTTCTGGGAGAAATTGGGTTTCCGCAAAAGAATGAGTTGCTGGGCGGAGCGGCAGCCTTGCTTTTTCCGATCACCTGGCCCGAACCGTTTGGCATTGTGATGATTGAGGCCATGGCGTGCGGAACACCGGTGATCGCGTATCCGCGGGGTTCCGTTCCCGAGGTAGTAGAGCATGGCCTCACCGGATTCATCGTTGAGGATGTGGATGGCGCAGTGGAAGCGGTTAAACAGATTGACTTGATCGATCGCCGGTCGTGCCGGCGACGCTTTGAGGAACGATTTACCGCGAAGCTGATGAGTTCGAACTATGTGCGGATGTACGAATCCCTGGTTCGAGGAGAAGGCGAAACCGTCCCGGCATCGAACGGAGTTTCCATTGGCTGAGATCAGCGTCAAGCGCGAGTTCTACGTTGCGACGGGATGGCCGCGCGTCGAAGAACAGATTCGCGTTTTGAAATACGGGCCGATGTTTGCCGTGTTTGATCGTTACGGCAACATCCGTTCGTCTGGTTTAGGCGAGCACGGGATTTATTACCGGGGAACGCGCTACCTGTCGCGGTTGACACTCACCTTGGGCGAAACACCCCCTCTATTTCTCAGTTCCGGAGTACGCTCGGACAACGCACTGTTCTCAGCGGACCTTACCAACGTGGATCTCCTGGTGGGGGATAAGGTCGTGCTGGGGCGAGGCACGGTTCACGTCGTTCGATCTCGCCTGCTTTGGGATGGAGTTTGTTACGAGCAGTTTCGAGTTACAAACTACGGAACGTCCCCGGTGAACTTGCCTTTGCGGATTGAGTTCGCCGCGGATTTCGCTGATATTTTCGAAGTCCGCGGCGTGCATCGCGCCCGACGCGGTGAACGCCTGCCAGATGTACTGGAAAAAGATCAGGTGACGCTGCACTATCGCGGCCTTGACGGAATGAACCGTTGTACGCACATTTGCTGCCACCCAAGCCCTTCGGAGATTTCAGGCTCCCATCTCATTATGGAGGCGGAGCTAAATCCGAGGGACACAGCGAAATTCCAGTTCACGGTGCGCTGCGAGCAGTCGCAGCATGCAGAAGTGCAGACTTTCGATCATGCATTAGCCGCAATCGCCGACGAAACTAGTAGCGCTCTGAATGGGCTTTGCACCATCCGAACATCCAACCATCGATTTGACGAGTGGTTGAATCGCTCTCTTGCCGATGTTCACATGATGACGGTGGGCAATGCCGAGACCAACTTTCCCTATGCCGGTGTTCCATGGTTCAGCACGGTCTTCGGCCGTGATGGCATTATCACCGCGCTTGAGTGCTTGTGGCTGAAGCCAGACATCGGACGTGGAGTCCTGGAATATCTCGCCGCCACGCAGGCCCAGGAATCTAATCCTGCGGCCGAAGCCGACCCGGGGAAGATTGTTCATGAAACGCGACGTGGAGAAATGGCGGCTTTGGGAGAGGTGCCATTCGGCTGTTACTACGGCAGCGTCGACGCGACACCCCTGTTCATCATCTTGGCAGGTGCGTACTTCAAACGCAGCGGGGATGTCGAGTTCGTTCGTTCCCTGTGGCCCAACATTGAAAAGGCAATTGCCTGGATTGATCGTTACGGGGACCAGGACGGCGACGGCTTCGTGGAATATCAAAGGCAATCGGAGAAAGGGTTAGTTCACCAGGGCTGGAAAGATTCCAGCAACTCGGTGTTTCATGCAGATGGGAAGCTGGCGGAACCGCCCATCGCCTTATGCGAAGTGCAGGGCTACGTTTATGCCGCGAAGATGCACGCCGCGTCCATCGCTCTTGCGCTGGGCGATCGCTCGAGAACGGAGGTATTGCAGCGGCAAGCGAGGGATCTACAGCAGAAATTTGATAAGGCCTTTTGGTGCGAAGAACTGTCCACCTACGCGTTGGCTTTGGATCGCTACAAAAAGCCTTGTCGGGTGCGAACTTCGAATGCAGGGCACTGTCTTTTCACCCGCATCGCGGATGAAGACAAAGCGCACCATATTGCGGACACGCTTTTGAGAGAGGACTCTTTCTCGGGCTGGGGCGTGCGGACGGTCAGTTCCCTCGAGCACAACTACAATCCGATTTCCTACCATAACGGCTCCGTCTGGCCACACGACAATGCACTACTGGCGACTGGCCTGGCGAACTACGGGATGACGTTTGCGGCAGCACGCTTGCTGGATGCACTCTTTGAAGCGAGTTCGTTTTTTGAAATGAGCCGACTCCCCGAACTTATGTGCGGTCTACATCGTCGCGCGGGGGAAGGGCCAACGCTTTATCCAGTGGCGTGCTCACCGCAGGCATGGTCGGCCGGAGCCGCATTCATGCTATTTGCGGCGGCGTTGGGAATGTCGCTCGACGCCCATGAGCGCCGGGTTGTGTTGGATCGCCCCGTACTTCCAGACTCGGTCTCGTCAGCTGTACTCCAAGGGTTGCAACTCGGGAATGCCTTAGTTGACTTGCACCTGGAACGTCGCCCTCCAAAGGTTCATGTAGAGATAGTGAAACGAAGCGGCGACATAGATGTCGTCGTGCTGGATTAGAAACGCTAACGAAGCCCGTTTCTCTAACGTCAGGAACGTCGAGTCGTGCTCTACCCTCCACACTGGATTTACGCGATGCCGACATGCTTCGATCGTAAGGGAGTGTTCGAACAGAGTGTCCGATCTGTTTCCGGACACCCGATCAAAAACAATCTACCCGATACACTGGAGGCATAATGGCGAGCGAAACCCTGAAAACTCTATACATCAACGAGCTTCGAGATCTTTATAGCTCCGAACAACAGCTGGTAAAGGCTCTCCCCAAAATGGCGAAAGGGGCGGAGGCTGAAGAATTGAGCGAGGCTTTCACGAATCACCTGGAAGAGACAAAGAATCAAGTTACCCGGCTGGACCAGGTGTTCGACAGCCTGGGCGAGAATCCAAAAGGAAGAAAGTGCGTCGGCATGGAAGGCATCGTCAAGGAAGGCTCCGAAACGATGGAAGAGCTCGATGGCAAGGTGCGAGACGCTGGTTTGATTTCTGCCGCCCAGAGAGTGGAGCACTACGAGATCGCAGCTTATGGATCGGTTTGTGCCTACGCCCAGCTTCTCGAGAGGACCGAGGATCTCGGCCTGTTGAAGGAGACGCTCGAAGAGGAAAAGCGTGCTGACGAAAAGTTGACGGAACTTTCGAAGACGATTAATCGGGACGCTATCCAGGGAGCGGCGGAAGAAGAGAAAGCAATGGCGCAAGCGAAGGGCAAAACTAAAGAAACTGTACGCCTTCGCAGAACACGTTCAGCTGCATGAAAAGCGTAACCAGGCTCGGGCGAAGCGGCGCAGCAACCTGTGCGCTTTGCCCGAGTTGGAACCGAAAACCTTCTTTTCAGCAAGAATGAATTAAGCGATCAGTCCCTCAATAGCGGTTAAGAGTTCGCGGGAGACCTCCGACTTCGTGACGTAGGCGCCCGCGCCCGCACTGAGTGCGGCCTGTCTCATGAGTCGAGGTTCATGCTGACTCAAAATCACCATCTTGGAATCAGGGGCTTCATGCCGGATCAGCTTGGCGGCTTCCAAGCCGTTGAGACGAGGCATAGTGATATCGAGCACCACAACGTCGGGCTTTAATTCCCTCACCTGCTCGACGGCCTGCTGGCCGTCCACGGCTTCCCCGCAGACCTCCCACTCGGAATGAGACTCGAGTAATGAACGAAGGCCGCGACGAAAGATTTCGTGGTCATCCGCGATCAAGATCCTGACAGGTGCCATTCCCTCGCTGAACCCATATTCCACAGCAGTCGTTTTTCACACTCCCGGTAAAATTAGACGCGATTTACGCCAGTCACTGGGTATTGCCCCATACTGCCCAAAATCAGGCGAGAAATCAATCGGCGCAAGACCTTATGCTATCGGCGAGTTCCCTCTCCTGGCCTTGCTCTTCATCAGGAATAACGACCTCCACCAGGGTTCCGGGATTCGCGTTGCTGAGACGCAATTCGCCACCAAACTCTTCAACTCGCTGTCGCATGCCTCCAATGCCAACTCCAACGGCTCCAGGTCGGAATTTCAAAGTCTCCTCGGTGAGCCCCTTGCCGTTATCGCGAATTTCCACGGCAATGGTCTGCGCATCACGCCGCAAGGTTACCGAACTCCGAGTGGCTTCGGAGTGGCGAAACACATTCGTGAGAGCTTCCTGCACAATGCGGAAAACCGCGGTTTCAAACTGAGGCATCAGCCGAGGGAAATTCGGGGGATGGACATCGAGGTTGGTTTCAATGCCACTGCGCTTCGTCATGCCCTCGAGGTACCAGCGCAGAGCGGATACGAGACCAACCTCATCGAGCAAAGGAGGATGGAGCAGGTGAGACATAGTGCGTACTTGCTGAAGCGCACGATCGATACTTCCACTCGCATCCTCGGCTGATCGATCTTTGGATTTGACCGATTTCTGATGGACGATGCCATCCACCATCATCTTCGCGGCTGCCAGTTCCTGACCCAAACTGTCGTGCAATTCGCGGGCAATCCTGCGGCGCTCTTCATCCTGCATGCGCATCAGGCGACTTGACAACTGGCGCAGAGCCTCGGTTCTTTCTTCGACCAGCCGCTCCAGGGTCGCAGCATTTTCGCGGATGGAATGCTCGAGCAGCTTACTGTCGTGAATGTCGGAACAGGTTCCATACCAGCGAGCGATGTTCCCTTCCTCATTCCGAATCGGGATTGCTCGGGCACGAAACCAGCGGTAATCCCCATTTTTAGCGCGAATTCGATATTCCGCTTCGTAATGCGCGCCTGACTCGACACATCGAACCCATTGGCTCTTGAGCGGTTCGCGATCTTCCGGATGAACATAGTCCATCCAGCCGAAACCTGCGGCTGAATCGGCTAAAGTGCCGGTATATTCAGAAAAACGCTCGCTGATGTAATCTCGCGACCCGTCGCCCTTACTACTGAAGATGATGTCGGGCGCAGTCTGCAAAATTGCGTCGAGTTGTTCGTTCTTCCCCTTCAGCTGAGCGTTCAACAGTGCCAATGCTTCGGCCTTATTCTCCAGTTCCTGCGTGCGGTCCGCCACACGTTGCTCGAGTTCGCGGTTCAGTTGCCGAAGTTGCTGGGCTTTTCGGTGCAATTCGGCGAACACGCTGACTTTGGCGCGGAGCAGTTCGGGAACGACCGGCACCGAGAGATAGTCTACGGCGCCACGTTCGTATCCCTTGAGGCGGTCCAAGTCGGTGAGGTGCACTGCCGAGATGAAGATGATCGCGGTGCGATGAAAACGCGGATGGTCGCGAATCATGCTGGCCAGCTCAAAGCCGTCCATTTCGGGCATGCTCACATCCATGAGCACCACGGCGACGTCGGCCTTCAGAAGATATTCCAGCGCCTCGCGGCCGGAAGTGGCCTTGATCAGATTCTCATCGAGTTCTCCAAGAATGGCCTCGTAGCTCAGCAGCTTGGCGGGCTGATCATCCACCATCAGAATGTTCACCCGTTCTTTCGCGCCCATTGAGCCTCCCTCGAGCAATGTCATCTCATTCACCGCTATCTGTGCAGCCACATACGCAGAGCGGAGAGCAACTGGTCGGTATTGACCGGCTTAGCCAGATATTCGGAAGCCCCCGCTTCAAGACACTTCTCGCGATCCCCCTTCATCGCTTTTGCGGTCAAGGCAACGATCGGCAATCTGCGGAAAAGGGGATTCTCGCGAATCACCTGCATGGTTTCGTAGCCGTCCATTTCCGGCATCATGATGTCCATCAGCACAATAGCGATGTTTGGAGTGGACTCCAGGGTTGCGATGGCTTCCCGGCCCGTACCCGCAGTCAGCACCGTCATGCCTCTTCGCTCGAGAACGCTGCTGAGAGCGAAAATGTTTCGCACATCGTCATCGACGACCAGGACCTTCCTCCCGACCAACGCCTCGTCGGAACGATGCAAGCGGTCGAGCATCTTCTGCTTCTCGGGCGGCAGGTTGGCGATCACGCGATGCAGGAACAAGGCGGTCTCGTCCAGCAAACGCTCCGGAGACTCTACACCCTTTACGACCACGCTGCGAGCCAGAGTGTGTAACCGTGCATCTTCGTCGGGCGACAGCTCTTTGCCGGTAAAGACAACAACCGGCAGTTCACTGAGAGAGGGTGTGTCGCGGATGCATTCGAGAATCTCGAAGCCCGACATATCGGGCAGACGCAGATCCAGCACCATGCAATCGTATTCTTCAGCTGTTAGAGCTTCCAGGGCACCGGCTCCGGTTGAAGCCACGGAGATTTCGACATCGTCGTAGCCAAGCAGCGCCTGGATTGTCATCTGTTCGGCTTCATTGTCTTCCACGATAAGCAATCGCTTCCGCCGTGGACTGGAATAGTCCTTGATCTTGCCCAAGGCGGCGGACAGCATTTCGGGGGAGGTGGGTTTAGTAACGAAGGAAAAGGCGCCGCGCGCCAGACCCTGCTGACGATCTTCATCGAGAGTCAGCATCTGCACCGGGATGTGGCGGGTGGTCGGGTCTTGCTTGAGATGATTGAGCACGGTCCATCCGAGCATGTCGGGCAGGAAGACATCTAGCGACACTGCGACTGGGTGGTACTCGCGCGCGAGCGCGAGCGCTTCCATGCCATGGCTTGCGACCAGGACCTTAAATCCTCTGTCGTGCGCGAGGTCGCACAGAACGCGCGCATAATGCGGATCGTCTTCGACAATCAGCAACACCGTATCGTCTGGTTGAACTTCAGCGCGGTCATCGGGGACCAGTTCGAGCGGCTGTTCTGTCACATTCACCGCCGACAACTGCAGCGAGGACACGCCGGGACTGGAAGCTTTCGCCACCGGCCCGGACAGAGGCCCAGCATAGGTCTGCGGCAAGTAGAGAATGAAGGTACTGCCTTTGTCCGGAGTGCTCTTCAGCTGGATTTCACCACCCAGCAGGCTGGCGAGTTCACGGCTGATCGCCAGGCCTAGTCCAGTCCCGCCGTATTTGCGGCTGGTGCCGGCATCTGCCTGCTGGAAGGCCTCGAAGATGATGCGTTGTTTTTCAGAAGGAATTCCGATTCCGGTATCGGCAACTTCGAAGGCAACCACCGATCCCGCCTTCGCTAGCACCGGATGATCTTCACTCCACCCAGCGTTCGCAAGCGAAACGGAAAGCTGGACGCTGCCCTGTTCCGTGAACTTGAAAGCATTGGACAGGAGGTTCTTCAACACCTGCTGCAGGCGCTTCGAGTCGGTCACCAGGCTTCTGCCGAGTTGCGGATCGCTGTTGATCTCGAAGGCGAGATGGCGGTTCTCGGCTTCGTGACGGAACGGGCGAGCCACCGTGTCGAGCAAGCTGGCAAAGAACACCTCGTCGGCTTCAACCGACACAGTGCCCGACTCGATCTTGGAAAGATCCAGAATGTCGCTGATCAGGTTCAACAAGTCGGTGCCCGCCCCGTGAATGGTGCGAGCAAACTCCACTTGCTTGGGCGTGAGGTTTCCGTCCGGGTTGTCAGTGAGTTGTTGACCGAGGACCAGAATACTGTTCAACGGGGTCCGCAGCTCGTGCGACATATTCGCCAGGAACTCAGACTTGTATTTGGAAGTGAGCGCGAGTTCTTTGGCCTTTTCTTCCAGCGCTCGCCGGGCCTGTTCGATTTCCCGATTCTTCCGTTCCACTTCTACGTTTTGTTCGGCCAGTTGCTGTGCCTTCAAGGCCAACTGCTCGTTGGTCTGCTGGAGTTCCTTTTGCTGCGTTTGCAGCTCGGTTGCAAGCTGTTGCGACTGTTTCAGAAGCCCTTCGGTCTGCATCGTGGCTTCAATACTGTTCAGCACGATGCCAATGCTCGAAGTCAGTTGCTCGAGAAACGCGAGGTGAGACGCCGTAAAAAAGCTCAGTGAGGCAAGCTCAATCACTGCCTTTACGTGATTTTCGAAAAGAACCGGGAGCACCACCACATTGCGTGGGATCGCCTCGAAAAGGCTGGACCGGATGGGAACGGTCTGCGGCGGCAAGTCAGAGATCACGATACGCCGTTTCTCCGCGGCACATTGGCCAACCAGGCCCTCTCCAGTTTTCAGGCGCCGCAGATGGCCACCCTCGCCATCGCCTGCGAAAGCCGCAAGCAATGACATGTTGTCCTCGCCTTCCATTTGGAAGATCATTCCCTGCTGGGCATTGACTAGCGGCACCAGTTCGGAGAGAAGTTTGCGTCCCACGGTGCCCAGATCGCGCTGGCCCTGCAACATACTGGTGAAGCGAGCCAGGTTGGTTTTAAGCCAATCCTGCTCGGTATTCCGGTCGGTGGTGAGACGCAGGTTGTCGATCATTGTGTTGATGTTGTCTTTCAGCTCAGCAACTTCGCCGCGCGCCTCTACTTGAATGGATCGCGTCAGGTCGCCCTTGGTTACAGCGGTGGCGACTTCAGCGATGGCACGGACCTGGTTCGTAAGGTTATCGGCCAGCAGGTTGACGTTGCCGGTGAGATCTTTCCAGGTGCCGGCGGCGCCGGGCACGTTCGCCTGACCTCCAAGACGGCCCTCAACGCCGACTTCGCGGGCCACCGTGGTCACCTGATCGGCGAAGGTGGCGAGCGTGCCGGTCATGTTGTTGATGGTTTCGGCGAGCGCAGCCACTTCGCCCTTCGCGTTGACCCTTAGCTTCTGTGTGAGTTCGCCGTTCGCGACCGCGGTCACGACTTTGACGATACCGCGCACTTGCTCGGTCAAGTTGGCCGCCATGACGTTGACGTTGTCGGTGAGATCCTTCCAGGTACCGGCGACTCCGGGAACTTGCGCCTGGCCGCCGAGCTTGCCTTCCGTCCCGACTTCGCGGGCGACGCGGGTCACCTCGGCCGCAAAGGCGTTCAACTGATCCACCATCGTGTTGATGGTGTTCTTCAGTTCGAGAATCTCTCCTTTCACGTCGACGGTGATCTTGCGCGACAAATCGCCGCGCGCCACCGCCGTGGTCACCTCAGCGATGTTGCGGACCTGGGCCGTGAGGTTTCGCGCCATGGCGTTGACGGAATCGGTAAGGTCCTTCCACGTGCCGGCGACGCCGGGGACGTTGGCTTGACCGCCAAGCCTGCCTTCCGTGCCCACTTCGCGGGCAACGCGGGTAACTTCAGCTGCGAAGGAGCGCAGCTGCTCGACCATCGTGTTGAGGGTTTCCTTGAGCTGCAGGATTTCTCCACGAACGTCGACCGTGATTTTCTTGGAAAGGTCGCCGGTGGCGATAGCGGTTGCCACTTCGGCGATGTTGCGTACCTGGCCGGTCAGGTTACTAGCCATGAAATTAACGTTGTCGGTGAGGTCCTTCCAGGTGCCAGCGACGCCCGGAACCTCGGCCTGGCCGCCGAGCTTCCCTTCCGTTCCGACTTCGCGGGCAACGCGGGTGACTTCGCCCGCGAAAGCATTGAGCTGATCCACCATCGTATTAATGGTGTTCTTCAACTCGAGAATTTCGCCCTTGACGTCGACCGTGATCTTGCGCGACAGGTCGCCGCGGGCGACGGCAGTGGTGACTTCGGCAATGTTACGCACCTGTCCAGTGAGGTTGCCGGCCATGGAGTTGACGGAATCGGTGAGATCCTTCCACGTACCTCCAACGCCGGGAACCTGGGCCTGGCCGCCGAGCTTCCCTTCTGTTCCGACTTCGCGGGCAACGCGCGTGACTTCGCCGGCGAAGGCGTTGAGCTGATCCACCATCGTATTAATGGTGTTTTTCAGCTCGAGAATTTCGCCCTTGACGTCGACCGTGATCTTGCGCGACAGGTCGCCGCGAGCCACGGCCGTGGTGACTTCGGCGATGTTGCGCACCTGAGCCGTGAGATTGCTGGCCATCGAGTTGACCGAATCGGTGAGGTCTTTCCACGTGCCAGCGACACCGGGAACCTGGGCCTGACCACCGAGCCGGCCGTCGGTTCCGACTTCGCGGGCGACACGAGTGACTTCCGAGGCAAACGACCGCAGTTGATCCACCATCGTATTGATGGTGTCCTTGAGCTCGAGAATTTCGCCCTTCACGTCGACCGTGATCTTGCGCGACAGGTCGCCACGGGCAACCGCCGTGGCAACTTCCGCGATGTTGCGCACCTGACCCGTGAGGTTGCTGGCCATCAGGTTTACGTTATCGGTGAGGTCTTTCCAGGTGCCGGCTACGCCGGGCACTTGCGCCTGACCGCCAAGTTTTCCTTCGGTGCCGACTTCGCGCGCCACGCGCGTCACTTCCCCGGCGAAACCATTCAACTGGTCGACCATTGTGTTGATGGTGTTCTTGAGCTCGAGAATTTCGCCTTTTACGTCGACCGTGATTTTGCGGGACAAGTCGCCGCGGGCAACGGCCGTGGTGACTTCCGCGATGTTACGGACCTGACCCGTTAGGTTGCCCGCCATGGAGTTTACGGAGTCGGTGAGGTCTTTCCAGGTACCGGCCACACCAGGAACGTTGGCTTGGCCGCCCAATCTGCCCTCGGTGCCCACTTCGCGCGCCACGCGCGTCACCTCTCCAGCGAAGCGGTTGAGCTGATCGACCATCGTGTTGAGGGTTTCTTTCAGTTGCAGAATCTCGCCGCGCACGTCGACGGTAATTTTCTTGGAAAGATCACCGCTTGCAATGGCGGTGGCAACATCGGCGATGTTGCGCACCTGACCGGTTAAGTTGCTGGCCATCAGATTGACGTTATCCGTCAGATCCTTCCAGGTGCCGGCCACGCCGGGCACCTGCGCCTGACCACCGAGTTTGCCCTCCGTGCCGACTTCACGGGCCACGCGGGTGACTTCACCTGCAAACGCGTTCAACTGGTCCACCATCGTATTGATGGTGTTCTTGAGCTCGAGAATTTCGCCCTTTACGTCGACTGTGATTTTGCGCGATAAGTCGCCGCGGGCCACGGCAGTAGTCACTTCCGCGATGTTCCGGACCTGCGCTGTAAGGTTGCCGGCCATGGCGTTCACGGAATCGGTCAAGTCTTTCCACGTGCCAGCGACACCGGGCACGACCGCCTGACCGCCGAGTTTGCCGTCAGTTCCCACCTCGCGAGCGACACGTGTAACTTCCGACGCAAACGAGCGCAATTGATCGACCATCGTGTTGATTGCTTCTTTGAGCTGCAGAATTTCGCCGCGCACGTCGACGGTGATTTTGCGGGAGAGATCGCCGCTTGCAACGGCGGTAGCGACTTCGGCGATATTACGCACCTGACCGGTCAGGTTATTGGCCATGAGGTTGACCGAGTCGGTTAGATCTTTCCAGGTACCGGCCACTCCAGGCACCTGCGCCTGGCCACCTAACTTTCCGTCGGTACCGACTTCACGGGCGACTCGCGTGACTTCGGCGGTGAACACGCCCAACTGCTGAATCATGGTGTTCACGATGTTGGCGGAACGCAGGAATTCGCCTTCCAGCGGACGTCCATCCACGTCGAGGCGCACGGTTTGGGTCAGATTCCCCTGGGCCACCGCGGCGATGGCGCGGGTCATTTCAGAGGTCGGGCGCAAGAGATCTTCGACGAGCGTGTTGACGGATACCTCGATCTGTCCCCAAGCACCGCGCGCTTCATGAAAGCGGGTACGTTCCCGCGTTCGGCCTTCCTTGCCAACTGCTTTTCCGACGCGCTTCAGTTCCTGCGCCATCTGCTCGTTGGCTGACACAATTTCATTGAATGTATCGGCGATCTTGCCTTCCAAGCCAGTCCAGGCACCCGGTAAACGGACGGAGAAATCTCCATCGCGCATGGTTTGAAGCCCTGCAAGGATGACCGCAAGGCTTGGTGGTTCCGTTGATGTAGAGCTGCCATTGTTCGGAACCGAATTGGATGCGCCGGCAGAAGAAGGCGGCGCAGTCAGCGTGCTCGAGTTTCTTTTCATGTCTCTCGCCTAAAACTGAACTGTGGAAATTATTAGACCTATGACTCCGGGCATGTTTGTAACACCACCTACCAGAGCGCTTTCCGGAGGTAAGAAAAGGGCCCAACGGCAATCGTAAAAAGGGAGAGGAACCGCTGCTAAAGGTCTATCACGAACACGATTGCGGTCGCTCTACAGTGTTGTCTGTAGGTATTTTGAATGATTGATTCCGCTTGTGATCCACCAATCTACATACCAGTCATGGACATCGGAAGTTCAGTGCCACGGGATGAATTCGTACAGCGAAGGGCCGATAGCGTGCTCCCATCGAACAGTTTAGCTTGCTCGGAAAGAGCTGCCAGTTGGCCGGACCACGACACGTTGCAGCGGCAGACAAAGACGCAATCACGAAGGAGATCCAATGGCAGGAAAGAATACAGCGGTTTTTGGAATTTTTCCGGCATACACAACCGTCGAGTCCGGAGTGGATGCCTTGCGCACGGCCGGGTTCAGAAACACTGACATTTCGGTCTTATTCCCGGAGAATGTTGGGACAAAGGACTTCGCTCACGAAAAAGGAACGAAGGCACCCGAAGGTGTGACCGCCGGTGCGGGCACCGGCGCGGTGGTGGGTGGAGCGCTGGGCTGGCTCGCTGGGATCGGCGCCTTAGCGATCCCCGGAGTCGGTCCGTTCATCGCTGCCGGTCCGGTAATGGCCGCTCTGGCGGGCGTCGGCGTCGGTGGAGCAGTCGGCGGAATTGCCGGCGCCTTAATTGGCATGGGAATACCGGAGTACGAGGCAAAACGATTCGAAGGACGCGTCAAGGACGGCGGGATTCTGCTGTCCGTACACTGCGATAACTCCGATTGGGTCAGCAAGGCGAAAGAAATTCTCGAGCGAACCGGCGCGCAGGACGTTTCGTCGGCCAGCGAGGCGGCGGCCGACTTTCAAAAATCAGACAAGCCGATGATGCGGGCCAGTTAAGACTCAGGTCGGATTGAAGATTGTTTTTTTATTATCGCGCCGTGGCGGCGAGGAGAATTTCCGTCTTCCCCTCGCCGTTTCGCATCAGACGTGATCGACAGCGTTGCCGTTTTACACGTCCTTGGCAGACGTTTCGATAGGGGGACGCTGCTCGATCGTCGACTTGAACCGTAGAGAGTCCTCTCATTCCTTCCTTAAACGACGTCACATCCGAGCAAGAAAGCAAATCCTTCCTCGCCAGGCTTGGACCAGGCATCATCACGGGTGCGTCCGACGACGACCCGAGCGGGATTGGAACCTACTCCCAGATAGGCGCTCAGTTCGGATACGGGATGTTGTGGACGATGCTGGTTTCCTACCCTCTAATGGCAGCGTTTCAGGAGATCTGCGCCCGCATCGGACGAGTCACGGGTCATGGGATCGCCGGCAATGTCAAGCGTCGCTATCCACGATTGTTATACGGGGTTGTTGCCGTAGTGGTGGCCGCAAACGTATTCAACCTCGGAGCCGACCTGCAGGCCATGGGGGCTGCGGCAAACTTGCTTCTGCCGGGCAACGCCGCAGCTTACTCGATTTTCTTCGGCGTTGTTTCGGTTCTGGCGCAGTTCGTCTTGCCCTATCAAAAGTACGTCAAGTATCTGAAGTGGCTGACGCTGTGCTTATTTGCTTATGTCGCGGCCGCCTTCTCCACACACATCTCCTGGGCGCAGGCGCTGCGCGACACCTTTATTCCCAGGTTGTCGTTGAGCAAGACCTACCTGGTAGCACTGATCGCTGTTCTTGGAACGACCATCAGCCCGTACCTATTCTTCTGGCAGGCTTCGCAGGAAGTTGAAGAGGTCAAGACAAACCGTGGAGAGAAAGCCTTGCGTCGCGCACCGTATCAAGCATTCACGGAATTCCGCAGAATCCGCGCGGATACTTACCTGGGGATGGCTCTTTCCAATCTGATTGCTTTTTTCATCATTCTCACGACCGCCGCCACGTTACACGCATCCGGGTTGACGCATGTGAGTACAGCAGCTCAGGCAGCGAAGGCACTGGAACCGCTTGCCGGGCGGGGTGCGGCGTTGCTTTTCGCTCTGGGAATCATCGGCACTGGCTTGCTGGCGGTTCCGGTCCTCGCGGGTTCGGCCGCATACGGATTAAGCGAGGCACTGCGCTGGGAAGCCAGCCTGGAACACAAGCCGGCAGACGCAAAGAAGTTTTATGCGGCCATTGCCGCCTGCACGGCTCTAGGTTTGTCGCTGATCTTTACATCCATCGATCCCATCAAAGCGCTTTTCCTGGCCGCCGTGCTCAACGGATTGGCGGCAGTCCCACTCATGGTCCTGATCATGCTGATGGCGACCAGCCGAAAGGTCATGGGTTCGTTCGTGCTGCCAAGATATTTGAGAGTGGTCGGCTGGCTGGCAGCAGGCGCGATGGGAGCGGTCTGCGTTGGCCTGATTCTTACCTGGAGGTCTTGAGGATCTCAAGGACTACGACGATCCTCCCAGCGAGTCGCTGTAATATCCGGTGCGGGTGCGCACTTGAAGCCGGCGATGGCTGGGGTCGTAGGCCTCGACTGTCGATTCCGTGATAACTATGACCTACGGCTGTGTTCGACGACTTGTAGCCAATCACGTACTGCTTCGAATTGGACCACGTACGCAAGGACGCCGGGCGACGTGTAGATTCCCATCGCGGCGACCCCATTGGCGCAGCTGCTACTCGCTGTTGCGGTGTATCGGACTTGTGGCCCGACCGAGGAGTTGTTGGCAGGGGACGTGACCTCCACTTCGGGCGCACTCCCTTTGACAATAATAGTCACGCCCGTATTACTGACCCCGCCACAATTGTCCCACTCCTGAACCACGGTCTGATACGTTCCGGGATTCAATGTGAGTTCCGTATTGAGGGAAGCTCCGTTCACCGTGTACGCAAGCACATTGGGCGCCGTGTAGATGCCCATAGCAGAAATTCCTTTGGCACAGCTTGAATTCGCCGTGGCGACGAACTGCACCGTGGTAGCTACCACACTGTTATTGGCGGGCGCACTCACCGACACTCCGCGAAAGCTGGCGTCACGGTCGCCAACAGCAACACGATTCCGAACCTCTTCATGGGAACAGACCTTCCCGACGCATGATTGAGAACGAAGCGTAAGACGGAGGCTCTGTTGTGGTCCGGCGATTCTCGGCGGGGAGTAAGAGAGTTCTCAAGGGACTGAAAGGATTTTCCCTACTCAAAGGTTCTAAGACTTTCGGCAAACGCCGCAGTGGGAGCTGGATTTGGAGGCGGGAAGCGCGGGCCAATCTGCCTTTGCCTATTGGCCCACGCCCGGTGGAATGGAGTTGTCGGATAGGTCGTTAGAGGTTCTTCAAGCGGTTCACCTCCCCGATAGTAGTCCGAATCGTTTTCGCGACCATCGGGAGAACGCCGTAGGTTTTCAATTCTGCGCTTGTAGTTTTTTTCGAACGCTTGCGGGCTGAGGTGGTTACAGGAAAAGCATCGATCGGAATACCGCGCCATCCGGATATCGCGCACCGCGGCTCCCGACGTACTTTCACAGCACAAAGGGGGAACTATCCGGTGAAGGCGGTAAGCTCGACGATCCCTGCGAATAGTGCGGCATCACACTTTTCCGATGCGATTCTTGTCCGCAGAGCGCTAGGTGGCGACGCGGACGCGTTTGCTGCTCTCTTTCAGGCACACAAGGGCCGGGTGTATGCCGTGTGCCTTCGCATGACAAATAACGCGGCGGACGCTGACGATCTCACCCAGGAAGCTTTCATTCAGGCGTTTCGCAAGCTGGCAACGTTTCGCGGTGAATCCGCGCTGTCCACCTGGCTGCATCGTGTGGCAGTGAATACTGCCCTGATGCATTTCCGCAGGCGGCCGGCGAGTCGTGTCTGCGTCGAGCAGGGCGATTCCGAAGCCAGCCGTCGGGAATTTGGCCGGCACGACGAACGCCTCAAACATTCCTTAGATCGAATTGCACTCACGCGAGCATTGGAGGCGCTGCCTTCAGGCTATCGAACCATCTTCGAACTGCATGAAATCGGCGGTTACGGGCACCGCGAGATCGCGAAGCTGCTGCACTGCTCAGTTGGCAATTCGAAATCACAATTGCACAAAGCCAAACAAAGAATCCGCGAATGCCTGGGTTCACGCCGCCACTTCGCTAGACAGTTACAAAGGACAATCCGAGTCGAAGCTTCGCGAAAGGCTGAAATGCCTTCCAAGACCAGCCTCGCGGAGCGGCCCCCCGTTGTTCCGTTGGATACAAATGCCGGAATCCTGCTCGGATCTCCGATTCACTCTTTTGCGGAAACCGCGGTATAGACGGGAAGGGCCCTGTGTCGCTTCGAGCCGGCCACCAAGGACGGACGCCCCGTTGCTGTGCAGATCAGTGTCGAAGTCAGCTTCAAACTCTACTAGTCGTCAGGATAGTTCAACAGATCAAAGTGGAGGGCCAGCATCGCCTCTGCTGAGATCACAATCACACTCGATCGGGAACGAGACCGCGACATTCTGGAGCCTCAGCGCTGCCTTCCTTGTCGCTGCTATCGCCGCTCGCGTTGAGCCTCTTATACAATCCTGCAGTATGGTTCACGGCCTTAAGCGCTCGTTAGAAATTGCTGTCGCGGCTGCTACATTTGCTCTTCTTCTCGCGGTTCGAACCGACACTGCAACCGCGCAGAATTCCCCGGCACAAGGCACGACCTCGTCCCAGATCATTCAATTTCTGGGCCAAAATATTCAATGGTATCGCCAGACTCAACAAGAACAGCATATTGTGTCGGAGCCTGCCGATCTCGGATTTCTCGCCGACAATCGGCGCCTGGCTGGCCAAGTCGTAAAGTTGGCCTTCGACTTCGCTCGCCAGGAAGCCCAACGGCGGGCGCAGGCGAAACAGCAATCTTCGCCGGAAGCGAACCCAAGCTCGTCCAACTACGAAAGTCTGAACCGGGCCGCCGCCGGCGCCGACCAGCTTGTTCAGCAGACTCAGGCAGAACTCGAGGCTCTTAAGCAGAAGGCAGAGACTGCGCCCGCTTCCAAGCGCCGCCAAATGCAAACGCAGATTGCGGAACTCGAAAGTGAGCTTGGTTTGTTTCAGGCGCGCCAACAAGCCCTGCACGGCATGTTGGATTTTGCCAGCGGCGCTTCCAGTGGTGGCGGTAAAGGTGGGCTTCGCGCGCAAATCGATGAGCTTGCCGCCGCGGTGCCAGCCGCCGTCAGCGGGGCAAACATCAGCGAAAGTACGAGCGCGTCTGATCAGCAGCAGACCGCAAAAGCCGATCAAGCCCTGACCAAGCCTTCGCCAACCGGGATCTGGTCTATAACCGCAGAGCTCTTCCGGCTTTCGAGCAAGCGCAACTTTCTGTCCAACGAAATCGGGGCCACACAGCAGCTTCAGGACGGTGCAGCCAAATTGCGCGCGCCACTCGTCGGCCAGCTGAAGCAACTGTTGCAGACCGGCGACCAACTCGCCAAACAAGCCGATACCAGCGACCAAAAGGCCCTGGAGCAGGAAAAGAAGCAGCTCGATGCCCTCACCGCTGAATTCAAGCAGGTCTCCACATTACTCGCATCGCTGAGCAAGCAAGGCATCCTGCTCGATCTTTACAAGAACAATCTCGCCAGCTGGCAAGCGGAAATTGCTTCGGAGTTCAAAGAGCAACTGCGCGGGCTGCTCGCAAGACTGGTTGGGCTGGCAATTGCTCTGGGCGTGGTTTTCTTGATAGGAGAGCTTTGGAGACGAGCAATTTTTCGCTATGTCCACGATCTGCGGCGCCGGTACCAATTTCTTCTCATGCGTCGAATCGCTCTGTGGTGCGGAGTTGCGCTGGTTCTGATTTTTGCGTTTGTCACAGAATTGGGCGCGGTCGCGACGTTTGCCGGGCTAATCACGGCAGGCGTGGCCGTAGCTCTGCAGAACGTTATCGTGTCAATCGTCGGCTACTTCTTCTTGATTGGGAAGTTCGGCATTCGGGTGGGGGATCGAGTGCAAGTTGGCGGCGTTAACGGCGAAGTGGTAGATATCGGACTTGTCCGCTTTCACCTTATGGAGTTGACCGGCGATGTCGGTGACGCCGAGCCTAGCGGCCGGGTGGTTGCCTTTTCCAATTCAGTTGTATTTCAGTCGACGGCCGGCCTCTTCAAGCAGATTCCAGGAACGAATTTCATCTGGCACGAGATCGTGCTGAAGTTTTCGTCAGACAGCGACTATCGAACGATTCGGGATCGCGTGCAAAAGGCCATCGAATCGGCCTATGCGGATTACCGGGATAAGTTGGAGGCCCAACGCCGTCAGATGGAGCTGACATTGACTTCGGTCTCGGCATCAGAACTAAAACCTACGGTGCGGACCCATTTCACCACCTCAACCATTGAGGTCTCCGTTCGCTATCCAGTCGTCATCGATAAGGCCAGTGACATCGATGAGCGCGTGCTGGGTGAGATATTCGCAGCGATCGATCGTGAGCCCAAGCTCATACTTCTGGATTCCAAGATCCCGGCCCACGCAGCGGGCGCACAGGTATGAATAACAAAGCCGGGCAGCATTTCGTGCCACCCGGCTGAGTTCACCGCTGACGTTAAATTTCGGACACAACGAGCCGACTAGTATCCTTGTTTCTCCTGTGCAACCTCCCTTGCATATTTGCGAATCGTCGCAAGAAATGTCTGCGAGCCGGACGGGGGAGCAACCTTACCCGACAGAATCGTTTCGAAGGGTAAGACCTTGCCGTAGAGCACGGCGGTTTCGTCCTTATCCTGCTTGACGGAAGCGCCGTTCAGATCGACGCCCGCGAACAACCCTCGTGACCGCGAATAAGACAGAATCTCAGCTCTCATCTTCCAGTCCGTGTCGCCTTCCATCTGACGACCCACCGGGCCAGCGGCTCCTGTGATTTCCGCACCCACTTTGAACTTGCTCGAAAGGAGGTGATCCATGCCTTTCTGGTTCATGATCAGCATTACCAGGTCGGTGGCCTGGCCGCCAATCTGAAGGCCCCAGCTTCCCCCCGTGATATCGATCGGCGCGGGTGCACTCCATCCACTGGGTGTTCGGCAAGTGGCGACCCCCTTTCCGTGACGTCCGCCGAACACGAGAGCAATGTTCACCATCGATGGCACCACGGCGATGCATTTGGCATCCGACAAAATGTTCTTCGGGATTCCCTTATCCGGAGTCGCCATGATTTCGTCCAGAACATTTGCCGCAGTGTTCATGCGCTTGCCAATGTCAGTGTCTGCTTTTCCGTTCTCGGACGTGGCCTTCTGATCAAACTTCGCGGTGTTGCCGGACTGATTCTCCTTTTGATCTTTCTGATCTTGCTGGGCGCTCGGCTGATTGGTTTCGGTCGTGGTTGGCGTCGACTGGTTGTCTTGAGCCCAACTTGCGATTGCCAGGCAAAACGTCGCAAGGCTGACCACCGCAATACGATTCCAGACCTTCCTATAATTCCTCATCACTGGTTCTCCCTCCCGCACACTTAGCCTGCAGGCTAAGTATCCAGCCGCACTCGAGGTGAGCCTATCCGGTGTGAGCGGTAGGCGGCGATCGAACTTGCCGGACACTCCTTCGGCACACCTCTTAAGGCCAGCGAAAACAAAGCGCGGATACCAGCCACACTGTAGCGATAAGGTCCTCAATTCATTTTGACTCCGGTGTTTTACTGCTCGGGGCGGCGCGAACTCAGGTAAGCGACTGATCGACTCGTGCTATTCCCAGCCCTACCATCGACTGCGCAGTTAACGAAAAATGATTTCTGCAGTCGTGAATAGAAAAGGGGGCGGATATATGGCGCAAGCAACACATGGAATCAGACAAGGGCACTCAAAGCTGATTCTGCTCGCATTGCTCTCTGCCGCAGTCGCGATCGGATCAGCCTGCAGCCGGACGGCAAACACCTACAAGCAAAACGTGAAGAATGCGCTTGAACAATCTGATCTAAGGGATGTTACGGTAAGCGAAGATACCCAGAAAAATACCATTACCCTGGGCGGAACGGTCCATTCCGATGACGCAAAAACAAGAGCTGGCAATGTCGCCCAAGCGAGTGCCGGGCCGCGGATCATCGCGAATGAAGTCAGCGTCGAGCCGGTTGGAAACTCCAGCGACGCAAAACGTATGGAGTCGAACCTGGACGATGGTATCGAAAACAATTACAAGGCAGGGTTGATCTCAAAGGGTCTGGATAAGCAGCACATCCGGTTCTCAGCCAAGAATGGCGTTCTGACTCTGAAAGGCTCAGTCAAGAGTACTTCCGAACGGCAAGAGGCCCAAGAACTCGCCAAGAACACACCAAACGTAGAACAGGTTGTGAACGAGCTTCAGGTGCAACGCTAAGTCTAAGGCAAAATGACAAAGGGGACGGCCAAGCCGTCCCCTTTGTCGTGCATTACTTGAACCTTGGAGCCTTAACCAAATCGACCGCTTCTATACGTCGAAGACCCGGTAAGCAGCTGGAGGGCTTTGCGACTGAAGCAGACTAATGGCCACGTTGTGGACCGTGTCTTTTGGCACCACCACCTGGCCATTGTCCGCCTTCAGGTCCTGGTTCACTTTAGCCTGCACCTCATCGCCCGTACTGGCTTTCTTCGCATCGACCGTTTTCACGAGTTCCGCGGCAATTACGCTTCCGGGAACAAGCTTCAGACGCTGGTCGCGCGTTGGGCGGTGGTTCCTTGTGTGGGATCGTTTTGTCCAGTCGGCGAGCTTTGCCCGAATGCAACACCGGAGAACACTAGCGCGCAGCAGACGGCGCGTCGCAGTGGGTTCATTAGGAATTCTCCATCGGTGGCGCGTTATTGGCGCTTGAAGTATTGAACGGCCCGTTCATGATCTTCCGCTGCCTTCCGAGTGCGAAACGTTCCCAGGTTTCGACGGCTGCCGGTCTTTGGGTTCGTTTTCTTCGAATACAAACGATATTGCCCAGAAGCGAGCTTGCGAATCATGGCGTCTCCAAAAACCATCCATTCTCAGCGCAAGGTCGGCTGCAGAATCAGAACCTCGTCAACTTCAACTACATCCGAATGATTCGCAAGTAACAGCCCCAATTCCACCGTATCTGGCCATATCCGCCATAGCCATCGAGCGACCACTGTATTGGGACACCTGACGGTGGTATGCGAGCCGATCACGACGTGGTTTATGGCAAGCGCTTTTTGCTGGCCACCCGCAAGACACGGCACCCTCTGTTTGTGTGAGGACGATAATTATGCGATGAGTCCTGTCAGAATGCGAAACAGCAGTAACCACCTCCGTGCGTTGGTGGTCATAAGAAAATTCTCCTTTACGTGCTCTCGTCCATTCCGGCCCAGCTGGACACCGAATTCCGGATGAGTCAGCAGATACCGAATTTGATACGCACAACCCTCCACAGAATTCACCAGTACACCCGTTTGCCTATCGATCACTTGGGTAGGAATTCCGCCGACGGCGCTCGCGATCGTTGGCTTCCCTTTCCACAAAGCCTCGGTCACGGTCAGGCCGAACCCCTCCTTGAGCGACTTTTGCACCACGATCGTGGATGCTCGCTGTAGCGCATTGATCTCAAGCGCAGACCATGGAGGCAGATCCAGGATGATGATGTCCGGATCGTCCCCCGCGGCCTCGTGCACTTCCTTGAGTACAACGGCGCCTTCTGGATCATCGGCCGCGCCACCGCCAGCCAGCACCAACTGACAATCCACATACTTTCTGGCCATTTTGTAGGCTCGTATGACGCCCACTGGATCCTTGAGACGATCGAATCGCGAGATCTGGGTCACAATCGGACGTGAGCGGTCGATACCGAAGTTGTCGCACACCTGCTGCACATAGCTTTCTTCCAGATCTTTATTTTTCTCCGAGAGCGGATCGATGCACGGATAGAACAGCGCTTGCGGTATGCCAAGGCTCCGGGCAAAGGCGGGTGATGAAAAGACAGCTGCGTCGTAGCTTTCTACCATCGGGCGCAGAAAGTTCCACACATCCGGATTAGGGTGAGAGAGATCGATGTGACAACGCCAGACCCATCGCGCAGACGAGCCTTCTCTGGATGAAATCAATCCAGCTGGCTGTGGATCGTGAATCACGATGAACTCTTCTTCGAATTTGATTCGTTGGCGGTTCTGCTCTGTCGTGCGCAAAAAAACGTCTCGCGCCTGCTGAGTTAAGGTGATGTCAGCTCCGTGCAAAGCATTGTGAAAGGCCTTGGTTACATCAAAGAAATCGTTGCCTCCGGTGATCACCTCCCAATTGGTTTTCACGCCGAGTTCGTCGAGCAAGGGCACCAGGCGATTCAACATCTCCGCGACACCGCCACCCAAGGCGGTGGAGTTCACCATCTTCGCCCGTTTGCCAACCAATGGCTTGGCAAGGAAACGGAGTTCGTCCAGTTGAAACGTACCGATGATCGGTTCATATTCCGCGAGTCGCGGTGCCGGCGGGGGCGCGGGTGGCATGTCGGAAATGAGGGGTTTCTTCCGCGCACGCAGCTGTCCCTGACCCGAAGCTCCGGTCTCCGGGTTGGTGGTCGCCGTCGGCTTGGCCTCCGCCACCCGGTCGGTTGAGTGACGCATCTCGTCCATGTCTTACTCAATGCCTCCTGTGCTGAGGTGAGTTCTCGAGAATCTGTATGATTTTTCGCCGCACTCCCTCAAGCGTCGAGGTGTAAATGTCAATCTCGTTGAGTAACAACGCCTCCCGCTTCAAGCCCAGATCACGCTCGAGCCAGATCGAAAAGTCATTCGACTCCAGCTTTCGCCGCAGCCGTGCTTCGATGAAGTGATAATGCAAGGAGTGCGGGCTGACCATTCTGAGGCCATCGATGAATTCATCCAGGTTTGAGGCGGTTCGGTGCATGGGGAGAACAATCGTTCTGGACGAACAAAAATAAAAAGGAACCACCGCGCTTCGTGCCCGTGCCTTTGGATTCGCAGAGGCGAACTCCTCCACAATGCCGATGATGCGGGAACGCAGCGTCACCAGCGAGGTGAATTCGCGCACGTCCAAGCTGGCCAGCCGCTCCCCAAGTCCGACTTCGCGCAGCTCCATATACGCCCATTGGGCAAAATCGTTGGAAAAGCCTTCCTTGATGAAGTGGTGCTCCTCTAAAGTGCGGAAGGTGTGCTGGAAGATCGACTCTTCGCTGCACGAGCGAAGACCTTCACCCAGTTCGTCAATATTGCACGCCCGCTGCCGCTCAATGAACAAAAGATGAGCAGCAGACTTGAATTCAAAGGGAGTGCGCGCCTGAGGTACAGCAGGGATCGATTCCTGTGTCGTCACGTTGATTTACACGCTTACTGCCGCAGGGAATAGAAGGGTATGATGCGGCCCGCACCCCTTCGGTTTGTTGTACATACTCCCTGAGTGGCGCCTAAGGGGTTCACTGGATGCCGAATCGCACGCCTGTTCTTATCTTATGGATGCAGTCTCTCCTGGATGCGGATGATGCCTTGAGCATTTTTTGTTTTGTTGGCGTCCCAGCCAGCGGGTTCCGTTGAAGTTGAGTACGACATCATCGTCGCCGGGATGAACATTCTTGCGCCCTCGGAGCACCTGCGTTATGCGGCTTCCTCAGACCAAACCTCGCTTGGGCGCATCAGTGGAACCCGACGGAACGTGTGTCTTCAACGTCTGGGCGCCGCATGCGCGCCAGGTCACGCTCCGCATCGTCAATCAAGAT
>Ga0210401_10001179_pt1 | contig 30667 bp, 29 predicted proteins | sample IncBWH32MmetaG_FD_150866 | JGI IMG/M metagenome (GOLD analysis project Ga0210401, IMG submission 150866) | Forest soil microbial communities from Barre Woods Harvard Forest LTER site, Petersham, Massachusetts, United States - Inc-BW-H-32-M | ecosystem: Environmental > Terrestrial > Soil >...
ATTGCCGTCATTCCTCTTGACTGCGACTCGCGGATTATCCCGCGATAGCGGAACACTGCCAATATAAGCCTAAACTCGCCGGTAAACAGCGACCGCAATCAGGAGTCATCCTGAGTTCTCGCTGAAACATCCCCGGTACATTCAAAAACCCGTCCAAACGTGTAATCTGATTTCAACTGTTGTGCCGAGTTGCGGCATGATGATGAGCTGATGATGCTCAGCGACTTGAAGCGGTTTCGAGCCGCCGACGCGGAATACCCTCTGCTCCGGCGTCTCTGTGCGTCAAGGATGTACGAGTGAGTGCAAGGCGGCGTCAGTTGGCGAAATATCGCGTGGCTGTTGAAAAGGGCCTTTTTTCGCAAAATCGCCAAAATTTTCGGGATAGAAAATGTCTACCCGAGGTGCGATCGTCGTCCGTAGGCCTTTCTAACGTAAAATTTTTCTGAGCACTTTTCTGAGAATGAGTTTTTCAACAGACACTCGCCATTTCACGTATTGATCCAGCCCACGGACTGATTGCGGAGCAAAAGCCCGAGGCGACCCTTGCTCGTCATTTATTGGATCACCGGGGTCTTCTCCGAAGGCAGAAAGGAAATCAGGACGAGCGTTGCGTCATCTGCAAAGTTGCCCTGGCAAAACTCTGATACGTCCTGCATCAATTTGTGATGCAGCGTCGCAGTCTCTCCGCTTGGATCGTCATCAAGTTCCCGCCGCAATCTGTCCTCGCCGTATTCTTCGCCGCGAGGGTTCGTGGCCTCCGTGATTCCATCCGTAAAGAGCAGCAGCTTGTTTCCAGGTTCGAGATGCACCGCCACATCCGAATACTTCGCGTCGGGGAATATCCCCAAAACGATTCCGCCGTCACTGAGGACCCTCACATCACCTCGGCAGCGATGTAACAAAGGAAAACAGTGTCCCGCGTTGCTGTACCTCAAGGTCTTGGCGGCCGTGTCAATGACGCAGTAGAAAAATGTGACGAATTTATCGGGCGCCAGATTGCTGCACAGCACGCGATTGAGCTGGGCGCAAATTTCAGAAGGACTCACCGTCTCTGCCGCGAATGCCTTCACGACAGCTTGAACGTTTGCCATGAGAAGTGCCGCCGCGCCCTTTGCCCACAACGTCGGCAACGCACACAGCTACGCTAGTCTCAGTGAATTTAATGACGTCAAAATAATCACCTCCCACAAGCCGCGCTGGTTGGTAGCTTCCGACAATTTCGAGATTTGGTAACTGAGGAATCCGCGCGGGAATGAGTCTGGCTTGAATCTCTCTTGCGGTCTCGAGTTCCTTTTCCTGTTGTTCAAGTTGAGAAGCACCTGTCTGCACCGCTGCCTGGAGCACTACATTCTGCGATTCAAGCTTGGTTTTCATGCTTGAGTACACCTGGTAAACAATCCCGACAATGAAGGTGACCAGAGTGCCGAGTTGTACATCCGCGATCACATTCGAGGGCGTTCGCATTGCGGGCTGCATTAGGAACACGTAGATGACGCCTGTGGCCACAAGCACGGTGCCAAGGCTGACGACAGCCAGAATCAGGAGGCCCACGACCCAATTCAGGGGAAAGACAAGCCGGGAAAAGTACCGCCCCAGGCGGTTCATGATGGGAAACATGAGATTCCCGATGCATAAGGCGAACACTACATTGGCCCAGAGATGTGTGGATACCTTCAGCACGGACAAGACTGCGAAGACGGCAACAGCAGCGAACACGAGGACTTGCTGCTGTTGGAAGAAGTCCCGAACGGTACTCCGAGTCGTCTTGTGAAGAGGCATTGCGGCCTATGACATTGCCGACGATGAGAAACCACTCTAGCACTCTGGAGTCGGGAGTTCAGTGGAGAAGTCATCGCACGGGAGATTGGTCTCCCTGACCGGGGCGGGCTGTTATCGACAATCCTGATCGAGAGGAAGAAAATACCGCCAAGTGGAGGTTCTATGCCTTGGAGGTGCAACCGTGTTGCGCTGGGTTCTGCCGCTTCTTTTCTTCCTGTCTGCTGACTTTGCCTACCCTCAAAGTCGTTCGCCCAAAGACATTGACATCACTAGTCCCGACGGCACCAAGCTTCGTGCGACATTCTTCGCTGCAGCCAAGCCCGGGCCGGGTGTGTTGTTGTTGCATATGTGCAATACCACGCGGAAGTCGTGGGAGCCCGTCGCTAAGCAACTCGGCGAGAAAGGAATCAATGCGCTTACCATCGACAATCGCGGATTCGGCGAGAGCGGCGGACCGCGCTTCGAGGGCGCCTCGCCTGATGTGATGAAGCAATTGAACGAGAGGTGGCCGGGAGACTTCGAGGCCGCATACAACTTCCTCGTCGCACAGGCGGGTGTGGATCAATCGCGCATCGCCGTTGGCGGTGGAAGCTGCGGCGTGAACAACGCGATGAACCTTGCGGAACGGCATCCCGATTTCAAGGCCTTAGTTCTGCTGGCCGGCAGCATGGATCTTGCCGGGATCAACTACATCGCGAATCACCCGGAGCTGCCGATCTTCACCGCGGCTGCCGCCGATGACGAGTACAACCCCGGGACGATCGAGTTGATGCAGTGGTTCAGTGAGCTTTCAGGGAATCCGCGCACGAAGTTTTCTGGATTCAAGAACGGTCGCCACGGAACCGAGATTTTCGGACCGCATCCGGAGTTGGTCGACCAGATCGTCGCGTTTGTTATAGATGCCCTCGTCGCATCGCCGGTGGATTTGAAAAAGTCGGTTACGCCGCGCAAAACACCGGCTTCGGAATTTTTTGCATTGGTGAATCAGTCGGGTGGGTCGGCGAAGGCTGCTGCGGTTTTTCACGAAGCGCGCAAACGTGATCCGAAAGCGGTTGTTTTCCCGGAATATCCGATGAACCTGTTGGGCTACGCCAAACTGGAGGCTGGCGACAAGCAAGATGCCATTGAGCTGTTCAAGCTCAATACCGAAGCCTATCCCGCATCGGCCAATGCGCAAGACAGCTTGAGCGATGCATATTTGGCCGCGGGCCAGAATGATCTCGCGCTGGCTGCCGAGCAGAAATGCCTGGCGTTGCTGCCTGCTGACAAGAACGATGGCCAGTTCAAGGCTCAACTTGAGCAGCAGGCCAAAGAAAAGATCGCAAAACTGCAAGCCGACCAGAAGTAACGAAGCACGTTGACACCTGACCCTGCTTTTCCTACTTCATCACTCCCCGCTGAGCGATGCCGATATTGTCGCGGGTGGTGTTCTTGACCAGGTACATCATTTCGTCCGCCTGGCGGATCACATCGTGCGGCGACTTGGCGTCGTGCGGATAGGTCGCCAGTCCAATCGATGCACGCACGTTCAGGTTCAATCCTTCTTCTTTGCAGAAGTTGCTCACCCGCAGCGCGTCGCGCAGACGCTTGGCCACGTGTAGGGCCTGATCCTTTCCGGTCTGCGGCAGGAGCACGACAAACTCATCGCCGCCGTAGCGGAAGGCGTAATCGATCAATCGCAGCTGCGCCTTGATGAGGTACCCGATCTCCGCTAGCAACTTGCTGCCAATCAAGTGCCCGTGCGTGTCGTTGACCTGTTTGAAGTGGTCCAGATCGATGAACAGCACGCTGAACTCGTAGCCGAAACGCGACGACCGGTAAACCTCGGTCTCCAGCGTTTTATAAAGGTGACGCGCGTTGTACAGACCCGTGCAGTCGTCGGTAATGGTGAGTTCCTGGATCTTCTCGACGGCCCGCGAATTCTCGATTGCGATCGCGGCGTAATCGCACAGCGCCTGCAAAAAGAAAATTTCCTGGTCGCCGAAACCCTTCATATCGACGTTCACCAGTTGGATCACGCCCAGCACACGGTGTTTGGAATTCAGCGGTACGCAGATGATCGACCGCGTCTCCCATTGCGTGACCTCATCGATTCGCTTTGCGAAGCGCGGGTCGGTATACACGTCGGGCACGATCAACTGCTCACCGTTCTTAGCTACCCAGCCCGCGATGCCCTCACCCACTTTCAGGCGCACATCTTTCAACGCTTCGGCCGCATCGCCCACGGCAATCGCGAAATACAGTTCGTTGTGCTCTTCGTCCACCATGAGAAGCGACCAGGTATCCGGCCGGAAATATTCGGCCATTTTTTCCATGATGGTCTGGAGAATGGAGTCGAGGTCCAGCGACGACGTTAAGGCCTTGGCCACATCGTGAAAAATGAGGAGTTCTTGACTCTGTCGCTTTCGGTCGGCGCCGGTGGCCTCAGCCATGCCCAGGATTCCCTCATTGTGCGGGAAGAAGTGCTCAAATTATATGCGGCGCTCAGAAACCGGGGCAACGATCTTAAGTAACTAAGTACCCTTAAAGCCACGTGCTTCAAGGGCCTAGCCGGATTCGAACCTTCCTCCATTTCCGTTTTTGCACTCCACACTGCTGGTAATCGCAGCGGTTCCGAAAGGTTGCCCCTGTGTCACATCGGACTTCCCGCCGGCCAGACATATGTTTAATATTGCAGCGTCAGGCCGACGCACCTTTCAGGAGCTGGCGTCGCAATGGGATCCTTCGGCGATCGTTTGAAAAAGGAGCGGGAACAGCGTGGCATCACGCTCGACGACATCTCGCTCACCACGAAGATCGGGACCCGTCTGCTTCGCGCCCTCGAAGAAGAGAAGTTTGAGCAACTCCCCGGCGGCATTTTCAACAAAGGATTTGTTCGTGCCTATGCCCGTCACGTTGGCCTCGACGAGGATCAAACCGTTGCCGACTACATGACTGCGGCCGGTGCGGGCCCGCCCAAGACGCAAGAGCAGCAGGAAGGGTTCCCGATTCAAGTTCCGCAGGAACGAAAAGCGCCCCCTCCCGTTCCCGACCGTCGCGCCCGACCGGCAGCTCTCGCCGGAAGCCGCGAAACCGCCGCCGAAATTCCGTGGGGAGTTCTTGCCGTCGTACTGTTGGTAATTGCCATCGCAATCGCGAGTTGGAGTTATCTGCATCGTCCAGTTGAACCGGAGAAGTCGCATGTCACACCGGCTCCGGCGACTGAAACAGCACCTGCACCCAACAGCACAACCGACAGCGGCGCGAACCCGGCCCCGACGCCTCCTGCTCCCTCCAAAACAGAAGCGCCGCAGAACGGGAATCCCTCTCCCCAGAACACCGCCGCTCCCCAAAACACGCCAGCCCCGCAAAACAACAACTCCGCTCCCGCGACGCCCATTCCGACCACCGAGCAGATGCAGTCGAAACGATCTCCGGTCTCGCCGGCGGGCCTCCAAACCTCGGTCTCCGGACGAGGGGCACCGTCGCTCCCCGGCATGTTCGCCGTTCGCCTGAAAGGCAACGACGTCTCCGAGGAATGCTGGGTCTCGATTTCCGCCGACGGCCAGCCGCCGGTCGAGGCCACTCTGGTTGCGCCCTACGAACGAGTGATCCAGGCGAAGAACGAAGTCGTCGTGAAGGTGGGCAGTGCCGGCGCTCTCGACGTTTACTTCAACAACAGGAAGCTTCCTTCGCAGGGCGACTACGGCACGGTGAAGACGCTCGTCTTCCATCCCGACGGATTGCAGCCGCCCGCCCCGAACCCCGCTGCAACATCCCCTCAATAAGCCTCACATTGCCGCGACTTTGACGCCATTCAACCGCAGTTCGCTTCCATCCGCGCGTGTTCTTCGACCACTGACCGCCCGTCGCCGCCGCTGGGTCCAAAATCGTTGCAGGGGCTAACCTTCTCTGATAGCTTTTTAAGGACCTCAAACTACAGCGAGAAAGCGCGAAAAGACGGCCACAGTGCTCCGATTTTCCCGCCATACGCAACGTCCTGATAGCAGCAAGGAGACACAGAGTTGCCTTCAAAAAATCGTTACCTGTTTACCTCGGAATCAGTCACCGAAGGGCATCCGGATAAGATCGCTGACCAGATTTCCGACGCGATCCTCGACGCGTGCCTGTCCGAAGATCCCACCAGCCGCGTCGCCTGCGAGACTCTCACCGCCACCGGCTTGGTCGTCATCGCCGGGGAAATCACAACCAAAGCTTACGTCGATTTCCAGTCGCTGGTCCGCGGCGTCGTCCAGTCCATCGGATACGACAACGCGCTCTACGGCTTCGACTGCAACACCTGTGCCGTGATCTCCAGCATCAATAAGCAGTCCGGCGACATCGCGATGGGTGTCGACACGGGTGGCGCCGGCGACCAGGGCATGATGTTCGGCTTCGCGGTGAACGAAACCCCCGAACTGATGCCCACCCCGATTGCCCTCGCCCACAAACTCACCCAGCGCCTCACCGAAGTTCGAAAGAACGGCCTCTGCCCGTATCTGCGGCCCGACGGCAAATCCCAGGTCACCGTGGAATACAACGCCAACGGCAAGCCCGTTCGCGTGGACGCCGTCGTGATCTCAACCCAGCACTCGGAAAACGTCGGTAACGATCAGCTTCGCGCCGAGATCCTGAAATACGTGATCCAGGCGGTCATTCCGGCTAACTTGCTCGACGCCGATACCAAGTACCACATCAATCCCACCGGACGCTTCGTCATCGGCGGCCCCATGGGCGACACCGGCCTCACTGGCCGCAAGATCATCGTCGACACCTACGGCGGCATGGGACGTCACGGAGGTGGTGCCTTCAGCGGCAAGGATCCGACCAAGGTCGATCGCAGCGCTGCCTACATGGCCCGCTACATCGCCAAGAACATCGTCGCAGCCGGACTCGCCGACAAGTGCGAAGTCCAGCTTGCCTACGCGATCGGCGTAGCTGAGCCCGTCAGCGTGCTCGTCGAAACCTTCGGCACGGCGAAAGTCGATCCAGCGACCCTTCCGGATCTCATCCGCGCCAATTTCGCGCTCACGCCGAAGGGCATCATCGACTCCCTGAATCTGCGTCGTCCCATCTACCGCAAGACGGCCGCGTACGGCCACTTCGGTCGTAACGACAAAGACTTCACCTGGGAAGCTACCAACAAAGCCGCCAAGCTGGCCAGCGATGCCGGTGTGCGCGAGCCCGCTCTGCAAGGCGCAAAACGTTAACTTTCAGAAGAGGGGACGCCCCGCTGCGTCCCCAGATTCCCCGGCCTGTAACCGGAAAAACCGTCCCCCTGGTTCGTGTATCCTGATGTTCAACACTCTGACGCGGCATTCAGCATCTGGCCGTCATCTTCAATAGGAGAGGTATGTCGACGACAACGACACAAGTTAACTGCGACGTGAAGAATCTGGATCTCGCCGATCTGGGGAAGAAGCGGATCGAGTGGGCCAACCAGTCCATGAACGTCCTGCAGATCATCCGCAAGGAATTCATCAAAAATCAGCCGCTGAAGGGTGTGCGAATCTCCGCCTGCCTGCACGTCACCGCCGAGACGGCGAACCTGGCGATCTGCCTGCGCGACGGCGGCGCCGACGTGGTGCTCTGCGCCTCCAATCCGCTCTCCACGCAGGATGACGTCGCTGCCAGCCTCGTACGCGATTACAACATCCCAGTTTTCGCCATTAAGGGTGAGAACAACGACACTTACTATCAGCACATCATCGCCGCGATCGATCACAAGCCGCAGATCACCATGGACGACGGCGCCGACCTCGTCAGCGTTCTCCACACCAAGCGCACCGATGTCCTCGACAGCGTTATCGGGGGCACCGAAGAGACGACCACCGGTGTGATCCGCCTCCGCGCCATGGCGAAAGAGGGTGTGCTGCGCTACCCGATCGTTGCCGTCAACGATGCCGACACCAAGCACCTCTTCGACAACCGCTACGGTACCGGACAGTCCACCATCGATGGCATCATCCGCGCTACCAACTTCCTCCTTGCCGGATCGAAGTTCGTCGTCGCCGGCTACGGATGGTGCGGTCGCGGCTTGGCCAGCCGTGCGCGTGGCGCCGGCGCCGAAGTCATCGTCACCGAAGTCGATCCGACGAAAGCGCTCGAAGCCGTGATGGACGGCTTCCGCGTGATGTCGATGATCGACGCCGCCAAGATCGGCGACGTCTTCTGCACCGTCACCGGCAACAAGAACGTGCTCGCCAAAGAGCACTTCGAAGTCATGAAAAACGGCGCGATCATCGCGAACTCGGGACACTTCAACGTCGAAATCGACATCCCCACACTCGAGAAGATGGCCTCTTCCAAGCGCACCACCCGCAACTTCGTCGAGGAGTACTCGATGAAGGACGGTCGCAAAATCAACCTGCTGGGCGAAGGCCGCCTGATCAACCTCGCTGCGGCCGAAGGACACCCGCCGTCCGTCATGGACATGAGCTTCGCCGACCAGGCACTCTCGGTCGATTACATGGTGAAGAACCATGCCAGCCTGCAGAAAACCGTCTACACGGTGCCGGTGGAACTCGACAAGCGCGTGGCGAAACTGAAGCTCGAATCGATGGGCATCAAGATCGACCGCCTGACGCCCGAGCAGGAAGAGTACCTGGCAGGCTGGTCGGAGGGAACGTAGCCGCCGGCGTCCCGCCGGCAATCCTGAGGGCAGCCTTCTTGGCTGCCTTCTTTCTTTTACGCGGCCCCGACCCCTGAAAGCGAAACGCCCCGCGGGCGGCGAAATCTCGCGGGGCATCGTTCTTCTCTGTCCTGCTCCTACTTCATCGTATCCTTCCAATGCTTCGCCAGACACTCCGCAACACTCGTCGCCAGCGCCGACGCCGCGTCGAGATTCTGGCTCTGCTTCCGGCACGTATAGCTGAAAACGACGTCTTTCGTTTTAGCGTTCACAATCGTCATCACCACTTCATTGGACGAATTGTTGTTGTAGCTGGCCCCGCTCAGCGTGGATAGGACATCCTTGAGCAGGGACCCGTTGTTATCTTTGGCCTGGAATTGGGCCGTGTAGTCCGCCTGGTTCGGATCGGTCGTGATCGTGACGGGCACTTTCTTTTTCTGAAGAGCAGCCGAGAAGTAAGCGGAAAACTGATCGTCAGGGTCTAAGTAGATTTTGCCTTTCGTCGCGGCACTGAGAGTCGTCGTGAGACCCAATAGCAATGCCGCAACCGTAAGAGTTCGGATGCGCATGGTGAACCTCCCCACAGTGGATGGCGCGACATTATAGTCGCTCGCCCGGTTCCCCCCCGCCGATCCTTCGTTCCGCCACCCGACTCTCTCGCCTGACCGTGAGGCAAATCACTCCTATGAGATAACTCCGCCCTCGAATTTCCGGGAATTCCCGGCACTTCCGCGCCATGTTCATCCGGAAACACCCTGCTTTGAAGCTTTGGCCTGCCGCAACTTCAGTCCTTCGTGTGCGATCCCGATCCCTCTGGTAACGCCTGGACGCGCCTGCGTCCTCATCTCTTCCCGCCGCCCGCCGATAGTGACTACGGTGAGACTCGTCCTCTTCATGGCTCTTCTGGCCGGGTTGACGCAGTGGCGCCGGGTTCGACATGGAACTCCGGGCCTGCGGCAAGCTCTGTTCGTGATCCTCTTCTTCCTTCTTTTCCTGATCACCGACGGGTCCTCCGCCGCCTCCCAATCCTGGGAAGGCGCTCCACCCACCTACTGGCCCGTGGGCCTGGCCGTGGCTTTGCTTCTTTACGGCGGAGCTACCTACGCGCCGCTGATATACGTCTCCGCCGTTGTCGCGGCAGTCGTCAACTACCACCGCCATCTCTTCGGTTGGTGCGGTATCGCGGGAGTCGCCGGGCTTTATGTCTGGTACCTGGGGGCGGCCGCGTTGCTGCGCGGCCGATGGCGCATCGATCCGCGCCTCGGCAGCTTGCGCGACGTCGGGCGCTACGTCCTCGTTTTTCTGACCGCCGAAACGTTGAGTGCGATTACCGGGATGCTCACCTTGCTTGGCGACGGTCTGATCCGTCCTTCCGACGCCCTGACGACAACGGTCCAGTGGTGGGCCAGCGATACCATTGCCATCTTTGCTGGCGCACCCTTCCTCCTGGTGCGCGTCATCCCGCATGTGGATCGCTGGCTGAACGGCGCAGACGAAGGGCACGCTGCTCTCTCCTCAAACCCACTCTCTCGGGTGCGAGTTCTGGAGGTCACGGCGCAAACCGGGTCCGCCCTCTTAGCCATCTGGCTCGTCTTCGGCTTCGCTCCCGCCATCCCGTATCAGCCGTGGTACCTGTTATTCGTTCCGCTGATTTGGGTGGCCGTGCGGTACGGGCTGCCCGGCGCTGCACTTGGCGTCTTTGCGATCGATATAGGGCTGACCTTTGCGGCCTGGATCACGCAGGCTCCTCACGGTTCATTGCCCCGGCTACAACTGGCCATGCTGGCGCTTGGGATCACTGGCCTTTGTCTCGGAGCAGTGGTCAGCGAAGGCAGGCGTGCCGAAGACGATCTGCGGCGCAGCCGGACCGGCCTCGAGGAAGCGCAGAGAGTCGCCCGCCTTGGCAGTTGGACGCTGGACCTCGCCAGCGGACGAGTCACCTGGACCGAAGAGCTGTATCACATGCTCGGTTTCGATCCGTCCTTGCCGGCGCCAACGCTTGCAGAACAGGAGCGCGTATTTACTCCAAAAAGTTGGCAGCGTCTTAACACTGCGATCGAAGAAACCTTGGCCAGCGGAGTTCCGTACGAACTCGAGTTAGAAACCGTGCGCCCTGACGGAAACACTGGCTGGATCATGGCACGCGGCGCTCCGCAGCGCGATGCCTATGGCGATATCGTGGCGCTCTGTGGCATCGCGCAGGACATCACCGACCGCAAGCTGGTTGAGAAGCGGGTCCAGTTCCTCGCTTACTACGATTCGCTCACTGGACTACCCAACCGCACCCTCCTCCAGGACCGTCTGGCTCAGGCCATCGCCGGCGCCCATCGGCGGAATGAACACGCTGCGGTCTTGTTTCTCGATCTTGACCGCTTCAAGATCATCAACGATTCGCTTGGGCATGGCGTCGGCGATCTCCTCCTGAAAAGTGTTGCCGAGCGCTTGAAGCGGCAGACGCGCGATCAGGATACGGTCTGCCGTATGGGCGGTGACGAATTCATTGTCGTGTTGAGCACCATCCGCGACCAAGCCGAAGCGGCTATCGTTGCCGGACGCATCGTGTGCGCCATGGATGCAGACTTCGTCATTCAGGGCCGCACGCTCAAGGTCAGTTGCAGCCTTGGAATCAGCATCTATCCCGAACATGGCACCGACTCCGAAACCCTGATCAAGAACGCCGACGCCTCCATGTACGGGGCCAAGGAAACCGGTCGCAACCGCTTCCTGTTTTTTACGAAAGAGATGAATGCCAAGGTACTGGAGCGCTCGATCCTCGAGCACGATTTACGCCTGGCCATCGAACGCAATGAGATTTTCCTGATGTACCATCCTCAAGCCGAAATTCGCACCGGGAAAATTGTGGGTCTGGAAGCTCTGGTTCGCTGGCAGCATCCCGTGCTCGGTCTGGTGCAGCCTGACAAGTTCATTCATGTGGCCGAGAACAGCGGCCTGATCTTGCCCATTGGCGACTGGGTCCTCCGTTCCGCGTGTTCGCAAAGCCACGACTGGCAGGCAGAGGGGCTCCCCCCGGTCACAGTTGCCGTAAACGTATCCCCCATGCAGGTTCACCAGGAAAATTTTCGGGAGCACGTGCAACAGGCGCTCTCCGAGACTGGCATCGCTCCCCAATATCTTGAGCTCGAACTCACAGAGAGCCTCTTGACCAAGAACGCAACTGTCATGTTCTCCGTGCTGAACGAAATGAAGAAAATGGGGGTCAAGCTCGCCATCGACGACTTCGGCACCGGCTACTCCAGTCTCAGCCAGTTGCGTCAATTTCCCGTGGGTAAGCTCAAGATTGACCGCTCCTTCATCCGCGACGTCGAGACCAGTCCTGATGCCGCGGTGATCGCAACAGCCGTCATCAGCCTGGCGAAAACGCTCAACTTGAAGGTCATCGCGGAAGGCGTCGAGACCGAGGGTCAGCTGGCATTCCTGCGCTCCCATGACTGCGACGAGATGCAGGGCTACTATTTCAGCCGGCCCCTGCTAGGAGAGGACATCCCAGAACTTCTTCGGTCCAACTCAACCATGGCTGCACACGCGGGGCGGTAAGAGGCAGTTGGGTCCAAGAGCGCAGTTCGGTCGAACCGCGTAGTGTAGCGCCGGCATCCTGCCGGCTGTCGCGAGGGCGTCTCGCCCTCGCTTGCACTCTGGAGCGAAGTGCGTCCTCGCCCTTCATCCTTCGAAACCTGAAACTAGAACCTGAAACTAGAAACCTGAAACTAGAAACTAAAAGCCAGTCCGCCTACCCGTTCGCGATCGCCTGTCCGCAGCGCGCCGGATCAACATCCCAGATGTAAGGTTCTTCCGGGAGCCGCTCTAACCCGACCTCTCCCGCTTCGAGCGTACCGGGTCTTCCTGCCCAGATCACACGGAACTGAGCCTTTTGCCCATCGTACTGGACATCGAGAATCTCGCCGGGCTTCACCTTCGAGCGCACATTCTGAATCACTGCGCCCATGCTGCTGATGTTCCGCACGGTGGCGAGCTGCATGAACGGTCGCGAGTAACAATCCACCCCCCAGATCCTCACCGGCAGCGCTGTCTCTACTCGTATCTCTCGTCGGTTGTCCATAAGCCTCAACGCAAATGTTCCGCCGATCTTATGGAGCTTTGGAGAAGAGGCAAAGATCACAGCCGTTACCAGCGCATGCATCCGAAAGTCACCATGGACATAGCATCGCCCCACTTTGTCGCCGCACCGAGGGCATTTGGTAGGAGGTGGCTCTTCGTGAGACGCGCTTCGTAGCGCCTGCATCCTGCCGGCTGTCGCGAGAGCGTCTCGCCCTCGCCCGCACGTTGGAGTGGCGGGCGTCCCCCGCCGCCTCTTCGTGCATGATTGAGAATCATGCACGCGACAGAAACTGTTAATCCGTGCTCCTCCGTGGCCTCTGTGGTTAGGACTTTCCCGCTTGCCTATCGAAACGCGCCTTTTGCACGGGGAGCAAACTTTGCAGTGCGTCCCCTCTCCGCCCCTCCCACTCCGGCCACAACCTCGTGGAACATTTCCTTCGGCTGCCGAAATGAAATCACCACGTGACGTCGGTCACTCCCAGTGGTGACAGTCGTTTTCGCTGAAATCCACCTAAGCCCTTCCGTCAGCGATCGATACAAAATCGCATAATTATCTAAAAGCTATGCAAATAAAATGGAATTTGCACAATGTTCCACGTGGAACATTACAGCGATTTTGCAGTGAAAGGCAGGCTAGTTGTTGTCGAAGGAGCAGGCGCCAGGTCCGCGTGGGTCGCCGCAGGATCCGCATGGTCCGGCGGGACGCGAGGACATGCTTGACCTCGATCCCTTGGTGGAGACGGCGAACGTCGAGAGCTGCGGGGCGAGCTGCTTGCTGTGGCACTTCGGGCATTGCGCCTTCTCGTTGCCATAAACCAGGGCTTCGAAGGAATGGTCGCACTCTTTGCAGATGTACTCGAAAATCGGCATGGCTCGCTCCCGTGGCCGCGGCACGAATCCGCGTCTCTATTTAAAATCAGAGTGTGGGCGACACGCAAACCTTATTTCAGCCCGAGGACTTCGCGCCGCGCCGCTTCGTGCGCGGCGGCCATCTGCAGACGCTCGCCGGGTTCTTCTTCCTTCGCTCGGTAAAGCTGCCATCGCCGGAAGAACGATTCGTCGAGGTCGCGCCGGGCGTGAAGATTCTCTGCCACTGCCACTGGCAGCCCGATCGCTGCGGCGCGAACACGTTGATCATCGTGCACGGACTTGAAGGCTCGAGTGACTCTGGCTACATGGTCGGTGTTGCCGAGAAGGCGTTGGCCGCGGGCATGAACGTGGTGCGCGTGAACCAACGCAACTGCGGAGATACCGATCATCTCGCACCCACTCTGTACAACTCGAGCCTCTCGGGAGACATGGTCGCCGTTGCGCGTAACGTGATCGAGCACGACAAGGTCTCACGCTTCGTGCTCGCGGGCTTTTCGATGGGCGGCAACCTCGTGCTGAAGGCCGCGGGCGAGTGGGGCAGGGAAGCGCCGCGAGAATTTCGCGCGATCGCGGCGGTGTGTCCCGCGATGGACCTGGCGGTCAGCGCGGACGCGCTGCACGAACCCGCAAATCGAATTTACGAAGAGTACTTCATGCTGAAGTTGCGCCAACGCTTCCGCGCCAAGGCAAGACTTTTTCCCGAGCACTTCGACCCGAGACGCCTACGAGGAGTGAAGAGCCTGCGCGAGTTCGACGACAAGATTACCGCCTACTACTGCGGCTTCACCGGTGCCGATGATTACTATGCACGAGCGTCGGCGTCGAACACAGTCGATCGTATTGCAGTGCCGGGACTGATCCTTCACGCAGCAACCGATCCCTTTGTGAAGCTGACACCGGAGACGCGTCACAAGATCGCATTGAACCCGAACCTCACGTTCATCGAAGCTCCCGACGGCGGCCACTGCTCGTTCCTCGCCGATGCCAACGGCTACGATGGCCGCTGGGCCGAGCAGCAGGTGGTGGAGTTTCTGCGGCGGTTCTGAATCGTCCTTCGGTCGTCGGCGACCCGCAGCACTCAGCACCCAGCAATCAGCACTCAGCAATTGGCCAGTCAGCACTCAGCTGTCGAGCCTTGTACCTGATGGTCGCCGGTCAGATAAAGAATATCGCATTACGATATAAAAGATCCAAAGCTGGCCAAGGATGCCATGTTTCCTTTCGGATTTGTTCTGGGGAGTCGCGCTCGACGAAGTTTGGTGCGTGTGGGGGGAAAGCTTTTAACCGCAAAGGACGCAAAGAAGGGCCGCGAAGGACGCAAAGAAAAGCCATAAAAACGTCCCCGACTTTCCTGCACGCGTGATGCAATTTTGTAAGGTGCGCTCCCAGTCTGACATTGATTGCACAGTGGGGATTCGGAACTCGCAACTCGTGGTTCTTTTCCTCCTGTACAATCTCGGCGATGCCGGCTGGTGGAAAAAAGCATTAAAGCGCAGAGCGCTGCAGAGAACATCTGGAGAGGGCGCGGGCAATCCTTAAATGGCAAAGAACGTAAATCGCCGCAAAGAGCGCAAGCTACGCCGCGAAGATAGCAAAGAAAAGCCATGAGTCCGAGTTGCGAAGCAAGAAGCGGGTTGGCACCGAGCGATGGATGTGTGAGATCGAGTTGAGGCAGTCTTCACCGCAGCGGGCACAGAGGACACGGAGATGGCAACGTTTCTCCGTACTGTGGGTCGCGGTCGTGTGGGCCGCACTCGCGTCGTCGACGATTGCCTCCGCTGAGCCGATCTCTTCCCTGAAGCCCACGGATTGCGTGAATGATTTTGCCGGGGTACTCAGCGCCACCACAATGACGCAACTGAAAGAGATGTGCCGCCAGGTTCTAGACAAGGCACAAGCGTCAGTGGTCGTGGTCACGATCAAGTCCACCGACGGGCAAGAGATCTTCAACTATGCGGTCGATCTGTATCAGAAGTGGGGTATCGGACAGAAAGGCAAGGACCGCGGAGTTCTGATCATTCTTGCTGTCCAGGATCGCAAGTACTACATCAATGTCGGCTACGGCCTCGAGGGAATCCTGCCGGATGGCAAGGTTGGCGGCTTCGGGCGTGAGGCCGTGCCCTATCTCAAGAACAGCGATTACAACGGAGCGGTCAGCCTGCTTACATCGAGGATCATCGATGTAATCGCCAAGGACGCCGGGGTCCAGATCACGACTTCGCAGCCGCGCCGAATCGAGCCGCTAACCTCCGCGCCGCATGGAACGGAGTTGTCGCCCGGCGCCATCATCGCGATCATCGTGGTCATTATTATTGTGCTGGCGGTTCCTCCGTTGCGGCGGTTGCTCTTCTACATGTTCTTGTTCGGAGGAGGCGGCGGTGGATACCGCGGTGGGGGCGACGGAGGATTTGGCGGTGGGGGCTTCGGCGGCGGCGGTGGAGGATTTGGTGGTTTTGGTGGGGGCAGCACGGGTGGTGGCGGCGCCGGCGGAAGCTGGTAGGCTGTCGTGATGAAGGATTCTTATGCTTGCTGAGAAATCAGTCCCAGAAAAGCAGATCGGCGAATTCGTGGAGCGGCTGAAGCAAGCGGCTGGCCCGAACCTCGAGAGCGTCGTGCTGTACGGCTCGGCCGTGGGCGGAGATTACGATCCCGATTATTCCAATATCAACCTGATGGTTTTTCTCAAGGAGACATCGCTTGCGAAATTGCTGGTGTTGGCGCCCGCCGTCGAAGAGTGGATTGGGAAAAAGCGTCATGCGCCGCTGCTGATCACGCGCGACGAACTGGAGCGCTCGGCTGACGTGTTCGCGATCGAATTGACGGACATGAAGAGCCAGCATCGCGCGCTGTTCGGTCCTGATTTTGTCGCGTCCCTGCAGATCCCGATGCACCTGCACCGTGCGCAACTGGAATACGAGCTGCGCGAGAAGCTGATCCTGCTGCGGCAGCGGCTGTTAATTGAAGCCCGCAATGAAAAACATACGTGGGAGCTGATGCTCCGGTCAGTTTCCGCGTTTGCAACGTTGTTCCGTCATGCCGTGATCACGCAAGGGCAACCGGTTCCGCCGACCAAGCGTGACGCGGTGAAGGCGCTGGCAAGCAGTCTGGGGTTCGATGCGAGCCCGTTCGAGCATCTGCTCGACATCCGCGAACACCGCGCCGAGCGGAAGCAGTTTCGTGTAGAGGAAGTTGCCGCCCGCTACCTGGCGGCGGTTGAGCAAGTGACCGGTGCTGTGGATAGAATGCTGGATTCCCCGGGCCCGACGCGCAAGTAGCTGTGAGACTCGATTCGAGGAGAGAGATATGGGTAAAGGACTCATCGTGATCATCATCGTGGCGCTGATCGCGCTGGTTGTCTTCGGTCAGTACATCGGCGTGAAGAACACGCTGGTGTCGAAGAACGAGGCGGTCAAGGGCGCATGGTCGCAGGTGGACGTTGTGCTGCAACGGCGCGCGGACCTGATCCCGAACCTGGTAGAGACGGTGAAGGGTTACGCGAAGCAGGAGCAGACCGTGTTCGACGACATCGCGAAGGCGCGCTCGGCACTGCTTTCCGCGGGAAATCCTGCCGGAAAGATCGCTGCCAACAATCAGCTGGATGGCGCATTGGGACGGTTGCTCGCGTTGTCGGAGAATTACCCGCAATTGAAGTCGAATGAGAACTTCCTTCGCTTGCAAGACGAACTGGCAGGCACGGAGAACCGGATCGCGGTGGAGCGCAAGCGCTACAACGACACGCTGCAGGACTACAACACCTACGTGCAGCAGTTTCCGGCGAGTGTTTTTGCTGGATGGGCGGGATTCAAGCCGAATGATGCTTATTTCAAGGCGACCGAGGGATCGCGCGAGGTGCCGAAGGTGAATTTCGGGACGCCCGGGCAGCAACCGGCGCCGCAGCCGGCTCCGGCGAAGTGAGTTGCGAGTACCGAGAAGGAGTCTCAGGAACGCGCTTACCAACGGTGAGCCTCAGGGGCTAGAGCCCGCGTCGTTAATTGTGCATGAAGGCACGGCTGAAAGCCGCGCCCTTCCCAGAACTATTACGAAACCAGCTGTGAGTACCGAGTCGCGAGTACCGAGTACCGAGAAAAGCGATTTACCAGAGAGAACAAAGGAAGGGCCGCACAAGAGTGTGGCACGCCACACAAGCACTGCGGAGCCTTGCTCCGCTGGACAGCCGAGGGCGGCTGTCCCCACGTGAACCTTGCCGATGCAGGCAGACTACTCGGTCGAACTCGGGCGGGAGGATGAAACGCTCGAGTTCCCGTGGGCGTCTCCGGACGGTGGTCCACGGTATCACGATCTCAAGAGGCATCCAGAGGCGATCGCCGAGATCGAGGAGGCGGTGCGCTTCCCTGAGTTGGGCGAGTTCCTGCCAACGATCAATGCGGCTGCGGGTTCGCTGGAGACGGCGAAGTGCGATGCGTGGATGAGCCGCGAGATCAATCCTGAGGAGGAGATCTTCGGCCAGCCGTGCAAGTTTGGCTCTTATGTGGACCTGTTGTTTACGGACACGGCGATCCGTTTCTCGTTCGAGGCGCACGAGAGATTTGTAAAGAGTGTGGTAAAGCTGCTGCAATGTGTTCCCGAAATTCCCGCGTCGGCTGAATTCTTGTTGCGCCGCTGCTTCTATCACGAAGGCGACGATCTTCGCGATGGCTTTTACATGACTTGTTACTTGTTCGGCTACGGCCTCGATGAGGCGAAGGCCAGGCAGCAATGGGCGATGGCGCTGAAACTCTGCAGCAATGCTCTGGCACAACTCAATGCTCGCAACCCCGCTTTGTAATAGTTTTGTATTTTCGTAGTGCTCCTCACATACATCAATCGACGCGGTCCTCTAGCCTGAATTCACAGGAGAGTGAATCAAGATGGAATCCCATCCCAAGGGAACCCGCACGAGTGTGCTGCTGACTTCGGTGTTTGGTCCGTATGCGCAGGATGATGGGTTCGGCAGCCGGGCGATTAATCCGATGGAGCTGTATCACAACCAGGTCACGAGGGCGCAAGGCGCGTTTTCGCTGCGGATGTTCCACCGTTCGTGGGGCATCATGATGATCCAGCAGAACATCTCCGCACCCTGTACAGTGCTCGACTTTCCAACGCGAGAAGCATTTGCGCGTGAACTACAGGCGAACTCATACGACGTAGTGGGCATCTCATCGATCATCGTAAATATTGGCAAGGTGAGGAAATGTGCCGGATGGTGCGCGAACTCTCACCGCAGTCGGCGATCGTGGTTGGCGGCCATGTCGCGGCGATTCCGGCGATTGAAGGCATGATTGACGCCGATCATATTGTGCGCGGCGAGGGCATCCGATGGATGCGGGAGTATCTGGGCGAGGATCCCGATGCGCCGATTCAGCATCCTGAGATCGTTTCGGGGCTACAGACGAGGATTCTCGGGGTTCGGCTTCCGGAACGCGAAGGCGGAACGGCGGCGACGATTATTCCTTCGGTCGGCTGTCCGATGGGGTGTAACTTCTGCACGACGTCTTCGTTTTTCGGCGGCAAGGGGAAATTCGTGAACTTCTTCGAGACGGGCGCCGAATTGTTCGATGTCATGGAGCGGATGGAGACGTCGCTGAAAGTCCAGACGTTCTTCATGATGGATGAGAACTTTCTCCTTCATCGAGAGCGCGCCATGCAGCTGCTGCGGCGCATGAAACAGGCAGGGAAGAGCTGGGGCATGGCGGTGTTCGCGTCGGCGAATGCCATCCGGAAATATACGTTGCGCGAACTGGTGGATCTCGGGATTTCGTGGATCTGGATGGGATTGGAGTCGCCGCGCTCCCGCTACGCGAAACTTCAGGGCGCAGACACTCGCAAGCTGACGCATGAACTGCAGGAGCACGGGATCCGCGTGCAGGGGTCGACCATCATTGGACTGGAACATCACACGAAAGACAACATCGCGGGCGAGATTGACTATGCCGTGGAGCACGGGACCGATTTTCACCAGTTCATGTTGTACACGCCGGTGCCGGGCACGCCGCTGTATCAGGAGATGAGCGAACAGGGACGGATGCTGAAGGATGTCGAGTTGGCCGACACTCACGGGCAGCACAAGTTCAATTTTCGTCATACCGCGATTTCGCGGGACGATTCGAAGCGTTTTCTGGATTGGGCCTTCCGGCGGGACTTTGAGCGGAACGGCCCAAGCCTGTATCGGATGTGCCGAACCACGTTGCAGGGATGGCTGCGGTACAAGGATTATCCGGATGCGAGGGTGCGGGAGCGGTTCGCACGCGAGGCGGCAAAGTTGCGATCGGTCTACAACGCAGCGCTGTGGGCGATGGAGAACCAATTCCGGGAAGTGAACCGCAGCGTGAGCGAAGAGATTCGGGCCTTGCGGTGCGAGGTGGAGAAAGAATTCGGCGCTGCAGCACAGTTGGCGGCGCGCGTGGGCGGGCCGTTGCCGTCGTGGACAACTCGGCGCGAGGAGAAACGGTTGCCGGCTGGAAAGACGTACGAGCCGCCGATGTTTTTGGAGCGCACGAACTGGGAGGTGAGTCCCGAGTTGTGACGTGCGAGTACCGAGAAAACCCAGAGAACCACAGAGGACACGAAGGGGCGGAGAACAGTTTTCTCGTCAGACAAGCGAGTTGCGAGTCCTGATCCAAATTACGAATTCCAAAAAAGCTTTTAACCGCAAAGGACGCAAAGAAAAGCCGCAAAGGTCGCGAAGGAAACCAAGATAACCACAGAGGACACGGAGTGCACGGAGGAGCGTGACGCGCGCAGGAGTGTGCGCACCAGACCGGGCAAAGTTACGAGTACCGAGTACTGAGAAAAGCCAGACAACACCCCCCGCCCAAGCGAAGCTTGGGACGGGGCACCCCGATGACACGAGGAACCCCTCCGAACGGAGCATCCCCTCGGGCCACGCTACGTTGCGGCCGTGGGACGGCGCAGGCGTGTCCAGAATTCGGCGCCGCGATTCTTGAATTGGGTTCGGACCCACGAGAGAGCGAGCATCATCAGAAAAATCGTCATGAGGCCAATCGTCGCGCCGAGGATCGTTTGCGACTGTTTCCGCAATATGGCAAAGCGTCCGTAGACCAGTTCGATGTGAACCCAGTAGACGAGCAACGAGGTTTGTCCTAACTGGATGAACGGACTGAACCCCCACGCACCCGCTCCCCACCGGCACCAGGCGTAGCTGGCGCAGAGGATGATCCACAGACATCCGACGCGAATAAGGAAGAAGCTAGGACTGGTATGCCAGAAGTCGTCGATCGAATAAAGATGGACCGGGAGGGCGTCGAGCCAGCGAGCGCCTTCGATCAAGGCGATGCCGGCCAGTCCCGCGGCGACAAACAACGACGCGTCATGCTTTCGCGCCCAGTCGCTTTGCAGGAGAAAACCGATTGCGAGTCCGGTGAAGGCAAATGCGGCCCAGGGGAAGATGGGGAAGAGCCAGGCCTGCGGAGCGCCGAGATTATGGACGCCGTTAACATAGGACTCGAGGGGCCAGGGGAGCCAGTCCGGGCGAAAGGTGGTCCAGAGCGGCGGCGTGAGGAGTGAAATGGCGAGCGCAGTTCCGCTACCGGCGACTCCTAATCGCAGGCGATACGTGGTGGTGCCGGAGATCGTGAGCACGATCCAGCAGAGCATGCCCATGAGCATCATCGACATCCCGATAGTGTTGAGGATGTCGACGCGGAACAGGTCGCTCCAGGGCGCCCAACCCCAGGCGACGAGGTACTCCTGTAGGCGGAACAGCAGGCCAAAGGCGAAGATCTCGGCGCCGCGGCGAATGGTGGTGCGCGCGATTTGCCCGGTCGGCATGCCTTTCCGAATGAGCTTGTCCGTAACGAGTGCGAAGGAGATGCCGGCAAGAAAAAGGAACAGCGGCGCGGGAAAGGTTCCACCTAGCTGCGAAAACATGAAGAACGTGGATTTGCGCGCGCCGGGGGAGAGCCAGGCGTCGTAGCAATGGGTCTGGAACATGAGGATGCAGGCGAGACCGCGCATCCAGTCGATGTAGGCGAGGCGAGATGTTGGGATGGGAGCCAGGGAGAGCAGCCTTTGTTCAGGAACGTTGCGTCTCGTTCAAGAGGCGGCGCAGGCTGCGGATCAGCTCGGGAGCTTCTTCGCGCAACTGGGCGAAACTGAAGCGCACGATTTTGTTGAGCGTCGCCTGACCGTCGCGGGTCAAGTGGAGGTGGACGACACGGCGGTCCTGGCCGGAACTCTGCCGTTTGAGGAGACCGCGCTTTTCAAGGCGATCCGCGAGTTCGACGACAGTGTGATGCTCGAGGCAAAGTTGGCGGGCAATTTCCTTGATGGTGGGATGCGCGTCGGGAGGAAGCCCGGCCACTGACAGGAGCAACTCGTAGTGCTGGGCCTGCAGGCCTTCGGCGCGCGCGGCGTCCTTACGGCTACGCAGGAAGCGCGCGAGGTAATAACGGAACTCCGCGAGCTTTTTGTACTCCGCCCGAGAAAACGCTCCGGTGGCGGAGGGTTTGGGGCGCGACATTGGCATCGAGACCTCCTTTGATTCGGAAATGTGAAGGGCGCGGAACCGAAAACCAAGCCGGAAGTCAGTGCGAAGCATATTTCGCTCGACACGGCATTTGGTGCAAAAATTTCACGGAGGCCGGAGAAATCATCGGCCTCCGCAAGTCTAAAAAGCGAACAAGCCAGCCTGTCGTATTGGTTGCGAGGATCCGGTTACTTGGTAACGGCCTCTTTCGTTTTGTCGGCGCCTTCCTCGGTTTTGTCGACGGCTTTCTTCGTGCCGTGCTTCACCGCGGTGCCGGTCTTTTTCGCTGCGTGCTCGGTGGCGTCTTCGGTCTTGACGGCGGCGCGCTTGGTGGCGTTCGCCGCGTTCTTCGTGGCGTCGCCGGTCTTTTGGGCCGCGTCGGCGGTAGCTTCTTTGGTTTTGTGGGCTGCTTTCTTGGTTGCGTCGGCAGTTTTGTGCGCAGCTTTCTTCGTGGCGTCGGCGGTATCTTTTGCGGTCTTGTCGACGTCTTCTTTCACGCTCTGCGCAGCGGCCGTTACGCCCACAAGCATCGACACGCCGATCATCAGGAAAGCGATGGATTTCAGTTTCATAGAGTGCATCCTCAAAATGGCAAAACGTGCGGGAGGATTATCTATCAGCGTTGCACGGAAGGCAACGGATGATGCGCAGCAGGGGCATCGTGACGACGATGTTTCCGGGCCCGTGCCGGGAGAGTTTGGTCAGAGCGCAGAGCCGGAGTGCGAAGCCCGTGACGGTGGGAAGGGAACGCCCGTGACGGGGCGCAGGGATGGTTCGCGGAAGGATGCTCATTGTAAACTGAAGCAGCCCTCCGAAAATACGGGCGCGTAGCTCAAACGGATAGAGCATCGGATTTCTAATCCGAGGGTTGCAGGTTCGATTCCTGCCGCGCCTACCACGCTTTCAAGATCGCGATGTTGTGGTCCCGAGTCGCCTCCGCTTACTTCGAAGTGGCTGAATGCCGCGTGACGATCACGAGAGCGTTTTCTTTCCCCCGGGACGTCCTTCAGATAGATGCGGTGTTTGTGCCTACCAACCCTGCCGTCGACCGATTGGCCGACGACCCAGTTGCTGGGGAGATACTCACTGGCATGCTGAATATCGGCCGACGTACACCATGTCACCAATCTGGACGGTCAAATCGTAGGTGGACTGCATGGGGAGGCGGGGGGCATCGGTGGCTTTGTGGACCGCGCTGGACGCCGGCTTTGGGCTGATCTCCAGGATGGACGCCTTTTCGTAAGTTACGGCCTGGGCCGCGGCAAAACTCCCGGCGAGAACGAGGAGAGCGAAAGTCGAGAGTTTTACAAAGCGCATGGGACGCTCCGGCGATAGGGCATGCTTCCATCATGCTGCGCAAGCGCGGCGCTTGCCATGCGCGGGCAGTGTAGAATTCCCGTACCGTCCGTTCACGGAGACTGTATGAAGAAGGCCGCCACTTTCGTGTTGTCGGTTTTTTTGGCTTTAGCCTGTTGCTCGCGCGTTCAGGCACAAAATAATCCCATCTATAAGCAACAAGCGAAGGCGGCACGGAAAGCTGCCAGGCATCAACGAAGAGCGAACAACAAATACTCAAAGCAACAGCAAAAGGCGATAAAGAAATCCGTGAAGGCGCAAAAGAAGTCGCTGAAGAAAGCCAGACGCAGGAGCCTGCGCTAGCATCGGGGTGGCAGGTTGGGGGGACGGTTCGCTTCGAAGATGGACTGCTTGTCCCGCGATGCGACGGTGAAGAGTCCCGTGGATGGGCCGGCTGGAACGAATTAGTTGTCTCCCCCGTGGCCCGGACCGAAGGCGTTGTTCACTTTGTTGATGACCTGCTGTGCTTCGGTGCCCATCATGTGCACCGTCGTGATCACGATCAGGACAAGCAGTACGAGAAGCACGGCGTACTCGCTGACACCTTGACCATCATCCCCAGCCAGAATCTCCCACCACCCAGACACACCTGTAACCATCGGGTCCTTTACGAAAGCGACGAATGAACGCCGGTGAATGAGTGTCCGGCGGCGGGTCGCCGCAAAGGGGGATTTCTGCTGCTCATCCTGGCCGATGAGAGCGGCAACCTAGGAGAGATTTTCGACGAATCATGCGCGCGGGTCCATGGCACGAAGGTGGGAAGGTATTTACCATAGCATCGAAAAAAAGAGTCTTCGTTTCGCCAAGTCCCTCGAACTCCCCGCCCGCACCGCCGCGCAGCTCCGCGCGCACCTCGAGCTCTCCTCGATCCCGCCCGGATCGCGACGCATATGCGCCGCCTGCTCCAAGTGTGGCTTTCACTACCGAGTCAGCAGATTGTCTGGATAATTGCGGGCCGACTCGTCAGGAAGGGTCAATGAGCGTCTGTGGCTGTTGAAAAATTCATTCTCAGAAAAGTGCTCAAAAAAATTTTGCGTTAGGAAGGTCTACGGAACTCGGGTACACATTTTCTACGAGCATATACGTGGTGACCAGTACTCCAAACGAGTAGACCTTCCAGCAATGCGATTGAAGGCTGAGAACTGGCGGTAAGGCTACGCCGGTATGTAAGCTATTAAGCAATGAAAGCGATGGCAAACGGTTCGTTAGCGGGACTCTTGCTCTGTGGCGTTGCCTTGGCTCAAGGAACGCCTGCGTCCGTGCCTCCATCGCGCATGGCTCTCCGTATGGATATGGTTCACCGCGCGGCAGAGCAAACAGATCCCACGCCTGAACTCCAAAAGCTCTGTGATGAAATCGGTCCCCGTCTTACCGGCAGTGTGGCTCAACAAGCCGCGGCACGGGAGGCGGTCGAATACATGCGCAAGATTGGTCTGCAGCAGGTGCACACCGAGGGCTGGACATTGCCACGAGGCTGGCAACGTGGACCCGCGGCGGCTTGGTTGGTCACGCCTTTCGAGATTCCCATCCCGATCGCGTCCTACGGTTGGACCGGATCGACACCCCCGCACGGTGGACCTGTACAAGTCGTTCTTTTGCGCGGGAACGATCTTGCGGAGCACCTTGACTCGCTAATCCCGTCGCAGGCCTCAAGCTGGAGTGGCAAAGCACTACTCATCGCTTCCGATTCCGACAAGCCGATGCTCGCCTACTCGAAGCTCTTGCCGCTGTTAAGAGCCGCCACTGCAGCACACGCCGTCGTGGTGCTTCGACACGATACACGGCCCGGCGACGGTATCGTTCACACGGAACCGGTAGCGGTAGCGTTGCCGGAGACCATCGATACCAGCCTGATACCTTCGGTAGATCTGCCGGCTGAACATCAGAAACTGATGGAGCGGCTATTGCTGCAGAACCGTGTGGTGAGGATCGACATCAACGTGGAAAATAGTTTTTCCGCCGGACCTGTTCCGTCCGAGAACATCGTTGGAGAAATTCAAGGAGCGGTCCATCCGGAAAAAGTAGTGCTAGTCGGCGCACACCTGGATTCATGGGATCTGGGAACGGGTGCAACCGATGACGGTTTCGGAGTGGCTGCAGTTCTAGGGGCTGCACAAGCGCTGGTGCGGTCTGGTCTGCACCCTGCGAGGACCCTCCGCTTCGTGCTATTTACGGGCGAAGAAGAAGGACTACTCGGGTCGCGTGCTTATGTCCGTCAACATGCTGCAGAACTAGGAAACATTGTTGCGGTTTTTGCGCTGGATTGGGGCGCCGGGCCTGTTGTGAAGCTGCCAACTGCGGGACACCCCGAGCTGATACCACTGCTCAGGGACTTCAATGAATTGACTCCGGATTTGCACCTTGAGCCTCCAAACGACGGGTGGCTTTTTATGACAGATGCGTACGCCTTTACGCTGGCCGGATTGCCGGGTATCGCGCCGCTAGTACGGGCGCCTGGCTATTCCGAGCAGGCGCATTCGGCCGAAGATACCCTCGACAAGGTCTCGCCTGTCGACCTACGCCAGGCTATGACGGTGGTTGCAATGGCCAGTTTTTTCCTAGCGGATGCACAGGATATTCCGGAGGGACACTTCACTCCAGCCCAAACAGCTGCCACGCTCATGGAAGGAAAACAGAAGCCAATGCTCGAAATCTTTGGGTTATGGCCCTTTTGAGGATTCCATTCCGGATGATTGTCGGCAACTCTGAAGTTAGAGCCGCCAAAGACAAGTGATCGTCCTCAACTGTTGAAATATCGCGTAGCACAAGTTTGCGGTTTCCTTTCGCCTTTCCTGGCGAACAAAAGGCGCAAGCTTCCGCAAACGCTGATTTCAACAATTAAGATCCGCGTAGCCGGTGACTCGGGCGCGATCTCGCGACCACTGAATGAGCGATTCCTAAAGCTGAACGGGAACTATCTTGTATTGGCATGCAGCGCTTGGCGTGTAGCTTCCAGAGTATTGATGAGCGACTCCTTAGGGAGCTTCTGGATGATCGGTTCAATGGCCCATCCCAATCCAAGTGGCACGTCACGGGTCAGGGATATGGCACGGCACTCGACGATCACCCCGGCACCACGCTCCTCGAATCGCCAATAGGAATACAAGCGCCATAGAAATCCGTAACCGGTGTCAGGCTGCAAGACTCGCTCGTCATGGCTTCCCGCGTTCTCCACTTCTGCAATTCGCGTTGTATGGGAGCGGCACACCCAGCGTATTCGGTCCACCGGACGATAATGAACTTCATGATCGGTGTCGAGGACTACGGTGATGATTTTCTTTTTCAGTAGCCGCAGATAGATCCGGAAATCGTGATCTTCCTGCCTGACCAGCTTTGAGTCAACTACTTCGGGTTTGTAGATGTTCTTGTGGTTATCGTAGTCCTGGATCACGCCAAAGATTTCTTGAATGGTCGAATCAGAAATGAATGCGGCAGCAATCCAGTCGTGAATCAAACCCCTCGGCACTTTGATGGGGCCTCGGCCGGACCAGAACTGTGCCACCACTTTCCCGCGACGGACCTCCTTCGCTCGCTCCGGTGTCTGCTGAGACCAGAGAAACGGCCCGTTTCCGTGCAGGGTCTGCTCCATCTCCATTTCCGCGCCATCAATGTAGACATCAAAGGTTTCCAGGGTTCGCGGGTTCAGTTGTACAGCCTTTGCAGATTGCGCCGTCATCGTTCTGGGCCTAGTGTCAATCGTGATCCGAGCGCAATTGCTTGTCAATGTTCGGATCCGTTTTTGCGGAGATGAGCCCGAGCAAAGGCTTCTGTGGAACTTCAGGGTCTCACCATCCCGCGGACAACCATCTGGGGCTGAGGCATTTACATTAGGTCAAATCTCCTTGCGCAGCCGCACAAATTGCACACTCGTCTCCGCTTTTTCGCGCGTAATCAAGGACTACCTCGTATTTTCGTTTGGCCCGGGATTTGCTCTGTCTCCCATCTGGGAGCGGTGAATGAGGGCAGCGACGCACTGGCTGTTGATGGGAGCATCGATCACTCTACTGTGTTGCGGCGCAGTTGCTCAGGGAAATGCTTATGCGGCAGCAATGCCGCTCAGCCGGATTGTCGATGCCCTAGAAAAGGCGCAGGCTGGAGTTCGCCCGACAGTTTCCTATCAAGTCGTGAGGGAGTACAGGCTTTCCGGCTCGACGGATTCGCGCTCTGATTCGGAAGTTGTTGCGGAAGTGGATGTTCGGCCGCCCGCCGAAAAGAATTACAGGATTCAGAAATCGTCAGGCAGCGACCGGGGTCTGCAGGTGGTGCGGCGCGTTCTTGATCACGAGGTCGCAGCGGCTGGCAATCAAGGGCGAACCGCTTTAACGAGAGAGAACTACGATTTCAGCTACATTGGCGACACAATGCTGGATGGCCAACACTGTTACATCCTGGGATTGAAGCCCAAGAGAAAAGAGACGGACTTGATTACAGGGGAGGTATGGGTGGACGAGCACTCATTCGTCGTGCGCCACCTTGAGGGAGAGCTTGCTAAAAGTCCGTCGTGGTGGGTCAGGAGAGTCAGCGTGAAGCTCGCCTTCTCTGAAGTGGGCGGAGCGTGGCTGCAGACCAGCATGGAAGCGACAGCGGATGTGCGCATCGCTGGAACACATATCTTAAGATCGCGCACTCTCGACTACCGATCTGCGGATGATTTTGCGTGGGTTGGACCGAGCATTCAGTCTGCGTCTCGCAAGCCGTAGCGCCGTCCCCCAAGAAGATCCTGCGTCACAGCATCGCTTCGATCGAAGTCCTTGCCTCGTTGGTCATCACTCTAAGCAGATGTGGCGAGCTGTTATGTCTCATTCAGTTGAGTGGTGTGATTTGCTCCACCGCTGACGGCCGGAACGATTGAGATCACGGATTCCGCGGTTAGCGGTGTAGTGAGTCCGCCGCTGTACCGAATATTTTCGTCGCCAACATAGATGTTGATGTGCGGGCGAACTTCGCCTTGTTCTGTGACGACGCGATCGCGCATCCCAGGGCACAAAGTCCAAAGGGCTAACAATGCCTGATCGACAGTGGCAGGTTTGACTGCGATCTCAACCTGGCTTCGGCCTCCCGAGAATTCACGCAGAGCACCTGGAATCTGAAATCTCATGTTCAACTCACCGCTTTTTCTTGCCGCGAGACTTGCCGCTCGTGTGAGAAGTTGGCGCTGACAAGCGCGGCCGCGAATGCGTCACCGGCGGCTTTGATGGGCCGGCAGCATCCTCGAACTCCGCAACGCGCACACAAACAATCGACGGCAAGCCGTCGGCAATCTTGTCCCAGGATTTCCCTTCATCGCGCGATCCAAAAAGTTGTCCGCTGCGGGTTCCAAAGTATATTCCGACAGGATCGAGCGCATCGTGGGTCAAAGCATCTCGCAGCACAGTTTCATAGGCTCCCTTTTGCGGAAGCCCACGGGTCAGCGGTTCCCACGAGGCTCCGGCATTGCGGGTTCGATAGACTCGCAAGCGACCTTCGCACGCGCAGCGGAATTCGTCGGATTCGACCGGAATAATGTAAGCCCAGTCAGGTTCTCCCGGATGCAAGAGAAGAGCGAAGCCGAAATCCGAGGGCAGACCGTTCGCGATATCGGTCCAAGTCGCGGCATAGTCGTCGGAGCGGTAGACCCCCCAATGGTTTTGCAGAAACAGTCGTTCGGGGCGGGACGGGTGCAGAACGATCTTGTGCACGCACTGTCCAAACTCGGGATATTTATTGGGCATGAACGTCGCGCGTACGCCTTGATTTTGCGGCGCCCAGGTCTGCCCACCGTCAGTGGTGCGGTAGACTCCGCCCGAAGAAATCGCGACGTACATGCGCTGCGGGTCGGTGGGGTCCACGACAACAGAATGCAAAGCCAAGCCGCCATTGCCTGGCATCCAGCGAGGACGGTGCGGATGATCGAAGAGTCCACGATTCAGCGACCAGGTTTCGCCAGCGTCGTGACTCTCAAACAATGCCGCGGGTTCCACTCCGCAATAAAGGACATCGGGTTCTTCCCGGCGACCAAGTGCGATTTGCCAGACGTTTTTTAGCGACGTGCCCGTGTCGGATGGAAAGCGGACCGGCGCTTGTTGCGGATTGGTCCAACTCTTTCCAAAGTCGTCGCTCGATCGAAGAAACGTTCCCCAATAATTTTGCGTCGAAGCCCATATGCGATGCCGGCCTTCGCGGCCGTCGTAGGCCAGTGCGTAGACATTATGTCCGTGGAAATACGGTCCGCCCATTTCCCAACGTCGGCGCTGGCCGTTGGAGCGAAGAATGAAAGCTCCTTTCGTTGTTCCGACGAGTAAAGCTACATCTCCTCGCTTAACGGGAATGTGACGGACGCTGTGTAAGACAGTTGTCGGTGGCCCTCCGCGATCCGCGCTGGGAGCCGCAGCCACGATCGCGGCAGATTGAACCGCCTCCAAGGCTGCCTGAATTTCGCTGGCACGCTGATAGCGTTGCGCCGGTTCCTTCGCCAGGCAGCGTTGAATGATCGCCCATAGACCTGGTGGGATGGGTGGTCCGAGCGCGGTTGGCATTTCGCGAATGATCGCTGAGCTGATCTCAAATCCGGTGCGCCCCTCGAACGGCAGCCGTCCGGAAGCGGCCTCGTATAGAACCACCCCGAACGCCCAAAGATCACTCCGATGATCAGCGGGTTCTCCGCGCAACAGTTCTGGCGCCATGTACGGCAGCGTGCCGCTGACGCTGGAAACGTCCTCCATGCTGGCAAACGACCGGGTCTTCCCTTCAAAAAGGGATCCTCCGGATTGTTTGGCTAAACCGAAATCAAGGACCTTCGCCAGACCATCGGATGTGATGACAATGTTCGTCGTCTTCAAGTCCCGATGAATAATTCCGCGGTCGTGCGCACGCGTCAAAGCGCCAGCGATTTGAGCGCCATAGCGGAGGATTGATTCCGGGGGCAGGCCCATCTCACGGCACATTTCGTGCAGGGTTTTGCCCTCGAGCAGCTCCATCACGATGTAGAGTTCGCCTTCGGTCTCGCCGACTTCGTAGATCGTGCAAATGTTAGGATGAGCCAGCGAGGAAGAGGCTCGTGCCTCCTGAAGCAGGGTCTTGCTGCTGGACGACTTCTGATCCGGATCTTTCCGGACAACCTTCACCGCAACGTCTCGATGAAGGACCTCGTCGTAGGCGTGGTAAACGATGCCCATGCCTCCTTCACCGAGCTTGGCGATCACGCGGCAATGACCGAGCATTTGGCCGATCACACCCTTCCTCCTCAAGGGCCCATGCTAGGCTGTGCCTTGTTCCGCCGTCAATGAATGCGAGTTCTTCGCCGAAGCACTTCTTGAGATGCCCTTCAACAAGAATTAGCGCGCATGTTTGGCGAAAAATCTTAGTACCCTATCGACAAGTGCGCCGGCGCCGAGTTGTTCGGTGGGCCCGAGTGTGTTCCGCCAGGGCACTTGCGATAGGGGGATTTGGAGGAAGCCGCTGGCGTTTGCGGCGGACGCGGAGGGCTATATAAATATTAAGGTATGGGGATT
>Ga0210401_10001180_pt1 | contig 30642 bp, 28 predicted proteins | sample IncBWH32MmetaG_FD_150866 | JGI IMG/M metagenome (GOLD analysis project Ga0210401, IMG submission 150866) | Forest soil microbial communities from Barre Woods Harvard Forest LTER site, Petersham, Massachusetts, United States - Inc-BW-H-32-M | ecosystem: Environmental > Terrestrial > Soil >...
CTTTGATGAAGGGGTCCGCAAACATGTGCTTGCAGCGATTGAACGAATTGTGAATGCCGAAGCAGCAGCTTCAGGTGCGCAGAGGGTACCGGAGATCACTCCACTGGACCGCTATTCATTGGTAACAAACGATGTCGATGCGACAGAGAAGGTCGTTGACGCGTTTCGCCAAAACTTCCCTGACGGCTCCGTAGAGCAAACTAAACCTACGATGGCGAGCGAGGATTTCGGATGCTTTGGGGCGGAGTGGCACGCTCCGGCGGTGTTCTGGTTCTTTGGCGGTGACGATCCTGAGGTATATGACAAGGCGAAGAAGGATGGCACGCTCAATTCGCTGCCGACCAACCACAATCCGCGCTTTGCACCGGTGATCCACCCAACTCTGGAGACAGGTGTGAAGGCCCTAGTTGTTGCGGCGCATGCATGGCTGGCCTCGTGAACAACATCCTGATGCACGGGCATCAACTAGCGGGTCCTTTTCTGGATGCGGTGGATCTGCTTGGCACATTCGTTTTCGCACTCAGCGGTGCGGCAGCGGGTGTCAAAAGCCGGTTCGATCTGTTCGGTCTAATGGCACTCTCGTTCGCGGCCGGTAATGCCGGCGGGATCACACGAGATGTGCTGATTGGCGCGGTGCCACCAGCGGCCATCAGCGACTGGCGCTATCTCGGGGTCTCTCTTCTGGCAGGATTGGTGACGTTCTTCTGGTATCCCAACATCGATAAACGTCGCAGGCTGGTGTTGTTATTCGACGCCGCGGGACTCGGCCTGTTTGCCGTCGCCGGCACACAAAAGGCGCTCATCGCGGGACTCAATCCGGTGATGGCAATTTTTATGGGAGTGCTAACCGGGATTGGTGGTGGCATATTGCGCGATGTGCTTGTCAACCAAACGCCGACGGTGCTCGAGGCGGATATTTATGCTGTTGCTGCGCTAGTCGCTGGCGTCGTAGTGGTGATCGGATATGAATTGCATTACCCGGCTTTTGTGGTGTTGACCGTGGGCGCACTACTTTGCTTCTGGCTGCGAGTTATGGCGATATACCGAGGATGGCATTTGCCCGTCGCCCAGTCGCAGAATCGGCGGGATTGAATCATCGTTTGCTACGTCGCCTAAGAGTTCGAGCCATGGAAGCTAGCTTTCCGACCTAGGAGCTTGTCGGCCAAGCGCTTTACCCTAGCAGATCAGAACGTATGATTGTCAGCGAACTCGCCGGTCAATATTTCGGAACGAAGTTCCACGGCTTACGTTCCCGATATTGATCCCCGGAAGTCTTATGAAATTCGGCTTCGGGAAAGTGTGGAGCATACTCGCCTCTCTATGGGAAGGCGCGGCGAAAAGAATGATAATCCCGTTTATGGACCCCGAAGACGAAGCGCCGAAGGATTCCTAACTTCCGCACGCACTGCGGCCGTATCGCGGAAAGAACGGCGAGTGACTTGCCGGCCACATTGCATACAATGGATGGATGGAAATTCCGTTCGACGAATATTCCGCGTGGGTTCAGAAGCATCTGCAGAGCTTTTACGAAATCCGCACCATAACCCGAGATATTCCTGATCCGTTGACCGGTGACTTGGACGGATCGGAAATTGATATCGACTACACGGTAACTCCGGAACAGCGTTTGTTTCTGCTGGGACACCTCTTCGGGCACACGGTACAGTGGAATGTCGATCCCGCCTTGTTTGAGCTTGGCCGTAAATATCAGCCTCCCGTGAGTGAAGACTTATTTCCCGCAATCATCGCTTACGAACGGGAAGCGGCCTGTTACGGACTTGCCATGTTTCATCAGATCGGGATCACGGGGATTGATCAGTGGTTCTGTGACTACACCGCGTGTGACCAGGCCTACTTGCTGTACTTCTATCGCACCGGAGAGAAGCGAGACTTCCAGACCTTTTGGCGCAAAAATGCCCCGCGTATCGAGCCCAGGCCGGTGCCCTTGTTCACTCCTAAGAAGAGAACCATGCGCATGGATGGAATTGTGATTTAACCGTATTCATGCATGGAGCGACGGGCGGCTAGTCCGACCTCGTTCGTGACAACGCCATCAGTTCGTTGCTCTGACGGATCAAATCACCGCGGTCCATATCCCGATATTTCTTTGGTAGCAGGCTCTTGCTCGTACACTCCAACACTGCTACCAAATTCTGCAGATCGATTTCGGTCGGGTAGTAGGGTGGGATGAAATCTTCGAGGGCTGCCTTCAAGTCTTCCGTATCAACGGCGGACTTGTTCTGGAGGCTGCTCCTCATGTGGCTGCGCACCAGGATTGCCTCGATATCAGCTCCCGACAGGCTGTCCGCCCGCGCCAGGAAGAACGTCTCCACATCCTCCGGGAAAGGCTTCATGCCGACCTTCCGCTGCATGGCGCGCAAAAGCGCGAGGCGCTCTTCTTGCGTGTCGGGATAGAATAGAGCAATGTGCTCCTCGGCGCGACCCTGGCGCTTCAGGTCCACCGGCAACAGATCGGGGCGGCAAGTCAGGAGAAACCAGATCACCTTGCCTCGCAGTTCTGTATTCCCCATAAACTGCGCGATCTGGGCGAACACCCGATTTCCCACACCGCTATCGCCAGAACTGGCTCGGTCCCCGAGTTGAGCATCAGCTTCGTCCACGATGACCGCGATCGGGCTCATCGCTTTCAGTAGAGTCAAAACTCTTTCCAAATTGCCTTCCGTGACGCCCTGCCACATGCTGCGAAAGTTCTTCAGGGTCACCGCCGGAATTCCAACTTCGCCGGCAAAGCAGGTGGTAATGAAAGTCTTGCCCGTCCCCACGGGCCCGCAGATTATGTAGCCCATAGGCAGGACATCGGTGTTACCGGCGTGGATGGCTTTGGCGGCATCCTGCAGCTTACGCTTAGCCTGGTCATTGCCTGCGACAAAAGATAGATCAAACCGACTTTGCACAAACTCCAGCAGACCGCCGGATTCGGCTTCGATCAAGTCCTTCTTACGGTCGGAGAGAAACTTGAGTGTGAGCGGTTGCCGATTCTGAACCGTATGGGATATCAGACTCTGCAACTGCACTCGTTTCAAACCCGCGCCCAGCTTGGCTAGGGACTCATCGTTCACTTCGGAGCCGGTGGGTAACTCCTGTTTTTTCAATTGCGAGCGAATAAACTCCAGGCGATCGCCATAGTCCGGCAACGGAATCCCAATCGATGAAACGCCCGGGTGCTGAACGATGCTCGGGTTCAGCTCGATCTGATTCTCCGAGATGAGACAAATGGTGACATCCGCGTTCAGAAAAACCGAATTGCGCGCCCAGCGCTTGAGAATGACCAAAGCATTGCGATCATCGGCAGGCATGCTGGAAACATCGCCCGCGGGGGCGATAGTCTCTGCGAAATCAATCACCAGTCCGATCTTCTTCCCGTCGGCAATGCGCAGCCTGAGATAGTTGTCGAGCAGGTTCAATACCGCATCTGGATTGCGCGGCAGCCCACCTTGCGAATAGGTGGTGCCGTGAAAGCTGTCGTATCCTTCAAGGGCGCGGCGGAAGTCGGCTTGGCTGTCGACCGAGCCGAAGTTCAGCCCGCCGCGGTCGTAATTCAGAACTATGTCGCGCTGGCCAAAGAGCGCACTGGAGAGAAACTCATCCAGCGGAACGAAGTTGGCGGTTTCCTGACTACGAAGCGGTACAAGGTCGCGCACATTTCCGTACAACACAAAAAGAGCGAACGAACGCGAGTAGTACTTTTCGGAAAGTTCGCGCGCCCACGGGGGAAGTGCATCGAAATATTTCCCTATCGTTGTTGTTGTGGTCGTCGCTATATTTGAGGGCATCTTAGTTCGACATCAGTTCGACATCCGTACACGGTTGGGACCTGAGGACGTGGACGAATCGTCCATCGCCATCAATCCGTCAAGGTCCGGCGACATGCCGCTGAAAATGGCTTCCACCTGCTGCACCGTCTGTTCGGTCTGTTCGACGTCTTTGACCAGACTATCCAACCTCTCGCTGACCTGTTGCGGATCGCGCATGGTCACCGATTGATCCCGCACCAACATCAGCACATCCTCGACCGCGGAGCACTGGGCGTCGACCACTTTGCGATTCTCGGAAATCTTATCGAACTTCTCTAGACGCTTGGTGAGAATCTCAATGCGTTTCTTGTTGATCTCCTGCACTTTAGGCGGGTCGCTGTTCAAACTCCTCTGCAAAGAGGCTATCTCGTGTTTGATTCCATCTTGCTCAGCGGTTCTCAAATATTGCTGTTGCTGCGCCGCACTCGACAACAATCGCGCGTAGCCATTCAGCAAGCCCTGCAGGCGCGTGTCGATTTGCTGCAAAAAGATCTGCGAGGTCGAGGAGAACTGCGCAAAGTTAGTTCGGATTGAGCCACACACTTGTGCCGCATGGATATACCGGCTTTGCAGATCGGCAGGCAGCATTCGGAGCAGGTCACCAAGTTGCTGTTGCTGCTTTTGCTGCTGTTCGGAGAATTTCCAAGAACGCACCAGCCGCTGAAAGCGCCAGTTTTGTGGAACGATGGCGAGATACATCAGTTCGAGGCCGCCGGCAAGGATAATCGGCAGAAAGCTGCCACTCACCAGTGCAAACGCGCCTGCACTTATCATGACGATCCAGTTGTACTGGAGATGGAACGCCTCTTTTACAAAGTCGATTTTGTCTTGTGGCGCGGCGCCACTGAGTTGGTCGTCTTCTGGCACGCCCTGGAGATCAGTGGGAGCCATTTAGACACTCACCCGCACCTGTCCGCTGCCGGGAGCTTTGCGAAGACGACCGAGAACGTAGTTCGCCAACTCGTGAAACTCATTTCGCTCTTTCAGGCCCAGGTCGCGAGGGCGGTCGAAGGGTACTTGAACGTCCTCGATGATCGTCCCCGGATGCGCACTCATAACAAAAATCCTGTCTGCCAGGTAAACCGCCTCGTCAACGTCGTGCGTGACAAACAGGATCGTACTGGCGGTTTCGTCCCAAACTTTCAACAGCAGTTGCTGCATTTCGCTCCGGGTTTGCGCGTCGAGCGCCCCAAACGGCTCGTCCATCAGGATAACCGAGGGGCGAAGCGCCAAGGTGCGTGCAATGGCAACGCGCTGCTGCATGCCTCCGGAGAGCGTCTCCGGATAGGAGTTTTCAAAGCCGCTGAGTCCAATATCTTGCACCAATTGCGCCACCGTCTCTTTGCGCTGCTTTTCCGGAATGCCATTGATCTTCAAACCGTATGCTATGTTACCAGCGACCGTTAGCCAGGGAAACGAAGTGTACTTCTGAAATACCATCCCCCGGTCCCTTCCGGGACCGTGTACCGGCTTTTCATTCAACAGGATCTCACCAGTATCGGCCTGATCCAATCCAGCGATCAAACGCAGCAGAGTCGACTTGCCACATCCGGAAGGACCTAGCAGAACGCGGAATTCACCGATATCGCGTCCTTCGCGGGAATACGCATCTTCAATCTCGAAATTGATGTTCTCGAGGGCGTCAGTTCTCGAACCGTCGGCCGCGACAAACGACCGGCTGACTTTGCTAACCGTGATCTTAGATTTCTTCGGCTCCATATTCTCAGGCTCGGTGCTTGGCCGCCTTCAGGTGTGCCGTGGCACTTGGAACACCCGCCCCGCCTCCGGCCAGCGCGGAACTCGCTTTGCGCCAGGGAAAGAGACGGCCTTCCAGAAACGTCAGCAGAAAACGAAACAGAAACGCGGCGATTCCGATCGCGATGATTCCCGCATAAACGCGATCGAAGTCCAGCACTTTGCGCGCAGCCTCCACCATGTAGCCCACGCCCTTACGAGCATTCAACATCTCTGCCAGGATCACGTAAGTCCAGCCGATGTCATACAGGATTCGGAACGACGAAAAAATTGCCGGCAATGACGCGCGAAACACGAGCCACAAAGCTTGCCGCTGATTGGCTCCGAGCGTGTACGCCGTCTCCAACAGAGCGTTGTCTACGCGGTTGACCTCTTCGACGACAACCGCCAATAAATAGAAAAACATTCCGAACCACAGGAACGCAATTTTCTCGGTTTCGTCGATCCCAAACAGAGCGATGAACGCGGGAAGAAACGCGGTGAGCGGCATGGCGCGCATGGGCGCAGCTACAGGGTTGATGAGCTCGAACAGCCAACGGTAGCTGGACATCAGAATGCCAAGCGGGATGGCGACAACCGCGCACCAGAAGAATGCCTGGGCGATGCGCCACCAGCTCATGAATACGTTGCCGAGCAGATCGTATTCCGTCCAAAGCAATCTAAAGGATCGGATTACTCCGAGGGGCGTGGGCAGCAAAGAAAAATGCGGACCTTCCCAGTAAGGCAATAAGATCCAGAATAATATGATGGCGCCCCAGGTGATAAACGGGGCTGCCCATCGGACCCACGGCGGTACATCCCTCCGCATGGTGAACCAATCGCTCATCGTGTCCTATCGTTGCTCGAAAACCTAGCTCGAGGGGTTGGCGTAGACCTTAATATCGGTGCGCCGATTTTTCTCGCGTCCTTCGGGCGTCGTATTAGTGTCAATCGGTTTGTCCGGACCATTGCCCGCCGTCCGAAGTCGCTGCGTAGGAAAGCCATACTTTTGGATCAGGTAGTTCTTGACCTCGTCCGCTCGTGCGTGGGAGAGCTGAATGTTGTAAGCACGAGCACCGGTAGAATCGGTGTTGCCATCGATATCGACAATCGTGTTCTCATAAGCACGCATCGTGCCGGCTAATTCGTCGACGATAGCGCGCGAATCGAGGCTCATGGCGGAAGAATTGGGATCGAAGTAAATGGACCGATGCTGCGTCGCGATGGGTGTTGCTCCCTTCGCAGGCTCCTTATATTCGATGGGCGCTTCGCTGGACGCCAGGGAGAAACTTTCGGCCAATTTTTCGACGTAGCGGCGATCTAGGCTCTCTTCCGGATTGAAAGTGTGTTTAATGACCATCAACTCACGGTACATCTCCTGGGCCATGCCGAGGATGTTGGCGTAATCGGCGTTGGAGCCGGCGGTACCCATGAACGAACGATTGTCGGCGTAGTCGGCAAGTTTTACGCCACCGAGCATGGTTTTCGCGAGGTCGGATGGGATGTTGAAATCCTTGACCGTCCCGATAAGGTTGTACGCACGCTCCGGTTGTGCCTTGATGAATTCAACGCCCTCAACCCAGCCTTGGGCAAACTTCAGCAACGTCTGCGGATGCTTCGCGGAGAAGCCGTCACTCACCACTAGAATGTCGGCGATAAGACGGTTTGCGATCCTTGTATCGTAGATCTTCTTCGATCCGGGCCGCTTGGTGACCGCGTCGCTCATGTCGGGATCCCAAGCCACAGCTGCATCAACTTTTTCCTGGGCGAAAAGTGTCGCCGGCTCGATGCCATCCTTGGTATGGATCGCCTGATTGAAAATTTCATTGCGCTGCGCAGTGCTTAGCCCGGACGTCTTGAGTCCGTTCCACAGCAAGAAGTGCGACGGAGTGTAGGGGGCAAAAGCGACCTTCTTGCCAGCCAGGTCCTCGATGCTGTTAATCCCTTGCTTTCCAATGACGCCATCGGCGCCGCGTGACCAGTCGACCATCAGGAACGCATGCGACCCGAATCCCTTTTCTTTGAACTGCGCATAATCTTTGGCGTAAACGTCGGCCGTGGTTAGCATCACGTCGACATTGTCCGTAGCCAAAGCGGCAGAGCCCTCCGTCCAGTCGTCGATGATCTTGAACGAAACCTTCAGACCTTTCTTGCCATAGATTGAATCCGGCTGGGTGTCGAGCCCGCCGTTGGCCACCAGGCCCCCGACGCAGCCGACCCACACATTAACGCGCACACGAACTTCGGCGTCGCTGCTGGTTGAGGATGCCGGTATCAGGAGAGGTTTGCTCGCATCTACGGTCTCTCCGCTACCGGAACCACTTTTGCCGCCCATCATCTTGCTGAAATCTATGACTCCGTATCGATTCAGGCTGTAGCCAACCAGCGCTACACCGATTAAGAAGATAAGGACCCATCCACCTCGCTCAATTTTGACCGCCATATGATTTTCCTCCCGCTCTTTTACGACCGCCTGCGCGTATCTGCGTATTGAAGCTTCTATTGCCGTCTACGACCGCTGAGGTTCCTTCGCGGCAATGGTTTTTTCCGAGCCAGCCGATCCCGCCGCTTGGGGCGAGGCCAGACCCATCTCAATCTTGAATTGTTTTACCAGCTCACTCGCCTGAAGTTTTTCAGCATCGTCTTCAATCTTGATCTTCTGTTGGTCGACGTTGCTCATGGCCATATCCATGCGAGCCTCGTTGACTGCAGTCGTTTCCTCAATCTTGCGAACCATTTCGTCGTGCGTTTGGCTAATGCCTGCAACTTCGAACTGCTCCATCGCATCTGCAACCTTTTTCTGCCACTGGGAGCGGCGGTAATCGGCGATTGCGCCCAGCGCCTCTTGCGTCTTTCGGTCCTTTTCACGCATGAAAGCCTGCTTCACTGCCATCGCTTTATCGAAGGCGGCGCGAGCGGTCGTGAGCTGGCCCTGATTTCTAGCCAGAGCGCCTTTGGTCTGCTCCAGTTGGGTGGCATAGGCGGCGGCAATGTCGTCGCGATTGGCCTGAATTGCGGATTTCACTCTGGCCGTCAGACTGCCCACCGCTTCTTTATATTTGGCCTCCTCTTTTTCCAGCAGCGTGACGTTGGCCTTAACCATGGCGATACTCTCATTCATCCGCGGCACTTGGTCGTTCATGTCGCGGATATTCTGCTGGAGAATCAGCTCAGGGTCTTCCGACGCCGAGATGAAGAAACCGACGAAAGACCGAACCACCCTCGTCAACCGTTGCCACATAGACTCCTCCTGTTCAGGAACGCTGCGTTGTCTTCGATGGGGGCGCCGGCGTATTCACATCGCCCGTCGTAATGGGATTTTCGGTTACAAAATAGCCGACCGCCTCGGCGATCTTCTTTTCTTCCTGCTGTTTCTTCAACCGCCATCCGGTAAAGCGTTCTTTTTCCCGTGATACCTCTTCATTATTGCTCTGGATCTTCGCTCTTTGCTCGGTCACATACTTATCAATCTGTGCCTGAATCTCACTGTTCTCTTTATTCTTGCGTCCTTCCAGTTCTTCGGCAGCGCGCTGCTGCACCCGCTCGTACCCGTCCAGGGCGCGATCGCGACGTATCGCATCCTGGATGACGTCCTTAATGTCCACACCCGCGGCGTCGAGCGCCACCAAAACGGAAGACTTCTTTACGTCCGAAGGCAAATTGCGAAGGTGTTCATTCTCCAGCATGTGGGAAATCTTGAGGATCGAATAGCCTTGCGGGGCAGGCGGGATTTCCGCCGCCCGGTAGATTTCCTCAAACGAAGTCGGATCGGAGATCGGAGTGGTAAATTTCGGCTCCGTAGCTACGCTGGCCGCGATGTCAGCCACGCTCTGCGCGGCGCTTCTGGCAGTGGCCGGAGCGTTTTTGGTATTCGGCGGGACATTAGTGTCCGACTCGGTGCCCGCCGCGTCGTCGACCGAAACGATATAGTTGTACCACTTCTTGGACATGGGCCCTCCTACCTGCCTCACCAATGCAGCCTCACAAAAAAAGTGTCAATGTGGTGACCCAGAAAGCTAATTCCCACCAGGTGGTTTGTCAATTCGTTTCACAATGTTTTCATATAGTTCCAAGCGCCACATCAGTCGATGCATGCGCTTCCTTTGTGTCGCTGCTGGCCCGAAATCGCTTTGCCCCGAGCCAATCTAATCGCATCACTTGCGCCCGTTCAATTCAGATAGAATGGGCAACTTCACTGTTCAAAATGACCGATGTTTTTGAACGAAACCAGGTGTGAGGTTTAGGAACCGATTGTGCCTGCCGACGACATCTCTTCCATCCTGAATAGAGTTGTAGAGACCAAAGCCGAGTACGACATTCGCCTGCTCGCCCAGCAACTGGGAACTAACTATCGGTCTCTCATGTATTGGCTAAGAGGCGAGCGTCAAATGCCCGCGCATTTCCTGCCGCGAATGTGCGTTCTGTTGAGCAATTATGAGGCGCTGGATTTTCTCGAGAGCCAGGCCGGACGGGTCGCGTTTAAACTCCCGTCGCCAAACATTACCCTGGAGCAGGAGCTCGTTGCGGTGTCCCGCTTGATCAGGGAAGTCGGCGAAGCTCTGGAGAGCGTCGCAGAAACCCTCGCCGACGGCATTGTGGAAGAAAGCGAATTGCGCACTACAGTTCCAAAGCTTGAAGCTGTGATTCAAGAATGCGCCTCCCTTAAGTATCTGTTAGAAGACCTCAGTAAGAAGAGGAAAAAGAAACCGAAAAATCACCTCTGAGAAGACGATTGCTGGCTTCTGCTGCTCACAACAGACACAGCAATTAATGAATGACCTTCGGGTATATCAATCCCAGAAGTGTGCTTCGGATCCCTCTCTTCAGGTTGGGAATGCAAGAATCGCTAAGAGTACGGATAGCCTTGGCAACGACGGATCGGGCTTTCAGTCGAAAATTGGGAGGACGGGACGCTCAGCGGCGCTGGCCAGAAGTCTTAGTGCAAGTCGGCTTGTAGGGAGTTTCACCCGATAGGTAACGAGAAACGCACTAGGGTCTAGAAATGCCAATGGGCGCATTTCGCGGGAGCAAACCAGTGAGCGGATAGTCGCTGTCTGGGACAAGGACGCGAATGTTCGCTTGCCAACCCAGATACTGAATGATAAAGGACGTTTGCTTCAATAACCCCAGATTAGAGCGTGCAGGCCGAAAACATCATTGAGGAGAAAACTGTGGGCGCGGCCGAAAGGAGCCGCTCTCTATGGTTTCTCAAACGCCTACTGAATATGGCCTTCGCCCCAATACCCTGACCATCCCTGAGTTGGAACAATCGAAGGCGGCTGTGCTCAATACGCTCGCCTCCGTTCACTCTCGTCGCAGCTACACTTTCGCCATTGACAGGTTCATAGCCTGGTACTGCAGCGAGCCTAGGTTGACGTTCAATCGAGCTGTGGTCGTCCGGTACCGGTCGCACCTTGAAGGACTCAGTCTGTCCGCCTCTACGATCAATTCGCATCTTTCAGCGATTCGGAAATTGGCGGACGAGTCCGCGGAAAGCGGCTGGCTGACGCCAGAACTGGCGATTGGAATCCGGAGGGTTCAAGGGGTAAAGCGGCTGGGGCGGAAAATCGGCAACTGGCTCTCCCGGAGGCAGGCGCAAGAACTTGTGAGTGCCGCGTCGAAGACACACCTGCGCGGCTGGCGGGACGGAGCGATCGTTGGGTTACTTCTCGGTTGTGGGTTACGGCGTTCTGAAGTGGTCGGATTGACGCTGGAGCAATTGCAAGTGCGGGAGGGACGCTGGGTCATCGTCGATTTGATCGGTAAGGGAAGACGGCTGCGAACTGTGCCGGTGCCGGCATGGTCGAAGCAATTGCTGGATGCATGGCTCTCGCATTCGGGGTCAGCGAAGCACGAGTATTCAGGAGAGTTTCGAAAGTAGGAAAGCGACAAGAGGCTAGCGTGACTGCGAACGTTGTCTGGTATGCGGTCAAGCGATGTGCCCGGCAGGCCGGCATTCCCAACCTGGCGCCCCACGACCTTCGTCGCACCTGCGCCCGTCTCTGCCATGATTGCAGCGGCGAACTCGAACAGATTCGATTTCTACTCGGCCACGCTTCCATCCAGACAACGGAGCGATACATCGGCAGCAAACAGAAGCTGCAGGACGCCGTTAATGATCGTTTCGAAATCTCAGTCGCAAGCGACACTGCCTGAAGAACGCAGTCGCCGCCTCACTTCTTGCACGATTGGCGATAGCGTCCTTTATCATTCATGATCGACGGGTTTTGGCAGAACTGGTTCCGTTCCTGGAATCAAGCACACAATCGGCGCATGGCAATCTGACAGCGAACGGACTTGTCGCGGCACTTAGGGAATGGTCGACTGATCGGTCGCAAGTCAGACTTTGGCATTTCCGAATCTGATTATCGGCGGGAATCTGGCACACAAGCTTGATGTGGTCGTCGATGACGAACCGAGTGAAGTGAAGATTTTCCAACTTCCAGATAACCGACGATGGGGGAATTTTAGCGGTTTGACAAGCCGTGGAGCTAAGTCAACTCCGGGGGGCATACTAAGCGTTTCTTGAATGACCTAACCTTTTTAGAGCGAAAGATCTGAAGTTGTCTACGACCGGGGCCCGAGTTCCTTTACGAACGGCCATACCGATTTCAGACATCGGTATCCGGTCTAAGATGTCACAAGCGACTACCGAGGCAACGCTATGTTTGACTGCCGATAAGGGCAAAATGGCGACACCCATGTGCGCGTCCACCAGCGAGATCAGCATTGAGAGCTCCGCCGCGGTCTGGGAAATATTGGGAACAATTCTGGCATCGCGAAGCATTCCAAAGATTAGATCGTGGAATCCAGGGGCATACGTACGCTCATACAACACGAAGTTCTGACCCGACACTTCGCTCAGGCGCACCCTTTTCCTTGTTGCGAGTTTATGGGACGCGGGTACCACAAGTACGAACCGCTCGCGATGCACCGTGACAACCTCGAGGGCCGAGTGCCCGCCAATCGGCAGACGAAAAAATCCAATGTCGAGCGAGCCACTCTCCAGCATCTGTACCTGATCCGCGGTGGGGATAGCGCGCAAGGAGAACTCTACTTCGGGATTTAACTCTCTAAACTGACGAACTATGTTGGGCACAATCTCACTTCCCACAGTTGAGATGAAGCCGATCCGCAATAGTCCAAGTTTCCCATTGGCAGCCAGCCTCGCGCTCCGCATCGCTTGCTCCAATTGCGACAGGGCTGCAGCTGCATCATCACGGAAAGCGAGGCCGGCCGCGGTGAGCGCTGTCTTGCGTCGGTTCCGTTCGAAGAGCCGCACTCCAACCTCCTCCTCAAGAGCTTTTATCTGAAGGCTTAAAGCTGGTTGGCTGAGATGAATCAACTCCGCTGTACGCCGGAAGTGCAGAGTCTCGGCGATCGAGAGAAAGGAGCGAATTTGACGAAGTTCCATTTCCTCATCTTATTTGCGTGCCTTATCACAGGCAATAAAACAAACAATGTCACTCATTACGGCCAGAAGCTTCCAATCAAGTGTGTGTCAAGGTGGTGGCCCATGGCACGGAAAAGGAGAAAGATATGAAATTCGATTTCTTACAGAAGCAAACCTCGCGCCGCGACATCTTGCGAGGTTCAATCACGCTAACCGGTAGCGCCTTTCTGGCGCACCTCTTTCCTCGGACTTTGCCCCGTGCCTCCGCGGTGGGCCGCGCGCGGCACTCGCCTTCCCCGGCCGACCTGCTCGCGAGTATGCGCGCCAAGTTCAACGCCGTTCCCATTGAGACGCAAAGGCTTGCTGACAATGTCACTATGTTCGACGGCCCCGGCGGAGCCGTGGCCGTCCTCAACGGCCCAGACGGCAAATTCGTTGTCGACACTTTCGTGGCGCCCGCCTGGCCCAGGCTCAAAGAGGCTCTCGATGCCCTTGGCAACGCTCCGGTGCAATACGTCATCGACACCCACTGGCACTTCGACCATACCGATAACAACGCGCATCTTCACGCTGCAGGAGCGACAGTCCTAGCGCACGAAAACACTAAGAAGCGCATGTCCGAGCCGCATGATCTTCCGGTCTTGTATAGAGGACCAGACGGCGCACTCGCCGGCTTGCGCTTCGATCCCTCGCCCCCGGAGGCCTTGCCGCAGCAGACTTTCACCGACAGTTACAAGTTACAAGCCAATGGCGAAACCCTCGCGCTGCAACGCGTTGCTCCCGCGCACACGGATTCGGACATCTACGTTCATTTTGAAAAGGCTAATGTGATCTCGATGGGCGACTTGTTCTTCAATGGCATGTATCCCTACATCGATCCCGGTACAGGCGGAAAAATCACTGGCATGATTTCCGCCGCCGACAAAATTCTCTCGCTCGCCGACAATGACACCAAGATTGTTGCGGGGCACGGCCCGCTTGGCAACATAACGGACCTCACGAAAGCCCGGGACATGCTGATCACTTCGCGCGATCGCGTTGAGAAATTGAAGTCGGAGGGAAAATCTGCCTTGGAAGCCGTCGCGGAAAAAACGTTTTCCGATCTCGACCCCGTATGGGGCAATGGCATCATCAACGGGGACCAGTGGATCCAAATCGTCTATCTGACGCTCTGAGTCTGCGGCTGAGGATTAGTTGCGGCCGACAGCGCCTATTTTCAATACCGGCGGCCTCGAGCTCGCTTGAGCTCAACCCAACTTAAGGAGGACCTATGTTTGAAGAATTGTTTCAACCTGTGCATCTGCTGGTCATCTTCGGAATCGCCCTGCTCGTGTTTGGCCCGAAGAAACTTCCCGAACTCGGCAAAGGCATCGGTGAAGGTATTCGCGGCTTCAAGTCAGCCATGAAAGAGGGAGAGAAGCCAACCAACGACAAACGCATCATCGCAGGAGAGCAAAGCTGACCGGGGAGTCGTTGGTTGCTGATTCTCCTGATGATGCTTTACCGATATCCAAATCAATTCCCAAAAGGAGCAACGAAAAGGAGCAACAAAATGATTAATTCAATGAACGCTATACGAGTAGCACGAGGAATGTCTCAGTCCCTTTGCATTGCATTATTGCTGTTGACCTGCGGCTCGCTCTCAGCTCAAAACACCAACGAAGACCATCACGTTGGGAATATCGTTGTGGTTCACGGTGCCTGGGCAGATGGTTCCGGTTGGAAAGGCGTCTACGACATTCTTGTCAAGGATGGCTACAACGTCAGCATCGTCCAAGAGCCAGAGACGTCCTTCCAGGATGATGTGACCGCCGTGAAGCGTATCCTGGCTCAACAAGATGGACCGTGCATTCTTGTCGCTCATAGCTACGGTGGAGCGGTAATTACGGAAGCGGGCGCGGATCCATCGGTTGTCGGCTTGGTATATATCGCGGCCCACATGCCAGATGCCGGCGAGAAAGAATCAGACGACGGAAAGCGCTTTCCGAGCGACCTCGCCAAATCGGGCGCCGTAAAGAAAACGCCCGACGGTTTCACATATATCGACCCAGCGCAATTTCATGAATTGTTCGCAGCTGACCTTCCCAACGACCAGGCCGCATTCATGGCGCGCTCGGAGGTACTCAACTTTGCGGACAATTTCTCAGCGACGATTACCACGGCTGCCTGGAGAACCAAACCGAGCTGGATGGTAGTAGCGGGAAGCGATCGAACCATCAACCCGGACCTGGAACGTTGGTACGCCAAGCGGGCAAAGAGCCACACGGTCGAAGTCGCAGGCGCCAGCCACGCAGTCTACGTCTCACATCCCAAGGAGGTCGCAGATGTAATTGAGAGTGCAGCACATGCGGTGTCGAAGTAACTCGGACTCCGCAAGGAGTCCCCACCGCCGGAGGGACCAAGTGAGACTTCTCGAAATTCAGTCGTCACCAAGAGGCGAATCTTCCGATTCGATCACTCTCACCAAGTCATTCATTGAGGCGTGCAGGTCCGACCGCCGACCTGATCGGGATGCTCGCCGTGGCCTACCAGATGAGTCGTTCTTGTACCGTGAGTGCGGACGATCCTTCATGCGTGGTCGGCTAAGCGGAAGGGATCTGATGCGGGCCTACCGCGATTAGTAGCGGGAAGTCGATCCATTCTTGATTTTTTGGCGGAGTGCTAATTTGCGCTCCGCCTCTTTTATGGAATTGGAAACCTGCCGTTCTGTTCGGGGCAGGACTCTCACACCCGCACCGCAGTTTTGGTCGTGTTCGAAGAAAGGTCCGGGCCGGCGCTCACCGTCCGGTCGTCTGCTCAGCCCATTGCGGATACCGAGCCCCTTCGACCTTGATGTTCGAGGAGGCACTTTCGATGGCACGGAGGTCTTCAGGTGTAAGGTCGACGTTCGCCGCTCCGAGGTTTTCTTCAAGGCGATGCAGCTTGGTTGTGCCTGGAATCGGAGCGATCCACGGCTTCTTGGCAAGCAGCCAAGCAAGCGCGAGCTGAGCAGGTGTCACCTTCCTCTTTTCCGCGAATTTGCTGAGCAGATCAACCAACGCCTGGTTAGCTTTACGGTTCTCCGGGTTAAAGCGTGGGATGGTGTTGCGGAAATCCGTGTTATCGAACTTCGTATCTTCGTTGATCTTGCCTGTCAGAAAACCCTTACCAAGCGGAGCAAATGGAACGAATCCGATTCCGAGTTCTTCAAGCGTCGGCAACACCATTTCTTCCGGCTGCCTCCACCAGAGCGAGTACTCGCTCTGAAGTGCGGTAATCGGCTGAACCGCGTGTGCGCGACGGATCGTCTGCGCTCCTGCTTCTGAAAGGCCGAAGTGCTTAACCTTACCTTGCTCGATGAGTTGCTTCACCGCTCCCGCCACTTCTTCGATCGGCACGTTTGGATCGACACGATGTTGGTAGAATAGATCGATCGCATCCACCTTGAGCCGCTTGAGCGACGCCTCTGCGACCTTCCTGATGTGCTCAGGGCGACTATTTAAGCTGCTCCACTTGCCTCCGTCGGCAGGATTCGGCTCTAGGCCGAACTTCGTTGCGATCGTCACCTTGCCGCGGAAGGGAGCGAGAGCTTCGCCCACTAGTTCTTCGTTAGTGAATGGACCGTAGATTTCTGCGGTATCGAAGAATGTGACGCCGCGTTCGACTGCCGCTCGAATCAGTGAGATCCCGTCCTTCTTGTCCATGGCGGGACCTAAGTTAAAGCTCATTCCCATGCAGCCGAGTCCGATCGCCGATACTTCCAGGTTGCTTCCAAGTTTGCGTTTCTGCATTGCTTCTCCTTTGGGGGTGTTTCTCTCATCTCCAAGGCTAAGGTCGAGCGTCGTGGAACCGGTATCCTGATCCTTCCGATTCATTGCCTATTCCTGTCGCTCCCTACGATTTCGTGCAGATCTAGTCACCATTCAGCGCTATTCTTGATTCACAAAGGAGCACTTCGTGGTACGTGCGGGAAATCAGAAGATTACAAACAAAGAGCAGTCTCCACGCGTAGCTGAGTTGAGGGAAGAACTCCGTCTCAAGACTGCAGCCCGCACTCTGAAGGCAGGAGCCCATGCAACCGCGATACTAGGCCTCACCCTGTACCGCCGCACTGCACCGAGTCCTTGCTATCCCGCAATGTTTGAGCCCAGCCTCAGCGTCTTCGTTCAAGGGCGAAAGCGCATAACACTTGCAGGAACGACTTACCGATGCGACGAATCGACATTCCTCCTGAGCTCCGTCGATGTGCCAGTCGTCAGCCAAATCGTCGAAGCAAGCCAGGACGTGCCCTTGCTCTCGTTGCTGCTAAAACTCGACATGGCAATAGTCCGGGAAATTCTCAGCCAGGAAGAGTTCCATGCACCTAATGGTTCATCCCCAGCTCGTGGCATCACGATTGGGAAAACGACCGTTGATCTGCTGAAGCCCTTTTGTCGGCTTTTGGACCTTCTTGACGCTCCAGAGGACATACCGTTCCTTAGCAACTTGATCCAGCGTGAGATCGTGTATCGCTTACTTCGAGGACCCCAGGGAGAAAGGTTGCGCGCGATCGCTACGCGGGGCGATCAGAGTCACAGAACAGCGAAAGCCATCGCTTGGCTCAGGGCCAATTACACGAAACCTTTGCGCGTAGAGGAACTCGCGGAAGTTGCACGCATGGGAATGTCAACCCTGCATCATCACTTCCGCTCGTTGACGGCGATGAGCCCACTGCAATACCAGAAACAGCTTCGATTAGTTTCGGCGCGAGAACGAATGCTCGTTGAAGGGATCGATGCCGCGAGCGCGGCATTCGAAGTCGGCTATGAGAGCGCGAGTCAGTTCAACCGCGAGTACAAGCGCTTTTTCGGTCAACCGCCGATGCGGGACATCAAAGTGCGTCGACTCGCCGCCTCCGCGATGATCACCGATTAACAACCCTTCAGATCATTCTGTCCGGGGTCGGCAATCCGGAACCTATCCAGAAACGGGCTTGTGGGAAGTATTTCTTGGAACCGCTTGACCGGAAGTACCCGAGTCGAACAAATTGGCGCCGCCCCACCGACACTTGGAAAACGAAAATACTGAATGATAAAGGACGCTAACGTCAGGAACCTCTGCGATTCGGAATTCTTGTGTTGACATCCCCTCATTGTCCAGAGTTTCCCACGAAATCGAGACGCTTGAGACGTTCAAGGGGCGCCGCTTCCCGCGTCCACAATCAAATTGGCGATAGCGTCCTTTATCATTCATGATCTGGATGCGCCTGAGCACCGCCCGGCGAATGCCTGAACCTGAAATCCGGCTCACAACTGGCGCACGGCCAACTCGAATGATTAGGTTCCACGTGCGGACGAGAGAGAGTCCGGCTGATCGGCCGCAAGTCAGATTCCACCTTTGCGAATCTGAGCATTCGCGAAACTCTGGCACACAATTCGCACACAGAGTCGGAGTGAAACGCACGTATGTAATGGGCACAAGTTTTCCAAATTCCGATGAGCCTCATGAAGGAAGTCGCGATCGTTCATATCCGGACTGATCGTTTCTCCTGGTGATGCTGTTCGCGCGATTGTCTTTTAGAATTCTCAAAAACCGGCATCTCGAAAAGCAAATAATGCCCTAGCCGAAAATCGTTTAGTCGACGCGAGATTTCTACTGCGCAGTGGGCGTTATGGGCAAAGATATGTAGCTTGCCTTGCCCGGTTCGTGCCAGATGCGTTGCGTCGCTTTCGTATAGTCCGCAGCCTTCGCGTGGAAAATGTTCGGTACGAAAGTCTGTGGGTTGCGATCGTAGAGCGGGAACAGTGTGGACTGCACCTGCACCATGATGCGGTGTCCGGGCTGGAAGGTGTGGTTCACATTCGGCAACGCGAATTTGTAGGCGAGCGGCTGATTAGCGGCGACTGCTTCGGGCTGCGAAAAGCTGGTGCGATACCGGCCGCGGAAAATGTCGATGGCGATTGGCAGTTCATAGCCGCTCATGTCTGGTTGCAGGCCTAGAGTACCGGGAAAGCTTCCGTTGGTGTCGATGTGCGCACTTTGGTCGTTCGGATAGACATCGATCAGCTTGACCACCCAGTCGGAGTCGGTACCGCTGGTGGAGGCAACGAGGTGCACGATCGGTTCGCCGGCCAGCTTCATTGGAGCCGTTAGCGGAGCGGATTCGTAGGTCAGCACGTCGGGACGGCCATCGACGAAACGCTGATCGGTGAGGAGCCATGTGCGCCAGCCCCCGCCCTCGCCGACCACGGGACGGGGACGGTAGGGTACGGGCTTGGCTGGATCGGAGACATACTCGTCATATTGTGCACTGCCTGATTGTGGAGCGTCGAAGGACACTTTGCCGTCTGCGGTGAGATAGAGCGGCTTCGCCAGCACACTGCAACCTTCCTCACAACTCACCGGCCACTTCTGCAGCGTATCCCAGCGGTCGGCTCCGGTGTCATAAACCCACACGGGCGGCGTGTTGGCTATTGGAGCGCCGGGTTCAAGATATTGTTTGAAAAACGGCAGCACCACCTCGCGACGCCACTGCTCGGTTGTATCAGTTGCCCACACAAATGGACCGATCGCGCGGCCCTGACGGTTGATTTGTGAGTGGAACCATGGGCCCATGACTAAAAAGTTCATGGTATTGCTGGTGTCTTGCGGCTCCCAGGCGTGATAGCTGTGATTTCCGCCATACATGTCTTCCTGATCCCACAAACCTTGCTCCCACATGGTGGGCACGGTCAATTTGGTTTTTGCGATCAGTTTGTCGAGCGCTTGCGATTGCCAGAAAGTGTCGTAACCTGGATGGTCTGTGACATCTTTCCAGTAAGCCAATTGATCCATGCCGAGGGACTGCGCATAGGATCCAGCTGAACCTTGTTCGAGAAAATTGGTGTAGTCGTCGCCAAGATGCGGGTCGGAGAGACCCTTGCCGCGGCGGCTGGTCTGGCCGAGGATGTAATCGATATTAGGTTGACGAAACGCGCCGTAGTGGAACCAATCGTCACCCATCCATCCGTCGATCATTGGGCTCTCGGGCGCGGCGACCTTCAGCGCGGGATGCGGATGCAGCAGCGCCATGACGACTGTGAAGCCCTCGTAGGAGCTTCCGATCATGCCGACGCGGCCATTGGATTCGGGCACATTCTTCACGAGCCAGTCGATGGTGTCCCACGCATCAGTGGTATCGTCCGCTCCGGAATTGTTGAAGCCCGAACCGAGAGGCGGCGGCGTCATCAGAGAAGGTCCCTCGGAACCGTATTTGCCGCGCACGTCCTGGTAGATTCGGATATATCCCGCCTTCACAAAGTTGTGGTCCGCCATCGGCAGAGCGTCCATCAGACGAATCGCGTCGGGCGTTCCGATGTGGTGCGCGGCATCATAAGGAGTGCGCGTCAACACAATGGGAGCATTGTGCGCATCCTTGGGAATCCAGATCACGGTGAAAAGTTTTGTGCCGTCACGCATGGGGATCATCACTTCGCGCTTGGTGTAATCGTGATCGACGGATGGAAGCTTAAAGTTCTCGTTAAGATCGTCAGAGTAAGGCTTCTGCTGCGCGGGTGCGGCAGCAGCTATGGCAAGAGCAGCAAGACAGAGAGCGAATGTCTTCCCTGCAAGCTTCATGAAATCTCCGATTCGGTGATTCGAGGAAATGTTTGCGCAATTTGCGGCGAACCATTGTATCGGCTTGACGAGACCCGGCTGCATTACGGTGCCGCCGCTCAGATCCGCCAACTGATCGGCCGTCAGTCATAAACTGAGCGGGGCCCTAGATGGTGTCACCCTCACTCCTAGATTTACTAAATAGACTGCCGCCCCAAAGCTCTAGCAGGGATGATCCGAGCGAGAATCTATATATAAATCAATGATGTTGTAGTGGACGAGGAAGCCCTGAGTGAGAGCGGGAGCATTTTCAAATTCGGGCCACCCCGATGACGATGCAAAACACGGGAGGCTTCGGAACCCCATGGGTCACGGCGGAGTGTACGAGGTAGACAGGCACGGCAGGCCAGAGCCGAGTGTCGGGGGCGGAGAACTCAAATTTTCTTCTATCCCATGGGGGCAGGAGCCCCCGCCCACCCTCCATTTTCTTTCCCTTTGGGCTGGCCGTCGCGTCTCTCTGTCGGCGAAAAGCTTCTCCGCGTTTTTTCGCAGTGATGGGACGAAGATCGGCAACCGAACAAAACGCTTTTTTCTATTCTGACCGCCCTATATATCATACATACACATGGTTTTACGGCCTTTGTTCTGGTTTTAGTCTGTACAGAATTGCCACTGCAAACGAGAGTCCAATAACTGCTAGAAACTAGGGAAAACTCAGAAAAACTCTCACCCAATACCTGCCATGGGGATTTCATACTTATGGGTCTTCCTGCTGCTAAACCAACACTGTGGCGTAGCACCACAGGGCACGCGCGGCCTCGATTTCTAAGGTTACCCTCATTACTGAGCAAGTATGATTTTCTGCCGTGCGGAGTAGAAATGCAATGTCAGATCAACAACTGACCGTCCAAGAACCACAGCCGAAAGCAAAGCATCCTGGCGGCCGGCCAAGGAAGCCCAAGCCTGCTCCGCCACTACCACCACCTGCGCCATACTCTCTCGAAGAGACACTGCTCATGGGTGACCAAGCAGCAGCCAAGGGTACCCCCGCAGCACAGTTGAGATGGGTTTCTAAAAGAGTTCTGCTTGTGAAGGAGAACCAAGCTCGAAAGGACGCCGACCGTCATGACGCCCTCGAAATCGATAACAAGCGGCTGCAGGAGAGTATCGAGGCATTTGAAAGGACGAAACAAAACCTCGAGAACGAACTAGGGAAAAAAGACAGCGATCTGGTTGCAGCCAGGACCGAGAACGATAAGATGGCCGCGAAATTGAACGAAAGGGCCCACGAACACGCCAAACTGTTAGACGAGGCGACCAACCAGCCGACACTTTCCCCGGCCAACGGATGATAAACGGAGCGCGTAGTGATGCCTCCATTGCCGTGAAATAGGTGCCGCGCCAGGGCCCGCTGTCTCCTTCCCATGGATCCGTTGCCTCCGGCCCATTGTCGCTGGCAAAGACAACGAGGGTGTTGTCCTCGACGCCGGCATCCTTGAGTGCGTCCAGAATCTGTCCAGTGCGGTAATCCATTTCTGCCAGACAATCGGCCCAATCGCCATTGCCAGTTTTCCCAACGAACTCGGGATTTGGTAGGGCGGGCATGTGAACCATTGACGACGAAACATATGCGTAGAAGGGCTTACCTGCGCTTGCATTGCGCTTGATGAAATCCACAGCACGTTTCGTGATTTCTGCTTCCATGGTTCGGCGGGTATCGAGGTTCAACTCTCCAACTTGGTTTGCCTTTTCGCCCTTCCGAGCTTCGTAGATTGGTTCGAGACGAGCGATGTTGGCGTTCCAGCCTTGTTTGCTGCCCACGGAGGGCCACATACCTCCCGTCGCGTTCTGCCCTGGCCACATGCTTTCGTCATAGGTGCGCGGAATGCCGTACCACTCGTCGAAGCCCTGGTGTGTGGGAAATCGTTCTTCAGCGCTGCCAAGGTGCCACTTGCCCCACATACCGGTGGCGTACCCCTGAGCTGAAAGCAACTCTGCGATGGTGATTTCCCATTGTGTCAAGCCGTCGGCGACGCCGCCGATGGGCACAGCATAGGTGCCGGAACGGATAGAGAAGCGACCCGTCATAAGCGCGGATCGGGAAGGTGTACATTGCGCTTCGACGTTGAAGTTCAGCAGTCGCGTGCCTTCGCTTGCGAGTTTGTCAATCCGGGGAGTGGGAGCACCACGAAGGATGCCACCTCCATACACTCCCAACTCGCCATAGCCTAGAGGTTGTCAACGAGGATAAAGACGATATTGGGCTTAGTCGAAGTCTGGCTAGGAGCAACGTTCGCAGATGTTTTCCCACGGAGCACAACTAAGCTAATTAAGATTGTCGCCCAGACAATAAAAGTGCCGCGAAACGCCTTGATGCGCTTTCCTCTTATCATGCACATTGCTTTTTCCCTTAAGACTACAACGCAATCACGGCTGATGCTTCACTAAGGATTTCGCCACCCATACGATGCTGAACACGATCGTCTGACCCTGAGTGCGATTGCGCGCACCAAATTCGGGCTCGTATCGCGCAAGCAACGAAAGCCTAGGCCCAGGGATGAAGATGTTGAATTCCGGACCGAGGGCGAACACACGATCCCTGAGGCCGCGCAAGGCGAGAGGAATGTCTGAACCACTGTCGCCTGTGACTTTGAATTGTGCGTATCCAGCAACTCCGAGGTTCATGACAATCGGGATTGGGCCACTGGCTTTCTTGTAGAAGGTCCTGGCAAGACCTCCTTCGACCGTTCCCAGATCGCCGACGTGGATGTTGGTATCCCTCTTATCCGAGTTGAACTCCAACGCAAAGGTTGCCGCGGCATTCCACGTCCTCTTCGGATCCAAATAAACCGTGCTGCCAATCGTGAATTCGTTGGCCCAAATGCCGAGTCCGGTGTTGTCGGTTGCGTTTGGTTCGAATTTCCCGGTTGGCATGTAGAGGTTGTAGCCGGCGGTAATATCAGCACGCTTTAGATTCCAACCAAGGGTTGCACCGGCGAACGTGTCCGTGTAGGCGAAACTTGTGTGCACATCAAGTGAATTGAACTGGATCCGGTTTTTGATGAATGGAAGCCCAATACTCGCACCAATTTTTGCTCCAAGCAGCTTGTAGTTTGTTACCAGACTTACAAGGATGATGTCTGCCGTGGAGGTCAAACTCCCAGGTAGATTAATGGCGCGGCCGTTGTTATCCTTAATTGTATCGGTATGGTAGACGTAGACCAGATTCCCTAGATACAAACCGGGCGGTGCTTGTGATCCGCTCTCCAGGCCAATGAAACCAGGAATGTGATCGCCTTTGTATTGTGCTTCAGCACTGGCGGCAATCAAGAGAAAACTCAGAAAACAGCAGCAGTGTCTCAGGCGTACCATTGGGAATCCTCTCCTTTCGTTTCGTCGACAACGCACTCCAGGAAATGCCCACGGCATGCGCGCCTACTCTCTACCGTTTGCGTCTTTGACTAACCTGAAACCAAGGTGATTCGCCGCGGTGCCGATTTCACCTTTGCCACGGGTTCCCACCATGTAGCGTGAGCAGTATTGATCGCTGCAAAGAAACGACCCCCCGCGCTGGACCTTCTCTAGCTCGCCAGAGTGGGACGGATCGTATGGCGAATTGGGTCCCTTGGGATTGCGGGCTACGCTTTCCGTTGCGGCGAGCTGGGCGTAATAGTCGGGTCGATACCAATCGCCGGTCCACTGCCATACGTCACCCGCCATGTCATACAGTCCGTAGCCGTTGGGCGGATACTTCGCAACTGGAGAAATACCAACAAACCCGTCCTCGCCGGTATCATCGTTGGGGAAGTGTCCTTGGTAAGTGTTTGCCATCCACTTTCCACTGAGACGAAACTCGTTGCCCCATACAAAGGGAGCGCCCGTAAGCCCGCCCCGGGCAGCGAATTCCCATTCGGCTTCAGTGGGCAGCCGCTTACCCATCCACTTGGCGTAAGCTTTTGCATCTTCATAGGCTACCTGCACTACTGGAAACTGGCCCTTGCCAGCGAGACCGCTCGTCGGCCCCAGCGGATGCTTCCAGCTCGCCCCAGGCACGTAGGTCCACCATTGGAAATAATCATTCAGCGGCACACTATGATCGGGCCCAGAGAAGACGACCGATCCGGCAACCAAATTCTCTGGCCATGTGTCGGGGAACTCTTCCGCCCGCGGCCTGCGCTCAGCAACCGTGATATATCCGGTCGCCTTCACGAAAACCGCGAACTGATTGTTGGTGACGATGGTCTTGTCCATCCAGAATCCGTCAACATAGACTCGGTGAATGGGGCGGGAATCGGATGTGGCTTTCATCCCGATGTCATCCATTCCCGGCGGATCAGCAGCGCCCATGGAAAACTCTCCACCTGGAATCCACACCATGCCGTCCGGTGCTCTCCCGGGCGCGGATGTTGCGTTGGCGAGAGTCGGAGCGAAGGCGGCACCTGACTGCACAGTCTTCAAGCTGGCAAGCGCGCTTTGAGTGCCGGCCACAGTGTGGCCCGAACTGTTCTCAATCTTCAGCCAGATGATGGCGAGACCCAGTGCCACCGCAGACAAACCCAACCAACCCAACGAGCGGAGATGAACGGTGACGACCGATTCGCCAACCGGAGGCAAAACGATTCGTTTTCGTGCAATACCAACTAAGTTCATAGGCGATAAAAATGTTGTCGTCCGACGATTCGAATCCAAGCGTTACCCGAGTAGGTCGCTAGACCTGTTCGAAGTCCGGCAACGGCCAGGACCGATCGAAGTAGGCCTCGGTCGGCTGGTAGAACCGGAAATATGCGAACCAATTCTTACCAGAGACGGTCGGGATCCAGTTTTTCTCGAAACCAGTCGGCACCTTCGGCCCGCAGTAGACATCTACTGAGCCGTCCGCATTCTTGCGCAGCTCCATGCGCGACGAGCGATCGGCAATCTTCTGGTCGTTCAGGATCAGCGCGCGCGTGTCAACGTCGTAGACGGTGACCGACCAGAACAGCTTGATAGGTGGATTAGGCGGTACCCGCAGCCGATATGACGCGCCGCCGTCCAGCCACTCTCCGGCCTTGTCCTTGTACGCGCTGAGGTATGCCGATGAAGGGCCAGGGTGTTTGGGCGCCATATCCGGCCCGGCGCCAATGGCCTCGTAGAACCAAGAGGCGCGCTCGTCGAGCAGATTCCAGAAACCATTAGGATCGTCGGCATCCAGCTGTAAAGCGAAGTCCCAGTGGTCATCGGGCCGGTATCGCACACCCGCGAAGCGACGCTCTGCTGTGTTGGCCTTTGCCATCGCCTCGCCGACCATCGCGGCGTCGGTCAGGATCTTGGTCTGCCGCGCGTCCGGCTTAAAGAGCTTGCCCTTCTCCAGGCCGAGCGGCCGCAGCATTGCGTAGAAGAAGGTGTCGCGCGGCTCCATTGGCTCACTTTGGATCACGTCGTTGAGCCGCTCCCAAAATTCCATGCCGCGCGGCGGCAGGCCGCTCCATGGTTTAGTGCCCGCGTCCAGGACGTCCACCTTTGGAGGGTTGTCGCGTTGCGCGTAAGGATACATTCGCAACTGCGCCAGTGCCGCCTTCGCAGTCCCCGGATCGGGATCGGTCAGTCGCACGCCGAGGAAAATATTGACGGTCGGCGATTGACGCACGATGAAGCCCTCAACATTGTCTGGCACCTTCTGCCCCGGCGCCAGAACGAGATACTTGCCGGGCTCTCCGGTTCTCGGAATGGCGCGCTGCCATGAGTCGTTCATCGCGCCTTGAACGCCCCGCGCCGGCATCTCCAATACCAGCGGCCCGGAGGAGAGATCGGCGAAGCCGAGGTAGTACGGCGTCGTGGCATTGGCGGTCAGGACGCTGCGTTTTGCCTCGTAAGAGAGAAGAGCGACGATCTGTCCGTCCCTAGCGCCAAGCCCCTTCGTGAGTCCGTGCTGAAACGACGTGAATGCAACCGCCGGCAGCGACCACAGATAGACTTGGCAAGCACGCTGAAAATCACGCTCGTCATAGAGCGCCTCCACGGTTTTGTCGGTGGGATAACCGTTTGTGAAGTCGTGTGTAAACTCGAGAGTGCCGATGCGCGTCTCGACCCGGCAAGGAATCTCCGTCGCAATCTTGTATTTGGCCGTCGAATTCATGTTCTCCTCCTGTAACTATTTCGCCTTCTCGAGATCGGGCAGCACCCAGAACGAATACCTGCAGACTGCCCTCGCATAACCGCCAACTTAATCTTTTTTCGTCGCTCCAGGCCGCTTCGGAAACAAAAACGATATTTGCAGTCGCATCCCCCACGGCGATCCTCCCGCCGGATGCGTAACATTCCCGAAAAACGCCATCGATGCGTTTATTGGCTGGTATCCCACTCGGAACACCCGCCCCACTCCGCCGCCCACCGGCACCGTCCAAACGTTCCCGCTCGATGCCTGCCAGTTCGCCGTGATGATTGGCGACATCGAGATAGACCAGCCCTTTTTCAGGTTGTAGTTGATGAAGTACTGCAATGACATCTGTTTCACATCCGCTCGATCCGATGGCCCCGCAGCCGACCAGATGTTGTTCACCAGCACGCCGATGGTCCAAGGACCAGGCTGCATCAGCGCCACAATAGATGGCCCCATACTCAGCTTTCCTTGCCCCAGCACCCGCCCCGTGGCAGTCGGCAAAGCGAACATCGGGCCCGCACCCCAAATTACCTTTTGTGGTTTGGCCGGTGAAAAGAAGAACGTAGGAGTCATGTCTCCCAAGCCGAGTACGCCAGCGTGAGCCTGTACATCCTGCGCCGCCAGATAGGCCGGTGTATTTTCCTCGATTCCGAATACCTCCAAATTCGCCGTGCCAGGTGCGGGCTGCCACACGATGGGCGTAATCCAGCGAATAATCATGTTCCAGTTTTGGCTCACGTTTACCGGAATCACCGGCTGAATATTCAGCACGTCTTGATTTCTGCCAAAAGGGCCTATCCCAAAGTTGGTGTTGCTTTGAATCGGAACGCTGATCAGTCCCGCCACGGGGTTCTGAGTCGCTTTCTGCAAGTCTCCGGTTTCGGCAGGTGGTTGTTCTGCCTGACTGGTGAGCCGTATTAGCGTCAAGGCGGCAATGGCGGCCAAAAAGGTCCGTCGCATCGAAGAACTCCCAACCTGGAGACAGTGAAGTCTCAACACCTACCTAAGCAATCGCCACCGATTCAACAAACGAACTCTGCGATTGCGAAAATGCGTTTTTGGCCGACTAGCAAAACCGAGCTACCTCGTGGCGGGCCTTGCCGCGCGGTAGGCGCATCTAAGCCACCACTTAGACCCTTTCGACGTCCGGAAGCTTCCAGGTTTTGTCGAACAGGGGCTTCTCTGGGCCGTAGAGCCGGAAGATCACTTCAAATTCACCCTTTGCGTCGGTGGGCACCCAATTCCCCTCTTTGCCTGCCGGAGCCTTGGGCCCGAAGTAGACATCTACTGAACCGTCTGCGTTCTTCATGAGGTTCGGAGTCTGAGAAGAGCGGCTGAGCCATTTCATGTTTCGGATAAAGCTATGAGTCGCGCGGTCATATGCCGTCGCCGACCAGTACTGTTTGACCGGCGCGTTCGCCGGCACAGTCAGACGATAAGTGTTGCGGCCGTCGAAGACACGCCCCTGGCTGTCTTTGATTGCCATCAAGTAGAACTGACCACCCCCGGGATGCTTGGGGCTGAAAAAAGCATACGAATACGTGAGGCCGCGGCCCTCGACGGGATAGCTGTCGGGGTTTGCGAACGATGTTGAAAGCCCCTTCATAACTTCTTGCAAGATGGGCACTGCCCACCGCGTACCTTCGTAGTAAGGCGGCGAAAAGACCATCTCATACCGGAGACCGATCCAGTCGTGGGCTTCGTGTGCCGCGTCTTCGAGTATTTCCTGGGTTTTCAAATCTGGCTTGAAAGGTTTGCCTTTCTCGATGCCGATTGACTTCAGCTGATCAATCATCGCCTTGTCCCTGGGCAACCAGGGCTCGTACTGCACCATGCGGTCGAGCGATTGATACAGGCGCAGGTCGTAAGGAATGGTGGCATCGAACACTGCGTCAATCGCATCCACAAAGTTTGTTGGCGCCGGACTTGCGGCCTGCGAGAGTGGGTAGAGCTTGATCCGCTTGCTATATGCGACAGCCTTGGCGATATCGGCTTCACTGCCACTTTTCAAGATTGAACGCAGCAAAGCGTAGCCTTGATAGTTATCCGATGGCATGGCGATGTGGGCGTCGGGCATATTCTCCTGATAGTTAGGTGGCAGGATCAGGTACTTCCCGCCACTGCCTTTGTCAACGCCGGCCGGCCCGACGTCCTCCATCGCAGCTTGCCAACAGTCCATGACGGAGCCGACAATCGTCCCGTCGCCTGCGGCTGGAATCTCAAGCACAACGGGTCCCACGTCCTTCGTGTTGATGAAGGGCATCAGGTAAATCGAGTCCGGGTTTGGTGTCAGGGTCTGGTTTTTCCAGTCAGGAAGACGCGACCAATAGACGATCTGGTTAAAGGAACCGTTGATGCGTGCCATCGCCTGATACATGAGATCAAAGTTCACTATTGGCACGCCCCAGATCGCAGCTTCGACCGCGCGGCGATAAATTGTTCGTTCGGTGAGTTCGGATGACGAAAACTTTGTTATGGCCATTTGCGTGGCTCTCTTATCTCTTCTGTTGCGCTGCGATCCTGGCTTTCCATCATTTCTCTGCTTAATCCATTTGCATGCCTCAGCAGGACGAGTTCCTAATTACTGTTTTACTGACTCGAGCTTGTGCTGCACTCCTTCCACACCGGTTTCTGCGACAGCGTCTTCTTTTCCATAGTGTGGCGGCAGGTCATTGGGTTGGCCTGCAGCAAGATTGGGATATTTCTTCACGCTGGCTGCATAGGCGGCGATCAAAGGCCCGATTTCTTCGCCTATCCACGAGTTTTGCCAGATGATATTCCAGCGTTCCTTTGGATCGGACGCGAGGTTGAAAGCCCGCGGGAAGGACCAGTCTTCAATCACTCCATCGACACGGTCGAGGCCATCCAATTGAATTTTGTAGTTTCGCCACTTGATGGCCATGAGTTTCTGACCGAGAAAAAGCAGCACGTACTCACGGTTGGATTTTTCCTGGTGTCCCATAAAAAAGTCGAGTTGGTTCACGCCATCAATGGGACGGTCAGTGGGAACTTTGCCTCCGGCGATACGGGCGAGTGTCGGGAAGAAGTCTTCGATTGAAACAATTTGGTTGCTGACTCGACCAGGGGGAATTTTGCCCGGCCAGCGAATGATGCAGGAGGTGCGGATGTTCCCTTCCAATACAGTGCCAATCTCGCCGCGCCATGGACCGGAGTCGCCAATCGTCCACCAGGGCGTGATCGTCGGAAGTGGCGACGGACCGTTGTCGCTAGCCCAAACAACCAAGGTATTGTCGACAATACCGGCCGCGGTAAGCGCGTCGAGAATCCGCCCAACGTTATAGTCATGCTCGAGCAAGCTATCGCCAAACTCGCCGGCGGGGGACTTACCTTTGAAGTCCGGATGGGCGAGCACCGGGTGATGCGCGAAGGCGAACGGCACATAGAGGAAAAACGGGCGGTCACCCTTTCTATTCTTTGCGATGTAATCCACGGCGTGATCGGTCAGCATCCGGTCGATCTGTCTACGGGTGTCTTCGTCATACAGGCGCACGTTTCGTGGCTTCTCGCCTTTCTTAGCTTCGCGAATGTAGTCCACGTCCTTGAGAGGCATGCCTGGGTTTGCGGTCCAATAGATGATGTCGGTGGTCTCAAAGCCGAACCACTCGTCGAAACCCTGATCGGTGGGAAGGCGACCTTGTCCCGCTCCGAGGTGCCATTTGCCGAAGATTGCGGTGCGGTAGCCGACATCGCTCAGCATCTCCGCAATCGTGATCTCCCAGGGGTGCAGTCCACCGGGCGCGCCGGCGGCGATTGCCTTGCCAATGCCAGAGCGGATCGGCAGCCGCCCGGTCATGAGCGCGGCGCGACTGGGCGTGCACTGGTTTTCGACGTTGAAGTTGGTCAACCGCAGGCCTTCGGCGGCGAGTTTGTCAATACGGGGCGTCGGTGTGTCGAGGATGCCACCGTTGTAAGACGACAGCACCCCATAGCCGACGTTGTCGGTGAGAATGAATACGATGTTCGGTCTCGACTGCTCTGGCGCTGCC
>Ga0210401_10001181_pt1 | contig 30627 bp, 30 predicted proteins | sample IncBWH32MmetaG_FD_150866 | JGI IMG/M metagenome (GOLD analysis project Ga0210401, IMG submission 150866) | Forest soil microbial communities from Barre Woods Harvard Forest LTER site, Petersham, Massachusetts, United States - Inc-BW-H-32-M | ecosystem: Environmental > Terrestrial > Soil >...
CGAAGCCTTGCTTTAAAGCCTGCATGACGACCGAAGGGTTGGCGCGTTCGGGTTCACTGACGAGCAAATGGATGTGCTCAGGCATGACGACGTATCCGACCAGGACGAACTGATAGCGGCGCCGTACCTGCTCGAGAACACGCAGAAAAAGGTCGCGGTCGTGCGGATTGCTCAGCAGTGGCTGACGCCGGTAGCAGCTGGTGGTGATGAAGTGGAGATAACCGGCTCCGTAGTAGCGGCGCAGACGCGGAGGCATAGAACATGATGGAGCGAGTCACGCTGGGAGGGCTGTGATGAGTGACCGGTTTGGGTGTGTTTCGCGCGGAAGACTTCGGGCGGAGGAGGTGCTTCGGTTCATGCCTCCCACCCTTCGAAAACCGCGAAGGGTGGGGCAGCCACAGTTGGGTAGAGGATTAGAAGATTCCTAGCCAAAGGTGGGCCAGCCCCCCGCGCAATGCCAATAAGCTTCGGCTTGCCGTCGGAATCGGGGAGCAGCGGGAGGGTAGCCATACTTCGCCTTTTGTTCGCCTAGGATAAAGGGCGGAGGAGGAGGGTGTCAAGAGGGTGGGGGCCACACAGCAGCAATTGGTCGCAAGATGCGACAGTTAATCGTGGAGAACAACGTTGAGAAGTGAGCTGTGGACTTGCAGCCCACCATTGTAGTGAATGAATCCCAATTTCCTGAACCGGTTCATAAAAAAACTCACCCGCGAACGAGTGGTTCCGACCATTTCGGCCAGGGTTTCCTGGCTGATCTTCGGAACCACGGTCTCAGGAACCCCTTCCTTGCCAAAACGAGCGAGCATCAGAAGCACACGGGCCAGTCTCTTTTCGCTGGAATTAAACAGTTGGTCGACCAGGTCCTCTTCATAACGGATATTGCGCGCCAGCAAATACGCAACGAACAGATCGGAAAATGCGTGTTCCCGGTGAAGCGCTTGCATCATGGCCTTTTTCTCAATCCTCAGAACCGCGCAATCCGTTATTGCGGTTGCGGAGCCCATGCGGAGAGCCTGGCCTGCAAGCGAACCTTCGCCGAAGAAGCTCCCATCACTCAATATGCCGATAGTTGCTTCCTTGCCAGTTTTGGAGACAACGGTGAGTCTTACCTTGCCCGTCTGAAGATAAAAGATTGCGTCTGCGGGATCCCCTTGCGCGAAGATGTTTTGCTTCTTAGGAAAGAGCATAGCTTTCCTGCCCGCGCCGATGGTGGCGAGAAGCGCGTGGGGATTGAAATCGCGCGTCTTCTTGGACACGGTAACAGGAGTCATGATCCTGCTATTACGTTAGCGCCGTTCAAGTCATATGGGTGAAATCTTACCAAGTCTCAGTGCAACGCAGCAGCGCATCTTGCTGAAACTGCGCAACGTGGAGCTAGCACACGCTGGCGCCCTGCTGCCGATTGCAGATCGGAGGCAATCTCATAGATTTTCAGTTGCAGTTTATGATTCTTTGCGATACGATTTGTGGCGTACGGATACGATTTCGGGTAAAAGGGGAACCGCCGTGAGACGAAATGCAAACGGGCGTGAACTCCACTACTCCGCGGTGAATCGGTCCGATGTTCCGCAGGGTCGCAAAGGAAAACATCGGAAGGTAGTGTCGGACATTCTTGGCGACCTTTTAAAACTGAACCACGAGGAAGCGGTTAAGATCCCGCTGAGCAGTCTGGGCGGCGAGAAGATGCAGAATCTCCGGTCAGCTTTGAACCGCGCGACGCGTGACAAGAAGATCCCCGTGGTGACGTCGAGCGACGACAAATACCTGTACGTTTGGCGCGCCGACATCTCCAAGAACGCCGGAACAAATGAGTAGCACACCAAGGCGGTTGTGCCGGTTGGCCGGGCGGCCAACAAGATTTCTTGCGCAACGCTCATAACCGATCGGTTCTTATTGAAATCGCTCGATTTCGACCGGCAGTTTCGGTAGCACTGCTGAATGTCGTCCTTCTCTACTCGCCTGAACGGCGTGATAGATTCCCACTCAGGGGTGGTTTCCACCTTTCTCCTCTTTCAGATCCTCTGAACTAAGCAGTCCATCTGAAGCTTTCTCACTTAGCCTCCACTGAAAGAGGCAGAACCATGGCTTTTGAAGCAATTTTGGATGAAGTTGACCAACTGAATTTGGCGGGTGATCGTATTGAGGGACTAGCGGAACATCATCCACCGGTTTCGGAAGCACTCATTTCTATCGCCGGGAATGTTCGCAGTACCGCGACGTTATTGGTATTGCTGGTAGAGACAAAGCTGCGAGGTTGTGACGGCCACTCCCCGCTTCCTAAGAAGCCGATCTAATCATGCCGACGGGGAGACACTACTCAGACGTGTTTGCGTTTAATCAACGGCTCGATTTCGTGATTAATCTCAAACTTCACCGGCATGCTGCATGACTGGCAAATCGTTTGGTGAATTCCACCGTTCAAACTCATCGCTTCCAGTTTGTTGGGACGCAGGCACTTGGGGCAGGTGATTATCAGATATCCCGCACGATCTCTCGGCACGAAGAGTGGGGCAATGTCACTTTTCTTTCTTTCCGACCTGATAGGAGAAGCGGCTAACAGCTTGGCGACTTCTTCGAAAAGCTCCTTGACCGTGTAGCGTCCTTTTTGCAGGAAAGCGTCGGCCAAAATGCCCAATGGGATTTCGCCTGTGCTGTACCCTCCGCTCATTGCAATCGTGGCAATGTGCGGAAACCGCTGGCGCACGACAGCCAGAAATTCAAAACCGGACATCCGAGGCATATTCAGATCGGAAATGATGACATCGGGAAGGGACCTGCTGAGAGCGTTTAAGCCATCCAGCCCGTCCGCTACCGTGAGAACCTCATAACCCTGGCTTTCCAAAATGGCCCCTGCGGCTTCACGTATGGACGGTTCGTCATCCACGACCAGGACGCGATAGGGGAATTGACGTACCTTAGCTTCTGCGACGAGTGTACCTTCATGCGGAGACGCTGGCTGTTCTGCCGCCGCAGTCCATTCCGGCACTTTCTGAATGTCTAATTGCCGCGACACGGTCTTATCCCAATTTGCTCCTTGGCTAGCAGGCATGGGACACCCCCATTTCTGAAGAAAGTTTCAGGAAGCGGAATCATACCCGGCACGAAGTCGGCAAATCTGGTCACTTTTGAACACTGACGAAGGTGATCAGTACGTTGGGAGCAAACTTGGTCACAATTGAACGGTTCAGTGGCAGTTTTTATCGCATACTAGTGACTGCCAGATGTTCCACCGGCTTGAGTGCTATTTGTATTCTCAAGGTCGCTATGCCCATCCGCCGTCGAACAGCTTTAGTCGTTGTGGGAATCGGCGCGATACTCATGCTCGCGCTTATTTTCGTTGTTCCTGCTCTCATTAACGTGGATCGCTACCGGCCCCAGGTAATCTCGTATCTCCAAGAGAAAACTGGGATGCAGGTGGAAATTGGACGACAGGCGCTCACATTTTTTCCTGTAGCGATTCACATTGATCATATCGGCGTGAAGAACCCTCCGATATTTCCGGCCGGTTATGTTGTTCAGGTGGCGCGGATCGATGCCGAACTCAGTGTTGGAGCGCTCCTGCACCGGCAGGTGGCCATCAAGTCCCTCGTACTTGAGGACCCGGTCTTGAATCTGACTTCGGATCCCGACGGCCCGTGGAACTTCGAGAATCCTCAATCAAAGGTTTCGGCGAATAGCTTTCCTCTCGGCCCCATTTCGAAAGTGAGAATTAAGCGGGGGCTGGTGATAGCGTCGAATCTTTTGCCCTCCGACGCGCCCGGTCCCATTTTTTTCGAAGCTCACGAGATCTCCTGCGAACTGGAGCAGGTAAACCTGGTCGGAATTACCAATCCTTCCTCTTCCTCGATGGACGGCCAGGGCAGCCTGAAGGCGGGTCTTCTGCGCTTCGGCGCTGTCGAGGCAAGAAATCTGGATTCCAAATTGCGCTTGGAGTCGAGGCACGTTTTCTTCACCGATATCAGAGCGGAAGTCTACGGCGGGAGTGCCGTGGGTGGACTTTCCTTCGATTTGTCGCAGAAAAATGCAAGCTTCAAGACTAATGCGCGATTGAGCGGAATTAATCTGGCCCAGCTTCTGGCAGCCTTCCCAAACGGCGGCGGAAAGATGACCGGGAAGATGGAAGGAGACGTAAGGTTGGCGGGAGAAATCGCACATTCGCTACGCCCGCTGGCGGGAATCCACGGAACCGGACACCTGACGGTGCGTAACGGTCAGGTGCCGAGTCTCAAGCTCAACGCGAATTTGATGAAGCTGGCGCACTTCAACGATCTTGGCCCAGCCAAAAACGATCCTTCCGCATTTAACTTGATAACCACCGATCTGGAGATAGCCGATCAGCGGATTTCGAGCCGGGTGATAGACATTGATGGCTACGGGGTGGATGTGGATGGCTCGGGCAGTGTGAGTGTGTCAGGCTCTGACGAGTTGAACTATCGCGGGTTGGCGGAGATTACAACCAAGGAGAGCTTCTTCACCAACACCATTGCCCGGCTGTCCGGAGCCTCATTAAAAGACGGCAAGTTGCAATTTCCCTTTCGGATCGGCGGAACGATCGATAACCCGCTCTTCTCCAAGGGCAAGGATGATAAGGACGTAGACGCTGTACAAGAACATCGGTGACGTGAGGCGGGAAGTCCGCTCCTTCCGCCTAGTTCCACGAATCTTTTCGTAAACTCGGAACTACGGCAGTCTGCCGGTAGTGCCAGGACTGCTATAAAATCCCAATCTTTCTGAGAAGTGATGCAAGGAGCTTGTGGTTTTTGTTGCGGGGGCTGGCCCACCTTTCACGAGCTTCTTGAAACTACCACAACTGAGGCTGCCCTGAGCGCAGTCGAAGGGTGGGGCAGCCACAGTCGGAGAGAGGTTTAGAAGATTCCTAGCCAAAGGTGGGCCAGCCCCCTCAATCCCAGTCGGGCACATTTTTCTCTGGAAGATTTCCAGTTCTGCCATGATCTCGACCGGCCTCAGACCAGCGCCGCGCGGCATCTCGGATATTAGACTTGGTCGCGGGTCCCAATGAAGCCCAGATCATCTCAAGCTCCCTCGGATGAAAGATCAACCACTCGAATAGTCTCACCCAGATTACGTTAATGGCCTCCGCATCGCCAGTGAGGCACACTGATTCCATGAAGGCGGCACACCTGCGCAAGAATTCCGACGTTTTTCCCCGTTCGAGCTCGCGAATAAAGTAGGGCTGTAACACATCGCCGACGATGATGTAGTTCGTTGGGAGACTCTGGTGCTTTTCCCACTTTTCGCGTTCTCTTTGATAGGACTCTTCGAGTTCTGGAAAATGTGCACGGATCTGAGCGATTAGATTGTGTCTATCAATCTTGGGTTCTAGCATTATTTCAGTTAGTCCGTTAGGTCCTGGATTAGTGCTTTTGCTGCACCCGGTCATGCGCGTCGCCAAGCCCGCATCGCTCCCGCATCGCAGCATCCAGGATTTTGCTATTCCGCCCCTGTGAGTAGGTGCTGCCGCATGGATGGATTTCCCATTCGTCGCTTCAATGGTGAGTGGCGTCGGGATCGTCCAGCAGACATTGCAACTGGTCGGTGGAGTTAATCTTCTTCATTTCGATTTCGTACCAGCGCTGGATCGTGTTTGGGTCGCGGCCGCGAATTTTTCTGTTGCTGAAGGCGAAGTAGCTCCAGTGGACGCCGTGCCCGCCTGTGGGTGCGGTGTTCAGAAAAATGGCGTCGTCTGGAGCGTACTGGGAGATTAAATGGATGTACTGCGCGGCGACGCTCGTACCAGTTTCCGATGCATTCGGGACATCGGAGGTGTCGATGACGCCCAAAGTCAGTGCCCTGGACTTCAACTCTTCGCAGAACGAGCGTACCTCATTTTCGTGGCGAAGATCGAGTTGGAGAGCCCAGATCCGCGAGCCCTTTGCTATCTGACTCAGGTGACTGTAAAGACGATCATCAAACAGGTAATTCGAGGCGAAGAACGGATCGCTGGGACTTTTTGGCCCGGTATGGAAGTGTCCGAAAGCGTTATCCCATGCTGCCTGGTTCTTTCGCACGCTCTTGTCCCAGAAGGTCCACGAGTCCGGGTTCGAAAGCGTTTCCTTATCTTGAGCGGCCAGGCTGCGGGATCGTTGCTGCCAAAGTTCCGGCGATGCACTCAGGCGCAGGTTCAAGTAATCGGCGCGATCGGTACTGGCAGCAAGCAGGGCTCGGTTGATGTTTGCGAAGCGGATGGTCTGCGGATCGTAGTCGATTACAAACAACGCCTTGGCTTCGGATAGAGCGGCTCCTATGAAAGAACGCTCGGTACCAACCGACACATACACTCCGTGATTGCTCTTGCGGTAGATAGGCAACGCCACGGCAGGATGCTGTTCGTTAGGTGGAAGATAGATGCCGGGATTCGGTTGAGGTTTGGGGGCAGGATCATTGGCCTGCGAATATGTCGCAGTCGCCAGTGCCACAGAAGCTACTAAAACGAGACTAAGGAATCGAATTCTCCGCTCGCACCACATTTCGATTGTTTGCCGTCGAGACGGAATGATGGGCTTTGAGCTTAGACCCTTTAACCGGGATTGTTTCCTGGCCTGGAACTCTGGTTGAGGGACGCAGTTACATTTCGCGCATTGAATCCGAACCCGCCCGACCCGTTGCGGACTTGATGGTCTAGTTTGGCAACAGGCCATAGACGTCTAGTTCGGTTTTCGTGCCAATATACACTTTTCCATTAGCGACTGTAGGGACGGTGAATTTGACTCCCGTTCCCGCCTGGTCGCGGTTATTCGCTGCTTGCGAGCTATTCCAAAACTCGGTGTTCAGGTTTGACGGGTCATAGGCGTGCAGTACCCCTGGAGTCGCTGGATCGATGGCCCATACAATTGCATGGTTGGTGCCGGCGGCAGAAAGAACGGGTACCACTCCGGGATAGACATACCGCTGGCTGGATGTTGAAAATGGCTCGGTCTCAAATTGATCGGTCACCGTCGAAAATCGAAATGCTTTTAGGGGGCCGATGTCCGCCGTCACGTAAAGAGCGTTTTGCCAAAAAAGAGGCGTCGCATAGATCTCATTCTTGTCCACGACAAAACTCTGCACGATCTGTGAGTTGCTTTGCGAATTGTAATGGCCCAAATGGTCGCGGTTGAGAACGTAAAGCTTTCCCGATTTGCTGCATCCAAGAAGAAGGTGAGGAAAAGGGCCGCGCGCCTGATCGGGAAGAATCGCACCTCCCCCGGTGCCCAAATCAAGGTCCTTCTCGGCTAGTTCCATTTGATCGAATGGGGTGAACCAGTCGGAAACTGAAAGCCCGCCGGAAGTACTGAGCTTTAAGAAGCTATCGCCGTAATTCCGGCCGCCCGGATGGTCTGCGTTGAAATCACCATTGCCCGTGATTAGATAGATGTTGCCTTGTGAATCGGCTAACGGGCTGGCCCCGGACATCCAGATGCCTCCGCGCCCACCGTCGATGGTGTCGTTCAAGACGCGGACCTGAGCAAGAGTGGAAGCGTCGTAGCCCATCAGCCATCCATGATAGAAGTCGGTATTGTTGTAACCGCCCCAGCAAACATAGACAATTCCATTTAGCAGAAGCAATCCGGCGCGCTGCTTCTGCATCTTCGCGGCAAAGGTGATGGTGCCGTTCACGTTGTCGTATCCCGTGCCTCGTACGGACGAGGCGATCATCACAGGAGACTTAGGACGCTGTCGCCCCGTCGTGATGTCGATCGCATGTAGCCGTTGGATAATCGTTCCGGTGGTTTCGTTCTCCGTCAGGGCAACGAGGTAAATGGTTTGCGATGACGGATCGATCACCGGTGTCCCGGTTATGCCGGTAACTGGCCCCAAAGCGAAGCTGTCATGCTCAAGATCGGCCAAAGGGGCAATCTTCTCGCCCCTCGGGATGAGATTCACATTGGGGATGGACCAAACAGTTTTGCATCCTGGGCCGTCGGCATCAAACGCGTAAAGGCTGTCGTTTTCGGTGGCGACGAATACAACGTTGTGCCGCGCGCCGCGAATCTTCAAGTTGGCCATCCAAAGGGGCTGGGCATAGACCCAACCGTCCACCGGGCACGAAAAAACCTTGCCAAACGTGCTGCTTGCCACATTCTCGCTGGTCAGAGCATATTCCCGCGAATTCACGCCGGAGTGCGCGAGGTCATTCCGCCAAGTCGCGACCCCAGCCAGATCGGTCACGCCGACGCTGGCCACTGCGCTCGTGGCTGCATCGGCCTTGCTTGTGGCGGTAATCGTGTAGACCCCCGCATCCGTCGCGGTAAATGTGACAGAGCTAGCCGTTTGGTTCCTCAGACTCCCGCCGGAAGAACTCCAAGTAACGCCAGAATTTGAGGAATCGTTCCCAACCCTAGCGGTGAGGTGCAATGGCTGCTTTACCGTCACTCCTCCGCGCACCGGTGATAACGAGACGGTGATGGTTGAGGCAGCCTTGCTGAGGTTTGGGGCATTGCTGGTTTGTGATGCAACCGGGACGCTCACCTTGCTTGCGCTCGCGCCACTCTGTGCCGATGCCTGCGTGGCACTCCAGCCCACGATGCCGATCACGACGCCGCACAAAACCCTTACTTGCGGTGGAATCCGCATTCGACAAAGCTCCTCTTTCGATTGATACGCGGGGAGACAAGATTGCACGGCGTCGCTGCAATCTGCCAATTCCTCATAGGTCGGCCCGTAACTTTGCAGTCTCCTCTACAAACTACTGCTTGATCGTTTCTTGGCGGTGTCCCTTCGCTGCTTTCCCCGTAAAGTGCGAAGCAACTCAACATTGTACGACGTACGTTTTAGTGACTTCGGTGTTTAGCAAAGTTCATCCGGTCCGCGCCACACGGCTACTATTTGGGCGTGAACTGCTTTAGGTCGTAAGTGCCGAGACGTTTTTCGAACGCCGTAACAGAGTCGAGGTAGATGTCGAATCCGTCACCGCCGAATGTTTTATGCTCAATCTCTTCGAACTTTTCGCCCAAGGCCTGGTATTCCTGCGGGGTAATGATTACGGGAAGGGCGGGAAACAGGACCGTATCCTCGCGTGCCTCGTGGGGCGTGTACATGCGGATGAAAGCTCGGAGATCCTGGGCAAGCTTCTGGCGATCGTCTGGAGTCTTTAACGACTGCAGGGTCGAGACGATGCGATCCGTGACCCGTCGTCCCGCCTGGTGCTGTTCGCCCAGGACATCCACCAAGTCCAACAACCTCTGTGCATACAGGCGGAGCACATCCTGCCTGCGGTAATATTTCCGAAAGAGCGGGAAGATATGCTCTTCTTCCAATTTCTGGTGGTAGTCCTCAATAAACTTGCGGATGATCTCGGCTGAGTCGATCACGGTTTGCGCCGGGAAGTCCTGCTTGGCGTCGATGCGCCGAATCACCTCGTCGTACATCACCAGCACACGTTTCAAGATCCCGTGGTCGCGCATCAGGCGCTCATTGGTCGAGACGTCATAGTTCTGTTCGTGCTTTTCCTGCCCGGTAGTCTTTTGGGCCAGTAATGTTGTCGGAAGTACCGCCGCCGCGGCCGCGAACTTACCCGTGGCATGGAGGAAGGAACGCCTGTGCAGGGAATGGTGAGAGGGAATGATCTGCATGCTGTCTTCTTTCAGTTCGCACGCTCAAAATGTAGCTATTGCTCTCGTAGCCGAATCTCGTTTTTCGACTTCCAAAAAAGGCACCAGCGATTGTAGCCGTTCCCCTGCTTGCCCGGGTCCCGGACCGCACGATGTGGTTTCTTTGGTGGCGAAGTGGCTCCCCGATGTGTTCTCGCTTGTGCTTGCTCGCTCGTGACGTCGCCGGGTTGTATATGCCTTGACACGCATATGCTCTATGGAGTATATACAGGCCATGGAATCTGCCTTCGAAATCATTGCCGAGCCGAACCGGCGCGCGATCTTGAGCCTCCTGGTCTCGTCGCAACAGTCGGTGGGAGAGATCGAGCGTGAACTTCGTATGCCGCAGCCGACCGTCTCCAAACATCTGCGCGTGCTGCGCGACGCCGGTTTCGTCGAATCCACGGTGGACGCACAGCGCCGTCTCTACCGGCTCAAGCCTGAACCTTTTCGAGAGGTGGATGTTTGGCTGGCGCAGTTCCGCCGGTTCTGGTCCACGCACGTGGATGCTCTCGAACGCCACCTCGACCGCATGGAGCCATCAACAGCAACGAAAAGGAAGACAAGAAGATGATTAGCAATCGCGAGCAGTACGCACCGGGTCCCGCCTGCGGGGCGCAGGTACGAAAAGATGGAGACCAGTGGACGCTCATTCTCGTCCGCGAACTGCGCCACTCGCCGGAAAAAGTCTGGCAGGCGCTTACCGACCCGGCGCATCTTCGCGAATGGGCTCCCTTTGACGCCGATGGGAGTCTGGGTAAGGTTGGAAACACGGTGAAGCTCAGCACCGTGGGAGCGCCCTCGCGGCACGTTACCGAAACAACCGTGACGCGGGCCGACGCACCCAAGCTGCTCGAGTACAACTGGGGTGGCTTCGATATGCGGTGGGAACTCGAAGCGGTGGGTGGCGGCACGCGCCTGACGCTGTGGACCAACATTGATCGCCGCTTCATCTCCATGGGCGCGGCCGGGTGGCACATCTGTTTCGACGTGCTGGATCAGCTTCTCGCCGGTCAGCCCATCGGACGCATCGTCGGCCCCGACGCCATGAGGTTCGGCTGGCCGCGATTGAACGCCGAGTACGCCAAGCAGTTCGGCGTGGAAGCTCCCAACTGGCCGCCTCAGGCTCAAAAGTCATGAATCAATGTGGATCGCGGGTGCCCCATCCTAAAATCGCGTAGTGTGCGATTAACCACAGAGGACACCGAGGGGCACGGAGGGTTGATTCGGTCTGTACGAGATCTCCTTGTGCGTCGGATTTCAGTTCTTCCGTGTACCCCTGTGCCCTCTGTGGTTTTAGGGTGGGATTCCACGGACCCAAAGTTCAGGAAAGCAGACACCGAAGACCAAAGGAGGTGCCATCGTGCCCCAATCCGCGAATGCAGCCGTGAACCGAGGCATCGCGCGTTCGATTTTCCGCTGGATTCACCTCATCTTCAGCATTCCGATACTCGGCTATATCTATAGTCCGTTTGAAAAAATTCCAAACTACGCCCCCGCGACTCGGTTTGTCTTCGTTCCGGTAATGGTCCTTACCGGATTGTGGATGTGGAAGGGCCACGTCGTTCGACGTCTGCTTTCGAAAAGACCGGTGAGTACCTCCGCCGCGTGAACACTATGTCAAAGGGAACTCTTTCAAAAAAACAACGTGAAGAAATCCTCAGAGCACTGCAATCCCGTTTTGAGAAAAACATGAACCGCCATACAGGCCTTGCCTGGGCTCAAGTGCAAGCCAAGCTGGAAGCCAGTGCTGAAAAACTGTGGTCACTGAATGAAATGGAAAGAACTGGCGGGGAACCGGATGTTGTTGGCTACGACCAAAAGACGGGCGAACATATTGTTTACGATTGTTCCGCGGAAAGTCCGAAAGGTCGCCGTAGCGTTTGCTACGACGGGGAAGCGCTGGAGTCGAGGAAAGAAAACAAACCAGCGGGTAACGCGATGGACATGGCAGCTGCCATGGGCATTGAGCTTCTCACGGAAGAACAATATCGAGAGTTGCAGAAACGTGGAAGCTTCGATACGAAAACGTCGAGCTGGGTGAAGACACCTTCGGACATCAGAAAACTCGGCGGCGCGCTCTTTTGTGACCGCCGCTACAACACCGTTTTCGTGTATCACAACGGTGCGGAGTCTTACTATGCCGCCAGGGGATTTCGTGGCTCGCTAAGGGTCTGAAGTAAGCGGCCCGGACTTTAATCCTGCCGGGTGCCCCGTCCAAGCTCCGCTTGAGCGGGGATTCTCCTCGGATACCAGCTCACCATTCTGCGCGCGCTCGGTGATTGAGTGGGGTAAACAGGTTACGAACCCGCTTCGCCATCGGGACTGGCAATCACCACCACATACCCGTCCGAATCGCGCAGCCAGATCTCTCTGTGCTGCGGCGCCGGATTGACGTGAGGTTCCAGGAGGATCTCGGCCTGCAGTCCAAGGGCTCGCTCCACGACCGAGTCGAAGTCCTGCACCTCGAACCACAGCAAGACTCCGTGCCCAGCAGGCGCCGCGTCCCGGTTCACCAGGTTCGGGTGGTTTTCCTCATCCCAGGCGTGGAGTTGAAGAATCAACTGGCCAGCGGAGAATATCCGATCGTACACATCGCGGTGGCTGTGATCGGGGAGTGAGTCGGCGCCCAGCAATTCCGCATACCAGCGGCTGCTCGCTCTCACATTGCGCACCGCGATGAGCGGTTGAACCTGAACGGATGATTTCTGTGCACTGGAGCTCACGACGGCCTCCTGGCTTTCGCGGTTAGCGGAATCCCCACAGATTAAGATATCTCGCGGGACGAGCCATACCCACTCAAGCCAAAACCGGTCTTGAGTGGGCCACCTGTCCGTCCTCAGCCGGGAACGGCATCATTTCTTCGTTGCATTGCGGAAGCATCGCCGCTACCTTATGGCGAGCCCTTTCCCCCGTTTTCCAGAAAAATTTGGATCGCAAATCGCAAAAGCCCGCAAGCTTCTGCCGGGCGAAGGGCGCGTTTGCGAGATTCGAATGGGAGAACCTCTTTGGCCATCCAAGATGCAGCCTTAGCTGCCCGCATTGAGAAAGAACGAAGCACAACCAATCGGCTCAAGGCGTTCTTGAGCCGCTATTTCTATTTTTCCATGGCGCTGGCCATGGCCGGGCTCGTGGTGTGGGGCTTCAGCCGCACCGTCGAGGCCAACCTCTTCCATGCCAAGCCGCAACGGCCGCTGCTCTTGTGGATGCACGGCACAGCCTTCGCCACGTGGATGGTCTTCTTTATTCTTCAGTCGGCTTTGGTGCGTACCCGAAAAGTGAGCGTGCACCGCCTTCTCGGATGGTTTGGAGCCACGCTGGCCACGGTCATGGTGGTCTTGGGCTTCACGGTTTCCATCGTCATGACCCGCTTCGATATGTCCGTGCTCCACCAGACGGACGTCGCTTCTTTCTTGTCGATTCCATTCGAGGACATGATCGTCTTCGGCACATGCATAGCCTTGGCGATTTATTGGAGAACCAGGCCGGAATACCATCGCCGCCTTATCTTCATCGCGAGTTGCGTGCTCATGGATGCTGCCATTGGCCGATTCGATTTCTGGTACAACCACAGCATCTTTTACGCGGGCTTGGACCTTCTGATCGTACTCGGCATGATGCGCGATTGGATCGTCGACGGCCGTGCGCACAAGGTGTATCTATATGCGCTGCCTCCAATGATCCTTCTGCAGAGCCTCGCCGTGTACATGTGGCGCGTGAATCCGGTGTGGTGGCAAGGGATCACCCACGCGATCCTCGGATAGAGAAGCTCGACGGTGGCCTACTCAAGCCCGGTGTTGGCTTGAGGGGTTAGTTCCCCAGAATTAGGGCTGCAGGCGTCGGGCATTGCGCATCGTTGGGCGGCGGATGAAGTTGCAGGAAGGCGGCTGCGGCGTTGCGGGCACGTCCCGCGATTTCGCGCGGGCTCGGTCGCTCGGCTACGCCGAGCAGCAGGCTGACCATCAAATCGCGCCAGAGCAGCCCGGCAAACTGCTCAGCAAGTTCGGCAGGACGGCCTGTGAGCAATCCGGACTCCTGGGCCCGGGCCATGATTTTACGCAAGGCGGCGCGGCTGGTTTCGCGTCCTATCGAGTCGAGCGCGCGCGCCACTTCTGGAGCCTGGGCCACCTCGGCGATCGCCAATCGGAATACCGCGATGACCGTGGGATCGCTTATCTCGCGGACCAGCTTCGTCCCCAAAGAAGCCAGCACCTGCGCCAGGGTCTCGCGATCGCGCAGCAGGGGCAGGTCAGCGGGCACGTCCAGTCGCTTGGCGCGCTTGCTGATGCAGGCGATCAGCATTTCCTGTTTGTTGCCAACTAGTGCGTAAAGCTCTCGCTTCGAAACGCGCGCGCGTGTCGCGATCTCAAGCGTGCTGGCCGCTGCGTAGCCGCTCTTCATGAACGCCGCAAAGGCCGCATCAAGGATGCGGTTCCGCACCCCGGCTTCCTCGCCGCCTTCCTGGCGGCGTTTTGACATCGATGCCTTGGCCATCACCCTCTCCTTGCCGACCGTGGTACCGTATAGTACCACCACAATGTAAGGGTGACGAGAATTTTTATGCCTGCGGCTGCGACCTTTCTCTCGCGGCTACGTCTAAGAGAAGTATGGTACCCGATGGTACCAATATAAGAGCCAAATTCCATGAGGAATCAAAGGAGCGGAACCATGAACATTGAAATGTCCTACCTGCTGCTGGCGGCCGCGACGGTCCTGGCGCCCATGGCGCAAGGCCAGTCCACACCGCCGCAGCCCAAGATCACCGGCGTGCTGACCATCCTTTCGCCAAAACCGGGGGTCATTCCTGAGCAAATCATGAAAATCATGCCGGCAGAGATTCGTGCGACCGTCCCCCTGTATCTCGACGGCAAAATTCAGCAATGGTACACGCGCGGCGACGGCCGGGGCGTCATCTTCATACTGAACTGCCAGGACGTGACGGAGGCTCGGGCCCTCATCGAAAGCCTGCCGCTCTCGAAGGAAAACCTCGTGGAGGAGCAGTTCATTCCGCTGGGGCCACTCTTGCCGCTCGGGATTCTATTGCGAGATAGCCCGACCAATAAGTGAACTTAGCCACTGCGGCCCCCTTTCGGCGGCGACGCCTGAACCTCGACGCCGAAACCGTGGGCCGCATTGTGAACCATGATTCGCCGTGCGGATCTCGCTCTCGTAAGAATGACGTATGTCATCTGGCGGGAAGCCGTCAATCCGATAGGAGGCCATATGTCGCCGGAAATCATCTTCAACCTGCATCTCATTCTGGGTTATGTCGCGTGGCTGCTTTGCTTCGGTGTGTACGTCATGCCCAGACTCAAGTCAATGGACCTGGTAGCAGCGCAACGTGCCATCGCTACTCTGCACAGCTTCCGCTTCTTCGGGCTCGTGTTTATCCTTCCAGGCGTCGTCGGCCCGAATCTGCCCGCCGCTGGCTTCGCCACGTTCGCCGCCTACTGGGACCTGGCAACCGGAGTCCTGGCCATGCTGGCGTTGCTCACGGTCAGGATACGTCCCTTCTTTTGGCTGTTCGTCGTCGCCTTCAATCTCGTGGGAATGGTCGACCTCATTCTCGACTATTACCACGCTATCCGAGTCGGCCTTCCTGCGTTCGCGGGGCAGTTGGGCGCGACATACGCGATCCCGATCATCTACGTGCCCCTACTGATGATCACGCACGTCGTCGCATTCTATTTTCTGCTGCGTCCTCAGCCCAGGGCGATTCGAGCTTTCGCTGGCGATGCGGTGGCATCCTAGAGTCCCCGCGTGCGTGTCCAGACCCAGTTGCAGCTCGAAGAACCGCGCCTGTATGGGAGTGTCTAATAACGAGTGGTCGACCTTAAGCCCGGTTTTGCAGGGTGCCCCGTTCAAGCTCCGCTTGGGCGGGGATTTTGCCCGGATGCTACCTATCCGTTCTCTCTTCACGCCTACCCCAACCTGACCGACGCCCAAACCAGAGCCGCATAGCGGCGGAAGGAAGATGCGCAACGGCAGAATGAAGCTTCGCTGGACCAAATCTGTGACGTGTGAACACCCCCACTCAAGCCAAAACCGGGCTTGAATGGGCCACCCGCGCCGGATTCTTGGAAGTGCTTCAGCGACCAGGGCACTCCCCGAGTCTGCTCCCGGAGTGTTCGGTGGATCTGTGACCGATGAACATCCCCGCCCAAGCGGAGCTTGGACGGGGCACCCTCGGGAATCTGAATGATGCGTGGGCCGGGCTTCCCGGCACCAGACCGCGGGCGAGGGCGGCCGCGCTACACGCGCCGCCGTATCGCCAACAGCGTCAGGTCATCGAAAGGTTGCTCGCCTTTGGTAAACACGCGCAGGTCATCGAGGCAGGCGCTGATCAGCTCGGCGGGTTGCCGTCCGGCTTGCTGGCGCACCAGGGTCAGGACGCGCTCCACGCCGTATTCGTCGTCCTCGTGGCGGGCTTCGGAAAGGCCGTCGGTATAAAGAAAGAGCGTGTCGCCAGGTTCCAGTTGCACGCGCGTGGCGGAAAACTCGCTGTCGTGGAACATCCCGAGCGGCAAGCCGGTCGATTCCACGCGCAGCACGCCGCCGCGTCCGACCACGATGGCGGGCCAGTGGCCGGCGTTATGGATTTCCACTTCTCCGGTGGGCTTCGCCTGTCCGCACACCAGCGTGGCGTACTGCCCGGCCAGCGCGCTTTCACAGAAGACGCGGTTCACCTGGGTGACAATCTGGCCGAGCGGCAGGGCCATGCCGGTCAGGCTGCGGAATAAGGCGTGCAGCTGCGCCATCAGCATGGACGCGGCCACGCCCTTGCCCGAGACGTCGCCCAGCACAAAAAAGAGCTGGCCATCCGTCGGGATCAGATCGCAGTAGTCGCCGCTGACCGCGCCGAGCGGCGCGTAGTGATAGCTGGTCTCCCAGTCGCCGGCGCACAGCCCATTCTGCGGCAGCAGATTGCGCTGCACCTCCGAGGCCAGGTCGAGGTCGCGCTGCAGGTCGGCGCGTTCCGTCTGGGTCAGGTGGTCGAGGCAGTAGCGCACCAGCGGATCGGCCAGCAGGCGGTCCTGCTCGACCGGTTCGTGGCACTCCTCGCAGAGACCGTAGCTGCCCTTGGCCATGCGGTCGAGCGCCGAATCCACTTCGTGCAACAGGCCGGCCAGGCCAGAGTTACGCGGCGCCGCGACAATCGCCGCTTCCAGCCGACGCTTGCGCTCTTCGAGTTGATTGTTCAGGAAACTGACTTCGAGCGTGGCCATGAGAATCCCCCTGGGTCTTGATCCGCGCTATTGGATTCTACCGGGCAGGTTTTCGATGCGAATGTCTGCCGGGTGGCGGGCGTCCCCAGCTTCGCGTCCGCTCTTTGGACGCTAACGTGGGCTCACACTTACTCCGACCACCATACCCCGTCCCCACCCATTCCAACTTTTCCCTTCCCATTTGGAACTGGCGGGGTGGCCCACACAACCGACGGTGCCTCATTCAATCGCGCCCTTTGTGTTCTGTGCGATTGAGTGGGATAGCGATACAGACTGCGGTTCCCCGTCTCCCGTTCGGGCGAGTGGGCCAGCAAAAACTACAGATGGGCTTTCCCGCTGTGGCCATTGCGGTTGATGTTGTCTGACCCGCGGCCATTGCCGTTGCCGAACAGTCCCTCCGCGATATACGCGTTTGTCCGGATCCGGCTCATTTGCTCATAGAGGTATTGGCGAAGGTCAGCTACATCCAGGATGCGACTTCCATTGTTGAGGCGTGCGTATGTCAGGTCCTCTCTCAGACCTTCGCACACAGATAGCGCAATTTGCCTCTCATTCATGTCCATAACAAACCCCACATCAAACGACACTTCGAGCCATTTTAGGATGCCCTTTTCGTGCACCTTAAAACTGTGCAATTTTGATCATCTCCGCATTTAATTCAAGATGGCTGATTCACTCGCTCAGGGCACGCTTCGCGCACAGAACGCGCAAACATGCGGCACCCGTTAAAATGGCGCGAGTGCTGGAACTTTACTCGGAAAGGACCGTCCCGATGGAACCTGCCTCTGCATTCATCGACGAGAAGATCAAGCAACTTGGCGACTGGCGCGGAAAGATGCTCGCGAAAGTGCGCACACTCATACACGAAGCAGACCCTGAAATCGTCGAAGAGTGGAAATGGGTCAAGCCGACAACGCCGGGGACGCCCGTCTTTTCCCACGGCGGCATCGTGTGCACGGGGGAGACGTACAAGAATGTCGTCAAGATGACCTTTGCCAAGGGCGCTGCGTTGAAGGACCCTTCCCGCCTATTCAACTCCAGCCTCGAGGGCAATGTCAGGCGCGCCATCGACATCCACGAAGGCGACAAGATCGACGAGGTGGCCTTGAAGGATCTCATCCGGGCTGCCGTGGCGCTCAATCTCAAGGGCAAAAGCACATCAAAGCCCAAATCGAAGCCCAAGCCGAAGCGAAAATCCCCACTCTAAATTTCGCAAAGAACGCGAAATTTAGAATGGGGCACCGAGCGAGGAAAATCTGAACATTCCCACCCAAGGTTCCCGCGCCGAGGGTAGAATTTGTGCGCGAGGCGCTTCGTCCTGGAGGGCCCCTTGAACAAGAAGAAGCGCAAGAAACTTCGTGGTACCGTCGAAAAGGTGATCAAGCCGATCATTCCGGGCGAACCCGAGAAAGCGCAAATTGGGATCGAGCAAGCGGACGAGTTGTACCGGGAGATTCGGGTCGAGAACGTCTTGACCGATGAGCAGGGCGACAAGGTAAGCCTCAAGCCTGGGGCGAAGGTCGATGTTGTCGTCGAAGCGGACTCAGACGCAACCGTGAAAAAGCCGGACTAGTCCGGAGGCCTGCGGGTCAAGCCGCTTTGTCTCGTCGTCCTAAGAGCTGGTTATACAGCTGACGGATGCGTTCTTGCCTGCATGGGTATTCGAGGATCTCCTCCTTGGTGGCAACGCCAAACGTTTCTTTTTCCAAAACGTTCAATTGTTCTTCCAGAAGGACAATGAGTTCTTCTCGAAGGTGCTGGGGAATTGGGGACGCCATTGGGCACCTGCTCCTAGCAGTCTAACAACGCCTGCGAGCATGTCCATCCACGTGATCCCTGACGAACGCACAGAGAAATGCCTCACGAGGCAATTTGGAGAAAAACACCGGTTCCCTGATACAGCGAAGACCCGATTGGCTCGTGTTCCAGGCGCTACTACCGTGGCGGCAAGAACGGAAAAGCTGTCGGCCCGCGTCGAGGTTTGCCCCAAACCCGGCGCGGTTTATTTTGAATAGGGCTAGTCCGGCTTCCCTACAAGGCGGGATTGGTCCCTGGCCCACTCAGGACGCAGTGGGAGTCCAGGGGTGAAGACGCGGCCACCAGCGGCGCACATGGCGACGGTAGTTTTCGTAGTCGGCGCCGAATTTCTTGTGCAGCGTGGGCTCTTCATAAAAGACCACAAATAAATGAACGCCAATTGCTACGGCGATGACTGCGGCAATCGCAGCGACGCTGGCATGGCCGAAGACGATCCACAAGCCGATCCAGCCGGCGGCGAAGCCCACATACATCGGGTTGCGCACATAGCGATAGAAGCCGACGACTACCAGGCGCTGTGGCGGAGCAATGGGGGCGGGCGTGCCGCGGCCCGTCCAGCCAAAGTCCCAAATGCAGCGCAGCGCGACGGCGAATCCCAACACCGAGGGAATGGCTGCCAGCCAGCGCCAGCGGGCTTCGCCGGCAGTCTCGACGCGGAATCCGAGCCATCCGGGAAGAAGCCAGAACCACAGCGCAAAGAAGCCGGCGCCGACGGTCACTGCGGCAATCGTGCTCAGCCAGGGTGAATCGTGGTCGGCTTGCGGAGAAATGCCCGCGTTTGGCATGGGTCCTCCATCGGTTGTTGCGGCGATTTTGCCATAGGCAGCATCGTAAGCGCTGTCAGCTCGCCAGGTCGAGGATGCGCAGATCCCTGAAGTGCGGAGGCTGGGGAAGTAAGGTTCACTGTCCTCGTCCACAAACAGAAGCGCACGATAAAATCCCCAGCCTCCGCACAAAGCGCGGAAGGCTGGGGCACCCGGCGTCGGCGTAAGGGAGGTTCATGGGTGGCCCAGCCTTCCGCGTACTCCGCCCTGCTCGGCGTCGGTGACCTCGCTCATGAATTACTGCGGCGCCGGCGCTGCGGCTGGCTTGTCGAACAGCTTGGGATCGATCTGCGGGTTGAGATGGACCTGGGTAAAGGTGACGACGCTGGCTTCCTTGCCGTCTTGCCGATTGAGGTGACGAGTTGGGATGCTCACGCCGTCGAAGGTCTTCCACTCGGAAAGGTCGGTCTCTCCATGGAATGGGCCCGCGTTGCTGGTGGCGGTGTAGGACTCGCGCAGCAGAACACCGGTTGAGGGATTGACGTACCAGCGCACCGCGGTCCCGTCGGCGTTGATGTCGACGATCTTTGCGTCCACATTGCCGATTTTCTCGGAGCCATTGGCGGTGAAGGTGAACTTGGGATCATCGACGTGCCCGGCGATAAAGGTCGGGTCGCGCTTGATCTGATCGAGGCTTTCTTTTGTGCCTGAAGCAGGGATCGGGCGAACCTGTCCCTGGGCCGCCATGAAGGCGCCGGAAGAAGTGAAGACGACGGTCATCGGTCCCATCGGCGAATCCATGGCGAGGTGCATGCGATCCGGATAGACGATAGTCACGTCCACTTGCGAAGCCGGTTCGTCCTTGGCCTGCTGGGCGAGTTTGGCCTGCATCGAGTGCACGGCTTTGAGCTTGGCAGCGCCTCCCATGGACTCGGCTACTTTCGCGACCAGCGCCTTGCCCTCAGGATTCGAGCCGGCGGGCGCCGCACTCGGTGACTCCGCGGTGCCCTGTGCTTCCGCGGGAGGTGGAGGAATCGTGATGTCCACGTTGGTCACGGCGCCGAGAGTGGTAAGCGGCTTATCGAAGTCCTGAGGATTGCCGACCACCAGTACCGCAAGCTGATCTTTGTGCAGATATTTTGCCGCGACACGGTTTACGTCGGCCGCGGTCGCCTTCTCGATGCCGGCGCGGTATTGCTCGAGGAAATTCAGCGGATAGCCATAAAACTCGTATCCCATGCGCTCGCGCAAAACCTTGTCGGGCGTGTCGAAATTAAAAATGAAGGAGTTGAGGATGGAATCCTTGGCGCGTTTGATTTCCGCGTCGGTGATGGGGTTTTTCTGCAGTTCGTCGACATCCCCGTAAAGGGCCTGGATGGCTTCGATGGTGCTCTGGCTCTTGGTTCCCAGCACGAAGCGCGTGACCCCGGGATGATCAAAGGCCGTGCCGATGCCGCCGCCCACTGAGTAGGCCAGGCCGCGCTTGGTGCGGATGTCTTGTACCAGTCGCGAGGAGAAACCGCCACCCATCACTTCATTGAAGACTTCGATGGCGAAGTAATCGGGATTTTTGCGGTCGGTGCCAAGAGTCACCATGCGCACATTCGATTGATTGACGTCTTCCTTGCTGACCAGGTAATAGCCTGGCTTGGCGGGGTGCGGTTGGATCTTCTCCCGCGGCGCGGCGGGACCCTTGGGCCAGGCAGCCAATGCCGCTTTGAGCTTTGCTTCCATGGCGGCGGAGTCGAAATCCCCGCTCATGCCAAGAATGATGTTATTCGGGTGGACGTATTTCTTGTGCCAGTCGACGAGGTCGTCGCGCGTCACCGCCGATAGGGTTGTGTACTCCGGTTGCCGGGCGTACGGGCTGTCGGCGCCATAAGCCAGCTTCAAGGACTCGCGGGCTGCAACCGAGGCAGGATTGTCGTTGCGGCGTGCAATCGACTCGTCCATTTGCTGTTGCGCCAGTTCGAGCTTGTCGGCGCGGAACTCGGGATTCTGGAGCAAGTCGACGACGATCTTGAAAACATCATCGAAGTCGCCCTTGAGGCACGACCATCCCAAGGAAGTGGAATCCCCGCCACCACTGGTTTCAACCTTCGCGGCGCGCGCTTCCAGGTAGTCGTCGAGTTGGTCGCCGGTCTGCGACTTGGTGCCGCCCGTGCGCCAGACGTCGCCGTAGAGATCAATCAGGCCAATCTTGGCGGCTGGTTCCTCGTGCGAGCCGCCACGAATGCGGATGGCTCCATCGATTAAAGGAAGTTCGTGATCTTCTTGCAGGAAGATCACCATGCCATTGGGCAGTTCGATGCGCTTGGGTTCGGCCGGATGAAACGGGGGCAACTGTGGAATCGGAATCTGCTGCCAGTCGGTAGTTTGAGCGTTCGAAGGTCCAGCAGTTGCAAGCGTCAGCAGCAGGAGAATGAAAGCCGCCATAAAACGCCGGAGCAGGGAAGAGGTCTTTAGAACGCAGGCCGTCATTGTGCACCTCCGGCGGAAGCGGGGGCCGATTTGACGGTTTCATTGATCCCCACCGTGCGATTGTTTTCGGTAAACGTCTGGTTGGCGACGCGACGAATGTCGGCCTTGGTGACTTTGTCGATGCGATCGACCGATTTGAACAGCTCGCGCCAATCCCCGTAGCGGGACTGGTAAATCGCAAGCTGTTGCGCGAGGCCTGAATTGTCGGCCAGGCCACGGATCAGATCCGCCTTGGCGCGGGTTTTGATCATTTTCAGTTCGTCGTCGGTGATGTCTTCCTTCTTGATGCGGTCAATCTCGGCGTGAATCGCGTCGCCGAGTTCCTGCGGCGTGTGGCCGGGCACGGGAACCGCGTAAAACGAAAACAGGTGCGGATACTTGACGCCGGGCAGGCCGGAGAATCCCGCGGCGAAGGCGGCGATTTTCTTGTCGCGGACCAGTGCCCGATACAGGCGCGAGGTGCGGCCGTTCGACATCAGATCGGAGATTGCGTCGTAAACGGCATCGTCGGGACTGTGGTAGTCGGGCCGGTGATAGCCCTCGATGTAGAAGGGCTGCGCGGATCCGCGCAGCACTACGCGGCGCTCGGAGTTCTGCGGAGGCTCAGTCGTGGTGCGCTCGTCGGGCGTCGGTTTCGTGGGCAAGCGGTCGAAATACTTCTCGATGATGGGAATGGCCTCTGAGGCTTTTACGTCGCCGACCACGGCGACCACCATGTTCGAGGGGATGTAGTACTGGTCGAAGAACTTCTGGGCGTCGGTGGCGGAGAAGGAGTTGAGGTCGGACATCCAGCCGACGGTCGGGCGATGGTAAGGATGCGCCTGGAAGGATGCGTTGATGAATTGCTCGACCAGGCGGCCGACGGGGCTGCTGTCAGTGCGCATGCGACGCTCTTCGATGACCACGTCGCGCTCTTTATAAAATTCACGCATCACGGGGTGCAGGAAGCGCTCGGATTCGAGATAGGCCCAGAGTTCGAGACGGTTCGACGGAAAGGAATAGAAGTAGTTCGTTTCGTCGTCGCTGGTATTAGCATTCATGCCCTCGCCACCCTCGCGTTCGACGATCTCGCCGAATTCGTTCGGCTTGACGTACTTCTGGGCCTCGGCGACGGCATCTTTCCAGGCCTGCTCAAGTTGCTTGAGCTTGTTCTCATCGCGGCCGATGCGCTTGTCGCGCTCGGTGATGTAGGCGGCGTAGGCGTCTTCGACCTTAGCGAGTGCGGCCTTCTCGGCCGGGTAGTCGGTGGTCCCGATCTTGTCGGTACCCTTGAAGGCCATGTGCTCGAACATATGGGCGAGGCCGGTTTTGCCCATCGGATCCTGCACGGAGCCCGCGTCGACATGGGTGAAGAAGGAGAACACAGGGGCTTCAGGGCGTTCGAGGATGACGACGGTGAGGCCGTTGGGCAGGGTTTTAACCGTGGTGCGTTTTTCGAAAGAGGCCACGTCCTGGGCGGCGGCGACGGCAGTTAATAAGAGGATAAAGACGAGAGTGCGGATGGCGGCTTGCTTCATCGGACCTCCACGATAAATGGGCATGGTTTGGCGGCTGGCATCACGGGACAGGGCAGAAACTGGGAAAAATCCACAGTACGTGGGTGGAAAGGGGATGTCAAACGGCGGTCGTTGGTCGTTGGCTTTTGGTCGTCGGCAAAACAAACGATTGCCGGCTCCCGCTGGCGGGCATCGTATTGAAGACCGCCGTTATACTTGGCGGCGGCAGGAGAGTGCGCAGTGCCCAGGGGAGGAAGCTTGGCGATTTCGCCGGTGGTGGATGTCGAAGGCAAGCGGCTGAGCTTGTCGAATCTCGATAAGGTGCTCTATCCAGCAACCGGATTCACGAAGGGGCAGGTGATCGACTACTACGCGCGGATTGCGCCGGCACTGCTGCCCCATCTCAAGGGACATCCGGTGACGATGAAGCGCTACCCCGACGGGGTGGATGCGGAATTCTTCTACGAGAAAAACGCCCCCAAGCACCGGCCGGACTGGGTGAAGACCGCACCGGTCTGGAGCCGGCACAATCGACGGCACATTAATTATCTCCTGGTCGACGACCTTCCCACGCTGACCTGGCTGGCAAACCTGGCATCGCTCGAGATTCATCCTTCGCTGGCCTTGGCGGAAGACATCAACTGCCCGACGATGATGGTGTTTGATCTGGACCCCGGGGCTCCGGCGAACATCGTGCAATGCGCGCAAGTCGGAATCTGGTTGCGCGACATTTTCGAACACTGGGGATTGCAATGTTTTCCGAAGACTTCAGGGTCGAAGGGGATGCAGGTCTACGTTCCTCTGAATACTTCGACGACTTACGAGGTGACCAAGCCGTTCGCGAATGCGCTGGCCCGGTTGCTGGAGCACGAACATCCGCAGCTGGTGGTTTCGGAGATGAAAAAAGAAGTGCGAACCGGCAAAGTGTTCGTCGACTGGAGCCAGAACGACGAGCACAAGACCACAATTTCGGTGTATTCACTGCGGGCGAGGGAGCATCCCACCGTGTCGACTCCCATCACATGGGAAGAAGTCGAACGCGCCCTCAAGAAGAAGGACCCAAGCCTGCTGGTGTTTGAGGCACCCGAGGTCATCCAACGCTTTGAGAAGTTCGGCGACCTGCATGCGCCCGTGCTTGAGCTGAAGCAGAAGCTTCCCGATCTGCGCGGCGTAGCGACTGCGGCAGAACCGGGGACCGTTGATCTGGCGGCGTCGGCAGAAGAAAGTGCGTCGCCAGAGGTCGAGCCCACAGCCTCACGCGCACGCCCGCGGAAAGCAACCACGCCAACGCGGAAGTCTTCCTCGAAGAAAGCAGCGGCGCCTGCGAAGAAGAAACGACGAGCGGTATAATCCGCGGGCACATGGCACAACTGTTTGCAGGTACCTCAGGGTGGGCATATCCCAGCTGGAAGCCGGAGTTTTATCCGCAGAAACTCGCGCAGAAGAAATTTCTGAATCACTACGCCACGCAGCTGAACGCGGTGGAGGTGAACTTCACCTTTCGCCAGCTGGTAAAAGAATCGACGCTGCAGAACTGGCTGGCGGAGACGCCGCCGCATTTTCGTTTCACAGTCAAAGCCCACCAGGTCATCACGCACATCAAGCGGCTTAAGGGGACGGAAGATTTTGTCCCGAGGTTTCTGGGGACCATCGAACCGCTGGCGGCCGCGGAAAAATTGGGTCCAGTTTTATTTCAATTACCGCCAAACCTTAAAGTAGATCTCGAGGTGCTGCGAGCCTTTCTGCAGACCTTGCCCAAACGGTTGCCCTCGGCCTTCGAGTTTCGCCATGCTTCATGGTTCAGTGACGAAACGTACGCGGTATTGCGAGAGCATGGCGCGGCTTTATGTGTGGCAGAAACCGAGGAGATGACGACGCCTGAAGTGGTGACGAGCGGATTCCTATATTACCGATTCCGAAAGCCGAACTATCCGCTCGATGAGCGCAAGGCAATGATCGATCGCATCCAGCAGCATCTGGGGGAGGGGCGCGACGTGTTCGCCTACTTCAAGCACGAAGAAACGCCGGAGGGCGCGATGTACGCGCGCGAGTTGCTGGGTGGCTTTCAGAAGTAAGTGTAGCGCGGGCGCCCTCGCCCGCGAGACCGCGGACACTTCCAGCATAGCTTCTCTTCATCCCCGTAAGTCGTTGAACATCTTGCGTTTCATGGACAAAAGTTCCCGCGCTACGTGGGACCTGCCCGAACACTTTGCAGACTGGGACGGGGGCTTCTACTCTGTAGGGAACGCGGGCGAGGGCGCCCGCGCTACAACATGCCTTCCGAAGCCAACGCGCGTGTGCTGTCGAGGTTTCTCGATTACCTGAAAGTCGAGAAGGGGTTGGCTCCGCTGACGGTGTCTGCGTATACGACCGACATCTGCCAGTTCGCCGATTTCCTGGATGCGCACAGATTGATTCTCAATCGGGCGCGCCGCAGTGACGTACGTGATTTCATCCAACAGCTGTTCGCGACGCGGCTTCGGAACGGAAAATTAATGGATGGACGGTCGGTAGGCCGGAAGCTTTCGGCGCTGCGGCATCTCTATCGGCACTTGCTGGTGGACGGGAAGATTGATCACGATCCCACGTTGAACATCGATTCGCCGAAGCAGTGGAAAGTCCTGCCCAAGGCTCTCGCGCGAGACGAAATGGAGAATACGCTGGCCGGGCCGCGGCCCGCCTCCGACACGAAGCTGGCGCTGGCGATCGTGGCCCGTGATCGGGCGATGCTCGAGGTTTTCTATGCCGGAGCCCTGCGAGTATCGGAAGTTGTGAATGCAAAACTTGAAGACTTGAAACTCGACGCCGGGTACATGCTGGTGCGGGGCAAGGGCGACAAGGAGCGGGTCGTTCCGCTGGGCAAATCGGCGCAGGAAACCCTCAAGGACTACTTGAGCGCGGGGCGATCCACGCTCGCCGCAGGCAAGGGCGCGCCGTATCTTTTTCTGGCGCGGGGCGCGCATCGGTTGACCCGGCAGCGTGTGTGGCAGATGGTGAAAGCGGCATCGCGCGCTTCGGGAAGGTCGGCCTCGCCGCACATGCTGCGTCATTCCTGTGCAAGCCACATGGTCGAGAACGGGGCGGACCTCCGCACGGTGCAGACCATTCTGGGGCATTCTGATATTTCGACGACGCAGGTATATACGCACCTGGCGCTGGATCGGTTGAAAACGGTGTATCAGAAGCATCATCCGCGGGCGAAGGCAAGAAGATGAAGTTTCAAGGTTTCAGGGTTTCAAGGTTTCAAAGTGAACAGCACTGGGTGGCAAGGATTGATTTCGCAATCGCGTTAGCAGGAAAGCCTTGGAACCTTGCAACCTTGCAACCTTGAAACTTTGAAACTTTGAAACCTTTGCACCATGAGCGAGAAAGCAAATCATCATCGCACCCTGGTCGAGAAAGCCGCCGACCAGTTCCTGCGTGTGTTGCGGGAGCGCAACGCGTCTCCACATACGATCAAGGCGTATGCGGGTGATCTGGAGAATTTTGCGAACTATGTCGGCGCGCGCGATTGGAAGAGCATTGATCACGTGGAGATCCGGGGATTTCTGTCTCACCTGTACGAAAAGGGTTTAAGTAAGACTTCCGTGGCGCGGTCGCTGGCAGCGGTGCGGTCGCTTTACCGCTGGCTGGCGCAAGAGGGTGTGGTCGAGCAGAATCCGGCGAGACTGGTGGCCACGCCGAAGTTGCCGAAAAAGCTGCCGCGGGTGCCGACCATCGAGGAAATGAACGGCGTCCTGGATGGACAGATGCCCGAGGTCGCCGCTTTTCCGGAACGCGATCGGCTGCTGTTGGAGTTGCTTTACGGTTGCGGGATCCGGAATTCAGAGCTGACTGGAATCAATCTCGACGACATTCGTGTGAGCGCGGAAGCCATTCTGATTCGCGGCAAGGGAAAGAAAGAGCGTTACGTGCCGTTCGGGGGATCGGCGGCTGCGGCTCTGCGGGCGTACCTGCCGGAACGGGCTCGCAGGCTCGCCGAGACGAAGAAGATGAGTCCAGCGCTGCTGCTCAACCAGCGGGGCGGCCGGCTCACGGTGCGCAGCGTGGGACGCATCGTAAAGAAGATCGCTGTCGCGAAGGGCTTGTCGCCCGATGTGCATCCGCACACGCTGCGCCACGCGTTCGGCACGCATATGCTGGAGGAAGGCGCGGACCTGCGGGCGATTCAGGAACTGCTCGGGCACGAGCGCCTGGCGACCACGCAGCGTTACACGCAGCTTTCGATGAAGCATGTGCTGGCGGTGTATGACCAGACGCATCCGAGAGCGAAGTAAGAGAACAATTCACCACAGAGACACCGAGACACAGAGGAATAAAGGCATTCATAAGAAGCCTGCATCGAATTTCTCTGAATCAAGGACGATCAAGCTTGATTTTCTCTGTGCCTCTGTGCCTCTGTGGTGAAAAGTCCCTGGTTCGCGGGCGAGGGCGCCCGCGCTACACAAACTAATCGGCCGCCATCGCGGCTTCCGGCTTTTCTCCGCGCAACTCCTTCCACATCTCGACTACACGATCTTTCACTTTGGCTATGAGGGCGGCGTAGGCTTCCTCGGAGGCTTGGGCCTCGGGCGGTGGGTAGATCGGATCGCCGAATTTCATCTTCAGCGGGGCGAACTTCTGGAAGCGTTTGCCGCGCGGCCACGCGTCGTAGAAGCCGTCGATCGCAATCGGCACAATCGGAACTTGCAGATGTATGGATAGAATCGCCGCGCCCTTCTTGAAGGTTCGCGGAGTGCCATCGATGCTGCGCTCGCCTTCGGGATACAGAATCAGGTTCCGTCCGTGGCGCAGACCGAAGGCGCCGGCGCGCATGGCCGGCATCAGGTTCGCGTCGGGATCGACGACCACCACGCGCACGGCACGCGCCAGCTTCCGCATGATTCCGGCGCCGAAGATTTCACTGGTGCCGACGGCGAAGCAATTCACGAAGACGTCGCGCGGCAGGATGGATGCGAGCGCGACTGGATCCAGATAGCTTTGGTGGTTCGAAGAAAGAATGTAGGTGGTGTCCTTGGGAAGCTTCTCCAGGCCCGAGACAGTGAGGTGGAACCGGTCCCTGGCAATCAGCTGCAGGAGGCGCGTCACGAAGTACCAGAAGCTTTCGGCCACCGGATGCGGGCGGGCGAGGTCCAGCACGTCGGGGTCGGTGGGGTCCTCGCGCAGCACGGCGCTCCAGCCCGCGAATTGTGCCTTGGAGACGGTTTTCCCGCTGGCCGCGCTTTCGAGCACGGCATTGACCAGGTCGCGAACGGTATAGACGTCGGCAAGCTGACCTTCTTCGACATCGCCGCCGAGTTCTTTTTCGAGTTCCACCAGCAGCTCGACGCGCTGCATCGAGTCGAGACCGAGATCGAGTTCGAGGTTGTCGGTGGGGCGGATTTTCTCCGGAGCATTACGCGCGTTTTCGCGAATGACGCCCAGCGCCCGCTGCACATCGGGCTGCTCGAGCCAGGCGGTATCCTCGGGCGTCATGGGGCGTTCGGCCGCGACATCGGCGTCCCCTGAGGTGCCGCGCGCCTGATTGGCGCGCACGCGCTTCTCGATCTCAAAGCGCTTCAGCTTGCGCGTGGTGGTGCGGGGCAAGTCTTCTTGCCAGATTTCGTAACTGCCAATCCGCTTGGTCGTCGCCACCTGTTGCGACAGGCCTTCGATGTCAAACCGGATCACTTCCTTCGCATTGACGACCTTGCGCTCCTTGAGCACCTCGAAGTTCGGCACGACAACCGCATACAAGCGCTCGGAACCCGGATCGCCCGGCTTGGCCTCAAGTCCCATAACGCAGATTTCCTTGATGAAGGGCGACTTCAGGTACTGGGCTTCAATCTCCTCGGGGTAAATATTCTTGCCGTTGGCGAGGACGATCAGTTCCTTGCGCCGGCCCGTGATGAACAGGTTGCCGCCGGAATCGAAGTAGCCGAGATCGCCGGTGTACAGCCATCCGTCTTTGAGGGCCGCGGCGGTAGCGTCGGGGCGGTTCCAGTAGCCCTTCATCACGATCGCGCCGCGCAGCAGGATTTCCCCGACGGGCGGTCCGCCTTCCTCCGACGGTTGTGGATCGAGAATCTTGCCTTCGATGGTGGGCAGCGGCGGCCCGACCGATCCGATGACGACGTGACCGGGGCGGTTGAGACAGGCGGCGGCCGAGGTTTCGGTGAGGCCGTAGGCATTGAGCAGATCGATGCCGAAATCGTGGAAATCGTTCGCGACGACCGGATCGAAACGTGAGCCGCCGGTGATCAGGTAGCGCATGTGGGTCCCGAAGGTCGCGTGAATCTTGCCGAAGAGGAGCTTTCCCGCGTTGAGGCCGAGTTTGCGGAGGAGGCGGTTCACGCGCATAAGCGTGCGAATGAGCGATTCGGCAATCTTGCCGCGCTTGGCGACCTCTTTGAAGATGCGTTCGTGGATCAGGTAGAAGAACTGCGGCACGACGGCGAAGGCCGTGATCTGGCGTTCCTGCAGGGCACGTAAGAGTTCGGTCGTGTTCAGAGTTTCGAGGTAGACGACGCGAGCCCCTTTCACCAGCGGCAGTAAGAGGTTCGCCATCTGGGCCAGCACGTGGAACATGGGCAGGATGCCGAGCACGGCATCTCTCGAGTCGATTTGCAGCACCTGGAAGACGGCTTCGACTTCGCCCAGCAGGTTCGCATGGGTCAACTGCACGCCCTTGGGATCAGCGGTGGTGCCCGAGGTATAGAGAAGCGCGGCGACGTTGTCGGCGGGCGCTTCGACGGCGCGGAAGTCGCCCGGGCCGGCGGCGAAAATCGCGTCCAGATCGCCCACCCAGCGCGCCTGGCCAGGATCTGTTTTGATCTTCGGAGAGGCCGCTTTCACGGAGCCGGGGTCGGTCAAGATGAGTTCTATTTCGAGGCCGGTAATCGCCTGCTGGGCGGTTGCCAGATGCTTCACGTCGGTGGCGAGCAGGGAGGTTCCGCTATCTTTGAGGAGTTTGGTGACCTGGTCGGCGTGCAACGCGGTGTCAAGTGGAACGGCAGTGAGCCCGGATGCAGTGACACCGAGGTAGGTGGCGACCCAGCGCGGGTGGTTGTCGGCAAAAATGCCGACCCGCGCCCCGGCCGGGAGCTTCTTTTCGGTCAGCCAGCGGCCGACAGACTCGGCCATCTTGCGCGTTTCGGCGAAGGTGTAGCTCTCCACCTGGTCATGGCGCTGGATTTCAAGAGCGATGTTCTGCGGGCCGCGCTGCTCGGCTTCGACAAACTGGTCGTAGAAAGTGGGCATGAGGGGGCGGGGA
>Ga0210401_10001184_pt1 | contig 30591 bp, 28 predicted proteins | sample IncBWH32MmetaG_FD_150866 | JGI IMG/M metagenome (GOLD analysis project Ga0210401, IMG submission 150866) | Forest soil microbial communities from Barre Woods Harvard Forest LTER site, Petersham, Massachusetts, United States - Inc-BW-H-32-M | ecosystem: Environmental > Terrestrial > Soil >...
AACTGGCTGAGCGAGGGCCTAAAGAAACATTCGAAAACTGATTCTAGAATCGAGCTTCGTGTCGTAAGACTTGCGGCGGATGGCGTATGGCTTGAGAGAATCATGAATGCAAAATCGAAAAACCTAAAGGGTGTCGAAGAATATCTCATTGAGATGACGCGAATCCGTTAAATTGCTCGATAGATGCTGTAAATGCTTATCGTTCGCCCGAATCCTTCGAAAAAGAGCGCCTACGAGAATCCCAGAGAACGTCAGCGGCGGCGATGATGACGTTCTTCGAATGCTAATGCGGGCATCTAGCAGAGCAATGCCCCTTCAAAGGACCGTGTGATGCACATCTTTGTCTCAACCAGGGGTTCAGTCTGTAGGTTTTTTGTTGGAACTCAACTGTGCACGAACTGTGCGCGAATCCAACGTTTTCATTCCATTCGGGTTACTTTTGAGCGAAAGGCAGATTGCCCGATTTGTTGGAAACGTTAGAAGTGACGGGCGGAGTTGTTGGAGTCGAGTTCGGTGCGCCCAAGGCAGGCGCGCAGCGATTCGCTGAGTAGCGCAAGCAGACACCATTGCTGATGCTGATTTGGAATCATCCAACGACAGCTACGGAGGAGAGATCGGCTTGCCATCCGTGCCACGAGATTTAGGCCGGAAGCCGACGTTTCGTTCGAGACAGCGAGTGAAAGTCCAAGACGAAAGGGAATCAATGGCTGTGAGAAATCGAGCGCGCTTTAAGGGCGCAATAAGAATTCGTTTGCGTTCCCTGTCGCTATTTTTCAATAACTTAGCGCTCCCTCGAGTTCCTCGTACGTCCTTGAAATCCCTGCCGTTGTTGTTTTCGATCCCCACCGCTCCTGCCTGTCTTTCCTTTCTTCATTTTCTGCTCCTTTGGAAAGCGTCCGCCTATACTCAACGGCCATTTCCACTCAAACAAGAAGATTTTAGTAGGGCTTATAAAGGCAATCGCTACGCTCGATTTTTCATTCGAGGCCATATAACTCTCACGAATGCTCTGGTCGCAATACCATCCAAACCATTCGCCTGATCGCCAAGTCTGGCCTGAGATCAAGAACTCCTCGACCGATTCTCGTCTCCCTTTTTGACGAATCTCGGTGAGACCTGGCCGCAGTCCCGACCAAAATTAAGATATTTCACTGCTTTCACGCCTCTGAAGGTAACTATCTGGCCTTCCGCACTGGCCGTTTTTCCGAGCAGGGACGAAGGACGATCCAGTGCCAGAGTATTGGGATCCAGGTCATGGGAGGAACGCGGGCCAACCTGAACAGCGCGCCGCGTCAGCAAAATAATTTCGAATAAGGTTTGCTCTTCGACAAGCGGAGCATTCTCGGAGACCCCATTTTCTTTCGAGCGAGTAGAGCAAGGTCTTGGGCACCATGGCAGACCGTTGGGAACAAACAACGGATGGCTATTCTTTCCGGTTTTTCAGCCCGGAACAAATCGATAAGATTCTGTGTGAAGGCGCGAAACGTGGAAGGCCGGGTTCTCATGCGGCAATCGAGAGAATTCTCAAGGTAGAGCCTGAAGTCGAACGAGCAGAACTCTGGCAACGAATTCGCCAACTCAAATATCCGTCGCATGGGACTCGTTATCGGCGCAGCATATGGAGCTCCGACGACGATCAGATCCTCACTCGCGGATATGAAAAAGGTTGGTCAGGGAAGCAAGAGGCAGTACGCGAATTATTAAAACGCCATCCTGACTGGCGGCCGCACCGAATCTGGAGGCGCGCGGCAAAACTCCATCTAATTCAAAAATCTGTCAAACGTGGCCAGGAGCGGTCTCGTCTAACATGGAGCCAGGACGATGATCGGATTCTTCTGAACCTGGCCGGGTACAAGTCGTCGCGAGTTCTCTCCAATATGCTTCATCGATCTGAAGCAGCTGTGCGTTACCGCCTCGTAGTTTTAGGAAAAAGTAGTCGTGTTCATTTGGAAGGCTACGCGCGACATGCACTCGCGCGGGACCTCCACATTGCCAGCAGCACGATCCAGCGGCTAATCGCTGAGGGACTGCTTGAGGTTCGGGATCCGCGCGTGACCCGAGAATCGCTCGTCGACCTGTGCAAGTCTGGCCGTCTCGAAGCGATGCGTCAACATGTTGCAGAGATTTCAGGCGGCCTTATACCAAGTCCAGATCGCAAAGCGAGTGTCCTTGGCAGAAGCAATCCACCCGCTGGGAACTCGGCGAATTCGTCTGTCCCTTCAGGAAAAACTTCGCGGGCCAAGCGAGTGTGGGCGGATATTGCAGAATCGCTTGGCGTAACCCCCGAAACAGTACAACACCTTGTCGCTCGCGGCGTCTTGAAATTCTACGACCCGACGATTACGGAACAATCGCTCAGAAATCTCTGCAGGCGGTACGGATCGCTGATCAATTATGACTATCTAAACCGAGAGACACGAGAATGGCTTACGAGTTCAATGGGTTGGGTTAGGACAGCGGGAGAATCGGCGTCTCGCCGCTTCGCGCCATTACGCAAGCACGCGCGAGTCGTTAGACATTGCATGAAATGTGGCCGCGAGATACGGGGAAACGCATTCTTTCGACATACTAAGAATTGCGATCAAGGAGTTCCCGCTGACATGCACGAGCACACTCTCAGCAGTCCTGCTCGGTGACGGTGATCTATCGCCTGAGAGTTTTGTGAGGCGCCAGGCTGGAGTCGGCTTTGACAAACCTTTCGGCAGCGCGTTCCCACTGATGGAAAGAAGGATAAGGAAGCGCAGGCGTTCGGGTCCGCTCCCTCGCGAAATGCTTGGCATACGCCTGCATCCGCACGTGCCATGGGTGCAAACCTACCTGTTCGAGAAGAAGGTCGAGCCAACCGGCTTCGTTTGCCCTCGATAGACAATCGTCCTTGCCCCACTTCATGACGCGGCGCAACATGATTGACCGCGCCTGACGATTCTCTCCGGAACTTGAACCCTCGAATTTTGAAATGCTCGGAAACTTGCACTCGATTTCGGATGTCACATGCCGAGGAAGTACGAGACCCGTGCGAAACAACGGCCGAAGCCAAAACCCGAGCGCCTCCCAATCGAGATAGCTGTTAACCACTCTCGCGGCCTCCAAACTACTTGTTTTGTCGCAAATGTCCCACCGCAAAGTCGCACGCCACCATTTGTCGAACGTTGGAACTGAGGTCGGCATCTTTTTGTTCCATTCGGTCTCGCAATGTTCCCAATATTCCCAAACCACTCGGGAGCGAGGATGCCTAATTCCGTAAAAGGTGAGCGCATCGAGCCAACCCTGCCGCTTTGCGTAGCCGAATCTTTGGTTGTGAACCCATTCGAGGAGTTGGAAGGCAAGAAGTTCTGGCTCCCGAGGGGACGCCACATCATCCACAAAACCCGGACAGCGAACTCGGAGAGCTTTCAAAAGCTCTGAAGAAGGGCGGCCTTCCGCCGCCATAACAGAACGGCTCCAAAGCGCAAAGGCCTGCCAACGTGGGTACTCCTCATACGCCCTGTAAAACCGTCGCCAGGGGACACACAATAGTTGAGCGTTTGCTCGGCGTTTGGCGAGGGCCTGGACTGTCAGTTCAGTATTTGAAAAGCGTGGTTCCTTCAACCTGTGCTTGGCAACGGACACTCGCTGCTCCGGAAAGGGATTCGAAAGAAGTGCTACACGAGCTGAGACTACCGAGAATCACTGGGCTGTTCAAGCATCGATTCAGGACCGAGAATTAGCCATGAAATATCAGATTGGCAGGAATTGTTATGTGATGCTAAACGACTACCAGTCGAAGTGAACTCCGACCAGCCGCGTTTCGCATATCGGGACGTTCGATGTTTCAACCCAAGGTACTAAATTGAAGTTAGCCACGAATCTTACGACTGGCGAAATTAACCTCTTGCCTCTCCTGATCGCGGCCGATATCTCGGGTCGGCATAGAACCCGCAATCACCTCTTCAAAACTTAGCGACCGTGGCATGAATTAGCCATGAAAACTGCAATTGGCGAACTGCGGCGTCCCGTTTTCCGTGACGTTTGGAGAACGCCCGCGATCAACGGTGAGGCAACAGGGTATTGAACTTGCAAGAGGCTCCAAGCGTTGATCGAGAGTTAGCCATGCAGGACTCAATTGGTCGAAATATTCGTAAGCAGGGGAGGACTTCCGCAGGAAGAATCCTCCAGATCTGTGTTTTAGGAACGCCGCATAACGCCTTGCTCCAATACGTTGGGACCTCTGACGAACTTGATGGGATCGTTCAATAGCCGCCAACTCCATATTTTATGGGCACTCGTTTTTTGCAATCACCTCCATGGGTGAGTGGCGTCGATCAAGTGCGCGGGCGAAGGTTTTGGGTTATGTTCCACCCGCCTCACGGAGGTGGAATCGATGTTCGCATCGGTCGAAAAGCTCGAGCAGGGCCTGAGGCGTGCCCAATACGTGGTCGACCCCGTTACTCTCGAAGTCGTTTACCTTGCGGCGAAAATGCAGAAGCCCTTGCTGGTGGAGGGGCCGCCAGGTTGCGGAAAAACAGAACTGGCTTATGCAGTTGCGGCTGCGGCGGATACGACCGTTGAGCGTCTGCAATGCTATATCGGAATCACCGAAGAGAAGGCCATCGGAAAATTCGATGAGTCCCTGCAGAAACTTTTTTTAGAGACGCAAAAGGAAGCGTTAGGACAGGACTGGGGCGCAATCCGGAATCGGCTGCACTCGATTGATTTGTTTGCAGAAGGGCCTCTGGTGCGGGCGCTTCGACACAACAGCAAACCCTGCGTGTTGTTGATCGACGAACTCGACAAGGTGGACCACGCCTTCGAGGCGCTGCTACTGGAGCTCCTGAGTGCGTGGCAGATCACCGTGCCGAAACTAGGAACTATCCAGGCCCAAAAGATTCCTTTTGTCGTGCTGAGTTCGAACGAGGAACGGCGCCTGGGTGACCCGTTGCGCAGGAGATGCCTTTACTTGCGGTTCGAGTATCCGACGGTCGAGCGGGAAGTCCAGATCCTAACGGCGCGCAGCGGAAACCAGGAAGCGACGCTACTCGGTCAGATGGCGGGTTTAGCGCACGCGCTGCGCGGGTGGAATATGGAAAAACCGCCCTCCATAGCCGAAATGCTCGACTTGTCGCAGGCATTACAAATACTCGGCGTGAAGGAGATCATGCCTGAGCAAAGAGACGTTCTGTTGCCATTGTTAGCGAAGACGGAAGGAGATCGAGGAAGGCTCCTGCTTCGCGAGGGCTTCGAAGGCCTCATCATGGACTCGAAAACGTACCGAGACAAACTCCATCGCAACAAGACTGCCGCTGAAGTGGCGGCTTGAAGGACGCATCGATGATGAAGTTCACTCAGGCCCTCGTTCTCTTAGTTTCGCTGAATGTATCAGCTGCTTGGGCTGCCGAGCCAACTCGCGGACGGGAAATCTCAGTACGATGTGCGGCCTCTTACGCAATGGCATTTGGAGTGCCTTTGGAACTCGTGGATGCAGTGATCCAGGTGGAGTCGGGGTGGAATCCCTATGCGGTCTCGGTGAAGGGGGCAGCGGGGATCATGCAGCTGATGCCTGCAACGGCAATCCGATTTGGAGTGCACGACCGATTCGACATCGAGGAGAACATTCGGGGTGGTGTTGCCTACTTGGCCTGGTTGATCCGCTTGTTCAAAGGGGACCTTCGGCTGGCCGTTGCTGCCTATCAAGTGGGTGAGTCTCAGATCCTTTCGCGGGGACTAGCATACTCGTCTCCAGAGGTTTTCGACTACGTGAGTCGAGTGGCGCAAGTGTACCGCGCGATACGGCGCGATACGGCGCGAAACTGCGCGGATGCTTTCAACACACGCAGGCCCATGACCGGACTTCGAGGTGGACGATGAAAACGCGTTATGAATTTTGGTTCTTGTGCTTCTTTTTTGGCACCGGTGCGGCGTTTGCACAGGCCACTCAGATCGAGCCACGCATCCTTAGCGAGACTAACCTCGAGGGAAAAGTGACGGTCGTCGATGTGGCGGCGCGGTTTGTCACCACAATTCGTTTGCCTGAGGCCGTCAACTCGGTCGTTGTCGGGGACCCTTCCGCGTTCCAGGTTGAGCACTCGGATAGGGAGCCAAAACTCGTTTTTATCAAGGCAATCTCGACGAAAGCCACTAAGACGAATCTGCTGATTTCGACGACAGGCGGACGCCAAGTCAGTTTGTTGTTAATCAATAGGGGAGAAGGCGCCTCGCCGGACGAAGGTCGCGTGGACTTCCTGTTGAAGTATGAACCTGCAGGTGGATTGTTCGTTGCACCCTCAGGTTTTCCCTTCGCGCTTGTTGGAGAAACTGTTTCCCTGAATCAAGCTGAACAGGTTTCTGCCGGCGCGGCGCGAGGGCCCTCAACAGTTGCGACAACCGGGAACCTGAGGACTCCAGGAGATCCCGTGGCAAGTCATGGTGATGCTCCGCGCGGTGATTCGCAGAGTGTTGGCATGGACAAACTTCTCGAACAGCAAGAAAACGCTCCGTTGCCGGTGCTTTTTGGGGAGCACACCAATGTAGAATCCATCGGCGGGGACAGAGTGCGAGCGGGCGTCAGCCGTGTGATCGATGCGGGCCAACAAGTGGTTGTCTTGTTCTCGGTCGTGAATCCCAGGAAGCGCGCGATCTTGTTGATGCCGCCACAGGTACAACTTGGGGGGAAGACCATTTCAGGAAAGCTCATACGGCACGCAAAGTGGTTATCGGCAGACCAATTGCCAGTGGCAGAGTTTCGCTTCAGCAAGCGCCGCCTTGGTCCTGGCGAGCGCGCGGACGGTGTTGTGCTGTTTGCCCGTCCGCCCTACAAGCAATCGAACGAGACGCTTCTCTTGCAAGTAGCGGAGTCGGGGGCTGTGGATCGTCCCGCTCTAGCCCCAATCGGGTTCGGGATAAGTACTGAGTCGGAGGACCAAAATGACTGAGGAAAATGAGAGAAAAACAAGTGCACCGGAAACCGATCCTCTAAGAGAGACGGCGACCGATGAAACAGACGCCTCCTCTCGTCCAGGATGGCGAGACATCCTTCGTCAAGCGTTCGACAAGGCGCGACGAGAACAGCAGTCTACGAACCGGCGCGAGCTAGGGCGAGACCGGAGTCGCTCTCTGTTTCTTCTTGCGGGAGCAGTAATCGCTGTGCTTCTCTTGTTTCTTGGCGTGTTTTCGTCTTCCAACAGCACGAGGAAATCCATAGTTGGGAGACGGCCGGGAACGCCGGACTTGGGGCGTAAGATGACTCCAGGCCAGCAAGCAACCGGGCAAACGGGATCGGTCACGCCCTTACTGAATGCAGAGGCCGAGCAACCACAGGCCCCGGGCGACCAGGGCGTCACTGCTGAAGAAGTCGGCAGAACGGCGCGACCGACTCAGGCGCTTCTCGCAGCGCAGCCAAAGTCTGCGACCACCCCCTCGATCCCGAGAAACGCGGGGCCCTACGCCTTAGCGAAAATTGATTTTTCAGATGTTGCAGCAAACCAGCAAACTCCTGGCGTTGCCACCTCATCGGCGCACTCAACGTCGGATGATCTTCGGAAACCTTCGTTAGTGTTCGTCCGGAGTGTCCAAAGCAATGGAGTAAGTTCTATCCCGAGACCAACGTCGGCTGCAGTGGATGAAAGCCCTATCATGGTGAACCTGCCTACGGGGACGCGGCTAGTCGCGCGTCTCCAATCGGTGGTGAACAGTGCAATCAAGACACCCGTTGTGGCAGCGGTCGAGTACAACTACGAAAGGGATGGGGAAATTGTTGTGCCCGCAGGGGCCCTGGTACTCGGCAGCCTCCAGCAGACAGACCGGTCGGGGTACGTGGCGATCCGGTTCGACACAATTCAAATGCCGGACGGATCTAGCGAAAAAGTCGACGCCACAGCCATGAGCCTCTCTTTCGGGCCTCTGAAAGGTGTTGTGAGCGGGAAGCGGTCTGGAACGAACTTCCTGGTGCGAACTTTTACGGGTCTCGGGCAGGCAGCGACATATCTGGTGGGGTCCAATGGGATCAATGGACCACTATCGGAAGGTGCTTTCTTGCGGGATCGGATTGCGAGCAACGTCGGTATTGCCGGTGACCAGGAGTTGAACAATCTGACATTCAACCAAAGCATTGTTGTCAGCGTTCCAGGGAACACAAGATTCTACATCGTAGTTGGAAAGGGTACGACGGTGCGCGCGGAAGAAGCGCGGCCAGCCACGACACAGCAGGCGGATAATGCACCGCTCCCGACTGCGGAGGAGCTCCGCGAGTTGATGCAACTGAGGCGAGAACTGAGCGAAATGTATCAGCAGTCGGGCACGCAAAGCACCGCGCAACAAGTACCCCAGCAATGAAGGAGATCGGGAACGAATGGAACCGAATTGGATGCCTCTCGAACAGAAGCTCGGAACGAACCGGTGCGCCGGATTCATGTTCATGGGCCGTGTGAATGGCATCAATCTCTACAAGCATGGCATTGCACGGATGTATCTGAATCTGGATGATTCCGGACAGTGCTATGTGTCCCGTGCGCATTGGAAATTCGAGAAAGCGGACTTTGCCAGTGTACTCGCTAAACTGGAAGCCGCACTCGTGGACCTTGGTGAGACTTTGGAAAGTGCTTACGATGAAGCTTATATTGCGAAAAAGAAGGATGCGCTACGAAAGTCGGGCATTTCGCATGAGCGAATCGAGATTCAACCAGAAGACCTGTCAATAAACTAGAATGCCTTTCGGCCCTTCACTTTGCCCCGTCAGATATCCTTCCGGGGCGAAGTGTGCGCAACAACTTATTCCTAACATGTCTCGGAGCGGCCCCACTGATACCCGGGTTTGAATTTGGACTCATCTCGGGCCTCATAAATAGTCTTGCTCCGTCGGATCCTAGAACGATCTGCGATGCTGCGGAGCGGCGGACTTTCATTAAACTAAAGAAAAACCACTCTTCCCCTCCTCTCAGGAAGGCGAACTCCGAAGGAGCAATCGTGCTTGTCCGCTTGTTCGTTTGGAACAGCATGATTCCCGAGCTCAATCCTTTGACCTCTGCCATTTTGCTTCACTTGTAGTACCCCTCACTTTTTTGACAAACGCGAGAACTAGTCGTAGGTTTCCCCCCGCTTGAGACGCTTTCCCGCCGGGCCGTTCACAAGGAAAGAGGCGGCGAAGCAGAAAGGGGACCGCACTCTATGAAGATAAAGGTGGACGACGCATTGCGCCGGGCGCTAGCCGTGTCCGCCATCTGCCTCATCCTTGCAAGCCAGTATCTCTGGGCGCAAAACCTGGGAACTGCGCCGCAAACGAACGTAGCCGTCCAGGGGCAGACCGCCGCTCAGCCGGAAGGCGCCTTCCTGAATTTCATCAACTGGATCGGCAACGTCATCGCCCCGGTGGGAGCCGGAGGCGCAGTCGTTGGCGCAGTTGTTTCTTGGCTACATGGACGAGGTGTTGGCCGATGGCTCGCAGCAGCCGCGGGATTACTGGCAGTTTCTGGGGTAACGCGGTTGATTGAATTCTGGATCACCAATGGGACCGCAGGCGTGCCGTAAATCGAGGCGGCACGCGTCTACCAGCGGACTTGGCAGGTAGCTCGAACGGAGTGAAATGAATCAGGATGCCTGCCAATCTCCGCTCAGTTGTGATCTCGAACTGCTGTCTAGAAGAGAAAGGAAGGATGGAGCAATGGCTGTCCCGCAACTTTTGAACGACATCATCCGGGTTCTGCTGCTGCTCGCGCCCGCCGCCTCTTTAGTCGCGATGGTTCTCGCGGGAATCAGCTTGAGACGCGAGGGCGGCACGACGTTCCTCGTCGGAGGCAGCTTCACCAAGTGGATGTTTTGGGCGATCGTGTTCGTAACGCTCGGACCCCTCGTGGGATGGTTCAGTTCGTTCGGTGTCGCAACACCGCTGCCCGCGGGTGGGATTGGGACCTCATGGCTCGGGTCATTTGAGTCGGATGTGTCGAGTTTCGTCACGACGTTTGTCGTTGGCCGGCTAGTCACTACGCTCGCGGCGTATTTCGTCCTCCAATCCGTTCTCGATGCCGCCTCAGGCGGACATCCTTTGCCGTCGATCCTTGCCGCAATGTTTCTGCTCGGTACGCAGACGACGTATTCCCTGATTCAGAGCTACAACACCGGAACGCAGTTCGCCACAGCAGATGTCCTGGACAGCCTGTGGAATTACTTGGCGGGGACCATCATGCCGATCGCGGCAGGCCTTGCGATTATTGGAGCCATCATCAATTTTGCCACGCGTCGTCCGGCCATGCGTTTAGTTGCTGTTGCCTTGGCAATGCTGTGCGTTTCAGGAATCTGGAAATTAGTGCTTTCCATGGAGGCGTAGGAACGGCGATGTCGTTCACGAATGGAATTCTGAACCTGACGAATTGGGCGGGAAACGTGATTCTGCCCACGCTGGCCGGTCTGTTCTTTGCGATCGCGGTTCTGAAATTCGCCCGGTCAGAGCCTTCTGCGGTTTCGATGTATGGAGGATTTCTCTGCCTGATGGCCTCCGGATTGTTGCGAGCGATGGAAACGTTCGCTTCACAAAGGGCCTGGAATGACCCTGACGTCTATTGGATGTCTTTGGTGAGCCTGGTCAACTGGATTGGCAACGTGCTGATGCCCGTCTATGCAGGTTTGCAGGTGACGGCGGGGGCCCTGCGAATGGGAATCGTCTCGCGAATCCATCCAACGGAAGGATGGATGAAGCACTTCGTGGCAGCCGGCCTTTGTCTGCTTCTTTCGGGGCTGCTGCGGCTCGCGGAATTTTTCGTCGCGCATGGAACGGGAGGAATCCCGTAGGAGATGAAGAGATGGCGCTCGAAGTGACACCTGCGTACCGGAATCTTCGGACCCGAGTCACGTTTCTCGGACTCGAAGCCGAGGACCTGTTTGCGATTCTTGCGCTGGCGGTCGTCGCGAACATTCTCGGAAGATTTCTTGATCGAGAGATGTTTGGATTGCCGATGAATATGGTCCTGCAATACGTCGTGCCCGCGTTGAGCATTCCCGCGCTCATGCTGTTCAAGTACGGCAAGCAGCGTGGGTACCTCCAGGACTGGGTGATGTTTCATGCGAAGCCACACGTCTACTCGGCCTTGGAACGGGACCGGGAACTCACACGGGAATACTTGCGGTCGGGAGAGTAGGCATGCCAATTACGGTCGAACGATACGAACAATCGATGGGTGCGCCCCCGTTGTGCGAGCAACTCCGCATCCGGGATCTGCTGGACAACATAGCCGTGCAATTGGATGGCTCCATGGTGGCGGGGTTCGAGGTTGGCGGCATTCAGTCGTATTACGCAAGCGATGAGACAAGAAACAGGATCAAGGATCTGCTCGAATCTCTCGTGAGATCACTGCCTGAGCGCTCCATGCGGATGCAGGTACGATTTGAAATTTCGGAGGGCACGGGCGATCTGGTATCGCGTTACGTTCGGGAGCGCCGGAACGAAAGCCAGGCCCTTCATGAACTCGACCGTCTCCACATCGATTTGTGGCGGAGCCGGGAATCCGCCGGCTTCTATCTGGAGCACTTCCTCCATTTGTATTTCATCTGGAACCCGCGCATTCATCACGAGTCGCCGGACCTCGAATGGAAACGAACCATGAAATCGAGCGGACGCTTGAGTCTCTCCGCTGCGAAATGCATTGAACGATCGCGGCAGGAACATGAGGAGCTTCTCGCAGAATTTAACAGTTTGTTGGCAGGGGTGGAGGCGACGCTCGGGGCGACGGGTATGTCGATTCGCCGGATGACCGAGCAAAACATCTTCCTCGAGATCAAGCGGGCACTCCTTCCCCTTGGCAATGACACTCTGCCTTACCGCCCCCCGGACGAGTCACTCTGGTACGAGAGCGCCCGAAGCCAGATGTCAAACGTGAACATCGAAGATGAACAAGATGACTACCTCAAGATCGGTGGTCTACTTTATTCGTGGATCAGTTTGAAAGACCTGCCAGATGCCACTTTTCCTGGGATTCTGCGCGAGCTCGTTGTCATGGATTTCCCTCTCGTGATCAATGCGGAAGTCACACTTCCCGATCAGAGCAAATCGATCAAGCAGTACAAGAGTCGCCTTCGCAAGATGCTTGCCGCGCAGAAGGATTTTAACGGTGGTTTTCGCATCAACGTCGACGCTCAGGTGGCGGAGCACCAACTCGTCAAGGTCCTGCAGGACTTGATTTCGAGTTCTTTGAAGTCTTGCCAGATGAGCCTGATCGTAACCGTGAGGACTTCCAAGCCGTGCCGGAACCGCATGGAGAGGGAAGAAGCCGAACGCCTCCTGGCCGACCGGCGCCAGCGCGTATTGCATGCGATCGCGCGGATGAATGGCGGCCGGGGCATTCCGGAGACCCTTGCGCAGAAGCGTCTCTTCTTCACCGGCCTTCCCGCAATGGGAGGGGAGAACCGGCGTGAGCTTGATCTACTAACTCTCAATGCCGCTGATCTATTGCCTGTCGAGATGCCGTGGCGAGGGACCCGACATTCCCCGCTCATGCTTTTTGAAACGCCCTACCGGCAGCTGGTGCCTTTTTCGCCGTTCGACGCGAGCCTCGGAGACGCCAACATGCTCATCATGGCGAAGAGCGGTGGCGGCAAGACCTTCATGGCCCAACTCTTCCTGCTCATGATGGCGCGCGCCAACCCTCAAATTTCCATCATCGAACGCGGTGATTCTTACCAGCCACTTGTGGAATTGATGGGTGGACGCGTCATTGACGTCAAACTCGATGGGACCGAGACGCTCAATCCTTGGGATTTGCCGGCGGGAGAGACGACGCCAAGCAAGGAGAAGACCGCATTTCTCAAAAATATCACGCGTCACATGATTGGCGACAGCCCGGGCTCGGACAATTCGCTGGTCGACAACCTCTTGAGCGATGCAATTGCGCGGACCTATAAACGGTGCGCTATTCGTTACTCGAACCCGATTCCCACATTCAACGATCTTCGCGAGGAGCTGGCGCAATGGCGCGACGAAGAGCGCATGCAGCGAACAATCGACGAAGCTCGCCTCGCTGCGATCAAACTGCGCGGATGGACGGGTGAACGAGGGATCTACGCCAAGCTGTTTGACGCTCATACAACCATGCGGCTCGATAGTAGTTGGCTTTTCTTCAATGTCGAAGGATTGAGTTCCGATCCGAAGCTCGAAACTGCCATGAGCATGTTGATTGCGAATGCGGTGGCATCCCGCGCCGGCGGGAAGACGGGCCAGCCGAGCATTACCGTTCTCGACGAATGCTGGTTCCTGCTCGACTCCCCGACGCTCGCGCCCGAAGTGGTCCAACTCTTCCGCACCGCGCGCAAAAGAAATTCAAGCGTCTGGGGAATCAGTCAAACAGTGGAAGACTTTGTGGGAACGGAATTTCAACCACGCGAGCATGGTCCGGGGATCCTGAAGAATGCAAGCATCAAAATCATCGGACAGCAGCCGGGTGACGTAACTCCTCTGGTCAATCACCTGTTCTTGAACCCGGTGGCCTTGAATGAAGTAAAGCGTTTCAGCGCGCCACACAAAGGGGAGAGTGCCGATGCGCTCCTGGTCCTCGGAGAAAAGGCTGAGACGACCCAAACGATTCGAATAGTGCCAACGGCCGTGGACTACTGGGTATGCACAACGTTTCCGCGAGAGAGAAGGTACAGGGCCTGGCTTTTGAAGAAATTCGTTGATCGGCCACTGCTCCAGACCTACCAGGAATTGGCCCAAAAGTTCCCTCGGGGACTCGCTGATGTGCCGCCGTTGCCGGAAGAGATCTCGGGCGCGGTGACGGGAGAAACGTAGCCATGAAACAACTCATTGGTGACATCTCCTTTCGATATCAGACGTTCGCCCGCTCCATTTCATGGGGAGCACCCATCGTGTTGCTCTTGGGTGGTTCGTCGTTCCTGTTCGGTCCGGTGAGTCGTGAACTCGATTGGGTTGTTTCCGCATTCCGACTGAACATGAGAGGAGCATTTATGGTGTTGTTGACGAACGTGCTATTCGGATTGTTGTTCGTTCTCTTTTCCTTCTGGATGGTGGTCGCAAGAACCCGGCGCCAGGTGCTTGCTCTCATCTTGGCGGGCATTCTGGTCGTGGCGCTCGTCAGTCCTCCAGCCGCACAGGCTCAAGGCAGCCTCATCGGAGCAATTCAATCCGTGCTGAATGTGATCAACGGTTTGATCAAGACGGCAATGAACTCAATCAATTCGGTTCGGACGGCGATCAGCAATTTCTACCAGCAGGTGACCTGGCCGGTTGCGCTCATCAATCAGGCGAGGACGATGGTGACGCAGATGATCGGCCAGTACAGAAGTCTTATGCAGAGCATTTTCAACATCAACTTGAAGAGCGCCACGTTGCCCAACCCGGTCGCACTCGAGAACGTGATGCGAAATCACCAAACCAATGATTTCGGAAGTCTCGCGTCTGCCTATGGGAACGCGTATGGGAACCTCCCGACTGCGACAGCGGCCAGCCCCGCGGACCGCGCGATGATGGATATGGATGACGCAATGGCGGTCGATAACTTGAAGGCGTTGAAAGAAACCGACGCCGCCGATGATCTGACCCTGCAAGCCGCGAATAACATTGAGAGCGCTGCCGGCCAGGCAGCTCCTGGATCGGCTCCCTTTCTAACAGCGACGGCGGTAGTGGCGAGTATCCAGAGTCAGGCTCTGACGCAAAAGATGCTCGCGGCCGAGTTGCGCCAGGAGGCCACTCGATTGGCTCACGAGAATGCCCTTCGCAAACGGGGAGCGACAACGACGGGAGATGTGAACACGCAAATTTTGAATCTGCTGCAACGGCACTGAGAGAGGAGAAGGCCGATGAGGACAGCCATCCAGAGTGTGAAGAGAGGGTTGCGGTGGGCCTGGGGACACAAAGTCCGTACCATTGTTTTGTTGCTGGTTCTTACTCTGGCGGTCCCAAGTCCCGTACGGAGCCAATTCATTGATCCATGCTGCGCGATTATGAGCGTTGGTCTAAGCACGATCAGTAGCACGCTCAGCAGCGTGATCGGTGGAGGGCTGAATGGCATTCTCTCGATTGAGCAAGGGATCTCGACCTTCGAGCAAACGGTCGTCTGGCCGCAGAACTTGATCAATCAGGCGCGTTCGCTCGTCGGGAGCGTCCAAGGCATCTTCAGCCAGATCGAAGGAGTGATGCGTGTTCCGGTGAACAGCGCAACTCTTCCAGCTACCCAGCAGTTTGAACAGAACCTGCTTTCTCGCGATCCGAATCAGATCGCCCAAACCAGCGCGCAATATACGGCTGTGTACGGCGCGGTACCGGATGCGACCGCGGCATCCCCACAAGCGCGGGATATGGTTGATATGACGGATGCCGCGGCACAAGCTGCAATGAAAAGGGCAATCGCAATCGATGCACTGGCTGCTCTTGAACTTCAGGCGGCGGATCAGATCAACCAGAGCGTTCAAACCGCGGCTCCGGGTAGCGCACCGATTATTGAAGCACAGGCAGATGCCTGGCTGGTTCGCGCCAATGCATACACACAGGCAGCAACAGCCGACCTGATACGCGTGCGCGCGATCGACCTGGCCAACGCAAGCGCGAACGTCAAAAACGGGGCCGCAAATGCGGCCGCTGTGCAGCAGCAGATTTACAACCTCCTGAAGAGGCAATAATCCATGTTCTATTTCGAGCAGCTGCTCCAAACAGCTCTAAATGGCATCGATACCGCAAACGTTATGAGCGCGGTGTTGGGCGTCGCGGGGACCATCCTTCTCCTCAGTTTTCTCTATGGCGCGTACGAAGCATTCGCGGCCGGGGGAGACGTTCGAATGCTTGCGAGTTCGGGAACCAAGTATCTGCTCCTGGGACTGGTGTTCGCCAACTACGGCGCTGCATTTCGCGACGTCAATGGAATGTTCAATTCCGTTGCCAACTTCATTTACAACTCCACGGGGGTCGGAGATCTCTTCGCGAATTGGATGAACCAGTTGGCCCAGTATTGGCAAGCGAATGGAAGCACGTCCTTATGGAATCTCGTGACTGGTCTGGCCTCAGGGGTCATCAGCCTAATGCTGATTCTAAGCGCGTTCGTGATCTTTCCCGTTTGCTATCTCATTTTCACCGTCTTCTACGCGATGTACGGGTCGGTACTCTACGTAACGGGCCCGTTCGTATTGGCGCTGCTACCGACACGGGGACTCGGGCAGTTGTCACGCACCTACTTAGTGAACCTGATGATCTTTCAATCGTGGGGTCTGATTTACGCGATCGTTCAAGTCCTCATGTCCGCGGTGAATCTGTCCAGCATAAACGCTGTGCTCGGCGCTAACGGAGTTCTGAACAGTTTTGTCGGCTCGAGCGAAATGATACTTCTAGCGCTGACAGCCAGCATTTTCTCCTTCTCGATTGCGTTGATCCCGTTCATCGCCAGCCGGATCGTTCGGGGTGACGTGGGCAGCACGATGATGACGTTGGTCAGCAATATGACTGCCGCTGCTGGTGCTGTGGCTCGTGTGGCCGCTGCATCAGTCATGGGTGTCGGAGAAGGTGCGGCCGCCACTCATGCAGCGGGTGGAGGAACGTCACTACCCCCACCCCCTCCACCCGGTGGGCTAGGAGGCGCGATGTCGGGAATGTCGTCTGCGCCACTTCCCGCGGGCGCGTCTTTAAGTAGCAGTGGCGCGGTTGCTGCAGTTGTTTCCACATCTACGTCTCCAACACCTCCGTCTGCCATCGGTATCACTGACGGGAGTGCCGCCACACCTACTAGCGGAACCAGTGTTACACCGTCCTCTCCGACGACACCAGCATCGGCCCCGCCATCTTCTGCGTCGCCGGGGCGCTCATCGAGTCGCCCCGGCCAATATCGTGGATTCAATGCTCCGCATGCAGCGGCTTGGTACGTCGGCTACTCGCTCGGGTCAGCCTACAGAGGATTGAAAGGAAGGGGATAGCAGATGAGGAATGTCAGACGAATCGGAGAGCTTCCAGAGATTACTCGATACACCAAGTATTACGAGCACGATGGAATGATCCGAGCTTACGCGAATCGCTCCATGGTGCTGGCAATGATGTTTGGTGTGCTGGCAATCGCCTCTCTGGGGTTTGCTGTGTACGTTCGCTTGCAACCGCCGACAGTGATCCATTTGGACAAGGATGGCAATGCTTCGGTTGTCGGAGGGCCTCACCCAATCAGTGCGGCGACGCTCAGCCTGTCCGCGAATGCCTTCTCCGCGGATGACTCCACAAGCGTTGCGCCTATGGATCTCGAAGGCCGGGCGGTAGTGCGCCAGTTTCTCAGCCGGTATCTCGCTTATACGCCGGACTCCGTCGACAGGAATCTTGCCGAGGCTTTGAACATGATGACGACAAATCTGCGCGTGTATTCCATGAACAAACTACGCGACGACGATACAGTGGGAAAGATCAAGAGCGATCACTTGATTTCAGATTTTGAAATCCGCTCGATGGAACACGTCAAGGGAACACCGTGGACGTACGCCGTCTTCGGCGTGAAGGAAGTGCACCGGGTGAAGAACCAGGCGGAGGCGACAGACCAAATTGTCGCGCGGTACAACGTGCGACTAGTCGAAACGGCGCGCTCGGAAGTGAATCCGAGCGGACTCCTGGTAGGCGAATACGGCGAACAGCAGATGGTAGGTGACCGAGACGCAGGGCTGCTGCAAAAAAGCGGGCTCGACAAGGACAGACCCTAAATGATTTGCCATTAAGAGGCATGCACTCGAAGGCGATGGATTTGAATAAGGAGGTCTCGATCATGGCGGCAGGTGTAACAGAGTCAGTTGGCGAAGGGAAAGATTTACAAGTGAACCGTCCCTCGCGCGGTGCTCGCAAATTGCGGATGGGGCCGGCGAACGGATTGGAAGGACAGCGCTACTTTCTTGCCAAACCAGGAGGAAGTAACGGCGCTCCTGAATTCAGCAAGGAGTTCGCGGGCGAGCCGGAAGCGATGGTTGAGTCACTTAAGAGCGGTTTGAACTACTTCGTGGTTTCGGAGTGGCGAGGGGTTGCAGATTTCTCGGGCAAGAAGCCGCAACTCGGACGAGAAGCCGTTCGCGGTGGGCCCAAGACGGGATAGTAAAAGTTCCTTTACAGACTGAAGTTGGTCTGTCAAGAGCTGTCCACAAGCTCCAACGATTGTGGATCAGTGCTTGGCCTGCTTGATGTGTGTCCAGTCGGACTCGCTAGGGTGGGTCAGCAGACTCTTTGTTTGTGGTTGCCGAGCAAACAAGGAAGAAAGGGCGCAGCAACGAAGAAATACAAAGCGTTGAACTGCCCATAAACAAGTAAGCCTGGTCCGGTTCTTCGCGAACCTGACCGGAAACCGTACCTCGTTTTCGGCCTAGGACAGCGAAGTGACCGGCAACTACGGTCTCCTTCTCCGTCCTTCGTCGGACAAAAATAAGGAGGAGGAAATGCCAAATGAAATAAGCAGTGGGATGCCCGTGATTACGATCAATATCAACGAGATGGGGCAGATGAAGCGGATGCTGCCAAGATTGACCCAGGAAGAGCAGCTCGAAAATACACTCCTCCAGGGTCTTTATCCCGACATTCGCGTCGCACGACTCAATGTCCCACCTGGGCGACTCGAAGATCACCAGGAAAACGAAGTGCAAAGATCGATGAGGTCTTTCGATCTGGATGGTGTGCGGTTTCGACTCATAGGCGCAAGCGCCTCGGCGAAGAGCGGCAAGTTCTACGCCGTGGACGAACGCTATGAGCCGGCGATCGCGGAGCGCTTCCGTAAATGGCCGGAAGCAGCCATCACCTATTTCGGCATCCTGGTGTCGCCGTGCAAACAACGAATCCAGTTGCCCGACGCCAGAGTGATGGTCGTAAAGGACCACACTTTGGGAACAAATGATTGCCGCGGCTGGATCTCGCGGTCGGTGTTCGATCGGTTTCATCTGCCCGGGCACCGGCTTTACCAATTCCGAATGGCATTTGAGAACACGCAGGCGAAAGGTGCATGCAAGGTCATGCCGGACGATGTCGCTCAGAAGCTCGGGACCGACATCATCTTGCCTGAATCGTGTGTCAAACCAGAATACAAACAATCCACACGGTTCTTGGACTTTCTCCATTGGCGACGGTCGAAAATCGAGGTCCGCACTTACCGGGGGCCAGTAGTATTCGGCATCCGGGAGGTTTCTCAAGACCTCGAGCTCCATAGCAGCTACACACTGATCGAGCACGCACCGTGGGAGTCCATGCAACTCGAAATCGCGCCGTTTGCCATGGAGCAAGCGCATAAACTGCGTCAAGCGTGCGAGGACGCAAAATATGACGACGTCATCGAACTTCTAGGCGCGTCCCACGCACAACCTACGGGGCAAGAGGCGATCGACTCGGAATACACGTCATTCGAGCACACCGTTGTTGAAGCTGTGCTCAAGGTGGATTCGAGCGGCTACCTCATCAAGCACCCTTACCTCAACAATGCATTGAACCGCTTGCTTGCGAAATGGACCTTCAAGCTTTGCACAGCAGGTGGGTTCAAAATCCCGGGTTTTGCCCTTGCTGACGACGGCTTCCTAGGCATGTATCAAGGTCAAGTTGTTACCGGATCGGACTGGCTGCCTCAGGACCGGGCGATCAGTTCGGTGCCGTGCCGGAAAGGGCTCGTCGTGCGCTACCCAATTCGCATGTTCGAGGATTTGCTTCCTTACACTCGGGTGTCCACCGAAGAGGCGGCTGCCCTCGTGACGCAAGTCATCCAAGAGCAAAACGGCTGCTCGATGGACAGCGGAGCAGTCGTGGACTTGGTGGAGAAGCAGATCAAACTCGATGGAACGTTCACCCTGCACAGCGAAACGGCGGCCAAGAACGGTGGTGATTTCGACTTCGACCTCGTAGCTGTCGTTGAAGGAGACCGTTTTCCCCGTTTTGTGGAGAGTCGGTTCGTGCATCAGGGTACACATGAAAAAGGAAAAACCAAACGTACCAAGAAGCAGAGTCCGTGGTGGAATCTAGCCCTCGTGGCAAATCAGGCCAAAGGAAATCAGATTGGTTCGATAACCGATCTGAAGACTTCCTGTTATGCCGCCGGGTTTAGTGGAGAAGCCTACCAACTCGTGGATGAACTGCAGCATGCCTTGGACAGCCTGAAGTGGGGCACCGAGGTGAACCAGCAGCTCGTCGCCGAAATCCGCCAAAAGGTGCCTTCGGCGCCGTGGCTACAGCTGAAAGATAAAGAGCGGGTCAGCGATATGCCGGTGCATCTTGAAGTTCTCTCAACCGACAAGATCGGGTACCTGTACAACCTCGCGAGGAAAGAAGTCGAAGACTTCTTTTCCGCGAAATTACCGATTGCCGACTTTCACGGGCTAATCACGGGCGAGCATTTCACGCGAGAAATGTCCCAGGAGTGCCGCTTGGTCAACAGGATCTATGCCGAGGAAGTTGGCAAACTCATCAAGGAAAAACAGGTCTTGGACGAGGCTCTGGCGAAAGCTGATGCCGAGTATCAGTCCAGTCGAAACGACAAGGCAACCAGGAATGAAGCGCGCACTCGGCGGAATGCCGCTCGCAGTGCGGTCCACGCCAATAAGGAGCGATCTCGCGAGGAGTTCCAAGCCTTGCGGTCAATCGTTCGAGCTTGGGGAGACGGAAAGAAACAGAACCGGCGAGGCTGGTGTCAGTCCCTGCACGCGATTATCTGTGCGGGGAAAGGCAACGGCTCGTTGCTGTTTCACGCCTTCCCACAGGAAATCATCGACAAGGTCGCGGAGGAAACCGGCAGCAATCCCGTGCAAGTCTTCGTTCCCGATCTCGTGGATGGTGAAATCGAGTTTGACGCGGAAGGCCGCGTCTTTCTCGTCGAACAATTCCCCAACGGCGATGGAAGCACGCACGAACGCAAAATCTTCCTCCTTCAGATATCAAAGAAGGGGGAAGTGCTCGTGGACGGGAAAGCCGTCGATCGCGTGCAGCCATTTCCGATGCGATACGGGTCAGGCACGATCCGCGATGGCAAGCTGGTGTTCAACGACATTCGCCAGCGCACCACCGTAATAAAACGTGCAACAACGACCTTGAGCAAGCCGTCTGACGACACTCGCGGCGAGAAGCCTTCGTCGAGTGAGACGAGCACGGCCCGTGCACAAGGAGAAACCCCATCGTGAACCAAATCCTGTCCAGGAGGGCCCAGGTCTGGGCCTCCTGGGCAGTCCCTATATAAAGGATGACAAGGAGGAAACGTGAAAAAGCTTTGGAATTCTTGTATAGCAGTTGCTGTACTTTCAATGCCTGCCTGGGGACAAAAGGTGGAGGTGCAGAAACCGGATCGGGGACAGATCCTCCATGTTGAAACGGCCTTGAACCACTTGACTGTTCTCGAGATGAACGAGCCGGTCAGCACGGTTGCGGTGGGGAGTCCTGTGTTCAAAGTGGAATGGCGCGAGAACAAGGTCTTCATCGAACCAACCGAAGGAAGCGTGGCGACCAATCTGTTTGTTTGGACGGCGTCCGATCGATTCAATTACGAGCTGGACCCGGCAGGGGCCGTGCCGCAAATGGATTTCGCGATTGATCAACCGATTCCAGATCCTCCGGTGAATGTCTCTGCGGATCGGGCAGCGACGCCCAGGGAGCCATCGCCGGCGGAAGTACTCATCAAGGCCAGGCCCATCACTCAATATGGGTCAATTCCCAAAAAAAATGGAATTGCTGTTTACTTGACGGATTTGCTGGAGCATGACGGGCAGATCATTCTCCGCTACACCATTCGGAACCAGACCAAGAATGCGTATGTGCCCGGAGCCCCACACATAGTGGCGCTCAATGCGCCGCGCTACCGTCAGTCGCTTCACGTTCTTGTTTGCTATCAGCTCAGCCCAGACGAAGCTGCGCGGATGAAGAGCAGCGGTGAGACTTCCATCGACGTCACGAAAAGCGAAATGCTCGCGTCAAGAGTTGAACCGGGGCAGGAGACAACTGGAATCGTTGCAATAAAGCTGCCTCTGTCACACTCGGACGCTACAGTATTGCGCTTGGTGTTTTCTACCGGCCCCAAGGGACCGATCAACGCAACGCTGGTGCTCTGAGATGCCAACGCAGGTTTCATCGCAGGAAGCGCTCACGTGGATCAATAAGTCGTTGCGTCAACGGCGGGACATCGGGCTATTGAATGCGATCGTCAACACGCTGTTCGAGCCACCCAGTCCCTTCGACCCGAAAGCGCGACGCAAACCCAGAGCTGGATTCGTGCTTGGCGCGATCCTATTCGCGAGCGCCTTATTCTGCTTTTGCTATTTCAACTTCGCACGTTCATGAATTCTGCGTATCCAACGCCGCGCGAGCATCCTCCTCTTGTGGAGACCTACGAGATTGTCATCGCGTCACTCCTACTGGCTAGTGGCTGGTTCGCATGGTACGTCGCGCGCGAGCGATACCACTTTACTGGCCGGGAAGTCGCCGAGTTGGCCTGCTATCTCTCCATCGGAATGACTGCTCTCTATTCCGCGGGATATCTGCTTCTCACAGCGCGCTTCCGCCGAGAAAGCCAGTGGCCTCATCCACCGCTGGTTGTGCGTCCCAACAGAGACGAGCGCGCAACGCAAGAAGCCTGGGCGCAGGATGCGGTTGTGCTGGGCTACGACATACACGGTAAGCCATGGGTCTGGCCCGATCGTGTTCGAGTGATGCAAGGAATTGTGTTGGGGATGACCGGATCGGGAAAGACCACCCTTCTGCGCAACATCATCACGCAGGACTTGTGCCGACTTGTCGGCCCTCCCGAAGACCGCCACCACATACCGATGGTGATCTTTGACGGTAAGGGTGACATGGAATTCTTTTACAGCCTTCTCCCGCACATCCACCATGCCGGCCGCCTGAACCAGTTGCGTGTTCTGAACCCCGCCCGGCCGGACATGTCGGTGCGATACAACCCATTCCACTGTGGCGATGAGGACTACATGCCGGTTGTGAATATGGTGTTCGGGTCCTTCAACCTGCACGATGAGTTTTTCGGCAAGCATCAGTTGAATTACCTCGCGGATATTGTGCGCGTACTTGTGTACACGGGCCTGAAGTTCAACTTCTACGATGTGCTCGTCATGGCGATTGATGAACAGGTTTTGCGCGAACAAGTAACGAAAGCATCTCGACATCTTGAGCAGGATACACACGTAAGCACGCAGCGAAAACTCAACTTTGAAATGTCGGTTAAGAATTTGTATCAATCGTTCAATGACCGGGAACGTGTTCCCAAGATTCAGGGACTGCTGAACGAGTGCATGACGTTTCTCGACGACGAGTTGAGCGTCATCACGGGCCCATACGAAGACCTGCTTTCTCTAGACGAGGTCATCGAACAGGAACTCATCCTGTTCGTGACGCTCAATGTAAACAAGAACACCGAGCCGGTGCGCGCGCTTGGGAAAATGCTGCTTCAAAATTTGCAGTTGGTCGTCGGGAAGCGGTACGAGAGCGAAGAACAGCGCCACCGGGCGAACCGTCCGCTCTTCAGCGTCATACTCGACGAATTCGCTCCCTTTGGATACCGGAACTTCCCGCAAATCCTGCAAACAGCGCGAGGCACCAACACCGCGTTTCTATTCTCGATGCAGAGTCTTCCGCAGCTCATGCACGTCGGCCGCGGGTTCAAAGAAGATGTGGCCTCCGCGCCGAACACAACCATGACTCTGCGAACCCGCGATGAGGAAACCGCGAGCTATTTTCTGCGGGCCTCGGCGGAGCATCGCGTCACCCGGCGCAGCCTATCCATGGAGCGGTGGAAGTTCTTCGGATACGAACGGTATGAGGAGACAGGCCGCGCGGTCGATGTTCAAGCCACCGAAACGCGCGCGCTCGACGAGCACATCAAAAACCTACCCAAAGGTCAAATGGAAATTCTGATGACGGATGACACGCGCGGAACCCTGCATTCGCACTTGCATGTGCGCCCTCCAGCGGATGTTCGAGTGCCGCACTTCGAGCCTGCGCTCTATCCTCGGCTGAAACAATCGCGCGCAACATCGGCGGGCGCGCACCTGCGCTTTAAGAGCGCCGAATTCACCGTGAAGCGATTCGCGAGGCGCATGCGCTGAGCATAACGAATATGAAACGAGCAATCGGTAGCGGCGTGTTAATGATCTTAATTTTCATCGTTGCCACAAGTGTCCAAGCGCAAGCCCCGCAGCGGCACTTTGACCGCGACACTTGGTACGAATTTCTCCTAAAGCAATTCAACCGGAGCGACTTCGACTATGGAGCCTGGCTTGAGATACGGCGTGAGGTTTTCCTTAACGCAACAGTGAAGGAACCATATTTCTGGTACAGCTTGTCGGTGACCGCGGGGTTGCTGCTCCTCATGAGCGCGTACACCAAGCAGTATCTAGACCACCGCCGCACCATGAGAGTCACCGCCGAGATGATGGCGGACATCTACAGCCACGATCTCATTTCCCGCCAAGCGGCCACTGAAGCCATCGAGAGATACAACCGCCACATCGAGCAGTGCAATCGCGCGATCGAGGCTTCGGAAGCAGGCGACGTCCGGCCCGGCTGGGGCGATACGCAGGGAGACAGTCTGAAAATGGAACTGCAGCGCGTCGCAAGCCAACTCGAAGCGACAACCCAGGATCGGAACAAGCTTCAGGAAGAGCTGCAGCAGAAATCGATTATTGTTGCCAACCTTTCCACGCGGCTCGATGCTTTGTCAAAGAAAGTGAACGGGCCGCGAAGTGCCGGATCCGGCACAGGAGAAACCGCGCCGCCCGGAACAAATGGGGACGGCGTCAGACTTGTCGGTCACATCAACCGGCTGCAGGAAGATTTATATACCGAACGGGAGAAGAACAAACGATTGAAAGGTGGATGACAGAAATGCTCGTCACGGTCACAGGTTTTGGGAGCGTTTGGCGGTGGCGCTTTGGCAAGAACCAGAGCGATCAGAAGCGGTTTGCGCGTGCGGCGTATTTCAACACAACCGGTGTTCCCGTTAATGGGAAGATCCGCACGCGGCCGAGGATTGTCGGCCACGTGCGTTTCAACGGTGTCGGGGGGTTCGACCCCAATCATCCGTTGGCCATGATCAACGGCGTCTTCGAGTGCGCGGAGCCATGCATTTGGCAGGGGCAGAACAAGGTTCTTTTCAAGCGCATGCTGTCAGCTCCGCAGCAGCCTGACTACTTCTTGGTTGTAGTCAGAGCCTGCGAAGTCGGACGCCTGGATGTCGGGTCGCCGGCGTGGAGATCGGAAGGCACGCTCCTGATTTCCTTCAGTGAATGTCGCAGCCAACAGGAGGCGATGCTGTTGATGCCGACCGATAGTTGGCTGCGCACTGGCGTCGGCAAGTTCGTCGTCCGGCCATTTATCACCTGGCCTTGGAGTGCGCGCCTTCAGTTGGAGTCTGTATCGTAGCTCGGAGCACAGATGCGATATCCGAAAGGCTCCATTCAACTCAACCAGTCCCGGGACCTCCCACTCTTGCGTCAAATCTTGCGCTCTGAATTCGTCACCCACTCGCAGCTCTTCGAATTTATGGTGTTGTATCACTGCGAGCGTAGCCGCCAGTCTTTCGATTGGAGGCTGCGAAGATTGGTGGATCGCGGACTCGTTCGGCGGCAGGCAACGTCAAATTGCACGGGTGAGTTTGTGTACTCCGTCGCTAGCAGCGCCGCGGCTCTGCTGCAAGGGATGGGGGAGTATTGTTTGGTTGGGCGTGGCCGGTTTGGCGGAAAGGAAGCCGAGCGAAGTGTCCTTCATTCCATCGGACTCAACGACATTCACTTGAGCGCGCTTCGGGCAGGACTGCTCGTCCGGTGGATCGGTTCGATGGAGGTCCGTTCACAGAATGAGCTGACCGGGTTTGGATTCGCGAAGGATTACGACGCGGTTGTGACGGTTCGCACCGACGTGGGGGACAAGCGTTTCGCACTCGAATACGAACGGAGTCCGAAACCGATCCGGTACTACAGGGATGTCGCGGCTGCGCTCGATCGAGAAGCGCATGTGAGTCAATTGCTCTACCTTGTCTCCAATTATGACTTGCTCCAGTTTGTTTCCGGCTTCTTCGGGAATGGCCGCTTACGTACGTGCTTCGGCCTGGTGAAGGACTGGCACAACCAGCTTCTGGACATGCCGGTTTCTTGTCGCTCCGCGACCCGCTGCTTTCGATTTCGGGAGATTCTCGATCATGTTGCCACACGCGTTGATTCGGAAATGATTCCAGCGAAGACGCTTCCTTTGCCCTTTCTTTGACTCGAGTTTGAATCCACGTTGCCATTGCCCGAGGCGGTTTAAATGGCTGAGGAGGCCGGACTTATTTATTTACTATTCTCGTCTCCATGGGTGTTTGCGCCCGGAAGATGGAGGTTTGGAGTTGAGCGTTTGCGCGATGGTGGTGAGGAACCGTGTACATGATTGCGCCTGCGTTGTGTGTCGTTGTTGTGCTGGGAATGAAGCGGTTTGAACGTGAGTCGTGTTCGATGCGTAAGAATTGTGGATGTTATACGGTTGTTGTAGGCGAGCGAATTTGATACGCCGGCTGCAATTGATGGTGAGCGCAGTCTACAGAACATTATTTCCGAGTGCGCCGTGATGCGGGAGCCGTGAAGCCATATGCACGCATAGGATTGCCAAACTGGAGATGCCATGGGGCAAGTACTCTGGGCGAGATTGGGTTTTGGCCTTGTTCAAAAACCCAGCTGCGCACGCCACGCGGCCCCCAGAATAACCACTGGCGCAGACAGTCCCAGCTCGGACATCAGTGGGCTGGCCTGGAGGATTGCATCGCCTCCCTGCCGGGCTAACAACGGCATTCGCATGGTGTGTGCCATGGCGAGAGGCATTCGAATGGAGCTGTTCAGCACCAGCGTTTCAGTACTTCGCGTTATTCCTACGTAAAACAACCTGCGCTGCTCTTGGCGCTGCCGTTCCTGCTCCAGAGGTGGATCGTGAGTATCAACGCTGGGCAGAATTCCAGCAACACAGCCCGCGATGATGACCAAGCGCGCAGTGAGACCTTTCGATTTGTAGAGGCTCATGATGCGCACGGAATTCCCTTGGGAGCCAGGTAGCTCGGGCTGCGTGATCACGGCACGGAGCTCATCTAAGAATTCCTTTGTACTGTTCACGGTAGGTGCCACAAGTAGGGCGGTTTGCCGAACAGATGCCGTCTCCGGGTTGCCATCGGGGAAGAGGGTGTCGATTAGAGCGGGGATGTCGAGCGTCATCAAAGCTGTCAATCGCTGGTTGAGCTCGTTGAAACGTGCGACCAGCGACCCTGTGTGTGTAATTTTAAGCGTGCCGACCGCGATGTCTTGCAGCGCCGCGCTCGGCGATTGTCCCGACTGTTCACAGTGCTCACGCAGTCGCCGGTAAGGGCGGTTTCGGCAGTCCTGCTTGTGCTCACCCAGCCAATAACGCAGCGATGGTCGATCACCGGGATCGAGAAGCAATGTCAGCAGCGCGAAACCATCCGCCGCTATGACGGTCTTCAGGGCATCTTCGAAATAAAAACTCTGTGCTTCCCATCCTCTGGCGTTCTGCTGCGCGATGGTGTTCAAATTATCGCGAATGCCGTTACCAATCTGGCGGCGACTAGCCAGGACCAGCACTTCACCCGCCGGCACCATTCGGTTTTGCAACAAGTACCAGTCGATGTAATCGGCAATGGTCTGGATTTCATCTGCAATGGAGTGGTGTTGCACAATGTAGATGTTCCCCTGCACGTTCGGTGCGTGCGGAGCAAGCACTTTCGGCGCCAACCTCTGGTTGTGCCCGATCAGTGAATTGGCGATCGCAACTATCCGCTGTGGGCAGCGGCGGCACTCGTTGAGCAATTCATCGTGCGTTCCGATGTGCGTGGCTGGGTATTCGTAGATTCCCTCCGGGTGGGCATGCCTGAAACTGTAAATGGATTGGTCCTCATCACCGATCACGGTCACCGCTGCATTCCCGCTGATCGCATCGATTAGCGCCTGATCGGCCTTGTTCAAATCCTGGTATTCATCCACCAGGACGTGCTCGTAGACTGGAATATCCGGGTGACCAGGATTTTGCAAAATGAAATCCAGCGCAAGCGGGATGACTTCTCCGACCAGCATCGCATTGTGGAACCGCAGCCAAGATTTCAGTGCGTGGTCGAAAGATTGCTCAAGAGGTGTATTGGGCCAGCCTGGTGCGTGGTGCTGTAGGCGCGCCCAATATGCCTCGAACGCCTCGATCAGTTTGTTGACCGCTTTCTTGCCGTCGAATTGCGGCGCCAAGTCGCAAACCATCGTGTCTTGCTCATAAGCCATGAGCGGTCTGGCAACGCGTCCTAGCATATGAAACACAGAGTTCCGGCTCAACAAACCGAAGCTGAGAGAGTGCAGTGTTTTCGCGGCGACCTGATCCGCGCCCGGCGCTCCGAGTTGCGCCAGCTTGTCGACTAAGTCGTTTGCCGCTGTGCGCGTGAATGAAATGGCGAGAATGCGATGAGGCTGCACGTTCTGCTCAAGCAGGCGCGCGACCCGCCGCATTAGAGCATACGTTTTGCCGGTGCCGGGACCGGCCACTACCCGAAGCTGCGTACCGGGATACGCGGCGATGTTCAATGGCGTTCCGGATAAGTTGGTATTCCAGGGCATTGCGTCCGCACTAGTTTATCTTTCTGGACACCTTCTGGGAACCTTCGGTACCGATATCGCACGATGCGATGTCCTTTTCAAGCGTGGATCAGGGGCGACGACTTTGCCTTCAGATGCGTCTGGACGCGATAACTTCTGGATCGTCGGCCAACCGGAGGTAACTTCGAAAATCAGTGTTCGCCGAAACAAACTTCCGGTTACGCCGTCATCCGACCGGAATCGGTGGCAAGTGCGGAGATCACTTCCTACAAGCCGACTTCCGGGTACTGATCCGAACATTTTCGGGTCGAACGCTTGCCCAGGTTTGGGAGGGTGTAGTTCAGCTGGCCAGCACGCCTGCCAAGCAGGAAGCCGCAAATGAGAAGCCGAACGCCTGCCTCGTGAGCAGGAGGCCTGCCTTAATCGAGATCGTCAGTTCAAATCAAGGCATCGCGAATGCGAGCTTTCCGTGTCAATCCGATTCAATTGCCAGTGCTTTCGCTTCTCTTTCGCGGCGCGTTCTGCATGCTCGCCGCGCGGCACCAATAGGGATGCATCTATTCACAGTCCATGCACACTAGGAAGCCAGCGGAGGGACTATAATCCGTGGATGCCAGCCGCAGGCCATAGCTCCCGTCGACGTGAAAAGCCGGAAGTCGGTCTGTTGTGATGATTAACATAATCTGCGGACTATCACGAAAAGAGCCATCAATGAGCGCCGTACAAGTCGAACAGAAGAGCTATGAGATGCCCCCGCGAGAGGGGATCAGCATCGCGCATTTTCTCACCGTCGCCGATGTCGAGCGATCGGCTCGCTACTACGAAAAGGTCTTCGGCGCTCGCATTCTGACCATGGGTGACGGCAATGCGCCTCCGTACCTTCAGCTCGCGAATATCTGGATGATTCTGAATGTCGGTGGCGGGCCGACCCCAGACAAGCCCACGGTAATGCTCAGCGTCCCCGACCCGAATCACATCAACAGCTTTATGAATTTCCGCGTTGCGGATATTCAAGCGTGCTACGAATTGTGGAAAAGCCGAGGAGCCGAGTTCCTTACGCCGCCAATTCCCAAGTACGGCGAGATCCGCTGCTACATCCGCGATCCTGACGGCTACATTATCGAGGTTGGACAAAGCACCGATCTTACGTACGGTTGACGCTTGGCGCGGATAAGAAGCCGACTCTGCGCCTCGTCGTCGCGTCTCCGCCAATCATTGCCTTGGACAGTCGCTCGCGCTGACATCGAAAGGACTACCAGATGGATGGCACAAATGGACAGAAAGAGACCACTCTTAGTGTCAACGTTTTTACCGCCGCCGGGGCATAACTCACATCAACCGCGGCGGCCCGTCCTTGCGCACTTTGGAGGAAGAGCTAGCTCATATTCAGGAAAACAGAATTCGATTTCAAAGAGGAGAACAAAATGACAACAAAAGGAAAAGTCTTAGTGCTGGTCTCGAGCGGTCACGGCTTGGCATTGAAAGATGGCAAGGTTTATACCGGCGCCGGGTATTACCTCAATGAGCTGACGGTTCCGGTTCGCGCCCTGATGAACGAAGGCTACGAAATCACTTTTGCCAACCCCAAAGGCAACACGCCACAAATGGATGTCCATTCAGCTGTCGCCGATTTCTTTGGCGGGGACGAGGCTAGGCTTCAGGACTATCTAAAATTCCGCGACACCCTTACTGGGCTCAAAAATCCAACTCGTATCTCGGATGTCATCGCATCGGGCCTGGATCAATATGGCGCTGTTTTCGTCCCCGGCGGCCATGGCCCGATGATGGACCTGCTCGATGATCCCGACGCCGGCACCGTGCTGAGACACTTTCATAAAACATCCAAGCCTACGGCGGTGCTCTGCCATGGCCCGATTTCACTCCTCGCGGCGCATCCGAATTCTACGGAGGTGGTCGCCGCGCTGTCGGCGGGCGATGCCGCTGGAGCACACGCAAAGGCTCAAGGCTGGATCTATTCTGGATATAAGATGACCATCTTTTCGACGGCGGAAGAGCAGCAGCGGGAGCCGCTTGAGATTGGTGGCAAGGTTCTCTTCTACCCGGACTTCGCCTTGCGTACGGCGGGCGGTG